>Ga0209341_10003054_pt1 | contig 15729 bp, 13 predicted proteins | sample RifCSP13_2_FD_184020 | JGI IMG/M metagenome (GOLD analysis project Ga0209341, IMG submission 184020) | Soil microbial communities from Rifle, Colorado - Rifle CSP2_sed 13_2 (SPAdes) (version 2) | ecosystem: Environmental > Terrestrial > Deep subsurface > Rock core/Sediment | place: Rifle...
AGGACCGTGATCTTGGCGATGCTGGCATCGGCAGCGATCCCCCGCAGCCGGTTGACGTCCTCCATCGTGACCTCACTGTGGATGAGCGTGCCCGGCGCTTCGCTGAAGGAGGAGGCAACGAGGACCGGCACATTGTAGAGGGCGGCCAACTCCACCGCCCGGGGATGCATCACCTGGGCGCCCCAGGTCGCCAGCTCCATCATCTCCTGGTAGGAGATATCGCGCAACCGCCGGGCGCGAGGCTCGAGGCGCGGGTCAGCCGTATAGATCCCTTCGACATCGGTATAGTTTTCGACGAGGTCAGCCTTCAGCGCGGCCGCCAGGGCGACGGCCGTGATGTTGGAGCCGCCCCTCCCGAACGTGGTCACGTCCATCTCCTCGGTGACGCCCTGGAAGCCGGCGACGACCACGACGTTTCCGGCGTCGAGCTCCCGATGCAGGCGCCTGGTGTCCACTCCCTCGATGCGGGCGCGCCCGTGCAGGGCCGAGGTGCGGATGCCCGCCTGGCCCCCGGTCAAACTGATGGCAGGCGTGCCTAGCGCCTCGATGGCCATGGCGACGAGGGTGACGGCCACGGTCTCGCCGGTGGACTGGAGCAGGTCGAGCTCGCGGGGGTTCGGCCGGTCGGATACCTCGCGGGCCAAGGCCAGCAGGCGGTCGGTGGTGTCGCCCATTGCCGAGACGACGGCGACGACCTGGCGGCCATCGGCCTGGGCCCTACAAATGCGTTGGGCGACAGAACGGATGAGCTCGGCGTTGGCTACTGAAGTGCCCCCGTACTTCTGGACGACGAGGCCCTGCCCACCGGCAGGCGGGCGCACCTCAACCCTCCACGACGTGAGCGCCGCGCGGGCTGGGTCGTGCTATGCGCGTGTGGGCCTGAAGGCCGCTCTGGGCGGCGGCCTGGGCCATCGCCTCGGCGATGGTTGGTGCGTCGTCGCGGGCGAAGGCGAGGACCGTTGGGCCGGAGCCTGAGAGACAGGCCCCCAGGGCCCCCGCGTCCAACGCGGCAAGGAAGATGGCGTCCATCGCCGGGAACAGCGGCCGTCGGGCCGGCTGGTGCAGGCGGTCCTGCATGGCTTGCCGGAGGCTGGCCAGATCGCCGGTGGCGAAGGCCGTCACCAAGAGGGCGACCCGTCCCAGGTTGAAGACGGCATCGGCACGACTGACCTGCGCTGCGAGAACGGCCCGTGCCCTGGTGGTCGCGATCTCGAACTCGGGGATAAGCAGGGCAACCTGCAGTGAGGGCGGCACGGGGACGCTGGCGGTGAGGAATCCGCCGGTATCGCTGGGGAGGACGATCTGGCAACCGCCGAAGAGGCAGGCGGCGGCATTATCGGGATAGCCCTCCATGGCATCGGCCATCACGAGGAGCTCATGCAGCGTCAGCGGCGAGCCGCACAGAAGGTTGGCGGCGACGAGGCCTCCCACGACGGCGGTGCCGCTGCTGCCCAGCCCTCTCGCCAGCGGCACTTCGTTGTGGCAGACGAGCTTGAGGCTGGGGATCGGGCGTCGCAGGCGCTCGTAGACGGCGGCCATGGCCCGGTACACCTGGTTGCTAGCGCCACGGGAGAGGCGGCTCGTGCCCTCACCGGTGATGTCGATGGCGAAGTGCTCGCTCGGCTCGACCGTGAGGGTGTTGTAGAAGTCGAGGGCCAGAGCGAGGCAGTCGAAACCGGGGCCGAGGTTCGCGGAAGTGGCGGGGATGCGGAGGGTGACGCGGTCGGGTGGCATGGCTGTTGGCCTATTGGCCTAGAGGGTGTCCATGGGAGCGGGTCGAGTGTAGCACGGGGCAATGGCGCTCACAAGGCGGGTGCGCCGCCCCAAGCGGGGTCGGATTGACCGATGGCGCTCGGAGAATGCACTGTTGCACCAACGTCTGCGACCGCTTCATCAATGTGACGCGATGACGGCTCGGTAAGGCGGAGGCCAGGAAACTACACTTTCGAGTGTTGACGACTTGGGGAAGAGGGGTAAGAACATTACGTAACATGGAACCGCTGGCTGGCCGCGACGCCTCTCTCCCCGCCATCGCCGGTCGAACGACGCCCTTCGTCGGACGAGAACGCGAGAGTGCTGTGTTGTCGCAATGGCTAGAGGCAGCGGGTCACGGCGAGGGCGGTATGGTTCTTCTCGCCGGTGAGCCGGGCGTCGGCAAGACACGGCTCTTGAACGAATTCGCATCAGCGGCAAGGACGCGGGCCTGGCTCACGCTCTCCGGGACAGCCTACGAGTCCGAGGGCATGCCACCTTATCTCCCCTTTGTCGAGCCACTTCGACACTACCTACGAGGCCTGCCAATTGAAGACCGGACCGCGCTTTCCACAGGCGTCTCCCAGGAATTGGCGCTCCTCATCCCCGAGTTTGGCACGTCCGATCCCTCTCCGCCGAGCGCCTCGGGGACGGGCCCAGAGGCGGAGCGGTACCGCTTCTTCGAAGAGGCGTCGGACCTCCTGCTCCGGATGGCGCGTTCGGGGGAATATCGCGGGCTCCTGATCGCGGTGGACGACCTCCACTGGGCGGACCGTTCCACGCTGCTCCTCTTGCTCCACTTCGCTCGCCGACTGAGGGAAGCCCCCGTTCTTGTGATCGGCGCGTACCGCACGGTAGAGATCGAGGCCTCCCGACCGATATTCGACGTCCTTGCCGAGCTCACGCGCGAGCGCCTCGCCGATCGCCTACCCTTGGAGCGTCTGGCCCGGGATGCTACCGAGCGCCTTGTCCGCGCCATGAGCGGCACCAAGGTGGTTCCAGCGGTGCTCGAGGCGGTGTACGCAAAGACGGCCGGCAACCCCTTCTTCATCGAGGAGGTCGTTCGCCACCTGCTTGCAGAGGGCCTAGACCTCGGCAGTCCCGCCGTCGCCGTGGCCGACTGGGGCATCCCAGAGGGCGTCCGGCAGGTCATAGGGAAGCGCCTCACTCGCCTGAACGCCGACGCCCTTCGTCTCCTGCAGGCCGCGGCGGTGCTGGGCGATGGCTTCAGCTTCGAGCTAGCTGCCGCAGTTTGCGGGAGTCCACCGGATTCCCTCATGGACGCGCTGGACCTGGCCGTTGACGCCGGTATGCTCCGAGAAGAAGGCGACGGCTATCGCTTTGGCCACCCGCTGATCCAGCGGACCGTGTACGACGGCCTGACGCTGGCCCGACGTCAACGTCTCCACCTGCGCGCCGCCCAGATCATTGAGGAGAGGCACACCGGGAGCCTTGAGCCGCAGCTCCCAGCGCTAGCCAGCCATTACCGGCTCGCCGGCACCGCAGCTGACACGGAGAAGGCGATCGACTACTCGCTCCAAGCGGGCGAAGGGGCGCGAGCCGTGTACGCCTATGAAGAGGCGGCGAGCCACTGGCAGGCAGCCCTCGAGCTGATGGAAGAGCAAGGCGTCGCGGCGGAACATCGAGCGCGGCTTCTGGAGCGGCTGGGTGACCTGATGTACGTGACAGGCTTCGACCGGATCGGAGCTATCGATTACCTGGAACGAGCGCTGAAGCTCTTTGAAGGCGTGGAGAGGCAGGACCGCGCCGGCATAATTCATTCCAAGCTCGGAGTCCACTTCACTACCTTCCCTATATGCGACGTTCCCCGCGCCTTAGGCTATTTTCGCTCTGCGGAGGAAGCACTGCGGGCCTACCCGCTGCACCCAGCGCTCTCCTACGTTTATACAGGGTTCGCGGTGGCGCACTTGTTAGCAGTGCGTACTGCGGAGGGATTCTCTGCCGCCGAACACGCCATTGACCTGGCCGAGCGTCTCGGGGATGAGGGCGTATGGGCCAGCGCCGCCGCTTGGGGGGCCACGCATCTTGCTTACAGTGGCCGGCTTTCTGAAAGCGATGCTCTGTTCGAGCGGGCATGGGCCACGGGCGATCGTTTGGGTCATGTCGGGTCCGTATGGTTGTCGGCGTGGATGGCCGGTATTACGGCCCATCTCCTAGGCGACCCGCTTGCTGGGCAAGGCTGGCTAGGGCGGGAAATGAGCAGATCGCGCCTGGGAGGGGGCGCGAGCAGGAGGCTGTTTCAGGGGCTCTTAGGTTACTGGCAGGTTGAGAGTGGTCATCTGGAGGGTGCCCGCCGGTCAATAGAAGCCGCTGCAGACGATGCCTGGCTCTACTTCGAGGGCGCTCTCAGGTTTCGTGAAGGTGACTGGGCACAGGCGGAATCCCTCGAAAAGCTGGGCCAGGAGGTAGCCAGTCGCCAGGGGGACCGTTTCAATGTCTGTCTCGCCGGATTCGACCTGGCGAAGCTTCTCGCGACTGTGGGCAGGATATCAGAGGCGGAGGCACTTCTTGTGGAGGGCCTGGAAGCGGCAGTGGACGGGTCAAACGTGCTGTTTGAGACGTTGGCCCGGCAGGCGCTCGCCCTCCTGTTCGCCGAGACGGGCCGGGCGGATGAATCTCAAGTCCATCTGACCCGTTGCCGCGAGATTTTAGCCGGGGGCGAGGACTGGCGCGGGCTAGCGGGCCGCATCGCCCTGGCCGAGGGCGCCCTTGCAGTCGCCGAGGGGCCCCTACAAGATGCTGAGGCGCACTTCCAGAACGCGATCGACATATTCCGCCGCTACACCCTGCCCTGGGACGAGGCCGAGGCGCTCCACCTCTGGGGTAAGGCCTGTGCGCGCTCGAAAGGTCGCTCCCTGCGCGCCATCGCCGTCGATAAGTTCGACGCCGCCATCGACCTCTACCGCCGACACGGCGCCGGACAAGCCTGGATCGACCGCGTCGAGGCCGACAAGCAGCGTATCTCCGAGCGCCCAGCCGTGGCGCGGCCCTCCTATCCCGATGGCCTCACGGACCGTGAGGTCGAGGTGCTGCGCCTCGTCGCCCAAGGCAAGAGCAATGCTCAAATCGCCGGAGCCCTTGTTCTCAGCGTCCGCACCGTAGAACGCCACATCTCCAACATCTACGCCAAGGCCGACGTTCGCACCAAGGCCCAAGCCACCGCGTACGCCCTGCGCCACAACCTCAGCTAAATCCCCGAACGACTACGTAATTACCGCCATCGCATGCGCGGGGCCGTTCAACTGTGCCCCTAAAGATGCGTACTTGATGGGATGACCTGTTGTGACCGCCTTTCTATCCTCCTCTTGCCGGGCGATTCGCCGGACGTAGTCGACGCAAGCCAGCCGCACCCGGCGGACGCCCGGCGAAGCAAATAAGAGGAGGTGAGAACGGGAACTGCCGAGGCCCTCGGCAGCGGCGTTACATCCGAAATATCCAGCGAAGGAGGACACCGTGAACAGATCTAGACCAATATCAGTGATCGCCTCGACCGTGGCCGTTCTTCTCGGCCTCATGCTCGTGCTCCTGGGCTCGAGTCAGGTCGGCGCGCAGGGTCCGACCCCAACGGGATCGCCACCGCCGACCTACGACTACGATCCCATCAAGCCGGGCACGCAGCCGCCGACCTCCACGTTGCCGGGGGGGCTGCTGGAGAATTACGAATCGCGCACGCTGCGAACGCATCGGTTCGGAGCGCAAGCGCTTGTCCCGCTGGCCGAGGCTCAGGCGCTCCTGCCGCCCGGCTACGTGGCCACGGCCAGCCCGTCCGGTTCGAGCACTGCTGTCGTCAACCTATTCTGCGAGTATCAGCTTCGCGCCGAGATGTCGGGCGTTGGCAGCTTCGGGCCGGCATCGGGGTTGCTGGTGACCCTGTCGGCGCAAAACACGAACCTCGGCAGCAGGTCAGAGGGCCTGATCTTGGCCACGTTCCTCAACGACCAGTCCACCGTGGAGGCGTATAACAGCAACTTCGGGCCGGGCGTCGCCCGGCTGGCGAAGACGGAAGTAGAGATCGAGGAGAAGGGAGGCAAGCTCCGTTTCACGTGTAACGTGGAAGAAGAAGGCCTTGGCTTCCGCCTGCGGTTGGGAGCTGAGGGCCCGGCGGCTCTTGTGAACCGGCCCAAGGCCGACCCGGCTGCTGGGTTCAGCCGCTTCCTGAATGGGCTCACGCTTGGCCCTGCCTTCCGTCAAGCGACCCAGGCGGATAACGTCGTCGTTCCCGCAGGGTCGGCAAACGTCACGGTCGAGGCCAAGGACGGGAAGCTGCACCTCCCGGGCGGCAACCTCACCCTTGGGCTCGTTACCGGCAGCGTGAACATCTTGCGGAACATCGAAACCTTCACGAAGCTCGAGGCGGAGGTTGCTGGGGCCTTGAGCGCCACGGTCCAACAGGTGGGGACAACGGCAACCGTTCGGATCGCGCTGCGCAACACCACGAGCGATACGCTCACGCTAGCCGATGTGCGGTCTCCCATCCCAGCGGGGATGGGCCTGCTGAGCTCGACGCCAGCGGCGCAGTTGGTGGGCAATGAGCTGCGTTGGACGCACGTCTCGGACATCGCGCCGGGCCAGACGCGGACCTTCAGCTACCGGCTGGACACACGCGGGCAGGCCGGCAGCGTGCAGGCGTGGGCCGCGCTGATCGGCTCGCAGACGAATACGAGCGCGCTATCGAACGTGGCGGCGATCGCCGCGCCGTAGCGTAGGTCGGAGACATAGGTCATCACAAGAAAGGAGAGGAACAATGAACTTCGGCAAGATTCACAAAGTGTCGCTGGCCGCCCTCGGGGCGTTGCTGCTCGGGCTTTTGAGCCTCGGCCTCGCCAGCCAGACGGCCTCGGCGGACGTGGAGGAGGAAGATTGGGCCCCCGCGACGCTTTCCCGCGATAACCCCTGTGAGCCGGGCGAAGGTATGATCAGTTTTCTGGGCACAATCCACCGCGTCTGGTACTGGACGCCCGAAGACACCCTCATCATGCGCTACAATGGGCATCTGACGGGGGCGGCCGCCGATGGGACCGAGTACATCTACAACCTCGTGCGGACGATGGAGCACTTCAACTGGCCGACGACCGTCACGCCCTACACGGACAGGATAGTGGGGCAGCGGATCAGCAAGGGCTCCACAGTCAACGCGCTCATCGTAATCACGTACGACACCGCGTCGCCGCCGGCAGTCACCGTCACGGCCTGCGTGGGGGCGAACTAGCGCCGCTCCGAGCGGCGAATCGCCCACACGTTAGCCAAGGTCGTCGGGAGAGGCCCTCAGAGCAACTGAGGGCCTCTCTGCGCGCCCCGTTTGTTGGCGACGCTCGGTCCGGCCCCAGCCGCGATTGACAAAAGGCTTCGGGCTGCTATGCTCACTCCATCCATCTGGGACAACCGCGGTCACGTACCCCTCGAAGTGGAGGCCCCTATGCCTGATCGTGCGCTTGCCGACCTCGTTGTACTGGACCTGGGCACCGACGTCACCGGCCCCTACTGCGCGAAGCTCCTCGCGGACTACGGCGCCGAGGTCATCAAGATCGAAGACCCCACCACCGGCGGCGACCCCGCGCGGCGCACGGGTCCCTTCCCCGGCGACATTCCGCATCCCGAGAAGAGCGGCCTCTTCCTGCATCTCAACACCAACAAACGGAGCGTCACGCTCAACCTCAAGACGGCCAGCGGGCGGGCGATCCTGGTCGACCTCGTGAAGCGCGCCAACGTCCTCATCGAGAACGGCCTTCCCGGCGCCATGGACGACGCGGGCCTCGGCTGGGAGGACCTGGCCGAGGTCAACCCGAAGCTGGTGATGACGTCGATCACGCCGTTTGGCCAGGACGGGCCCTACAAGGACTACGCGGCGGAAGAGATCACGGTCTTCGCCATGAGCAGCCGCATGTACACCCACGGTCAGCCGGACCGGGAGCCGCTCCGCTATGCACCCGATACCGCCTGGTTCCAGGTCGGGGCCACCGCCGCCCTGGCCACCATGGGCGGGGTCTTCGCCCAGCGACGGTTCGGCATCGGCCAGCAGATCGACGTCTCGGCCCTAGAGGCGCTGGTGGGCAACGTGGACGCCGGCACCGTGGCCTACTCCATGACGGGGGTCAAGCGCGAAGGCCGCGTGCGGCAGACGGTGAGCAGCGCGAGCGGCGTTGTCCCCTGCCTGGACGGCTTCATGCTGATGATCGCCGGCGGCGAACGGTTCTTCCGGCGCCTGCTGCGCGCCATCGGGCACCCGGAGCTGGCGCAGGACCCACGCTTCGCCACGGCGGCCGCGCGCGCCGAGCACCGCGACGACTTCGACGTCATCTTCCTTCCCTGGTGCCTCGAGCGCACTCGTCGCGAGATCTTCGAGCAGCTCCAGTCCTACAGCGTCATGTGCGCGCCGGTGCAGACGGTGGATGAGGTCTTCACCGACCCACAGGAGGTGGCGCGTAACTTCTTCGTGGAGATCGACCACCCCGCCGCCGGACGACTCCTCTATCCAGGAGCGCCCTTCATCATGGAGGAGACGCCCTGGTCGATCCGGCGCGCGGCGCCGCTCCTGGGTGAGCACAACGAGGAGGTGCTCTGCGGCGAGCTGGGGCTCTCGAGGCAGGAGCTGATGGCGCTCGCCGCCCAAGGCGTGGTCTAAAAAGGAGCGATCCAGATGGCCAGGCTCCCGCTAGAGGGCTACCGTATCATCGACATTACCGAGGTCTGGGCGGGCCCGTTCTCGAACTCGCTGCTCGGGGACCTCGGCGCTGAAATCATCCGCATCGAGTCCTATCCGCGTGTCGCGCAAAGCCGGCCCGCTTCGGGCCAGGCGACCGGCGGCGCCGGGGGGAACCGGGTCGGGCCTCCCGATGCGCCTCGCCCCTGGGACCGGGCGACCGGCTACCACATGACCAACCGCAACAAGCTGGGCATCACGCTCAACCTGGCGGACCAGCGGGGCAAGGAGCTCTTCTTCCGGCTGATTGCCAAGTCCGATGGCCTCATCATCGGCTACTCGGCGGGCACGATGTTCCGGATGGGCTTCGGCTACGACGTGCTGCGGGAGCACAAGCCGGACCTGGTCATGATCTCGATGCCCGGCTGGGGCGAGCGGGGGCCCTATCAGGGGTATGCGACGTTCGGGAGCGGCGCCGACGCCTGGGGCGGCCACCACTATCTGCGCGGCTATCCCGACCTCGATCCGAGCGCCACCATCGCCTCGGTGCACAACGACGCTCCCAACGCGGTCACCATCGCCTTCGCCATGATGAGCGCGCTCCACTACCGCGACCGGACCGGCAAGGGCCAGTTCATCGACTTGTCCCAGGCGGAGGTCCTCATCAACAACCTGCCCCGTCCCTATATGGACTGGGTGATGAATAACCGCATCGACGAGCCGATCGGCAACGTGGACCCCGACATCGCCCCCAACGGCTGCTACCCCTGCGTCGACCCCGACTCGTGGGTCGTCATCGTTGTCCGCAGCGACGAGCAGTGGCGTGGTCTGAGGCGAGCGCTCGGCGACCCGGCCTGGGCCGCTGACGCTCGGTTCGACTCGGTGTTGGGCCGCATCCAGCATCGGGAGGAGATCGATGTCCATCTGCGTGAGTGGACAAGCGGCCTCAAGCCGTACGAGGCGTTTGAGCGCTTGGCGGCGGCGGGCGTCCCCGCTGGGCCGGTGAACAACGTGGATGGGCCGCCTACGGACCCGCAGTTGGCAGCACGGGGCTTCTATCGCTGGGTGACGCATCCGGTGACGGGGCAGTACCGCCGGCCGGGGCCGTTGTTCAACTTGAATGCCACACCGGCGCAGTTCCGCCGGCACACGAACCTACTCGGCGAGCATAACCATGACGTGCTCTGTGGCCTGCTCGGCCTCAGCGAGGGCGATTACGAGGCGCTCATCGAGGCGAACCTCATCGGCACCGAGTACAACCCGGAGTTCAACGTCGACCCAGAGGACCGCCTTTAATCGCGAGACCGAAGCAAGAAGGCAGGCGTTATGCGCTTAAACGATGGCAATACTCGGTCGCCACTCTAGGCGAAACGGCGAACGCCACCTCCACATGAGGTTCGCCTGCGACTCGAAACCGCCATATTGGCTGGTACCTGACGCCATGCATGACAGAATGCTTGCTGACCTGCACTTGCAACGTTCCTTTTCCCACCCACCCGCCCTGGGCGTCTTTGGGGACACCCCAAACCCCGCCAGAGGGGCTCTGCCCCCTCTGGACTCCCCACGGTAAGGAGCGGGCATAGCTTTGGCGATGACGTTTTCACATCGACTTGTACCGGAGGAAGCATGAGCCGCCTGCCACTCGAGGGGTACCGCTTCATCGATATGACGGAGGTGTGGGCGGGACCCATGGGGACGTCCTTCCTGGGCGACCTCGGCGCAGAGATTGTGCGCGTGGAGTCGTACCCACGAGACGGCCGTGGTGGGGGCGCGCAAGGGCCGCAGGCCGCCGCATCCGCCAACTTGCCCCGTGCGTGGGACCGCAACAGCACCTACCACATGGCGAACCGGAACAAGCTTGGCATCGCCCTGAACGTGATGGAGCCCCAGGGGAGAGAGGTGTTCCACCGGCTGCTCAGCGTCTCCGACGCCTTCATCATCGGCTTTTCCTCGGGCACGGTCTCCCGAATGGGCTTCGATTACGAAACGCTCGTCCAGCACAAGCCGGACCTGATCATGCTCAGCATGCCTGCCTGGGGCGAGCGCGGGCCGTATCAGGGGTACGTCACCTGGGGAAGCGGGCCCGACGCCTGGACGGGTCACCACTCCCTCCGCGGCTATCCAGACCTCGACCCAAGCGCCACCCAGGGGATCTTCCACGCCGACGCGATCGTCGCGGCGACGATGCCCTTCGCCATCATGTCGGCGCTGCATTATCGCGATCGCACGGGCAAGGGGCAGTTCATCGACTTCTCGATGGCCGAGCTGATCATGGACCATCTGGCCCGCCCGGGAATGGACTGGGTCATGAACAACCGTGTCGCAACACCGATGGGCAACGTGGACCCCGACTGTGCGCCCAACGGCTGCTATCCCTGCGCGGGGCACGACTCTTGGGTGGCCATCGTCGTGCGGACCGACGCACAGTGGCTTGGGCTCAAGGAGGCCCTCGGCAACCCGGCCTGGGCCGAAGACCCGCGCTACGAATCGCTGCTCGGCCGCCTTCGCGCCAGGGACGAGATCGATAGCCACCTACGAGAGTGGACGCAGCAGCGGCTGGCGGCTGCTGTCGTGGGCGCCCTGCAGGAGTATGGCGTGGCGGCAGGCGCCGTGCTTCCGGCGCATGAGACCATCGATGACCCGCAACTGACGGCGAGGGGGTTCTACCGGTGGGTGACGCACCCGCTGATGGAGCCATACCGGCGCCCTGGTCCCCTCTGGAACATGACCGAGACGCCGCCCCAGCTCCGGAGACATACCAATCTTCTCGGCGAGCACAATCACGAGGTGGTCTGCGACCTCCTCGGTTTCAGCGAGTCGGAGTACCAGGGCCTCGTCGAGGCCGACGTCATCGGCACGGAGCCGAGGCCCGAGGGCAGGATGGACGCGCAAGACCGCGCGTAGCGTGCTGGTACTCTCTCCCTTGGTGGGAGAGAGTTAGAGAGAGGGGGAGACGTTCGCTACCACAGAGTCGCAGATCTAAAGAATCGCATGGCCAGTTCTCACCAGACGGAAGTAGCTCGAAAGCTCCGCCGCGACCAGACGGAGGCGGAGCGCCTGCTTTGGTCAAAGCTCAGGAGAAAATATGTTGATGGCGTGAAGTTTCGAAGGCAGGAGCCCATTGGGCCCTATGTGGTCGATTTCGTAAGCTTCGAGAAGAAACTCGTTATCGAACTCGATGGTGGGCAGCATTCCGAGGAGTCAGTGAAGCAGCTAGATGAACAAAGGTCGCGGTGGTTAGCAAGCGAAGGGTTCCGCGTGTTGCGATTCTGGAATAATGAAATCTTCGGTGATATCGACGCGGCTTTGCAGGTTATTCAGCAAACCTTGAAGTAGCGCATCGTCACCCTCTCCCTAACCCTCTCCCATCAAGGGAGAGGGTTTGGCTAACCGCTTAGGCATACGGCCCGAGGTGCGTGCCGCCCAGCAGGTGCAGGTGGGCGTGGTCCTGGCTCTGCATCGCGTCGCGGCCGAAGTTGGAGAGGATGCGATAGCCGTTGGGGCACATGCGTGTCCCCATCTCCACGGCCACGGGGCCGATCTTGTGCATGTAGGTGTTCCACATCTCGGCCTGCGTCATGTGTTTCTTGGGCATGACGAGAATCATGGTGGGAGCCCAGCGAAGCCGGTTGTCGAAGACGATGACGTCGTCGTCCTGGTAGTGGATGCGGGCCGGCTCGGTGCCGGCGACGATATTGCAGAAGACGCAGTACATGCGCAAGACTCCCCTCCTGGGTCAGGCCGTAAGGCGTATGATAAAAGCGATGCGGGAAGGCAGTCCAATGTCCCCATTGTCTGAAGGTGGCGCAATCGACGTAAGCCAAGGCAACTGGCTCGTCCTCGGCGACAGCCTGCCACTCCTGCGCAGCCTGCCCGATGCCTGCGTCGATCTGATCTATATCGACCCGCCGTTCCATACGGGGCAGGTCCGCCGCCTCAGCTCGATCCGCCTCGGGGAAGGCGATGGGCTCCGGCGAGGCTTCGGCGACCGTCTCTTCCGCTATCGCGTGGTCTCGCAGCGCGAGTACGACGATGCGATGCCGCTCGAAGAGTACATGGCCTTCCTCTACGACCGGCTCCTGGAGGCGCGCCGTATTCTCGCCCCCCGGGGCTCGATGTACCTGCATTTCGACTATCGCGCCGCCCACTACGCGCGGCTGCTCATGGACGAGGTCTTCGGCCCCGACTGTTTCCTCAACGAGATCATCTGGGCGTACGACTACGGCGGCCGGCCGAGGGACCGCTGGCCGAAGAAGCACGACAACATCCTGTGGTATGCCCGCTCGCTCGAAGGATGGACCTTCAATCGTGAGGAGGTCGAACGGCTCCCGTACATGGCGCCGGGTCTGGTGGGGCCGGAGAAGGCCGCCAAGGGCAAGCTCCCCACCGACGTTTGGTGGCTGACCATTGTCCCTACGAAGGGTGCCGAACGCACCGGCTACCCGACGCAGAAGCCGGAGCGGCTGCTGGAGCGCATCATCCGCGCCTCGTCGCGCCCGGGCGAGCTTGTCTGCGACTTCTTCTGCGGCAGCGGCACCACCGGCATCGTGGCGGAGCGGCTCGGCCGGCGCTGGCTGATGGTGGACAACAACGCCGAGGCCATTGAGGTTACCCGCCGCCGCCTTGAGCGGTTGCCCGGGTGCGCGCCGTACGAGTTCAGGGAGATAGCCGCGCTGTGGTGAGCGAAACACGTATGTTCCGCCAAACTAGCCGTCACCGTGCTATTGACTATTCTAGAAGGCTAGGTACAATAGTTGCAGTGGATAGCGGTTTCCGCTATCGGCGCCTCACCTCCTCGAGCTGAGGCGCTTTCAGTTATTCAATCAGAGCGTCGCGCCGACGCTCTTTCTGTGTTCTTCGATGACGTCGCGGATGTCGGAATCCGGGAAGACCTTCACCCCAAACTTGCCTCTCAGGCCATCGTCTCTGCAGTACATTTTTGGACTGAACAGCTCCCAGCGGGCTGGGACAGTCGTGCAGTCTCCCCGTATCCACTCGTAGAAATCTCGGGCAAACATGTCGGCCAACTCCAGCGGGCTGGAGCCTTGCTTCGGTGCAAAATCCAACCCCGTCTCAAGCCAATTACGGAAACTTGACTCTGAAACCCATTGAGACCCTTCAAGGAGAACCCTAGCATACTCCAGTTGGTGATAGACATCCTCCTTTGGCCCTTGGCTTTCGAAAGTAAGATGCCCTAGGCGATCCACCGTGCCGTTGGCAAGGTAGTCCACATATCGCTCGAGCAGCATGGTAATCGCCAAAGCGTATGCATCTGTGGGCAGATACGGGTCAACGCCAGCATCGACGAAGTCTCGTTCGAACGCTGCTTTCCGCACGCCTACGCCAAACACTACGAAGTCGACATTGACGAGTAATTCCTCTATCCCGAGATCGAACTGACGTTGCCGATTCGCATCGCCGTTGAAGTTGTATCTTCCGTCATGATGTCTCATTTCCGGTTCGTGGAAAGTGACGTCGCTGGTGCCAAAGAACTCGAGTTTTATCCGGTCAGCGGCCGAACAGTAGGAGGCGACATTCACCTCATCCATCGAGATTGCTCCGAGCGCAAAGAACGTCGGTGTCGGCAATGTCTCACGATTAGACTTACCGCTCTCGTCCACGAAAAGAATATTCCTGGGGCGCTGTACTAGCAGTGGCTGCGCGAAATGAGGTCGGCGCATTCGGTTGCGTGATTCGACTCGGCCAAACGCTTTCTGCAATTCGATGCTCTCCTGCCTTTTTACCGAGTTGATAAGCTCAGCAGCGGCAGTGGTGTCATATTGGGCACGTTTGAGTAATACCTCGAGCGAGCGGGCAACGAGGGCCGCCTCGGCGAGCAAAAGGGCACGTCTCCGGGCTATTCTTCGTCCTTCGGGGTCACCCCGATTCGGCGCAGTCACAAGACGATACTAGCACATCAATCGCCGGCTTGAGGGCCGGGTTTGCGCCGTCGGCGCGTCCGTGCTACGTTAGTGACAGTCCGTAGAGCAGAACAACCCCCCATCGGAGGAGAGGATGCAGCAGGCGCGCCGTACGACGGAACCCTTCGAGCGTATAGACCTGGACGAAGCGAAAAAGCGCATCGAGTCCGGCGAGGTGGCCGTCATAGACGTGCGTGAGCCGTCCGAGTACTCTGGCGGTCACGTGCCCGGCGCGGTCTTGATCCCGCTCAATACCGTCCTCCGGCGCGGCGAAGAGATCCCGAAGGACAGGCAGGTGCTCTTCGTGTGCGCGGTGGGCCAGCGCAGCGCCTTGGCCTCGGAGATGGCGGCCGCGATGGGGTTCACGAACATCGCTAACGTTGAGGGTGGGACCGAGGGCTGGAAGAAGCGCGGCTTCCCGGTCGAGTATTAGGGGTCGATCATGCCGACGATGGCACCAGGAATAGAGCTCGCTACCCGCCTTCAGCCCTTTCTCATTAGGCTTGGCGACATCATCGTCGTCATCGTGTTTGTCCTCGCCGTGTTGATCGCCATCGCGAGCGTGGCGTACGTATTGGGCCGCGAATGGCGGTGGTGGCGTCAGGTGGAAGAGGCGCCGCGGCCGGCTCAGCCGCAGCGAGAGTGAGGACGGCCGTCTCGTGCTGACAAAGCCAGAGGGCTCCCTCAAACGAGGGAGCCCTCTGCGTCTGCATCACCCCTAGCTTGCGCCAGAGGTGATGCCTGGTTGGTCCGATTTACTCATAGGCATCACCTCCCTCTTGAAGTTCGCCTTCTAAGATATATGAGTAACTTCACGCGGTCAAGGTCTTCTCGGACGTGAGTGCTCCGAGGCGAACGCGTCGGCCCGCTCCATCGGCGAGATCGGCAGGTACTGGCCGAGCCCTCTGGGGTCGCTTTGTGGGGCGCCTGCGCCGCCTCGGTCAGCAGCGAGCGGCCACGCGAGCACCGGTGCCCATGTCGCCACGGGGCCTGGAGGCGACCGGCCCTCGTCTACCCACACGCTACCGCCCGCCGCGGAGGGCGCCCCAGCGACCGCAGCGACGGCTGTTCGTCGTCGTCTCGGTTCTCACTGCCCTGGTGCTGTTGCTTGGCACGTTCTTTATCGTCGCGCCTACGCCGACGCCCACGCCGCCCGCGGTAGCCGAGGATGCCCTCCGCCAGCGCCGCCTTCCGCTGCTAGCCTTCGCTGGCCCTGCGCTTATCCAGGCGAGCGATGTAGGGATCACCGCCTCCACTGATGGCGGAGCCGCCTGGACGGCGCTCCAATCGCCGGAAGAAGCGGCCCTCACGGCGCTCGTCGTGAGTCCCAGCGACGCGTCGGTCCGCTATGCAGCGGGCCTCAGCCTCGGCGTTGTCCGTAGCGTGGACAGCGGG
>Ga0209341_10003059_pt1 | contig 15718 bp, 24 predicted proteins | sample RifCSP13_2_FD_184020 | JGI IMG/M metagenome (GOLD analysis project Ga0209341, IMG submission 184020) | Soil microbial communities from Rifle, Colorado - Rifle CSP2_sed 13_2 (SPAdes) (version 2) | ecosystem: Environmental > Terrestrial > Deep subsurface > Rock core/Sediment | place: Rifle...
CCTGATCAGATACTCCTACCCTGGCGATCCGGAGGCCTTCCCCGGCACCTACTACCTCGACTTCGAGACCAGGGAGAATGACCGAGTCACCAACATCAAGACGGTCAACAACCGGCTGGTAGTGCTGTTGGAGAACGCCGTCTACCGGGTGAACTATTTGCCTAGCGAGCGGGACGCCTCATTCGACCGGGGCAAGGCGATAGAGGTCGTCTCATCTAGCGACGGGTGTTTGAACGAGATGTGCGCCTGTACCTTCACACCGCCCGGGGGTGGCCAACTGCTTGCGTTTGCCGGCGCCCACGGGATTTATGTCACCGATGGGTTTAGTCTCGATCAATGGACCGACCGCACAAACTGGCGCCATCGAGGCTCTGGCGGAGCCACTGTTAGTTGGATCGTTGGTGCCGACTCGGTCACGAGCAGCGGAGTAGCCCTGGTAGATGATCCGGAACTCCAGCGGCTAATCTTCCTCTACCGCAACGACGGCATGTTGGCCAACGAAACATACAAAGCCCTCTACCTCCAGTATGCGACCATGTTTGAGGGTCGGCCGGTGATCTCAGGCAAGACAAACATGAGGAACTATCATGCAGCGTCAACCGGCCGGGCGGAGCCCCTGAGCATCTGGCCAGTGAAGCGCTCAAGCGGCTACGTTGATACGTACATTGGCTACGGGGGCAGCTCGAGTGCCGCAGGAGCTGGCGCCGTATACCGAGAAAACGCGACGATAACCGCGCTGCCAGCACAAGACAGCACGATGGGCATGAGAACGCGGCGCATGTGGCTTGCCGGGTACGGCAACGAGTTCAGGATCAACTCGATCTGGGCGCACTTCAACAACTCAGGGCCGGCCGTGACGGCAAACGTCACAGTCGAGACGACAAAGACTGGCGCTTCTGGCTACGACACGGATAGCGGTGCCAAGAGTTTCAGCAAGCCGGCTGGCGCATCGCCGGCAGTAGAGATGCCATTCAGCCTTGTTGCAGAGGCCGCGATTATCTCAGCGGCCGCCACGGCCGACTCAGCGAACTGTGGCATTCTGGGCTGGGTTGTCGACTACGACGACTTCGGCGCAACGGAGACGGGCGGATGAGAGACTACACGGGCATCGCTTACGCGACGATCCCGCCGTCCGAGGCGCCGACGTTCATCCCGCGCCTGCGGGACATGCTCGGGCGCATAGACTTCTACCTCAGAGACTCTTCCCGTGGATTCTCCCGCATCAGCCTGGGCCAAGTTCCGGATTCCTCCGGCACGCCCATCGGGTCCGGCGGCACGCTCACCGACTATCTCTACCTGCCCGGTCGATCTGGCGGTCAAGTGGCCCACGGGGACATAGGGCCAGGCGGGACGTTGACGCTCAAGAGCACGTCCTCCTCGAGCCTCGGCAAGATCCTGTTCGGCTCCTCTGCGGCCTTCGACGAGGCGAACGTGAGGCTCGGCCTGGGGACGATCTCGCCCGCGGCGGTGCTGCACCTTCAGCAGGCCTCGGGTGCCATAACGATCCGCCCGAACAGCACGATTGCTGCGGGCGGCGGCCAAGGACAAGACGGCGGCACGACCAACCTCCACAACTACATCAACGATCAGTCGAACAGCACCTACGTCACCTGGGGCGGTGCGGTCGCGTCGTTCGAGTTGTCAGATGCCACGGATCCGGGCATCGACACGGGGCACGTAGTCAACTACAACTACCGCAACACATCCTCGTCGGCTACCGGCAGGAACCTTCAGGTAGAACTGTACCAGGGCGCCGGCACGCTGATTCGCTCGGGCACGCTCCACACCGACATTCCGCTAGGAGCCAGCTGGATTGCCGGATCCTTCACGCTGACTGAGGCACAAGCCGCGAGCATTACCAACTACGCGGACTTGAGGCTGATCATCACGACTGGGGGCGCCGGCGGCACGGAAGGCCCGTCTCTGTCGGAGGCATCGCTTGATCTGCCCGGCATCACGTCAGCGGACCTGATGCGCTGGGATGCGACTGGCGGCAGCACGCAGACGGGCAAGATCAGTTCCGAAGGATACCTTGGAGTCGGCAGTGGCTCCTCGACCCTGACGGCCATGCTGGCGTCCCACTCGGGGTCGGGTGGTCAGGTGGCGAGCATCTTCAGGGCTGCCTCAGGGCAGGTCGCGAACATCACCGAATGGCAGAGCAGCACACCTGCGGTTCTCTCCCGCATCACAAGCAACGGCACGTTCGACGGTCCGATTGCGGGCTCGCTCACGAGCATCAACATTGCGGACAATGTGCTGACAATCTTCGACAACACGACTACGACGAAGATCCTGGCGCTGGAGCTTGACGGCCTGGCTGTCGGCACACACACCTACAGGCCGCCGCCCACAGCCGCTGCCTCCACGAGCACGCTGGCCGCGATTGATCTTGCCCAGACGTTCACCAAAGCACAGTCCTTCGACCCCGATTCCGATGCAGTCCCGATCACGATCATCGGGCAAGCCGGGCAGACGGTCGACCTCCTAAAGATTCAGACATCCGCAGGAGCCCATCTGCTTCGTGTGTACGGCGCATCGCCCAATGCTGGGTTCATCGTGATAGGCGGGGAGGGGCCAACTGGGGGACTGAATCCGAGCACTTTGGTCGTGCGCAGGGACGATGCGTCCCCGCTGACCAATCTAGGGCTGTGGAACGGCAACACAGCGGATACGAGTGGCGCGATTTTGTCCTTCCGCGGTAACACAACCGGCGTCGGTGCGTCAGAATATCAGGAATTGGCCGCCATCGTTTCCGATTTCTTCGTTCATGACCACCCAACGCGGTCGTCCCGTCTAAGGTTCCTGACAGCAACAGGCGCTGGTGCGGCCCCAACCACTAAGATGTGGCTGGAATCCACGGGCCGGCTATCACTCGGTTCTCCCGCTGTCGCACCGACAGCCCGCCTCGACATCGTCAACCCGACTGCTGCTGATGTTGTCATTCGTCTGGCCGGGGCCGCTTCACAATCGGCCAATCTCCTGCTGATTGAAGATTCGGCCGCGGCCGACCTGATAACCGTGGCGAGCGGTGGTGCGACCGTCATCGCGCCCACTTCCGGGACCCCGCTCACACTCAGCCCCCCATCCGGCACGGAACTGGCGCTCACCACCGCCCACACGGACACGGCGTTCGTTAGCACCGGAGATACCGGGGGCATCTGGAAGCTGGCGCCTACGTTGAGCAACGCAAGCACCATCGACGGCACCATGAACATCGTGCTCATCGCGCCAACCATCTCGAACATCATAGACACGACTTCGCCGGGGTTCCTTTCCGGACTCTATGTCAATCCCACATTGTCTCTGGACCCTGCCAATGCAAACACCAGCGACACCTATGGCCTACGCTTCAATGTAATAACCACGGGCAACGCCGGCGGTCCCGTTTGGGCCAACGTGGTGGGCGTCCAAGGCCGAGTCACGCAGTCCGCCGCCGCCGATGGCATAACGACCGCAACCGGGTGCTTGATGACCCTAAACCTCCTCGGCGACCCGATCACGAACGCCCGAGGCTACAACCTCGCCACCACGTTCGGCTCGATCACGGCCACCAATGTCGTTGGCTACACGATGGGTGTTCCGGCCTCGGGCACGATCACTACTTGGAAAGCCTTCAACGCCCCGGCGTTTACCGCCGGCCCGACCGTCACGACCGCAATTGGCCTAGACATGGGCAACATCAGCGTTGCATCGACAAACAGAAGCCTTCGGATCGGGACTAGTGCGGCGGCGGCGCCCTCTGTTCATTGGGGCCTGTTCCGGTTTGGCGATGGCACGGCGCCGCTGCATCGAATCGACATTGCTGCGGGCACGGCTACGGTTGCTCCGATTCGTTTGGCTGCTGCGACTCTCATGACGTCACCGGTCGCTGGATGCAAGGAGTACGACGGGTCATTCTTCTATCAGACACCGGCTTCTGCGACCAGGCAGGCCGTTGCCACAGACCGCAACGTAGTGACGGCCGGTGGGGATGTGCTAACTTACGACGGCGAGGTACTTCTCGCGGCTTGAGGGGGTTGTGTGCCGATTCTGAGCGACAAGGGCATTGGGCTCCTTGGAACTTTCACGGGCAGCATTGCGACGGGCGCTAACCCGACTCTCTACACGACTCCCATCGGCAAGGTGACGCGGATCACCCATGTCGTCTTCCGCGATCCGTCAGCGTCTGCGGCTGCCGCCACAAGCCTCAGCGTCACCAGCTTCCGACAGACGTTCAGCATAGCCAACCTAATCACTGCGAACACGGGATACTTAGTCGTGCAAGCGACCGACCTGGCTCAGTACACGGAGATCGCAGCGGGTACCGCAGTAGTACTCACGACAACGACTGGAGCCGCAGTCACCGTGACCGTCGACGTGTTCGGGTACACCACCTAGGAGACTCTCCAACGCCATGCCGGACATCACCTTCACCCTGAGCGCCGCCCACCTGACTCGGCTTGTGGACGCCATCTGTGCCACGGAGGGCTATGAGGCCACCCTAGACGATGGCCGCCCAAACCCTGAAACACGCCCGCAGTTCTCCCGCCGCATGATCCGCGAGCACCTGCGGCACGTCGTCCGCGACTACGAGAACGAGCTGGCTCGCGCGGCTGTCCAGAGCCCGCTCATTGATGTGACGTGACGGAGGAACTGAAGCGCGTGGTAAAGTATCCCAGCAACAAGGAGGTTGCGCGATGCCTGTTGCTCTTGCCCCCCTAGCGATTGGGGCGATCTCTTCGTTCCTGCCGAGCCTCCTGTCTGGCCTGTTCGGAGGCGACCCGCAGGCGGCGCTCAGAAAGAGAATCGCCCAGCTGACGTCGCCGGAGAATGTCGGCAAGCTCTCCGATATGTTCTACCGGACGGCGATTCACTCCCCTGCCTATGGACAGGCTCAGGGCACGATTGCGGCTGGCGGCAACGTCGCCGCGGGAAGCCTGGCGAGGGAGCTTGGCGCTCGCGGGATTGGAACCTCCGGCTCTGCCGCGGTGCTCCAGTCTTTGATCCCCAGCATGGTTGGCGGCCAGCAAGCGGGCTTGAGAACTGGCGCTTACCAGTCCGCACAGGAGCGGGCAATGCAGAGCATCCAGGCCCAGATTGAGGCGTTGACTGGCACCCAAGGGCCAGGCCGAACCACGCAGTTGTTCGCTGGGGGACTTCAAGCCTTCCAGCCCCTGCTCCAAGCGTTCCTGGGCACCAAGTACCCCGGCATCTTCGGAGGGGCAAAGACGTGAGCCCGATCACGGGACAGAGCCTCATGGGAACCCTGAGTGGGCTCAATCCCCAGACTCTGTCTGAGGCCTTGATCGAGCAGCAGCGGAGCGAACTCGCCTCGAACGTGGCGCGAGCGCTTGAGGAGGCTCAAGGCGCCGGGCAAGAGTATCAGGAGGCTGCGGCTGCTCCTCCCCCTCAGCTCGCACCGGGGGCCGAGTTCCTGCCTGCGCTCTTTGGCAACATCGCTTCCGTTCTGGCCCAGACGCCTGAGTACCGGCAGCGTGCCCAAGAAGGGATCCAGCAGCAGAAAGCGATGCTGCTTCAGACGCGCGCCCAAAACCTCCAGGCCTTGCGCGATGTGTACCAGCAGAAGGCTGAGGCCGCGCAGCGTCTGGGCGACATGGAGACGCAGGAGAAGGCCCGCGTCAAGCATGAGCAGATCTCCAAACTCTACGACCAGATCCTTGATAGCCAACGCCAGCAGGGGGCGCTAGAACTGGAGCGAGAGCGGCAGAAGGGCAGGAAGGAAGAGACCTCCCAGGAGCACGCGGCGAGGCTTGCCGAGATCGTAGCGCGTGGAGTACAGGAGCGTGAGACCATGGGCGCCAAGCCCGCCAAGGCTCCGGCAGAACGCGCGGCGCTCGTGCGCCAGGGCGTCAATCCGGATACCGGACTTCTCACGACTGCCTTTGCCGAGCGGGAGGTCAGCCGGCGGCTTGCGCTCTCCAAGCGAGGAGATCAGAAGAGCCGCAACGAAGCCTTCAACACCGCCCTGGACCTCGCCGTTCAGCGCCAAGACCGAGACCGGACTCCCAAGCAGATGGTTCGCCGCCTGGTTCTGATCAGCCATCCCTTCTACAAGGGGACCCCGAAGGAAGCGCGCTACGCGCTCACCGACGAGAAGATCTTCCGCATCGTGAAGGGGAAGCCAGTCAAGGACTTGGCGGCTGAGCAGAGAGCCATCGCTCGAGCGATAGAGCTTTCCACCCCATGGTTCGAGGGTGCCGGTGCCGGACAGCCTTGATCGAGCCATTGAGCGGAGTCTGGGGCTTGCCGAGCCCGAGGAAGCTCCCGATCTGGACCAGGCAATCGAGCGGGCGCTCTCCGGCAGGGCGGGACCCATCGCCCCGGCGCCGGAGCCCGTCGAGGCGGGTTTCTTCGAGTCCCTGACTGGGGTTCCAGAGCAGTCGGCCCGGATCATCATGTCGGGCATAAGCCCCGAGTTTGCCGCCCAGAACATCGCGAGCCACGTCGAGGACGTCGTCAAGGCGCAGAGCGGCGATGCGACGGCGGCGAGAAGGGCCAGGGCCTACGAAACCGCCATCTCGGCCCTTGGAACCGTCACAAGTCTTGCCGTACCAGGGGGTTCCGCCGCTGCCGGGGTCCGAGGTCTAGCCACCAGGGCTTCTCTAGGGGCTCTAGGAGGGGCGATCCCGCCGGCGGCTGAGGCTGGAGCCGCAGGCGAGGAGATCCTGCCCGCAGCGGGCCGTGGCGCAGCGCTAGGGGCCGTCCTGGGTCCTGCCGCTGCGGCGGGTGCAGGGCTCCTGAAACTCAGAGCGGCCAGCCGACTGGCCAGGGCAGGAAGGCCGGTGCCCGCCGATCTTCTGGAGTCTGCCAAGTCCCAAGCGGCGGATGTGGCGAGGGCCGGGCTCCCCGAGACGGACCCGGTCAAGCGCGTGGTCCAGGCGTTGAGGGAAGTCCCAGACCTGAGGACGGAGCAGGAGAAGCTCTTCCGGATCGAGCGCGGAAAGCGGATCCGGAAGTTCAAGCAGGCGGGAGAGTTCGTCCCAGGAGAGGCGGGAGCCAGGGCTCAGATGGCCCAGCTCGCCGGAGAACTACCGAAGGTCGAGTTCGGATCGGTGAGAAAGCTCGTATCCCAGGGCGACATCGACCAGCTATTCGAGATGGCTAAGACCTCGCCCCGAATCGGCGAGTGGGAGAAGGTCAATGCTACCGACGCCCTGCTGGGACTCTTCAAGGCGGAAGGCTTCAAGCTTCCTACGCGCAGCGATCTCGAGATCTTGGAGAAGGTGTTCGGCTCAGAACTGGTCGAGACCCTGCTTGCCAAGGGACCCGAACTCTCCCGTCTGCACCGCTTCGGGATCCAGCTCGTCAACGCCCCACGCCAGATCACCGCCTCGTTTGACCTCTCGGCTCCCCTGAGACAGGGGCTCTTCATCGGCGCTGGTCACCCCAAGGAGTTTGTCTCGGCCTTCGGCTCGATGTTCAAGTACTGGGGCAGCCAGAAGGCGCTGAACGAGCTGGAAGAGAACATCGTCGCGCGCCCCACCCACGAGTTGATGCGTCGGGCCGGGCTCGCCTTGACCAAGGCGGGATCAGTCGTTGGCCAGCAGGAGGAGCGCTTCGCGGGGACGCTATTAAAGAAAGTGCCAGGAATCCTTCATAGCGAGCGAGCCTATACGGGATTCCTGAATAAGATGCGCGCCGATGTCTTCGACTCCATGGTGAAGGATGCTGTCCGAGCGGGCATCGACCTCTCGGACGACAAGGCGCTGAAGCAGATCGGCGGTTTCATCAACGCGGCTTCGGGCAGGGGAAACCTGCCGCAGGGGGCGCTGAAGCACGCCGAGACGTTGAACGCCTTGTTCTTCTCGCCGCGGCTCCTGGCCTCGAGGCTTCAGTTGATGAACCCGGCGCTCTACATCCGCTCGAACCCGGTGGTGAGGAAGCACGCAATCCGCTCCCTGCTCTCTCTCGGATCCCTGGCAACTACCACGCTAGCACTCGCGAAGATGGGTGGCGCCGAGGTTGAGACCGACATGACCTCGTCCGATTGGGCGAAGATCAAGTCCGGCAACACCCGGTACGACATCCTCGGGGGCTTCCAGCAGTACCTTAGGCTGGGTGCGAGGATCGCCCAAGCGGCGGTCGAGGGAGAGGGTGTCTCTGAGAAGGTCGTGGGTGCGGCGAAGCCAACGCTGCCGTTCCTGCGGAACAAGCTGGCACCGCTGCCGAGCCTGGTGGCGGATCTCTGGAAGGGCACTGACTTCGCGGGCAATGAGGTTCAGGTGCCTGCGGCCATCATGCAACGCTTCACGCCGTTGCTGCTTCAGGACGCGTGGGATACGGTCCAGGAGTACGGATGGCTCGGGGTGCCGGCAGTCCTACCCAGCGTCTTTGGCGTCGGAGTGACCACCTATGAGTGACATATGACCGCCGAACAGTGGGCCACTATCAAGCACTTCAAGCCCCGCGAGTTCGACTCTCCGGACGCCACCGGCACTGGTGCAACCGAGATGCAGTACGACTTCATCGCGAGGCTCGACCGTTTGCGGCACGCCTGGGGCAATCCGATCCGGGTCACCAGCGGCTTCAGGACCACGCGCCACAACGCCCTGGTCGGCGGCAAGCCCAACAGCGCTCATCTCAGGGGCTTGGCTGCCGACTGCGAACTCCCTGGGCTATCGGCATGCATCCGCTTCGCGATCCTGGCCCGCGCCCACGGGTTCACGAGGATCGGCGTCGACCTCAAAGGCCACTTCGTTCACGTCGACACCGACCTGGGGCTGCCACAGGAAGTCACGTGGTTCTACAACGTCAAGCCGGAGCACACGGGATGAACGAACTATGGGTCGTGGTCGTCAACTGCCTGGTTGTCGGATCCGCTTGGGGACATCTCAAGTCAGGGCAGAAGCGCGCTGCCGATGACTTGAGTTCGATCCGAAAGTCTCTAGGCTTGGAGAACGGGCAGCCGGGGGCGTTTATCAGGCGCACGGAGTGGGAGATCGCCGACCGCGAACACCTGGCTGGGATGACGAGGCTGGCAGAAGAACTCGCGGAACTCCGCAGGCGCGTGGACGACTAGCTTAGTTGCAATCAATCACTCACAGGAGGACACATGGATGCTGTCGTGGGGTTTCTAAACAACGTCGTTGTGCTCACCGTTGTCCAGCTGCTGTTTGGCTTCGCGGTGAAGAAGTGGTCGGTGTTGGCGGCGTGGCCAAACCGGCTTATCCCGCTGTTCAATGCCGTGCTGGCGGTCCTAATCAAGGTGGCAGGTCCAGCGGAAGCCCAAGCGGCTACGATCGGGGTGATCGCCCTGTTCGGGATCAAGGCGAGTTGGCTCGGAGCTGTGCTGACAGAGGCCATTCTACAGACGCTCACCACGACTGGGCTGCACAGCAGTTTCAAGAATCTCGCCCAGCAGATCGGCTTGGCGGCCACACGGCCCAGATAAGGGCCGGGAAGCGAAAGGCCCCGGCCGACTACGCCGGGGCTCTCGCTGTTGGCCTTGCCATGCCACGCCGCGCCTCGCCGGGCCCAGCCACGCCTTGCCTCGCCGCGCCTTGCCGAGCCGCGCCTCGCCGAGCCCAGCCTAGCCGGGCCGCGCCCTGCCCCGCCTTGCCGCGCCATGCCGAGCCACGCCGCGCCCTGCCGAGCCACGCCGCGCCTCGCCGCGCCTTGCCGCGCCTTGCCTCGCCATGCCGAGCCACGCCGCGCCGCACTACAGCCAGCCTTCGACCTCCGCCTTACCGTACTGACCGCGGAACGTCCCAATCCCTATCGCCAGCATTCCTTCGGTCAGAACGTTCAAGACTTGCTGCTCCTGCACATAGCGGTTAGGCAGAAGCGTGAGCGTGAACGACAAGGCCCACGGCAGGGGCAGCACCGGACGGACCTTAGGGTTTGGGATACCCTTCTCGAGCCGCGCTACACGCCGGTCGATGTACACGCCCGACTTGGGGTCCACGTCTCCCTCCAGCTTGCCGAACACGATAGGGGCATCGTCCCTAAGAAACGGGATCATGTTCGGGCTGATCGTCACGAACGACCCGCAGGACAGCGCGAACTGCTTGTACTTCCGGCTGTCGAGCAGGCGCTTCGGAGCGGAATCTGTGTTTTGCGCCGACAGGAACGACATTAGATTCGCCGAAGGGAGGCAAATCGTCCGACCATTCTCCCCCGCCAGATAGAGTTTCTGCCATGGCTCAAGCCTCGTGTCGTTGTCGCCGGGATAGCGGTCGAACATGATGTCGGTCAAGCCGCGCAAGCGCACCTGGCGGACTACCGTTTCGCGTGTTCCCGATTCTGCACGGGTCTTTGGTTCTACGTTGTTCGTTGTCTTCATCGTCTCTCCGTTCGTGATCGGACAGCTTGGGACATCGCCCAGACCGCGCTGAGGTACTCGTAGACCTCATCAAGGTCCGGCTTCGTCGGGCTCTTGAGCAGCGAGGCAAGCGCTTGCCTGCTGGAGCCGTTCCTACTCACCTGCTCGTTCAGCCACTCTCCGGCCTCGATTGGATTCTGATGCTGCCAGAAGTGGCACGCAGGACAGAGCGTTACCGTGTTGGCCGGGTTCCAGCGTAGACACAGGTACCTGCGGCTGTAGACGTGCGCCCACTGGAGCCAGCGCGTCTTACCGCAGCGGCGGCAGCGCATCCCGTCCCGCTCGAGAACGATCAGGCGGCACAGGGCATCAAGCTTGCGCTTGACGGCGGCCTTGGACTGCTTTCTTTTGCTTGCTCGGGTACGGGTGGCGCCAGCGGTACGCGTCGCAGCAGGCTTTCTTGCAGAACTTCTGCGTCTTCGAGCGGTAGTCAGGAACGAACTCCTTCCCGCAGTTGCGGCACGGCCGCTTGAGCTGCTCGCGGAAGAGCCTCAGGCTCTTCTCCTTGAACGTCTCTTTGCCTGTTTCGCCCGAGACGCCAGGGGCAAGCACGCGAACCTGCAAACTGCCACGGTACGGCCCGTTGTGTGAGGGGGTCTCGAGCGGCGCGCGGGTGACGCACTTAGGGCATGTAGCGCTGGAATGGGCCGCGCCGCATCGAGCGCACCACGCGGCTACCTTCTCTCGGATCATGAGAACTGTCTGAAGCCCAGCCTGGAGGCGAAGTCGGCGAGCGTGAACTCACGCGACTGGTTGCCGATTACGACCTTTACCTCGACCACGTGCGAGGAGGGTTCCGAGTCTCGGAGCGAACAGAGGATCCGGTCGATGTCCTCCGCCCGGAGGATGAAGCTGGTGCCGGCAATCGAGCTGACGGACATGGCTAGGCCTGGATCAGCTTCATGATCGCCTCGCGAATCTTGATCGAGCGCTTGGCGATCTGGGTGTTGGCCTCGTAGGCAGCCTTGAGTTCCTCGACTGCCTTCTGCATGGCGTAGGTGCGGTCCAGCTCTCGCCGCAGGTGATCCCTCTCGGCGCGTAGCGAAACGATCTCGGCTTCCGGTCCCAGGATCTCAGCGTGTGACATTGGTTCTCCCGATTGGAATGCGGCCTGGGGGATATGACGGGCGGGTGGACCACTCTGGGGGCCGCACCCAAGAGCGGCTGAAGACATACACACCCGCCCGCGCTTCCAGTCCTGAATGCCCGCCGGCCGGACTCGATACCGGCTCCCGACATCGCACGCGCCCGACTAGTCAGGCCGTTGCCGTTCAGGTCGGTCGGGACGAACCCTAGGGCACCAGCGTGTCCTTCCACGCCGCGGCGGGTTACTCGCAGAGGCCAACCGAAGGTACTCTCCCTCGACAGTGCCATGCACCGGGCGGACTACAGCCGCCTGTCCCCTGCGATGCTCATGTACAAACTGTACGTCAGCGCCTAATCCAGTAAAGCAGGTCGAGGATCATCAGAACGACGTCCACTTCCTACCTCCCCCGAGTGGTCCACCAGATGAAGATGAACATCGACGAACCAAGCACGAACCACAGCCCGAAGTCCAGCAGTTCACGGAGTTTTCGCATTGGCCTCCTTCCGGGGTCTGCCCCGCTTGCGCTTGGGCGGCGCAATCACGGTTGGAGCCTGTCTCGACTGGCCAGTGTCTGGGTCTCCCGCCGCCCGCATCTCCTCCCAGCGCTTGCTTTGGACCTCGACGAGGCGCTCCTGTAGCACACGCTTGACGGCGTTGATCACGGTCTCAACGATGCTGGCGTACTCGGCAACCGAAAGCGTTACGGCGTGGCCCTCATAGGCTGCTTCTCGGTCCGCGATCAGAAGCCGGAACGAGATGTTGGGCGCAGGCCTCTCCGGCTGGGCCTGCGCGTCCGCTCGCGCATCAGGGGCCGGACGTGGCACGAGCGGGCTAGGTTCGTAGAAGTCCTCAGGATCTTCCGTCTCCTCAGGCGGAGGCGGGCCAAGGGCAAAGCCCTCGATTACGGTGGGATCCGGCAGAGGGTCTTTCCCCTGAAGCTCTCGGATCTCAGCCAGTCTCTGAATCAGGTCCATCATGCCGCCTTTCTCGGGAAGCACTTCTGCTTCCAGTCGCAGTAGCCACATGGGTAGTTGGGACAGGCGGCGTACTCCTCCGGAATCCCAGGATCTAGCCCAGCCCTTGCATCTCTCATGGCGTTACCCAAGATGGCCAAGTCACTGGCGGCTGCACCGGCATCATAGGGCACGAACCACGCGTGAAACAACGGCTCTCCCTTGGTGGCACCCACCGCGGTGTAGACAAGGCGCCCCCTAGCGTGGGTCGGGGGAGGGACCTGGCCGCCGGCCGCAGCGTGGAGATAGGCACGCAGCTGCTTCACATAGCCGTCCTCGCCGTCCGGCCCTCCGCGCTTGATCACCCACCCCAAGGCCCTGGAGTTCTTGGTCTTGAGTTCCCAGATCTCGCGCTCGTCCAAGCCGGGAACAGCACGCCTAACCTCTTCTGGGATCTCGATCAGAAGATCGAGTTTGCCAACGACCTTCTCTCCGTTGCCGTCCAACTCGACCCGCTCTTGGGCCAAGATCTTGACGCCGGCGGCCTCGAGCAGCTCGATATACAGCTCCTCGGCCTTGTTCCCTAGCCTCAGGGTCATATAGGAGTCCAGGGTCATGGCCTCGGTCTTGGGCTCGTTCGTGAGGGCGAAGAACAACTGCCGCTTGCACTTGCCGGCCTCCGAGACATACGGATACTCGCGCAAGGCTTTCCCCTCGGCGGCTCTCTCAGCGGCTTCCTGCTCGAGCTTGCGGGCCATGCCGTATTCCAAGAGCCAGCGCACGGGAGCGGTAGCGTCTCCGGTGCCGTGCTCGGAGACGATGGTAGACAGGTGGACTTGCGGGGCTGCCATGACGTTCACTCTCCAATCTCGGACTTGAGGACTTCCTGCTGAAAGTGCTCCAAGGTCAGGAGCCCAGCCCACTCGCTGTTGCGCCTCGCGCGGCAGGCTAGGCACTCCTCGAGGAGCACGGTGGACGGCTCCCGGCCCGGCTTGAATGGAAACACCTGGCAGGTGTGGACCGGGAGCCAGACATGGCGGCAGAGGATCACTCGGGCTCCCACACGGCCGGCCAGTTGCGAACGATGGACCGGGCCAGCTCCAGGGCCTCGTGACTTTTCTCAGTGCCTGAGTAGATGCGGCTTGCGAAGGCCAGGGCAGCATGGGCGCGAAGATCTTGCTCCGGATTCAGGCCAGTCGGCACACGCGCGGCCCGCGCCTCGTCGCGCGCGATGGCCTCTCTTGCGGTCATCCTAGGGGCGTCGGGAGCCAGCTTGGCGCTCTTCTGGGTTACGGTCCCGTCTGCCCTAACGACAACATCGCAGAACCGGCCCCCGACCTTCTTGGGACAAAAGAAGTCTCCACTCGGCCATTCGTTCATGGGAGTGCCGTGGACAGGGCAACTAGGCATGGCTTTCCTCGTTCCTACGCGTGCGGCCGTCGATCAGGCTCGCGGCCCAGCGTTCATTCAGCTCCTCGCGGCGCCAGTAGTCGCAGAGCCGGCAGAGCAGGTCGTGGTCGAAAACGACCGGGACCGTCTCTCGGCCGCAGTCGGCGCAGGGGACTCTCGTGGGGAGCCCGTAGTACTGCCGCAGCGGATTGGGATCCCCGCAGCGGAAGGCTGCTAGAGCGGATTCAAACTCTCGTGAGACCGGGCTTGTTTCGGCGCCCAGCCCATGCCACTCAGCGTCGAGCGGCCGTCCATCGATTCTCGTGATCTGCATCGGACCCTCCGTGTGTGTGACCGACTCAGTGTCGGCCGGGTTTTTCTCTGAGTCAACCGATTTTTCCTGAAGCCTTCCAAGAATGTCGGCATATTGCGACTAGTGCCGTCAACCCGCCGCGGCATGCCAACGCTATCGGATTGTCGGCCAGCGCGTTACCGCGCCCAGCCCATGTGCCATGCAAACTGCCGATTCCCCAGCCACAAGAAGAGGATTGGAAGCTCCCAGGCTAGGGCAATGGCCAGGACCATGTGGCCACGGACCCTCCAGTGGATGAGGGTTTTCATGGCTTACCCTCCGCGCTGAGGTGAGATGCGACTGACAGGCACCAGCGGAGTGACCCAGCCGCACCAAGAGCAGTATTCCACGCCGAAGACGTTCCGATAGACAGGGCCAGGGCAGCCGTGACCGTGGACGCCGATAAAGCCAGGCTTGCCCTTGTCCCACGGGCGACGTTTCCAGTTCTTGCGAGTCATGACGCGCCTCCTTCCGCCTTGGCGATGGCGGCACGGACGGCAGCTAGGCCGCAGTCGCAACCGGAATCGCCGATGGCGCCAATCTCGGAGGCGGGACATCCAACTGAGTGTTGGTGCCACTCGCTGACCGCCTTGCACGCCTTGAGCAGCTCGGGCGCGGCGGCAATCAGGCGGGCGTTGGCGGCAGAGATTGTCGGCTCCTGGTCGTATGTGCAGACAGTTATTGACCTGCCATCGGCATCTTCGATGGCGCCGCAAGGAATGTCGCAGGCATCCTCAGGAGAGTACCTCATGGGCTGGACCCACGGGCCGGGCGTGTGCTTAGCGCCGGCGTTATCCACGGTCGGCCTCCCATTCCGCCTTGGCGATGGCGTCCGCGACTTGTTGAATCCAAAGGCTGGGGGAGCCGGCAGCGGAAATGACCTCTTTGCACGCCTTGAGCAGCTCGGGCGCGGCGGCAATCAGGCGGGCGTCCGGCAAGGCGCGGTCAGCGCCATAACGATCAACTTCGTGAACGACCGCGAGGCAGATATTCTCAGGGGAGCGAATGGCGTAATGATTCCAGTCAGGATACTCGGGCCGCACTGGCCCCAGGCCCTGAACAGCCCACGGGCCGGGCGTGTGCTTCGTGGTCATGGCGTCACCTCCCGAGCCGCACGATGGCGCGGCCCTGGGTGTAGTTCGCGTCGATCCAGCGGGCGCGGAGCTTCTCCCGCATCTCGGGCGTCGTCGGGTCAGGGTTCGGCCCGTCGCAGTCATAGACATATTGGCCGAGCCGCTCAACGGCCGGGATCGCTTCCTCCGGCACCAGGTAGATCGAGCACCCGCGCGGGTCGCCTTGGAAGTAGGCCCGGCAGCGGTAATAGCCGGCGACCAGTTCGGCATCGGCGCGAAGCTTGCGCGTGCGCGGGGCATCACCCGTCCCGCCACAAGACTTGCAGTCCCAGCCGTTGCCGTTGCACTTCGGGCAGTCATAGCCCGGATCGCCGTTGCACTCGTGCTCGGCGATACGGTGAAGCCTGCCGGAGATGCGGTGCAGGGTGACGGCGTGGCGCGCGGCCTGCATCGGGTAGTGCTCTCCGCTGACGCGCAAGCGGTCGCGCAGGAATGACGCGGTGCATGCGACTTCGTAAGCATCGGCCGAGCACGAGTGCAACG
>Ga0209341_10003061_pt1 | contig 15716 bp, 15 predicted proteins | sample RifCSP13_2_FD_184020 | JGI IMG/M metagenome (GOLD analysis project Ga0209341, IMG submission 184020) | Soil microbial communities from Rifle, Colorado - Rifle CSP2_sed 13_2 (SPAdes) (version 2) | ecosystem: Environmental > Terrestrial > Deep subsurface > Rock core/Sediment | place: Rifle...
GCTCGTCAGGGTGGAGCCGGTTGTTGCGCTCAACCTCGAGCGCCTCACGCCGCAGCAGCTGGTAGGAGGTCGCGCTCCAGACCTCGGCCGCCACTCCACGCTCCGCGAGCAGCGCCTGGGCGCGCAGCGCCTGCTGCATGATCGAGCCGCCGGCAAGCAGCGTGACCTGGAGCGGCGGGTGCGCCTTGCGCCCGTTGCCGCCGCTCGACGCCACTTCCGGCGCGGCGCGGAAGAGGTACAGGCCGCGCGTGATGTCCTCGTCGCTCACGCCATCCGGCCGCGCTGGCATGGCGTAGTTCTCGTTGTACAGCGTCAGGTAGTACAGGACGTCCTCCGGCGCGGCGCCGTGCATGCGCTCGATGCCCTTGCGGATGATGACCGCCGTCTCGTACGCGAATGCCGGGTCGTAGACGCGGATGCTGGGGATGACCGACGCGACCACCAGCGAGTGGCCGTCCTCGTGCTGCAGCCCCTCCCCGTTGAGCGTCGTGCGGCCGGCCGTGCCGCCCAGCAGGAAACCCCGCCCGCGCGCGTCGGCAAACGCCCAGAACTCGTCGCCCGTGCGCTGGAAGCCGAACATCGAGTAGAAGATGTAGAGCGGGATCATCGGCTCGGCGTGGGTCGCATACGACGTGCCGGCGGCCTGGAAGGAGGCCGATGAACCGGCCTCTGTGATGCCCTCCTCCAGCACCTGGCCGTCCTGCGCCTCGCGGTATGACAGGACCAGGTTCGAGTCGACCGGCTCGTACAGCTGGCCTAGCGCCGAGTAGATGCCGACCTCCTTGAACAGCGGGTCCATGCCGAACGTGCGCGCCTCGTCAGGGATGATCGGCACGATCCGCTCTCCGATGCCCTTGTCGCGCAGCAGGTTGCGCAGCAGCTTGGCGAAGGCCATGGTCGTGCTGACTTCCTGCGTGCCGGAGCCGGTCATGAACTCGCCGAAGACGGAGTCACCGGGCAGATCGAGCGTCTTGGTCACGACCACGCGGCGTGGCATCGAACCACCCAGCGCCGCGCGGCGCTCGCGCAGGTACTCGATCTCCGGTGCCTTGTCGCCCGGGTGGTAGTACGGCGCGTCCTTGAGCTGCGCGTCAGGGATGGGCAGCTGCAGCCGGTCGCGGAAGGTCTTGAGCTCCTGCTCAGTCAGCTTCTTGGCCTGGTGGGTGATGTTGCGCGCTTCGACGCCGGTGCCGAGCGTCCAGCCCTTGACCGTCTTGGCCAGGATCGCCGTGGGCCGGTCCTTGGTCTTGATCGCGGCGTCGTATGCCGCATAGACCTTATTGTAGTCGTGTCCGCCGCGGCGCAGGTGAGCCAGGTCGTCGTCGGACAGGTGCGCGACCAGCTCGCCCAGGCGCGGGTCGGGCCCGAAGAAGTGCTCGCGGATGTAGGCGCCCGATTCGACCGACAGCTTCTGGTACTCGCCGTCGAGCGTGTCGTTCATCTTGTCGACCAGCACGCCGTCGAGGTCATGCGCCAGCAGCTCGTCGAACTCGCGCCCCCAGATGACCTTGATGACGTTCCAGCCGGCGCCGCGGAAGACCGACTCCAGCTCCTGGATGATCTTGCCGTTGCCGCGGACCGGCCCATCGAGCCGCTGCAGGTTGCAGTTGACGACGAAGGTCAGGTTGTCAAGGCCCTCGCGCGCGGCGACGGAGAGCGACCCAAGCGACTCCGGCTCGTCGGTCTCGCCGTCACCAAGGAACGCCCACACCCGGTTGTGCGACGTGTCCTTGATTCCGCGGTGTTCGAGGTAGCGGTTGAAGCGCGCCTGGTAGATCGCCGCCAGCGGTGAGAGGCCCATCGAGACGGTGGGGAACTCCCAGAAGTCGGGCATCAGCCGCGGGTGCGGGTAGGACGACAGTCCGCGGCCAGGCTGGACCTCCTGGCGGAAGTGGTCGAGCTGGTCCTCGGTCAGTCGGCCTTCCAGGAACGCCCGGGCGTAGATGCCGGGAGCGGCGTGGCCCTGGAAGAAAACCTGGTCGCCCATTCCCGCCGCGTCCTTGCCGCGGAAGAAGTGGTTGAAGCCGACCTCGTACAACGTCGCCGCGCTGGCGTAGGTCGCCAGGTGGCCGCCGATGCCCGGCGCGCGGTTGTTGGCTCTCAGGACCATGGCGACCGCGTTCCAGCGGATCATGCGCCGGATGCGGCGCTCAATCTGTTCGTCGCCCGGGAATGGCGGCTCCTGCTCGGGCGAGATGGTGTTGATGTAGCGCGTCGCTGTCAGCGGCGGCAGTCCCAGGTTGTGCTGGCGCGCGCGCTTGAGCAGCCGGTACATGATGAATTGGGCGCGCGCCTTGCCCTCGTCGGCGATGACCGAATCGAGCGAGCGAACCCAGTCGTTGGTCTCGTCGGCGTCGCGGTCGGGCAGCTGGCGCTTGAAGTCGCCGAACTGGTCGAACATGTCGCGCCAGTTTAGGGGCGCTCGTCACGGATGTCCGAAATGCCACCAGCGCGGTGCGGCTTTGACCGTGACCCGCCAAATGCAGAACTGGTCTGCGCAGTGTTGGTGGGTTCATGCCAACAGCCCATCCAGTTCTGCAGGTGACAGCCCAAGACGACGATTCCGGCCTCACGCCGTGAGTCGGTGCCTGTGCAGTGCTGCATTTGACAGGAAAGATCGTGCTTTCGCATGCAACCAGTGGCTGAGGCGACGATCACCTGGTCGAGGGTGACGGGCGCCGTATGCTTCGGGCATGGCGAAAGCGAAATCAAAGAGCTCACCGCGTGCAGCGAGCCGCGAGCCAGACGCGCGGCCGGCGCCCGCTCCGGCGGTCCCCGGCGCGGCGCTGGGCATCGACGTCGGTGGCACCGGAGTCAAGGTGGCGCTGGTGGACGTGACCACGGGCGAGCTGCTCAGCCGGCGACATCGCGTCAACACGCCCAAGCCGGCGACGCCAGATGCGGTCGCGCAGACGGTGCTGCACGTGGTCGGCCTGGTTGCGCTTGAGCGCGAGCTGCCACCCGACCTCCCGGTAGGGGTGGGCATTCCCGGGCCGATCAAGGACGGCCGGGTGATGACCGCGGCCAACATCGACAAGCGCTGGATCGGCGCGTCGGCGGAGGAGCTGCTCGGCGGCGTGCTCGGCCGGCGCGTGTTCGCGATCAACGACGCTGACGCCGCGGGCATGGCAGAGGTGCGCGCCGGTGCGGGGCGCGATGTCCCCGGCACGGTGCTCATGCTGACCATCGGTACGGGCATTGGCAGCGGCCTGTTCGTCGACGGCCGGCTGGTGCCGAACACGGAGTTCGGCCACCTCGAGTTCCGCGGGCGCGACTCTGAGGCGCGCCTGTCCGGCGTCGCGCGCGAGAAGCGACACCTGCGCTGGCGCGCGTGGGCGAACGAGTTCAGCGCCTTCCTGGCTCGAGTCGAGCTGTACTTCTGGCCCGACCTGATCATCCTGGGTGGCGGCGTGAGCAAGGAGCTCAAGAAGTACGAGAAGTGGCTCGAGAGCCGCGCCCCGATCGTGCCGGCGCGTTTCCTGAACACCTCTGGCATCGTCGGCGCGGCGATGTACGCGGCGGATCGCGCTCGCGCCGAATCCGCGCGGCCGGTGCAACTGGTTCGCACCAAGACCGCCAGCTAGGCGTGGCCGGCGTCCAGGTCCACCTGCTCGACGCGACCTACGAGCTCTTCCGCGCCCATTTCGCGCCGCGCCCCCAACGCTATGACGCGGCCGGCAACGCGGCCAGCGCCACCATCGGGTTGCTCGAATCGACTCTCTACCTGCTGCGCGACGAGGGCGTGACCCATCTGGGTTGCGCCTCGGACCACGTCATCCGCTCCTGGCGCAACGCGCGCTGGCCGGGCTACAAGACCGAGTTCGGCGTAGACCCGGCCTTGCTCGACCAATTCACCCAGGCTGAGGACGCGCTGCGCGCGTTGGGCGTGGTCGTCTGGCCGCTGGTTGAGTGGGAGGCGGACGACGGGCTGGGCACCGGCGCGGCCCGCTATGCCAATGCTCCGGGTGTCGCGCGGGTGGTGATCATGACGCCCGACAAGGACATGGCCCAGTGCGTGCGCGAGGACGGCCGGGTAGTGTGCTACGACCGGCGCAAGCGCGCGTTCATCGATGCTGACGGGGTGCGTGAGCACTTCGGCGTGTCGCCCGAGTCGATCCCCGACTTCCTCGCGCTGGTGGGCGATTCGTCCGACGGGTACCCGGGTCTCCCGGGCTGGGGCAAGGTGTCGGCCGGCGCGGTGCTGACGCGCTACAAGCACCTGGAGGACATCCCCGACAAGGTCACCCACTGGGATGTCGGCGTGCGCGGCGCGGCCGCGCTGGCCGCGTCGCTGCGCGAGCATCGTGACGACGCGTTCCTGTTCCGCGAGCTGGCGACGCTGGTCTTCGACGTTCCGATCGTGACCCAGACAGTCGACGACCTGCGCTGGCGCGGCGCCCACCGCGCAGCGTTCGAGGCGCTCGCCGAACGGCTCGCCGCGCCCGAGCTCATCAGCCGCGTGCCGCGCTGGGCTGATTGAGCGACCTGCTCGTCGCCGCGCTGGCGGGGCTCGCCCTGGTCGCCGGCGCAATCGCGGCCGTGGCCGGGTTCGGCATCGGCAGCCTGCTCACGCCGGCGCTGGCCGTGTCGGTCGGGGTCAAGGTGGCAGTCACGCTCGTGGCGCTGCCGCACCTCGCTGCCACCGTCTACCGGCTGTGGCTGCTGCGTCGCGACATCGATCGCGGCGTGCTGCTCACATTTGGGCTGACCAGCGCCGCGGGTGGTCTCGCCGGCGCCGTGCTGCACGGCCTCATCAGCAGCCCCGCACTCTCGATCGTGCTTGGCGGGCTGCTCGTGTTCGCCGGTGTGCTGGAGCTGACTGGGATCGGCAGGCAGGTGGTGCTCGGTGGCCCGCTGGCAGTCGGTGCCGGCGGCCTGTCGGGCCTCTTCGGCGGGCTGGTCGGCAACCAGGGCGGCATCCGATCGGCCGCACTGCTCCGGTTCAACCTGAGCGGGCCTGCGCTCGTCGCCACCTCGACCGCGACCGGGATGCTGGTCGACCTGGCGCGTATCCCGGTCTACGTAGCCACTGGGTGGAGCGACTTGGTCGCGTACTGGCCGCTGGTCGCACTGCTGGCGGTCGGCGCGCTTGCCGGGACGGTCATTGGTGCGCCCGTCGTGTGTCGCCTGCCGCAGCAGCGATTCCGCCAGCTGCTGGCAGTGCTGCTGATCGGGCTGGGGCTCCTATTGGTGACCGGGCTGGGGAGCTAGCCCGGTTGCCATCACTCACCCCTTCCCGGGCCGGAAGTCGACCACACTGACATAAACGGGCTTAGCAAGGCATTAGGGCCCCGATGGCGCCCTGTCTTTGGCCGCGTTGAGCGTGCCGAAGCTCGATGGCGAAGCGCGGGCGCCTTCGCTTGTGGTCTTAAGGAGCGCTTGCCGCCGATATGTCAGCCACGTCGACATTCCCGCCGGCAAGACCGACAGCCGCAGCCGGGCTAGCCCCGGAAGTCGGCCAGCAAGAAGCGCAGTGCGCCGGGCAGGCGGCGCGCCCAGGCACCCTCGTTGTGGCGCGCGTTGCGCTCCTCGACGTAGTGCAGATCGCGATCGAGGACGAGGCCGCGCGCCAGCAGGGCGTCGCGCACCCGCCTCGCGTCGCGGGTCATGCCCTTCCATTCGCGCCAGCCCATGTCGAGGTGGATGCGCGCTGAGGGCAGCGGCGCATCCTCGATCAGGCGCACGATGCGGAAGTCGCTCCAGCGCACTGACGGGCTCAATACGCCCGCGAGACCGAACACGGCGCGCTGCGCAAACAGGGCGTAGAGGCTGATCAGGCCGCCCATCGACGAGCCGATGATGCCGGTCGCCTCGCGCTCGGCGCGCGTCGGGAAGGAGCGATCGACGAGCGGCTTGACCGTGCCAACGAGCCATTCGAGGTACGCGTCGCCCTTGCCGCCCATCCGCTTGGGCCGGCCGCGCCAGTCGCTCTCGCTGCGCCACGGGTTGTACTCATCCATGCGCGCGTTGCCATGGTTGGCCACCGCGACCGCGATGGCCTCGATGCCTTCCCTGGCAAGCGTCTCGAGCGTCTCGTCCGCGCCCCACTCGACGCCGATGTACGAGGTCCGCGCGTCGAAGACGTTCTGGCCGTCGTGGAAATAGAACACCGGGTAGCGCCGGCCATCGCTCGCGCCCCCCGCTGCCATCGACACAGCCAATGACGGCGGCAGGTAGACCACGATCTCGCGCGCCGGGATGCCCGGCGCCCCATCGACGCGCGGCCAGACGAGGACCTTGCCGCTGACCGTGTTGTTGGCGCCGTGCACCTGTGCGTACGGGCGCCAGCCGGTCCTCGGCTCGGTCACGCCCCCGTCCCGGCGTCGGCCGGCGCGCGGCCGCCGTGGCGCCGCACTTCCGCTTCGATGTCGAGCGGCGCGACCACCGCCTCCTGCTCGAGCTCGCCCCACTGCTCGCGCGGTACGCGCCACATGATCTCGAACTCGTTGCCGTCCGGATCCTGCCCGTAGAGCGACTTGCTGACGCCGTGATCGCTCGCGCCACCCAGCGCGCCCGACTCCTTCAGCACCTCAGCAGCAAGCGCCAGGTCCTCGATGCGCGGCACCTCCCAGGCGAGGTGGTACAGGCCGGTTGAGCCGCGCGGCGGTCGAGGCGCGGCCGGGCCGACTGCGAAGAGGCCCAGGTCGTGGTGGTTCTCGCCGCCCGCCGCCCGCAGGAAAGCGGCGAAGTTGCGCAGCCGCGAGACGATCTGGAAGCCGAAGACGCTGGTGTAGAACTCGACCGCGCGGTCGAGGTCGCGCACGTACAGCACGGCGTGATTGAGACGAGCGACGGGGATCGAACTCATCTGAGCAGCTCCAGGAGCGTTTGGTGGTGGACCGGCGCCGCGCCGAGGAGGCCGATCGACTTGGTCGGGCGGTTGATGTCGAACCACGGGCCACCGTCGAGAGTGGTCAGCCGCGCCCCGCCCTCGACGGCGATGAGGCCGGCGGCGCAGATGTCCCAGGCGCTCATGCCGCCGGTCTGGACGAACGCGTCGAAGCGGCCGTTGGCCAGATACGTGATGGCCAGCGCGGCGCTGCCCATGGAGCGCGACACGCGGATGCTGCGCCGCACGGCGTGGTCGCGCCGCGCCCAGCCACGCCGCGGCAGCGAGAGCGAGACCACGCAATCCACCAGGCGCTCCTTGACCGGCTGGCGGATGGGCGCGCCGTCGAGCCAGGCGCCGCGGCCGGCTTCGGCGGTGAACATCTCGTCGCGCACCGGGTCGTAGACCACGCCCAACACCGGCCGGCCGCCCACGGACAGGCCGATCGCGACGCAGAACAGGGGAATGCCGTTGGCGTAGTTGACTGTGCCGTCGAGCGGATCGACCACCCACACCCGGTCGCGGGCCAGGTCCACGGCCGATTCACCCGCCGGGCCTGAAGCCACCTGGTGGCCCGATTCCTCAGCGAGGAAAGAGTCGGCCGGGAAGGCGTCGCGCAGGGCACCGATGATCAGCTGTTCGGACAGCTCGTCGACCTCCGTCACGACGTCGTGCTCGGACTTGTGGACGATGCGCTCGAGCCGTTCGTAGCGCTCCATCTGGAGCCGCCCGGCGCGGCGCGCGGCGTCGACCGCCACGGCCAGCTCTGCGTCGCGGCGCAGATCGGCCGCACGCGGCAGGCTCAGCAGTTGCCCCACGCGGCCGATTGTAGGATGGCGCTCGCCCATGACCCACGAACGATGAGCAGCAAGACCTGGACCCTGGCGGCGGCGGTGCTCGGCTCGAGCGTCGTGTTCCTCGATTCGGCGGTGCTGACCGTCGCCCTGCCGGCCATCGGCCGCGAGCCGCGGCTGTTCGTCGACGTGCTCGAGGCGCAGAACTACATCCAGTTCGGCTACCTGCTGTCGCTCTCCGCGCTGCTCGTCCTGGCCGGTGCGCTGTCCGACTTCTTCGGCCGGCGGCGGGTCTTCGTCATCGGTCTCGTCGGCTTCGGCGTGACCTCGCTGCTGTGCGGCCTGGCGCTGAACCTCGAGATGCTCATCCTCGCCCGGCTCGTGCAGGGCGCGGCGGGGGCGGTGCTGGTGCCAGGCTCGCTGGCCATCCTGACGAACAACTTCGAGGGCGAGGAGCAGGGTCGCGCCTTTGGCGTATGGGCCGCCGCAACGGGCGTGGCGCCGATCTTCGGGCCGCTCGTAGGCGGCTTGCTGGTGGACAACCTGTCGTGGCGCTGGATCTTTCTCCTCAACGTGCCCTTCACCGCGCTCGCGGTATGGGCCGCGCTGCGCCACGTCAAGGAGAGCCGCGATGAGCACGCCAGCGGCAGGTTCGACTGGCTGGGCGCGCTGCTGGTGGCGCTGGCGGTGGGCGGCCTGTCGTTCGGCGCGATCTACGCCCAGCAGCGCCAGTGGCAGGATCCGCTCGCGTTCGTGGCGCTCGGGGTGGGTGCGATCACGACGATCGCGTTGCCGTTCTACTTCGCTCGCGTCCGCAACCCGCTGGTGCCCCTGTCTCTGTTCCGCTCGCGCAACTTCAGCGTGACCAACCTCTCAACCTTGCTGATCTACGGCGCGCTCTACGTGAGCTTCTTCTTCGTACCGCTCTTCCTCCAGGGCACGCTTTTCTACACGGCAACTGCGGTCGGTCTGGGCTCGATACCGGGCACGCTGTTCCTGATCTTCCTATCGACGCGCTTCGGAAAACTCGCCGCCCGTCACGGTCCCCGCGTGTACATGACCGTCGGGCCGCTGCTCATGGCCGGCGCCCTGCTCTGGCTCACCCGCATCCCATACAACTCGCGGGCGTGGCCTCTCCAGGTGGCCGATTCGTCGACATGGCTGCCTTCGGCAGGCTACCTGGCGGACGTTCTGCCGTTCTATGTCGTCTTTGGCGTCGGCATCTCGATCATGGTCGCGCCGCTGACGACTGCGCTGATGCGGTCTGTGCCGGGGCGCCAGGCGGGCACTGCGTCGGCGATCAACAACGCCATCTCACGCGTCGGGCCGCAGCTCGCCGCGGCCGTCATATTCATCATCGTCACCGCCAGCTTCTACGCAACGCTCGGGGCACGCTTTCCCTACCTGGACGTGAATGACGCCTACGTTCGGTCGCAGATCCAGCCGATGGGCACCCCCGGTCCGCTCATCAACCTGGATCGGTGGGCAGACGTCCAGATCGCCTCAACCGAGGCATTCCACCTGGCGATGCTGACCGCGGCCGCCCTGCTGGCGGCTGGGGCCCTGGTGAACTGGCTCTTCATCAGCAACCGCCAGGCGCTGGCCGGCACGGACGGGCCGCGCGAGGGATCAGAGTCGCCTGTTCCAGCCCAGGGCTAGTTGCAGCGCACCACCAGCGCGGTCCCGGCCGGCAGCGCCTGACCCCCGGGGAGCGGCGGCACCGTCTGGGTGAAGGAGCGCGTCTCTGTGGCCGGGATCTGGTCGGTGAAGAAGACGTAGTCGTGGAAGTCGGGCACGCCCGTGGCGGTGAGGCGGCAGCTCGCCCCTGAGGGGCGCGTGCCGTTGTTGGTCACTGCCACGACCACGGTCAGGCCCCCATCAGCGCGCGTCGCAACACCGCTGAGCGTGGCGGGGAACGGGCCGACGCCGGCGGTCGCGAGGCGCAGCAGGAGCAGCAGCGCGACGAAGCCGCCGATCACCCCGAGCAGGATCGTGCCGTGCACCTGGGTCGGGCTGGGTCCCTTGATGTGCGCCGGGTTGTCGCGCTCGCACAGCGCCACCCCCAGCGGCGTGGGCCGGCCGCAGCGGATGCACACGTCGTGCGGCTGGGTCAGATCGACGGCGGCGGTCATCGCCACTCAGCGTAGCGCGTGCGTGCCAAACCATCGCTCTCGCCGCGCTGGGTATTAGTCGATCCGGCAGGCGGATCGACCAGCCGCTGGCCGGCCGGAGAGAATGCAGACGAACCCATCGCCCCACGTCGCGCTGCCTCTAAAAGCCCCTGGATCAGGGCCACGACGCCGACTTCCCAGCCTTGTCAAGGTCGCCAACCGCCCGTTGATCCGCCTCGCGGATGGGCCGCCTCGACGCATTACCCGCGCGCGAGGCCCGCCCGCGCGGCGGCCTCGAGCAGCGCCGGCAGCTCCTGCGGGCGGACCCACGACACGATCACCTCGTCCGCGCCCCGGTCATGCCACTCCGAAAGGAAGGTCGCCATGTCGGCGATGAGTGGCTGCTCGGTGAGCGGCACGTCGCGCGCCAGCCCGACCGCTACCAGGTGGACTACATCGGCGCGCGAGCGTCGGCGGGATTCCAGCTCCGCCAGGTGGATCGGCAGCAGCTGCTCGTAGTCGGCCGCATTCGTCGTCCAGCCATCGCCTACCCGCGCGGCCAGCCGCGCGCCACCCGGTTTCTCGCCCCCGACGATGATCCGCGGCGCAGGCTGCGGTGCGGGGTGGGCATATGCCTCGTGGAGCGAGAAGAACTCGCCTGAGTAGTCGGCCGGCCCGCCCGCCCACAGCAGCCGGATGACCGCCACCGCCTCCTCGAGGATGCGCACCCGAACCGCTGGTTCGGGCAGCGTGATGCCGTAGCTCTCCAGCTCCGGACCGGAGCCACCGACGCCGATGCCCAGCTCCACCCTCCCCCCGGACTGGTCCCATAGCGTCGCGACCATCCGCGCCAGGACCGCGGGATGGCGATTCATGACGTTGTTGATGAAGGAGCCGACACGCAGCGTTGTCGTCGCCGCGGCTACGGCGGTGAGCGTCGTCCAACACTCCAGCACCGGGTCGGACTTGCGCCCGCGTGACACGAAGTGGTCCCACGACCTTGAAGCCCGCGGCCTCCGCTTCACGAGCAGTTGCGCGCCACCAGGCGGACGAGACGCCGATCGTCGTGGGGTTGAGACCGATCGGGATCATTCGTCGCGGCATTGAGGACTCAGGCGAGCGAGGTGCCCGCCTCCAGCGCGATCTCGATCATCGTCTTGGTCGCCGCCTCCAGGCTCTCGAGCGACATGTAGTCGACGCCCACGGCCTCGTCGTCCGCCATGAGCGTGTCGCTCACGGTCAGGATGCATGCGCCGCGCACGTCCTTGCGCCGGCCGCGCTCGCGCATGGCCAGGTAGAACAGCGCGGACGCTTCCATCTCCACGGCCACGATGCCGCGGCCGCGCATCTTCGACGCGTAGTCGGCGTCCGTGTTGTAGAAGACGTCGACCGACTGGACGACACCCACGGTGGGCTCGACGCCGCGCGCGCGGGCAGTGTCGACCAACGCGCGCGTCAGCTCAAAGTCGGCCGCCGGGGCGAAGGGATCGCCGTGCAGGTAGGTCCGCGTCGATCCGTCGTCCGGCACCGCGGCAGTGGCGATTACGACGTCGCCCGTCTTGAGGCCGTAGGCGATGCCGCCGCACGTGCCGGTGCGGATGAAGCGCTGCACCCCCAGGTTGAGCAGCTCCTCCATCACGATCGAGAACGACGGTGTGCCGATGCCGCTCGTCTGGACGCTGATCGGAACGCCGTGGTACGTGCCCGTGTAGCCAAGCAGCGAGCGGTGCTGGTTGACCAGGCGCGCCTTCTCGAGCCCGCCGTCGAACAGTCCGGCGATCATCGTCGCCCGGCCCGGATCGCCCGGAAGGAGCACGAGTGGCGCGTAGTCACCGACCTCGGCACGGAGGTGAATCTGGGGCATTGCCGCAGTCTAGCCGCGTCTCGCCTCGCCCTGCGAGCCACGTCGCGGCTCGCCCAGCGGCAGGCGCCACAGGGTGTGCCACGGCTGCTCCGGCCGGTGGCCTATGAGCCACGCCTCGCGCACGATATGGCGCACCGGAAGCGCCGCCGGCAGGGCGTGCTCGGCCGCGGCGTAGAAGTCGGCAGGCACGTCCTGGGCGACGGTCATGTGGGGCACGACCTCGGGATAGGCGCCCTCGTAGGGCGGATAGTCGGGAAACTCGGCCGCCAGGGCAGTGGTCAGGCGGCGGAATGGATCGGGCGGATCCGGCGGCAGGTAGACCACGTTCGGGAAGCGGCTGATCTCCCGGAAATGGACCGTGAAGGCGGGCTCCGTGGCCAGGATCCGCCCCACCTTGCGCCGCACCTCGTCGTCGAGTCCGTCGACCGGCATGAATGGATAGATCAACGTCACGTGCGCCGGCACGCCCTGCGCGGCGGACGGATCCATGCGCTCGCGCAGCCGGTTGATCGTCACCGGGACGGAGATCGGGACGATGATCGCGCTCTCGCCCTCCACGCACGAAAGCGTATACGGTGCCGTGATGCAGCCGGGGCCTCAACGGTGACCGCGGTCGAGCTCGAGTTTCGCCACGTTTCGCGCCGCTACGGTGAGCTGGTCGCGGTCGACGACCTGAGCCTGACCGTCCCGGCCGGCAAGATCTGCGTCCTCGTCGGCCCGTCGGGCTGCGGCAAGACGACGAGCCTCAAGATGGTCAACCGGCTGATCGAGCCGACGTCCGGCCGGATCCTGGTCGGCGGGCGTGATGTGATGGCGCAGGACCCGATCGCGCTGCGGCGCGGCATCGGCTACGTCATCCAGCAGGTCGGTCTCTTGCCGCACCTCACGGTTGGCGAGAACGTCGCCGTGGTGCCGCGCCTGCTGGGCTGGGAGAGACCGCGCATCGCGGCGCGCGTCGACGAGCTGCTCGCCCTGACCGGGCTCTCCCCACACACCTACCACGAGCGTTATCCGGCGCAACTGTCGGGCGGCGAGCGCCAGCGCGTCGGCGTCGCCCGTGCCCTCGCCGCCGACCCGCCGCTGATGCTCATGGACGAGCCCTTTGGCGCGGTCGACCCGATCGTCCGCGAGCGGCTCCAGAACGAGCTGCTGCGCCTCCAGGAGCAGCTGGCCAAGACGATCCTGTTCGTGACGCACGACATCGACGAGGCGATCAAGATGGGCGACCTGGTCGCGGTCATGCAGGTCGGCGGCGTGCTCGCCCAGTTCGGGCCGCCGGCCGATGTGCTGGCCAGCCCCGCATCCGATTTCGTCGCCCGCTTCGTCGGTGCCGATCGCGGCCTCAAGCGCCTGTCGCTGACGCGCGTCGGCGATCTCGAGCTCGAGCCGGCGGCCGCCGACTACACGCCCCAGCCCGGCCAGCCCACGCTTGAGCCGCGCACGACGCTCAAGGACGCGCTGTCGATGATGCTCGACTCTGACGTCTCGGCCGGCGTCGTGGTCGACCGGGATGGCCGCATCGTGGGCCTGGTGACATACCAGCGCATCGCCGCGGCACTGCGCGAGGGCGGCAAGGAGGCGGCCCGTGCGTGAGGGCGAACCACTCATCGAGTGGGACTGGATCGTTCGCAATGGCGACCTGATCATCGGCAGGCTCGTGCAGCACATCGGACTCACGCTCATCGCGGTCGGCGTCGGTCTGGCGATCAGCTTCGCGCTGGCGCTGCTCGTCTACCGCCGCCGATCGCTATACCCGCCGCTGACCGGGATCGCGGCCACGCTCTACACGATCCCGAGCATTGCCCTGTTCGCGGTCCTGACGCCGATCACCGGTTTCGGCAGCATCCTCACCGCCGAGATCGCGCTCGTCGGGTACACCCTGCTGATCCTGCTGCGCAATATCGTGTCCGGGCTCGACGGCGTCCCGGCCGACGTGCGCGAGGCGGCGAGTGCGATGGGCTACTCACGCTGGCAACAACTCTGGCGGGTCGAGTTGCCGATCGCGCTGCCGCTGATCATCGCCGGCGTGCGCGTGGCGACGGTGACCACCGTCGGGCTGGTCACGGTCGCAGCGGTTATCGGACAGGGCGGCCTGGGCCAGCTCATCCTGAGCGGTCTGCGCTCTTTCTTCGCCACGCCAACTTACGTCGGCGCGTTCCTATCGCTCGCTCTCGCGTTCGCATTCGACTTCGCGCTCATCAAGCTGCAGCGGCTTCTCACCCCATGGGCGGCAGGGCGACTCCGGAACTCATGAACGAGCTGATCGCCTGGATCACCGAACCTGCCCATTGGACGGGAAGCGATGGCATTCCCATCCGGCTGATCGAGCACCTGCAGTTGTCGGGTGCGAGCGTGCTGGTCGCACTGCTCATCGCGGTGCCGCTTGGTGCTTATGTCGGCCACACCGGCCGTCTCACGCTGTTCGCGGTGACGATCGCCAACATCGGCCGCGCGATGCCCACGCTCGCGCTGCTGGTCATCTTCCTGCCGTTCATCCTGCGCGCCGGCCTCGGCCTGGGGTTCTGGCCAACGTTCCTGCCGCTGGTGCTGCTCGGTATCCCGCCCATCCTGGTCAACACCTACGTCGGCATCGCCGAGGTCGACACGGACGTTCAGGAGTCGGCACGAGGGGTGGGAATGAGCGAGATGCAGATCCTGCGCCGCGTCGAGTTGCCGCTTGCCGTCCCGGCGATCTCGGCCGGAATCCGGACCGCGTCGGTCCAGGTGATCGCAACGGCGACGCTCGGCGCGCTCGTGGCCAGCGGTGGGCTAGGCCGTTACGTCATCGACGGCATCGCTCTGCAGGACAACGCACGCTTGATCGTCGGCGCGGTGCTGATCGCGCTGTTCGCTCTCGGCGTCGACCGGATCCTGGGGATCGTTGAGACACGTCTTGCGCCACCGGGTGCGGTGGCCGGCCAACTGTCGCAGGGTGCCGCGCCGAGTAACCCCTAAATCGCATCTAGGAGGTTGCGCGGCGCGCTGCTATGCTGCGCCGTGCCGTGCTCAACGCCGTGTAGCTGCGTTGGCATCGTGCCTATCGGAAAAGGAGGACCCATGCGGAGATTCCGCAGGGTTGCCGGCGGGGCGGTCCTGCTCGCGCTCCTCGTGAGCGCGTGTGGACCGGGTGCCAGCAGCCAGTCGCCCACACCCACCAATTCGGTGGCCGGGACGCTCGTCTTCGGCGGCCCGCCCGAGTGCCCCCAGCGACCGTTCTGTCTGCTCGGGCTCGAGCAGACCTATGGCCTGCATTTCAAGGAGTTCAAGCCACTCGACGTGGGCGGCCCGATCACCGTCGAGGCATTGGCCAACAACGAGATCCAGGTGGGATTGCTCTTCACCTCGGACCCGACCATCAAGGCGCGGAGCTTCGTTGTCCTGCAGGACGACATGGGCCTGCAGCGGGCCGACAACCTGGTTCCGATCATCAACGCCCAGCTCGTCAGCGATCAGGCGGTGGTCGCCACACTGCTCAACAGCGTGTCGGCCAAGCTCTCGCAGGATGCCCTGGTCGAGCTCAACCGAAAGTCAACCGTTGACCACATGGATGCGCGCGACATCGCGTCTGCCTGGCTCGCGTCTGAAGGCCTGCTGAACGGTGCAAACCCCAATGCCGGTGTCGGCGTCCGGCCCATCGTCGTTGGCAAGACCAACTTCTACGAGCAGGACATCCTGTCCGAGCTGTATGCACAGATCCTCGAGGCGAACGGCTTCACGGCAACGCGGCAGGACGCTTCGGGTAGCCGCGAAGTCGTTTTCCCGGCGCTCGAGTCGGGCCAGATCGATGTCCTGCCCGAATACGCAGCGACCGCTCTCGAGTTCGTCAACGGCGGTGCCGGCCAGGCGACCGCGGACCCGGCGACGACGACCGCTCTGCTCCGGCAGGCACTTACGCCCAAGCACCTGACAGCGCTCGATCCGGCCGCCGCGGCCGATCAGAACGCGATCGTCGTTACCCAGACCACTGCCACGCAGTACGGATTGACCAAGATCAGCGATCTGGGCAAGCCGGCACCCTGACCCGTATCGCACGCGTCCGATGGACGTCGACGAGTATCTCGAACTGGCCGACTGGCGGCGCCGGGTGGCCCAGATCTATGCCGCGTGGCGGCGCGAGT
>Ga0209341_10003063_pt1 | contig 15711 bp, 14 predicted proteins | sample RifCSP13_2_FD_184020 | JGI IMG/M metagenome (GOLD analysis project Ga0209341, IMG submission 184020) | Soil microbial communities from Rifle, Colorado - Rifle CSP2_sed 13_2 (SPAdes) (version 2) | ecosystem: Environmental > Terrestrial > Deep subsurface > Rock core/Sediment | place: Rifle...
TGTAATCTAACCGCGCTGAGCCGAATAGACGACGAATCGGCGCGGGCGGAACTGCTCAAACTCAAAGGGATCGGCCCGTGGTCGGCAGATATTTACCTGCTCATGGCGCTGCGCCGCCCGGACGTGTGGCCGAGCGGCGACCTGGCGCTGGCCTCGGCGGCGCAAAAAGTGAAGCGCCTGCGCTCACGCCCCACGCCCGACGAACTTGACGCGTTGGGCGAGGCCTGGCGGCCCTGGCGCGCGGTTGCGGCGCGGGTGTTGTGGCATTATTATCTGAGCGAGCGCGCCCGCAACCACTCGTCCAGCCAGCGGGTTTCGGCCTCCGAAAGAGCAGGCGGCGGAGGCGGGCGGCGGTAGTCAATCAGCAGATCGTAGCGGCCATCCTCGTAAAGCGTCGCCACGCACGCGCCCAGGTCCAGGGGCGCATCCGGGTCGGGTTCGCGCAGCGGCGTGGGCAGGACAGGTAACGTGTCCGCAAGCTGCAGAGGCCACAGTTCGACCCTGGGACGGCGGTCGGCGCGGCTGAGAGCAATGAGGTAAGGCGCTGGGGGGACCTCCCGCCCCGTCAAGTGGCGTTCGCCGCCGCGCAGCAAATCAACTTCCAGCAGGTGGGCCGACGAGCGCAGCAGGTCGCGCCGCTTGCGCTGATAGTCGTGAAAGGCGTCGTGATTGCGCCGCTTGTTGACGGGTGAGAGGATTTCAATCGCCGTGACCAGTTCCAGGGCTTCCGTCGTCCGAATCTCCACCGAATACAGGCGCAGAGGCATTTCCATCCCGACGGTGATCTCGACCGGCGTGGGCGTGATCGCCGCCATCGCTTCTGTCATTTGACCTGCCGGAGGCCGCGGCTGCCAGACTCCGACATCTGGAGGGACGCCGGCCGGTTTTGCCACTTCGACGATTTCATACGTCACGTGCGGGATCAGGCGGGCGATGTAGCGGGGGCTGATCAGCGCATTCAGGCGGCGGCGAATTTCCGCCGCCAACCCGCCGTGAAAATCGCTCCAGACCTCGGCGGCTTCGATATAGGGATCCATGCCGGGAAAAGGAGAGGGCATGTCGGCCTCCTGCTTTATCTTACGCGTTCACTGGTGAGATAGTAGCACACTTTCTCGAATGAATGATGAAATCATTTTAGTTACCGGCTCCACCGACGGCATCGGCAAACAGGCTGCGATTGAGTTAGCCCGCCCGGGGGCCAAGGTATTAGTGCATGGGCGCAGTGCGGAGCGATGTCAAGCTGTCGCGGACGAAATCCGCCGACGAGCCGGGAACTCGGGCGCGGATTACTTCGTCGCGGATTTCTCGTCGCTCAGGCAGGTCCGCGAGATGGCTGCGCAGGTAAAGGCAAAATACGATCGCTTGCATGTGCTCGTCAACAACGCCGGGGTTTTCATGCGCGAGCGCCGGTTGACCGAGGACGGCCTCGAAACGACGTTCGCCGTCAACCACCTCGCACCGTTTCTGCTTACGCGCCTGTTGCTCGACCTGCTCATCGCCAGCGCGCCTGCCCGCATCGTCGTCGTCAGTTCGACGACGCATCAGAGCGCGAAGGTGGATTTCGGTAATCTGCAGGGCGAAAAACGGTACGACGGCTTCGCGGCGTATGCGCTGTCCAAACTGGAGAATGTGTTGTTCACTTATGAGTTGGCCGAGCGATTGAAAGGGACAGGCGTCACCGTGAATTGCTTACACCCTGGCGTGATTGCGACAAAATTACTGAGGGCCGGTTGGAGCGGCGGGGGCGACGGGCTGGGCGAAGGGGCGGCGACCCTGGTGTATCTCGCCAGTTCCCCTGAAGTGGCGGGTGTGACCGGGAAGTATTTTGTCAGCAAGCGCGAGGCCGCTTCGTCCCCCGCGATGCACGATGAGAAACTCAGGAAAGAATTTTGGAACGTCAGCGAGAAGCTGGTATTGAAAGGGAGTCCAATCAAATCATGACCTACCAATTCATCCTCACCGAGACTCACAAAAACGTCGGCCTGGTGCGCTTCAACCGGCCCAAAGAACTTAACGCGCTCAACTCGGTTCTGATGGAAGAGCTCATCGCCGCAGTTGAAGCCTTTGACCAGGACCCGGCGATTGGCTGCCTGGTCATCACCGGGGACGAGCGCGCGTTCGCGGCCGGCGCGGATATTAGAGAGATGGCCGGGGCCAGCACGGTGGAGATGCTCACGCGCGACGCCATCTCACGCTGGGACCGCCTGCGGAAGATCAGGAAGCCGGCCATCGCGGCCGTGTCGGGCTATTGTTTGGGCGGCGGGAACGAACTGGCGATGGCGTGCGACATGATCGTGGCGTCTGAGACCGCGCGGTTCGGCCAGCCGGAGATCAACATCGGCGTGATGCCGGGAGCGGGCGGCACCCAGCGGCTGACGCGCGCCGTGGGCAAGGCGCTGGCGATGGAGATAGTGCTCAATGGCCGGATGCTCACCGCCGAGGAAGCGCTGCGCTTCGGGTTGGTCAACCGCGTGGCCCCGGTCGAAGTCTATCTCGATGAGGCGCTGGCGCTCGCGCAGTCCATCGCCGGGCGCGCGCCCATCGCCATCCGCCTCGCCAAAGAAGCGGTGAACAACGCCTTCGAAACCTACCTGGCCGACGGCCTGGCCGACGAGCGCCGCGCATTCTACGTGCTCTTCAGCACGGAGGATCAGAAAGAAGGCATGGCGGCGTTCGTCGAGAAGCGGAAGGCGGAGTGGCAGGGGAAGTGATACGTCATGTCAAAGGTGCAGGTAGAAAAACACCGACGGCGCCGGTATTAAGCAAATTCTCAGGCAACGCTCAGCCTGGATTGAGGAAAGGGGGTTATCGAATGTGCTTGAAGTGACTCTACTTCCGGGAGGTAAGGATCATGTCTGAGAAGCGTTATTCTGCCTGGCAAATCCTGGGGGTATTGGCCGTCGTGGTAAGCCTGTGCGCGGCCTCGCTGGCCGGGGGATTGTTCCTCGGCTATCAGTGGGGGCGGGCCTCCGGCATGGCGCGCGCCTTTGCCGGGCAGGGCCGCTCCGAGCGCACCCAGGCGCCTCTTCCCGCCTTCCCGATGCCGTTTGGTGGGCCGGAACGCCGGTTTGGAGGCCAGCCCCAGCGCGCTTACCTCGGCGTCCGGTTCGAGACGATTACGCCGGAACTGGCGGAGGCGGAGGAATTGGGCGTAGAAAGCGGAGCGATCATTCGCGAGGTCGTCCCTGGCAGCCCGGCGGACGAGGCGGGGTTGGAGGTCGGGGACATCGTTCAGCAGGTGGATGGGGAGACGGTGGACGCCGAGCACCCCCTGGGAGCTCGGATCATGGCGCACGCGCCGGGCGACGAGGTGAAATTGACGGTGCGGCGCGAGGGCGAGGCCCACGAGATCGCGGTCACGCTCGGCGCGCGGGACGCCGCTGAGCCTTTACCGCTCCCGCGCAGCCGGTCTGGACCCGGATTCAGGTTCGAGCTCCGCTGCACGCCGGAGCCGTGCTCGTCTCTCCCGTTCTTCCGCTACCTTTATCGCGACGATCAGCCACCGAAGGATTGAATTTTTTCGGGTTTCTTCCGGTTGCTCACGCCCCGCGTCCTCGCGGGCGCACTCGGTCGCGAGGACGCGGCGGGGGAGCGTCTGCACACAGAGATGCGCCTTACTTACCGGCTCTGGACGTTCGCCGTCTGGAAACTCAACACCTGGCCGTTGATCGCGTCGAACACTTGCAGGGCCTGGTTGGCGGTCGTCAGGTAGAGGCGTTGCGCGTCGCCGCTCACGCCCACGCTCGTGACCGGCGCGGAAACCTCATACGAGGTGATCGCGCCACGCTTGAGGTCGTAAGCCCACACTTGAGGCCCGGCGGCAAAGTATACCCTCTGCCCGTCGTTTGAGACCAGGCTGCGCCTCGGCTCTTGTGGATCGTAGGTGAACGCGATTGGGTCGAATTTCAACGCATTCGTGACACTGAGATCATCCAGGCTCACTTTTGCCATAAGCCCCAGCGCCGGATTGGCCGCGTAAATCGTCCGGTCGTCGGGTGCGAGGGCGAGCGTGTAAGCCTTCAGTTTCTCCATGTTGCCGTCGCCGGAAGGGAGGTCAATGCAGAATGTGAACCGATCGTCCAGGTCGAGCGCGTGGATGAAGGCCGAGTGGTGCTTCGTCCGCAGGTAGAGCGTCAACAGCCACCGCCCGTCCCGCGAGCCGACGGCTTCCCACTGTTGGCCCGCCATCACCTCGTCGGGCGCGCGCTTGTCCACCAGCGCGCCTTCCTGCAATCTCCCGGCGGCGAGATCGTACAGCCGAACCTGATAACGATCCGGGTTCACGGGAGGCAGGTGGTGGATAAGGAACAGCGAATTGCCCAGCCTGGAAAGACCATCTACTTCGAAGTTGCCATCCAACCTGATGGTGTGCGCGATCCGACGATCCTGCGCGTCCACAATCAACACGTCGGTCTTCCACGTGTTCGCCTTCGTCCACGTGGTTTTCGCGCTTTCGCTGGCCAGGCGGGTGAATGCGGCCCAACGGCCATTCGGCGAGACGCCGCTCAACGCCCATTGGCCGTCGAAGGGGAAGACACCTGTCTGACGGCCGGTCTGGACATCGAAGGCCCAGAGCGTGGTCTTGTCCCCCGTCACGGCCGCGGTGAAGAACGATTTTTCGTCCGCCGCCATCAGGCCAGCCGGGAGGGTAAAGCGCTGGAGGCCGCTCGCCATATCATAGGCGACCAGCGGCCCTCGGGCGCCTTCTGGTCGGGCGAGGAAAAGCTCCGGCGCTTGCGCGGCTTCAGCCGGTTTGGGCGCTGAGGTGGCGGCGGCGGGCGCGGTGGGGACGGCAGGTTTCGCGCACGCCGCGAGGACGCAAAGCAGGACGAGGGGGGATAACAATCGAGCGAGGCGGTTCATTGGGGCATCTCCTTTCTCAGCGGATATACACCGCTCAGGTGAAAGGGGTTCCTTGATCCCACCCCGGCCCCTCCCTACCGGGAAAGCGGGGTTTTTCCATTCTCCCTTGACGCTCACGCTCAGGATGATTTCCCCAGTGGGGATATCCGTGTGTTATAATCCCGCCGCCATGATTTACGCGAACCAGTCCGGTCAGGCGATGCTCGTGGTTGCGATGATGGGCGGTTTCCCAGCCTTTCCTTTTCGGATTCCGCCTGCCGACTGATTGACGTAACCAATTTTTGCCAATTCAGGGCCGCAGGCGTGACGCTTGCGGCCTTTTTGTTTTGTCAACCCACTCCAGCGTGAAATGGAGCATGACGATGATTACCATCAGCCTTGCCAATGTGAGCCTCATCCTCGGGGCGCGGCCGATCTTCAGAAATCTGACGTGGGAGATCCAACACGACCAGCGCATCGGCCTTATTGGCCCGAATGGCGCAGGCAAGTCGTCGCTGTTCAAGCTGATCACCGGCGAATTCACGCCCGAGCCGGGCGGCGCGGTGGTGAAAGCGAAAGGCGTGACGGTCGGCTATTTGCCACAGGACCCAGACTTTGACCCCGGCCTGACGGCGTTGGCGGTCACCCTCACAGGCAACGCGCGCCTGGCGGAAGTGGAGGCCGAACTGACCCGCGTGGAAGCGCGGCTGGCCGACTCGAACGTGTACAACGACCCCAAGGCGCTGGCGCGGGCGTTGGAGACGCAGCAAAAGTATCTGGAGGCGTTCGACGCGCTCGGCGGCGAGAACTACGAAGCGCGCGTGCGCGAGACGCTGCGCGGCCTGGGGCTGCCTAAGGCGGACTTCGACAAGCCCATCCGCGCCCTCAGCGGGGGGCAGAAGAAACTGGTGGGCCTCGCCCGCCTGCTGCTCGCGCGCCCCTCGGTACTGCTGCTCGACGAGCCGGACAACCACCTCGACCTGGCGGGCAAGGAGTACCTGGAGCGGCTCATCACCGGGTACCCGGGCGCAGTCGTCATCATCTCGCACGACCGCTACCTGCTCGACGCGGTGGTGACGCACATCGTCGAGATCGAAGACGGCAAGCTGACGACTTTCGCGGGCGACTACACGGCGTACATTGTGGACAAGGAGGAACGGCTGGCCCGCGCAGAAGAGCTGTACCAGATCCAGCAGCGCGAGATTGCCCGGCTGGAAGCCGCGCTTAAGCGCTATGCGATGTGGACGCTGCTTAACGACAAATTCGCCAGCCGCAAACGAGCGATGGAAACCCGCCTGGCGCGGATGGAACGGCGGGAACGCCCGGTATTGGAGCGCCGCCGGATGGGGCTGGAGTTGAACGGCTGGCGCGGGTCGAACAAGGTGCTGGAATTGGCGGGGATGAAAAAATCGTTCGGGACCGGGCTAGAACCAACCGGGCGAGGACAGACCGGGCAAGGGCAGACCGGGCAAGGGCAGACCGGGCAAGGGCAAACCTTGCCCCTACTACTACAGGAGGTGAATTTGTTGATCCGGCATGGGGAGCGGGTGGGGCTGATTGGCGCGAACGGCGCGGGCAAGTCGGTCCTCCTGCGCATCATCATCGGGCAGGAACAGCCGGACGCGGGCGAGGTGAAAATCGGGCCGAGCGTGAAAGCAGGCTATTATGCGCAGGAGCACGAGACGCTCAACCGCGAGCAGACGCCGCTCGAGGCCGTGCGCCATGCGGCGCGCATCACCGAAGAAGGCGCGGTCGGCTTCCTGCGCAAGTATCTGTTCACCTACCAGCAGGTTTCGCAGAAGATCAAGGAACTCTCCGGCGGCGAGCGCAGCCGGCTGCAACTGGCGCTGCTGGTGCTCTCGGGCGCGAACTTCCTCCTGCTCGACGAGCCGACGAACAACCTCGACATCGCCTCCGCCGAAGTGCTGGAGAACGCGCTGGAGGATTTCGAGGGCACGGCGCTGGTGATCTCTCACGACCGCTATTTCCTCGACCGGACGGTGAGCCGCATTGTCGAACTGGAGGGCGGGCGGCTGACGGAATACATAGGCGCGTATAGCGATTATGCGGAGAAAAAGGGTGTGGGGGAGCGGGGGTGAGGTGTGTGGGAGGAGAGAGGCGACTGATCCCTGGCGTGCTGATCCAGGTCTGCGGTTTTGACGGAGACGTTATCTTCGCCCACGACGGAGGCGCGGAAGTGCAAGTCATCCGATGTAGGGTTCTGCAGGTAGTCTGTCATCGGACGCTCTCTACTCCGCTGCGGTTTGGCCGGGCGCTGGTGGGTGAGGGCGAGGCGGCGAGCGAGGGAGGAGGTGAGAGAGGGCATCCCTGTATCAACTAAATTTCACGCTGAGCTTAGCTTGCAGTTTGGTATTCAGCACCCTTACAAATTTGTCTTTGTTTGGAAGGCTCGGGTTGTGCCGCATTGCTTGATACACCTCATCCACTGCGGTCGAAACGAAGCGAGTCGGAGTGATGGTCAAGCGATCATTTATTCTCACGAGATCGTATAGGGCGAATCGCGACGCGTGCTCGGATGCGTAGCCATCTTTCTTCAGGCCATAGCGATTGACCAGGTTTGCGTAGATATATTCCTGGATTACCCAATAGCATTTTATGCCCCAGGCTTCGTAGACGATGCCCTTATTCAGTAATTGGGTTATTGATCGTTTGATAGTGTCATAAGTGTTCATACCAAATTGATAGTTCTGCTTTTGTACATCTTCACCTGCGGCAAAGTCGCGTAAACCCTGCACAATCTGTCCAGTTCCGGTAGTGGAGTCAGCCTGAAACTCTACGGTCACAAAATCATCAACCTCGGCCTTCATCGGCTTATGCCGAACCAGCGCATAATCAATTGTGCCCACATTCGGAAGTTTAACTTCGGGAAAGGGAATAACGTTACTGAAGTTGCCAAAGTAGTGCAAGGCGATGTCCTCTAAAACACGGGATATGCCTTCGATGGTGCCTCGTTCCTCGAAGCGGCGAGGACAGGTAGTATTGATCCGGCCGTGGTGCTCTACAGCACATACCCCAAATGGGTAATCAATGAGGCGGCTCTTTTTGTTGCAGCGGGCATTTACAAACGGGCACCAGTGCTCCTCACGCACTCGTTGCGCTTCTTTTGACCTGTTCCAAATCGGATACCCAAAAACCTCTGCCGGGCGATTACCTGAACTTTGCGTCATTCAACCTCTCCCCTGAATTAGATTTCTCCAGATAAGCCGAAGCTCGGTTGAGGAGCGTTCGTTCTCTAGCAACCACCCCAGCGCAGCCCCACATTGTCGGCAGAAATTCTCGCTCTCACTCGTGTCTATCTTTGTTAACGGTAGCCATCGCCCGGATGGCAGATCCCCATCCAGTGCAAGCACCAAGATCGTGTCGTGCCTGATCGAATTCAGATTATTAATATGCACGGAAACCGGATGCTCTGAGGATACAACGTAGGAGTTCATCAATCTGAAGCCAACATGCCTGAGGGCAATAGTCAATTCTGCCCAGGCATTGGGATCCCAATGATGAAAGGTAAATACCAAGCGTCCAGTGTGGCGTTTCAGCACGCGCCCACTCTCTCGAAAGATACCCGAAATCACGGTCATAAAACCAGAATCGTCACCGGTCGCCCTAGTCGCTACAGCGCTTTGCGTCTCATCATAAGCCCAGTTAGCTTCCTCCGGAAGCAAACGCGTTAGCCATACTCTAAAGAAGGTCGCCAGATTACTGTATTGCACATTATCGTAGTAGGGTGGATCGGTAACGATGAAATCAACCGAGTGGTCGCTGATAGGCAAGCGGCGCGAGTCACCTTGAATCAACCAGAGGGCTTGGCGAGTAGTCGCCAAAGCCACTTCATCGAAAACTTCTGTGCCTCCATCCCACTCGCCCGGAATCTTGACTACCTGCGTCTCGCCTTTGCGATCAATCTTTCGCTCAACGGGGGTTACGGCCCATTTCCGCCCTCGCACAATGCGGTCTCGGAAAAGCAGTTGCAGATTGCCGGAGGACTTTTCGCGGTTGAGGGGATTGTTCTCTGCGACCGTGTACTGGAACGCATAAGCATGCAGAGCAAACACGTGCCGAATCGCTCCAGGCCGGCGTTTGAACCAACCCTTGTAACCACACAGCAAGGAGTTGAATTCGAGTGAGGTGGAAACTAGCAAGGCGAGATTGAGCTTGGCCACGTCATGATAATTGCTCAGTAAGTCAATAGAATGATACAAATACAGCAATTGGCGCGACGAAAATAGATCCAGATACAAGTGAATATTTCGTGAAATCAGATCGCCCGACTTAGGGCCATTCTGTACTGCAAAATCCTCCACTGCTCCGAAGTCCAGAGTACCTCGCTGCTGCTCAGCTTCACGAATGCGCTCCAAATCGGCCGTACCGGGCGAACGGAAAAAGACCCCATGTTCAGGGCAACTGCCTACAACCGCTACAAGCGTATAGCGAGCATAAAATGGAACGTCGAGCAGTTCCTGGTATTTTTGTTCGCAGGTTGGGCATATTGTTTCGGTCTTGGTGACGAGGCGCGTTCCTTTCGGAGGGTCTTTGGGAGCACGTACAGTGTCAGAGATTACCCAATTTTCCGGCCAAATGCGGAGGGTGCGATCCTCCTCTTGGCGGAGTTCGTACTGGTCAAGCTGCACGACTTCTCCACAGACACATCGCTTGCGCAGGCCGTAGAGGGCATATTGAGCATCAAGCGTCTGTTCGCAGTTGGGACATTCGGTTTGGAAATAAGAACCTATCCGCTGGTACAGATCGTCAAAGAATCGATCAAAGGCAGCCTGCAAATCCTTGAGCGAAGCTTGAGTGAGTGTAGCGCGTGCCTGAACGATGGGTATCGGGTCTATATCTGCACCGATGACATTTGCTCCAAGCCGAATCGCTTCGTGCAGGGTCGTGCCGCCGCCCATCATAGGATCAAGCACGATTTTGCCTTCCAAACCACCTGGCGCGTAATAATCGCGGCGCTGAGGGTCAGGCACAAATTGCTTCAAGATGGTGCGGAAAGTGGAGCCGCAGCGTCTGGCCCACCATTTATGCAGGTACGTGTTAGGGCGAAAGAGATGCTTATTGAATGCTTCTTGCTGAGCGAGTTGATTAGCAAATTTCTCAGGGAAGGATTCATCAATGGCAATAGAATAATCCGCCGTTGGGGGGCGGAACACTTCGTCAAGCGCCAACTGTCGGATTTCCTTGACTCTCTTGGGCATAGGGATAAGTATAGCACGCGGTTGATTGGTGAGTTCAATTCGTCCCCGAACAATGCCGCCCTATCCTTCTTCTGCTTCTCCCGCACGGCCTCGTCCTCCCAATACCCCACCGCCGCATACAACTCCAGCCCGCGCTTGCGTCGTGCGTCTTGACGACGATGGGCATGGGGATGGAGTGGCCGAGCGCGCCACCGAATGAATCCATCAGTCACTATGCCTTAAACCGTTGAAAGCTGCTCCCCTCTCAGGCAGTTTCCCAATCTTCAATCTGCAAGCCTTCAACGCGGCTGAACTCGCGAACGTTGTGAGTGACCAGCGTGAGGTTGTGGGCGAGGGCAGCGATCATCAAGTCGTAGGGGCCAATCAATTCAATACACGCCGGGTTTCGTAGTCGCCTTGCGGTTCACGCGTCAAAGGCTCACCGGCCCACGCGCCAGCCGTCTGCTCGAAGAAGCCGGGCCGCCATCCCATCGCCTCAGGCAAATTAACGGGGGCAGATGAAGCCGGGTGAACAATCACCATCACCTCCAAATCCACTTCGGAGAGACCTACAGGCACTTCAAGCTTCAAAATGCCATCCCGCCCCACACGAGAGCGCAACTTTACGCTTAACATTGTGCTTGCTCCTTTCTCTGCACTGTACAAGCGAGAGTGTAACACACTCATCATTCCCCCAGCCAATACCCTCAAGTCGGCTCAAAGCCGCCTCCACCCAAAATCCGCGTCATCGGTGTCATCCGTGATCCCCCCACCCTCACTCCCCATACAACGCCTTCACGTTCCGCGCCTGCTGTTTCTTCGCTGCTTCGTCATCCATCCACCCCACCGCCGCGTACAATTCCGGCCCGTACTCGCGCGTCTTGACGACGACGGGCATCGGGACGGCGTGGCCGAGGATAAGGGCTTGCTGGGTGGTGTCGAGGCGGGCGAGCACCTCGCGCAGCTGCCCGGCCCCGCTCACGCCGGAGAACACGGCCTTGATGTCGGCCTCGTTGTCGAGCAGGCAGGTGACGCGCGTGCCGATCTGGCTCATCACCTCCTCGTCAATCCCGCTGGGGCGCTGGTCCACGATGAGCAGCGTGACGTTGTACTTGCGCAGCTCGCGGGCGATGCTGCCGAAGATCGTGTGCCCGGCGATCTCCGGGTCGAGGAACTTGTGCGCCTCCTCGATGGTGATGACGAGCGGCTGCGGCTCCTCGCCGATGCGCCCGGCGGCCTTGTTCTTCTTCTCCACGTACTTGGCGTGGATGCGGCGGGTGAGGTAGTTGGCGACGAGCACGTAGGCCGCGAGCGAGTTGCCGTACACGCCGAACTCCAGCACGACGCTGAGGCCGCGATTGAGCATGTTAAAAATCTCGTCCACCATGTCCTTCGCGGGCGGCCGCAGAAAGTCCAAACGGCGGAACAACTCGAACTTGCGCTGCATCGCGCGGAGCGTACCCTTCTGGACCTTCTCCTCGGCCTCCAGCTCGTCAATCGCGGACGAGTCGTGCTCGTCGAGCATCGCCGCAATCCAGCCCTTGCCCAACTTGCGCCGGAGGTAATAGAGCGCGCCTACCTGCACCTCGGTCAGGCCGATGACGCCGGAGAGCATCTCCACGTCTTCCGGCTCGATCTGGTCGAGGCCGATTTGCAGGACGCCGTCCGTCTTGCTCCCGCGATGCCGCGAGGTCTCCGGGTCGAGGGTGATCACCTGCACCCGGCCATCGGTGAACAGTTGGCGCAGGCCCTTGAACTCCCGGCCCCCTTCGTCCAGCACGCTCCAGCCGTAGTCGTTGTGCATGTCGAAGATCAGGCACGAGGCGGCGTTGGCCTTGACGATGCCGGCGAGGATGGTGCGGGTGATGAACGATTTGCCTGTGCCGGACTTGCCGAACACGCCCGACGAGCGCTCGACGAACCGCTTGAGGTCGAGGTTGACTTTGACGGTTTCCATGTCGAGCGGCGCGCCGATGTGCCAGTGCCGGGCGTCCTCTTTACCGAAGACATTGTTCACATCCTCTTCCGTCGCCTCGAAGACCTGCGAGAAGTGCGCGGGAATGGTCTTGACCGGCTTCGGTTCTTTTGAGCCTTCTTCCAGCAGCAGCATCGGCGCGACCTTGAGCAAGCCGAAGGCGAGCGCGCTCCCGTAGATGTGCTTGGCAAACTCGTCGCCGGGGGCGGGCGGCGACTTGGCGAGGTCGGGGTTGGCGTTGTCGAGCGCGATGTCGGTGACGATGGAGAAAAACTTGCGCCCGGTCGCGCCCTCGACGACGACGTAGCGGCCCACGGCCATGTCCTCGATAATGCCGCCGGGGACCTGGCCCACGTCGAGCTTGACGTCCAGCCCGGCGGAGAGCGAGCCGCCGACGACCAGCCCGAGGCGCTGGCGGAGAAAGGGAGTCATGTCAGTCATGCGGGATTCCTTTGCCACGAATTACACGAACATGCCCCACCTCCCAAGAAATTCGTGTCATGCGTGCAATTCGTGGCTAAAAACCTACGGCCTGATCCGCCTCAACAGATTCTCCAGGCGCGCCAGGTCGCGGCTCAGGAGGCGGGCCAGTTCTTTGCCGGCCTCGCGCAGGAAAAAGGCGCGGTCTTCCGGCGGGCGCGCGGAGGCGGCGAGGCGGAGGGAGGCGGCGATCAACTCGTCTGCCGGCGCCTCCGGCGAGTCGAGGATCAGCCGCAGGTAATCGAAACGCGCGGTGAACTCCAGCACCTCGGCGCGGGAGCATGGATGGATGCGGTCGAGGGTGATGGGCGGCTGGGGCGGGAGCGCATAGCTGAGGCCTGCGCTGCTCCGGTAACCCACCGCCAGCACGCTCACTTCAATCGGCACCTGCCGGTTCGCGCGCTGGTCTTGAATATAGGCCTCGTCCAGGTCGGGCGCGGCGACCATCTGGCGCACGAACAGGTCGTCTTCGACGGCGATGTTGTAGATGAGACCCATCACTTCGGTTTGCCCTTTTTGCGCCGGGACTTTGACAAATGCGCCGAACAGCGGTACTTCCGGCTCAGGCACGGAACAGCCGAAGACGAAGCCGGTGGTGGAACTTCTCAGCAAGCGCCCAATCGTGATAGTGTCTGGCATGTCATATGCTCCCTTGAGAAATGACGCCGTGACAGGGTGAAGGAGTGACCGTCACCTTGTCACCCGGTCACCTGGTCAGTCAAAACTTCATCTCGGATACCGCCTCTTCCCCGCGCCCGTCCACGCCTTCCCCTGCGCCTTTTGCGAGATGCCGGCGTGCAGGCCGCGGCGGATGAGCGCGCCGCTCACCATCTGATCGAACGCGCGCCGCTCGCCCGCCGTCACCACGGCCAGTTCGTGCGCGCGCATCAGCACGTAGGGAAAGCCGTCGCTCGCGCGGCACTGCTCATAGATCGCAGTGTGCACGAGATCGAGTCTGGCCCTGTCCTGCGCTATCCACTCCGGCACCTCGACGCGCAGGATGGAATCCTTGCCGGGGCGGCCAGCGTTGAGGTAGAAAAGGTAGATCGTGTGTCCGCGCGGCCGGTAGCGGTCGAGGTTCGCGGGCGAAGCGTTGACGAACAGCGCGCTGCGCTCGCCGGGTCGGAGGAAGCCGAACAGCATCCCGTCGGTGATGTGCTGGAACGGGCCGAGGGTGCGGAGCTCGGCTTCGCCGATTTCGTTCAAGGCGAGCGTCGCGAGGCGCAGCAATCGAATCACGCTGGCCGCGCGGGGGCGGTCCACCACGCCTGCCGATGCCGCGCCCGACCGCTGGAGCGCGTCGAGTTGTGCCAGGTACGCGCCGATCACTTCGTCAATCAGTTTCTGGTCAGGGACCTGGAGGGTGATGTAGAGCAGGAGGCCGTTGTCGAGCAGCGTCACCGTCGGGGCGGTGGTTGCCTCGGCGGCCGCCAGCCGCGCCAGCTCCCGCAGTTCGCGCAGGTCGCGCTCGGCGTCAATCTTCACGCTCGGAATCTGCCCCCCGTCTTCTTCGTACAAGTCCGCGTCTTCGAAAAATACTTCAGGCTGCGAGGCGGTGCTCGGCGCTTCGGGCAGCCCGTGCCGGAACACGATGCTGCCGACGTTGACGAGGTAATAGAGGGAGACGCCGTGCCGGTCGGGATAAATCTGCGAGCCATCGGCGGCGATGACGTTGAGGCGCGCGGGATGCGGGGGCAGCGGAAAAGCCGCGTTCACCGGCTCGTCGGTGGGGATCGCGCCGGCCCAGCGAAAGTTGAGCGCGGCGTTCACTTTGCGATGCAGTTCGTCGTCCGCGACGCCGATGGCGTCGAGCACCGCCTGCGCCGCGGGCAAGCGCTCTTCCAATTCGATGAGGCGTTGAGCGGCGTTGGCGCCGAGGTCTTCGACGGCGTGTGTGAGCTTGTTAAGTTCGAGGGCCATGTTTGGGATTGTAGCACAAGCGTTCGACAGAAGAAAGTCAGAGGCGTTCAGCAGGTTTGTTTTCCATTTGCCTTTGCTTGCCCACCGTGCTAGACTTTCTAACAAGTTTCATACTAGGGTTAGAGAATATGCCGCAAAAAATCCTGGTCATTGACGACGACGACAACACGCTCTGGCTGGTGAGCACGCTCCTTCAGCACGAGGGCTTCGAGGTCTCTAAATCGGCTTCGCCTTTTGAAGGCTTGCGCCTCGCGCAGGAGAAGAAGCCCGACCTCGTGCTGCTGGACGTGATGATGCCGGAGCTGGATGGCTGGGAGGTGTGCCGCCGTCTGCGCGAGACGTCGGATATACCGATCCTGTTCATCACCGCCAAGAACACGATCAAGGACGTGGTGAAGGGGTTAGAGATCGGCGGCGACGATTACATTGTGAAACCGTTTGACAACCGCGAGCTGGTCGCGCGCATCAAGATTCACCTGCGCCGGGCGGCGGATCACCGCGTGGAGGATGAGCTGGTGTTCGCCAATGGCGATTTGAAGATCAACTTTTTGACGCGCGAGGTGATGGTGCGGGGGAAAGCGGTGGAGTTGACTCCCAAAGAATTTTCCCTGCTCTCGCTGCTGGCGCGGAACGCAGGCCGCGTGCTGACGCGCAGCGAATTGATCGCCCAGGCATGGGGGCCGGAGTATGGCGAGGCCAACGAGAGCCTCAAGTTATACGTCCATTACCTGCGCAAGAAGATCGAACGCAACCCCGACCGGCCGGAGTTCATCCTCACCTCGCGCGGCGTGGGGTATCGGTTTGCAACCAGATAGCGAACCGGACATCCCAAACCCCAATCCTATTTCTCCGTTTGGGATTTGGATCTTGGGATTTGGGATGTCTTATTCCCTCAACACCCCTCGTATCACCTCAACCCCCACCTTCACCGTCCTCTCGTCCTGATCGCGCTCGGGGTCAACCGCAGTCAGCGAGAACGCGGCGAGGCGCGGGCGCGCCTTGCGGGCGGCGGCGATGGCTGTCGCCGGGTCGAGACCGTGCGGGGCGGGGTAGTTCACGCCGGGCGCGTGGGCCGGATCCAGCGCGTCAATGTCGAAGTGCAGATACGTCGGGCGCGCGTCCCCTGTGAAGCCGGGGACCTGCGCGGGCGCGAAAACCCGCACGGGCGTGGTATCGAGCAGCGCCTTTTCAGGCGGGTCCAGGTCGCGGACGCCAAGCATCACCACGTGCGCCTCGTTCACGGGCTGAGCCAACCCGGCAGCTTCGCGCAATTGCTCCAGGCCCCGGCCACAACAG
>Ga0209341_10003070_pt1 | contig 15697 bp, 12 predicted proteins | sample RifCSP13_2_FD_184020 | JGI IMG/M metagenome (GOLD analysis project Ga0209341, IMG submission 184020) | Soil microbial communities from Rifle, Colorado - Rifle CSP2_sed 13_2 (SPAdes) (version 2) | ecosystem: Environmental > Terrestrial > Deep subsurface > Rock core/Sediment | place: Rifle...
TAGTCCTTATGAAATATACCCCTGCCAGGACCATTGTGAACTTCCTGTATTCTTTATAAATGAGGTATGGGAAGACCAGTACCATTAGCCCCCCTGCCGTATAAAACAGGGGGTCCACAACCCTGCCGAAACTGTGCCTCGGCATACGGAAGATTGCCACATAAAAGTAGAGAGCGGCGTTCGCGATATAAAAAAAGGCAGCCTGATGGTATTTTTTAATCTGATCTCCCTGCTCTCCTTGACGCATTTCATTATTGTATCAGAAAATTGTTTCTTGCAAAACAGACATCAATTTAATACTATATCTCTATGACGAGAGGAATCGTTACCATAAGCGAGGATGCGGAGTCCATAATCCGGGCAGAGCATCACGACCCGTTCTCATACCTTGGGATGCACCCGGCAGAGATGGAGGGGAGGAAGCTCGTCGTCGTACGGGCCTTTATACCAGAGGCAGAGACGGCTGAGGTTATGGATCTCGAAAGAAAGGGTATTACCTGCCCCATGGAGAAGATCCACCCTGATGGGCTCTTTGAAGGGGTCATAGAAGACCGGCAAAAGGTGTTCCCATACCGGTTTAAGATAACTGATTCCTTTGGGAATGTCAGCGAGTTCCATGACCCGTATTCATTTCTCCCTATCATGAGTCCTTATGACCTTCACCTCTTTGCCGAGGGTAAAAACTACTTTGTATATCAGAAGATGGGAGCCCACCCCATGTCGGTCAATAATATCAGAGGGGTCTATTTTGCCGTATGGGCGCCCAATGCCAGGCGGGTGAGCCTTGTGGGTGATTTTAATAGTTGGGATGGGAGGAGGCACCCCATGCGCGTATTAGGGGGGTCAGGGGTATGGGAACTCTTTATCCCCGGCCTTTCTGAGGGTGAGGTATACAAATACGAAGTAAAGACGACGGATGACCTTGTCTTATTAAAGAGTGACCCTTATGGTTATCTTTATGAAATGAGGCCAAAGAGCGCCTCGATCGTTTATAATCTGGAACACTACCAGTGGAGTGATACCAGGTGGATGTCTGATCGTCAGGGGAAAGACCCCCTCCACTCTTCTGTCTCTATCTATGAGGTCCACCTGGGTTCATGGCGCAGAAGTCCTGAGGAGGGGAGCAGGTTTCTGCCATACCGGGAACTTGCCCACGAGCTGGTGGACTATGTGAAAGAGATGGGATTTACTCATATAGAACTCCTTCCGGTTGCAGAGCATCCATTCGACGCGTCATGGGGTTATCAGGTGACAGGGTATTTTGCTCCGACAAGCCGCCATGGGGAGCCAGAGGATTTCATGTATCTGGTGGACCACTGCCACCAGAACGGCATAGGGGTGATACTGGACTGGGTCCCCGGACATTTTCCAAGGGATGCCCACGGGCTTTCATGGTTTGACGGGACCGCCCTCTATGAGCATCTCGACCCCCGCAAGGGGGAGCACAAGGAGTGGGGGACGCTCATCTTTAACTATGGACGGAATGAGGTGCGGAATTTTCTGCTTTCCAATGCCCTGTTCTGGTTCGAAAAATATCATATTGACGGAGTTCGTGTAGACGCCGTGGCCTCAATGCTCTATTTAGACTATTCGCGTCAGGAGGGTGAGTGGGTCCCCAACAAGTACGGCGGCCGGGAGAATCTTGAGGCCATTGATTTTATCAGGGAATTTAATGAGCTGGTCTATAGATATTTTCCTGGGATAATGACAATAGCCGAGGAGTCTACGGCATGGCCGTCTGTTTCAAGACCGACATACCTCGGTGGGCTGGGTTTCGGGCTGAAATGGAATATGGGATGGATGCACGATACGCTGGAATATATATCCAAGGACACCATCCACAGAAAATATCATCAGGGTAACCTGACATTCTCTCTTCTATATGCATTCCATGAGAATTTTGTCCTCCCCTTGTCGCATGACGAGGTCGTCCACGGGAAAAGGGCCCTCCTTGACAAGATGCCGGGAGATTTCTGGCAGAGGTTTTCAAACCTGAGGCTGCTCTATGGATATATGTACGGACATCCGGGAAAAAAACTCCTCTTTATGGGCGGGGAGATAGGGCAGTGGGTTGAATGGAACCATGCGGAGAGTCTTGACTGGCATCTCCTCCAGTATGAGCCGCACCAGAAGCTGCAGAGATTTGTCAAAGACCTGAATGCCCTTTACAAGAGGGAGCCCGCTCTCTATGAGATTGATTTTGATTACACCGGGTTTGAGTGGATAGACTTCCATGATGCAGACAATTGCATACTCTCCTTTCTAAGAAGAGGCAGGACCTGTGATGATGTCCTGATCTTTGTGTGCAATTTAACCCCGGTACCCCGGTATCCTTACAAGATTGGGGTCCCAAGAGGTGGATTCTACAGGGAAGTGATCAATAGTGATTCCGGGATATACGGCGGCGGCAATATGGGAAACACCGGAGGGGTCTGGGCAGAACCATTACCCTGGCAGGGAAGACCCTATTCAATAGAGCTGGTACTCCCTCCCCTGAGTGTCCTCATTTTAAAACCAGAGTAGCCGCAGGCTTTAGCCTGCGATCCGTTGCAGACGCGAAGATAAGCAACCCAAAGGTCGCGACTACAAGTCTTTTCTGCAGTAGGGGCATATGAGCCACTCCGGCTGGAGCGGCTTATTGCAGGAGGAACAACTTGTCTGGACTTCATATTTACAATAGGGGCACACAAGAAAGTCCAAATGGAGTGGTCTCTCGCATTGGGGGCAGAGTATCCTGATCTCCTCCTCGACCTCTATGACCCTCAATACCTCCTCTATTGTGGTAAGACCCTCTTTGACCTTGCTGATGCCGTCTTCACCCATGGAGGACATGCCCTGATTCTGCAGGGTCATCCGGATCTCCTCTTCTGATCCCCCGCCGGCTATAATCTCTTTGATTTTCGGCTTGAACGGAAGGACCTCAAAGATCCCTGCACGCCCATAGAACCCAGTAGATCTGCAATAACTGCAACCTTCCCCCCGGAAGAAATTAAGCCCTTCAAAAGAGGATAGTTTTATATTTAACTTTTTGATGTTTTCCTCAGGGAGCGAGGTCTTTACCCTGCATTTTGGGCATATCTGACGCACAAGCCGCTGGGCTACAATCCCTACGATAGAAGAGGCGATCATATACCTCGGAACCCCCATGTCTATAAGGCGCGTCACAGTGGATATCGCATCATTCGTGTGCAGTGTGCTGATGACAAGGTGACCTGTCATGGCCGCTCTGAAGGCGATCTCTGCCGTCTCAAGATCCCTGATTTCCCCCACAAGGATAACATTGGGATCCTGCCTGAGGATGGAGCGAAGAGAGTTGGCAAAGGAGAGGCCTATTTCAGGTTTTACCTGAATCTGATTGATCCCTTCGATGTTATACTCGATCGGGTCTTCCACAGTCATAATATTGATCTCTCGTGAACGCAGTGCGTTGATGATGGCGTAGAGTGTCGTTGTCTTGCCGCTCCCTGTGGGGCCTGTTACCAGGAGTATCCCCTTCCTCTTCTGCGACAGAGTCCTGACCATTTGGAAGTCTTTCTTCAGCATCCCCAGACCCTCTAAGTTGACTGCCACACTGGCAGTGTCTAATATCCTGATGACCACCTTCTCCCCAAGATGGGTGGGGATAGTTGATATCCTGAGGTCAATGTCCCTGTTTTCTAATTTTACCCGGATGGCGCCATCCTGCGGGAGACGACGCTCTGCAATGTCCAGGGATGCGAGGATCTTGATCCTCGAAACGAGCGCACCCTGCACCCATTTGGGGAGGCTCATATCCTCTTTAAGGATTCCATCCACCCTTAATCTGACGGCTAAGCTGGCGCGAAGCGCCTCAATGTGGATATCGCTTGCCCGTTCTTTAATGGCCTTGAGTAGAATAAGGTTGAATAGCTTTACAATGGGGGCCATCTGGCTCTTCTTTTCCAGATATGCGGACGATGTCACCTCTGCTGCGGAGATGGTTGGCATGATCTCAATGATCGAGTTCCTTAATGCGTCAGGGGCGTCTTCCAGGATGGCCTCCACAGAGGCATCTAACCGGTAGTGCTGTTCAATGGCCTCCAGCACCTCCTTCTGTGTCGAGATTAACGGCTTGACTTCAAGCCCGCTGTGGAAGGCGATGTCCTTTATGGATTCGTAGTCGAGGGGGTCCACCATAGCTAATGAAAGATACTTACGGTCGAAGTTAATCGGGATGCAAAGATGTTTTTTCGCAAGGCTCTCAGGGATAAGGGCAGTTGCCTCAGGTTCAATCGGGGTTGAGGCAAGGGGGACATACGGGATCCCCAACTGGCTGGCTAATACCTTTGCGATGTCAAACTCAGCGGCGAGCTTCAGGCTGATCAGGGTCTCCCCCATACGTTTTCCTGTACGCTTTTGTTCTTCAAGGGCCTTTTGAAGGTCAGCCTCTGTGATGAAACCTGCGTGATGGAGAAGGTCTCCAAGACGTTTTTTCCTGATTGAAGGTTGATCCATAACGTTTGTTCTATCGGTATTTTTTTCAGAATAAATCTATCGGATGTCTTCCCATTGGTTTATCGTCCATATCAAGGATCTTGATGGTCCCATACTCCCCATCATAGCCAGGGGCGATGCTTACCCTTCCTTCCCTCATAGAGTGAATCGCCCCGGCCAGGAGTGGGGCGCTTACTCTTGCAATCTCTCTAACAGGAACATCCTGAAGTATTGAGAGTTCATCTCCAAGAGAGGCAAGGAGTTTATAATAAGCATTTTCAACCCGTTTTGTCGCGGGGCCCACATTGTAGACCTCCGCTATTATTTCGGCAAGGGGTATCAGTCTCCGGTAAGGACGGGCATTCGGAGGCATGATAGCTTCTTTCCTGTCTGCCAGCTCGTCCACGCGATGCATGACTCCAATGGTCACCTTCGCTCCGCATTTAGGGCAGAGACCACTATTTTGTCGTGTCTCTTCGGGCCGCATCCGTTGTTTACAGGGCCTGTGGCCGTCATAATGATACTTTCCCTCTTCAGGGAAGAACTCAATAGTTCCTTTAAATCCTGCTTTATCCTTCTCCTTTATGGCACCGGTGATTCCTTTGTAAGAGAGTTCTGTGTCGAATATGTTGGCCTCGCGTGCAAGCTTTCTGGGGGAATGTGCATCAGAGTTTGAGATTAAAGTGATCTGATCGAGTCCTGATAACCTCCAGTTCATAGGAGGATCAGATGAAAGCCCTGTCTCAATAGCATATATATGAGGGGTGAGCTCTTCAAAGCACTCTTCTAACGAGTTAAACCCGGAGTTTGAGCCTAGGACTGAGAAGTGAGGGGTCCATGCGTGGGCCGGGATGAGCAGGTTATCGGTGGAGGCATCCAGGACGATACGTAGCAGGACCTTGCTGTCGAGTCCTAATATGGGCCTTCCATCTGATCCAAGATTGCCGATCTTTGAGAGGGCCTCATTGACCCTTGCTGCTGCTTCAAACGTCGGAGATAAAATAATGTGGTGCGCCTTCCGGGTACGCCCCCCCTTACTATAAATACAACTTACCTCTGAAGAGAGGATAAACCTGATCTCTCTGCCGCAGCTTTGAGGGACCGCCTTGGTCCCAGAAGCCCGGTATTCATCCTTAAGCCTGTAGAGTCCTTCCCCGGTTTCTTCTAACTTTTCATGCAGATTGGAAAACCAGCGGGGGTGGGTAAAGTCACCTGTTCCAATGACTGTGAGGCCCTTTAACTGGGCCCACTGGTTAAGGGTCTCAAGCTCCATCTCCTTACTGGTAGCCCTGGAGTATCGGGAGTGTATATGGAGGTCAGCTAAAAAATACATCTTGTGTCCAAAAAACTTGTGTCCAAAAATCTTGCACTTTTTTCTCAATACGTGTTACAATGTCGTGCCTTTACAATGAAGGTTTCGTGGTAAACCACGGGTCCCGTTCCCGTAGGCGCGTAGCTCAGGGGGAGAGCGCTTCCCTGACACGGAAGAGGTCGGGGGTTCAAGACCCCCCGCGCCTACCATATTTTGAGGTGAACAGGCCCTATCAGGAGGAAAGGATACTATATCCCCGGTATAGCTGTAAAGTCTTTTCTTGTCTTGACAATCAATATCTGAATCTGCTATAGTTAAAAATCCAAATTTTATTTGTAAACCAAATAGATATAAGATAATACTTTATTCTTTTCTGTAAGGGGGGGAAATAATATTATGTTGGGGGTTAAAGTAAAAGAAAATGAATCTTTTGAGAGTGCCCTTCGCCGGTTTAAAAAACAGTGTGAAAAGGCCGGGATACTGTCAGAGATGAGAAAAAGGGAACACTACGAGAAGCCGAGTGTCAAGCGGAAACGCAAGGCGATAGCGGCGAGGAAAAAGGCATCAAAAAGACAGAGGTTTTAAGACGATGTCTCTGTTAGATAGACTTACAGAGGAGTTGAAAGAGGCATTACGGGCGGGGAATCATACAAAACTATCCGTAATCAGGCTCCTTAAGTCATCCATTAAAAACAGAGAAATCGAAAAGATGGCCCCTCTTACTGATGAAGAGGTCATTGGTATCATTATGACCGCCCTCAAACAGAGGAGAGAATCGATAGAGCAGTTTCAAAAAGGGGGAAGAGAGGATTTAGTCCAGAAGGAGAAGAGCGAGCTGGAGGTATTACAGACATTTTTGCCACAACAACTTAGCGAGGAAGAGCTTGTAAGTGAGGTACAGGCTGTCATAAGGGAGGTAGGCGCGTCTTCCCCGAAGGATATGGGAAAGGTTATGAAAATAGTGATGGTTCGCGTAAAGGGGCGTGCTGAGGGCGCAAGGGTAAGTTCATTGGTTAAAGAACTTATGGAAGCGCATGCACATTGATAGGGGGGATTTCCCCTTGGATGGGCATATTCCTGAAGAGATCATAACAAAGATTAGAGGAAGTCAGGATATCGTAGAGGTAATCTCCAGACACATCTCGCTTAAGAAAACGGGTCAAAACTATACAGGACGTTGCCCATTTCATTCTGAAAAGACCCCATCCTTTGTGGTCAGCCCTGGGAAACAGATTTTTCATTGTTTTGGGTGTGCAACAGGGGGAAATGTAATAACCTTTCTCATGAAATATGAGAGCATAACCTTTCCTGAGGCGGTAAAACGTTTGGCCCATGACGCAGGGATTGAGATCGCAGAGAGGCATAGAAAAGGCGAGAGAGGGGAAAAGTTTTTATATGAGGTCAATAAGGCAGCAGCAGACTATTATTACAAAGTTTTATCCGCTGCAAAAGAGGCAGAGCCAGCACGCAATTATCTCCTGGCCCGCGGCCTTTCCATAGAGACTATGAAGAGGTTTAAGATTGGCTATTCAATGAACTCATGGAATGGGGCCTATGATTATCTCAGGAAAGAGGGTTTTAAAGAGGAGGATATGGTAAAGGCAGGCATCACGGCCACTAACACCAGCGGGAGCGGATGCCACGACAGGTTTCGTGGAAGGGTCATGCTGCCAATATGCGATATCCAAAACAGGGTTGCCGGATTCGGGGGGAGGGTGCTGGATGATTCCACCCCCAAATATTTAAATTCTCCTGAGACCCCTGTATTTAGTAAGGGTCATCTGCTTTATGGCCTTGATGCCGCAAAGGATAGTATCAGAGAAACAGGTTATGCTATACTTGTAGAAGGATATATGGATGTCATTGCTTTGCACCAGGCCGGTGTCACTAATGTTGTGGGGACTCTGGGTACGGCCTTCACGATAAATCACCTGAGACTATTAAACCGGTTCTGTAAAGAGACTGTGTTGACTTTTGATTCTGATCCGGCTGGGATAAATGCAGCACTGAGGACCATGGACATTTTTAATGACAGTGAGGTCAAAGCGAAGGTTTTATTGCTGCCTGAAGGGGATGACCCTGATACATTTGTTGGGAAAAATGGCAAGGCCGCCTTTCTTGCACTTGTGCAGTCGGCTAAGGGTATTATTGATTTTGCCATAGACAGGATCATCGATGAGGTGAGAGGGAGAGCTCCAGATCATGGCGGCTCCATAAATTCAAAGGTTAAAGGAGCGGGAGATTGCCTCTCCATTATTAAAAAGATTTCTAACCGAATCGAAAAAGATCAGTACATCCAAAGGGTTTCAAGGGGTTTTGGGATTGAAAAAGAGGTCCTCCTTTCTGAGTTAAGGAGGGGTAACGAGAGGAAAAAAGGGGTACTTCCGGAAAAAGTCAAAGAAACAGCAGTGGAAAGGCCAAAGGCTGAAGAGATATTACTCTCTCTATTAATCAGGGACTGGGCCCTCAGGAAAATGGTTGGAGATCTCCTGCGTGTGGAAGATTTTACGAACCCGCAGTTTCAGGAGATTGCAGGCCACTTATTAAGGTCAGAGAGGGATATCCATGAGATTATAAATAGTGAAGAGTGTAATCAGGAAATTAAGGATACGATGACAAAAATGGCTGTTAATGAGATGCATTTTGACTCACCGGAAAAGACATTATCAGACTGCATAAGGGCATTGCAACGGAGCCGGCTTGAGAAGGAATTTAAAGAGGTTGAAAAAGAGATATCTGCCGCGGAACTTGGAGGTCCATTTGAAAAAGTTAAGGAGCTTCTTTTAAAAAAGCAGGAGTTGTTGCGGCAAAAAAGGGTGTTATACGAGAATTAACCGTCAACCCAGAAGGTATTAAACCTTATAAAGGGGGATATGATAAGACATGATGAAAGATGAAAAAATGACAGAGGTCCAGCATCTTATATCTGTAGGCAAGGAGAAGGGTTATCTTACCTATGATGAGCTTAACAATGCCTTGCCGGAGGATATCATATCCTCAGACGAGATGGACAGCATCATGATGATGTTCGGGGAGATGGATATTGATATTATTGATCATGTAGAGGAAGAAAACTATCAAAAACTCATCGCTGAAGAGGTCGAAGAAGAGGAAAAAGAGGAGAAAGAAATAGGGATCGGTATTGCAAGGACGGATGACCCTGTACGGCTCTACCTGAAAGAGATGGGGGATGTCTCTTTGCTCAGCAGAGAGGGAGAGATAGAGATAGCAAAGAGGATTGAAGAGGGAAAGAGGGAGGTTGAGTCTACAATCTTCAGTATGCCCTTTACTGTCAACGAGCTCATATCTCTTGGAGAAAAGTTGAAGGCCGGTAAAGTGGCGCTCCATGATTTCGTGGCTACCTTTGAAGAGGAAGGGGAAGAGGAATTTGAGGAGATCGTAGAAGAGGACGCAGAAGAGGTAAGGCAAAAGACCTTAGCGACCATCGAAAAGTTAAAGAGGACATCCCGGGATCTTAAGAACCATCAAAAGAAGTTAAAAACACGTGTTGTAAAAGGGCCTGAAAAGGAAAAAGTAAAATTAAAGATTGTCAACCTTCAGGGAAGATTAGTTGAGATCATGATCTCAACTAATCTTAACGCAAAATTTATTGATACGATTGTTGAAAAATTAAAAGAGTATAACAAAGAGATTCACCGGAGAGAAAACGACATTAATGTATGCACCAGGAAATTGAAATGCAAATCTGAGGAGCTGCAGGGGATCTTCAGGGGGATCAGGGGGAACAAGATCAAGCTTAAGAAGCTGATGAAGGCCACCAACAAGAGAGAAGGGGACATACAGGCATTAGAAAAGATCTACGCATCCTCTATAGAGGCCCTGAGGAAGATTGAAGAAGAGACGGCCATTCCGGCCCCTGAGCTTAAGGAGGCTGTAAAGGCCCTGGAGATGTCAGAGCTTAAGGCACGTTTGGCAAAAAGCGAGCTTATCGAGGCCAACCTCAGACTGGTGGTGAGTATTGCTAAAAAATATACGAATCGGGGTCTCCAGTTTTTGGATCTTATCCAGGAAGGCAACATCGGTCTGATGAAGGCCGTAGACAAGTTTGAGTACCGGCGTGGATATAAGTTCAGCACCTATGCCACCTGGTGGATCAGGCAGGCGATCACCAGGGCTATTGCAGACCAGGCCCGTACGATCAGAATCCCTGTGCATATGATCGAGACGATTAACAAGCTGATTCGTACGTCGCGGCAGCTTGTCCAGGAGATTGGGCGGGAGCCTACCCCTGAGGAGATCGCGGCTGAGATGAAACTGCCGGTGGACAAGGTAAGAAAGGTGCTCAAGATAGCCAAAGAACCCATCTCCTTAGAGACCCCTGTCGGGGAGGAGGAGGACAGTCATCTTGGTGATTTCATAGAGGACAAGAAGGCTGTATCTCCGATCGAGGCGGCAATCAAGGCCAATCTGCACGGCCAGATCGATTCGGTGCTAAAGACCCTGACCCCAAGGGAAGAGAAGGTGCTAAGGATGCGTTTCGGCATCGGAGAAGTGACAGACCACACCCTTGAAGAGGTGGGGCAGACCTTTGATGTTACACGGGAGAGGATACGCCAGATAGAGGCCAAGGCTTTAAGAAAACTGAGGCATCCAAGCCGCAGCAAACGGCTTAAGAGCTTTGTTGATTAGGCAGAAGGGCCCATAGCTCAGCTGGTAGAGCTACCGGCTCATAACCGGTTGGTCCCAGGTTCGATCCCTGGTGGGCCCATCATATAAGATACCCATAGACATGGAATTCATTCCCAATGAGCAATTAAGATTTCTCGTCCAGATTCAGGAAAAAGACAGCCGGATTTTAGAGATTGCAGAGAAGCAAAAGGTCCTTCCTGATATCATAGCCTCCCTGAGGGCCAACTTAGAAAGGGAAGAGGTAAATCTTGCAGAGGCGGTCACGGATCACGACAATGCCTCTAAAGAGCGGAGAGATCTTGAAGGGCGCCTCAAGGATGCAGAAGAAAAAGTCAGGAAATTAAAGGGCAGAATACCGGAGATCAAGACCAATAAGGAGTATGAGGCCTTGTTAAAGGAGATCGAGCTTGCCAGGCAGGAGGCGTCAGATCTCGAAGAGAAGATCCTTATATTGATGGAGAAGATGGACGTCCTGAAGGCCGTACGTACGGAGAAGGAACGCATCGTTGCTGAAGAGGAGAAAAGGTTTAAGGGAGAAAAGGAAAAGATAGAAAAAGAATTTCAGCAATTATCTGAAAATCTCAAAGAGATAGAATCTCAGAAATCCGTTATTGTCTCCCAGGTAGATTCCAAGGTCATATCAGAATATAACAGATTGATGTCCGCAAGAAGAGGGCTGGCTGTCGTCATGGTGAAGAATGAATTCTGCCAGGGGTGCCATATGCGCATCCCTCCTCAGATTTCCACAGAGATCCGGAAGAATGATAAGATAATGCACTGCCTGAGCTGCCAGAGGGTCCTTTATTGGAAACCAGATTGACGATCTTTACAGATGGGGTAGCACGCGGGAACCCCGGTGATGGAGGATTTGGGGTCGTCATAAAGGGGAAAGACGGAACCCTCATGGAAGAGATAGGCGGATATCTCGGGGTAACGACCAATAATTTTGCAGAGTATAGCGGCTTAGTGGCCGCATTAAAAGCGTCTCTTAAATATCAGCCGGCCCATATCGAGATCTATTCAGACTCTCAGCTCGTGGTTAGACAGCTCAATGGCCTGTACCGTGTGAAGAGCGAATCGCTTCTCCCCCTTCATAAAGAGGCCAGGAGATTGATGTCATTGCTTGGAAATATTGCAGTGTTTTATATCCCAAGAGAAAAGAATAAAGAGGCAGATGCCTTAGCCAATAAGGTTGTAGATCAGAAGATTTTGACAGATGCGGACTAAGTAAAATAGATGATCGCCCTTTAATGGGAGGAAAGTCCGAACTCCGCAGGGCATGGTGCTGGGTAACGCCCAGTGGGGGTGACCCTAAGGAAAGTGCCACAGAGAACAGACCGCCTAAGAAAGGCAGATAAAACTGTCTTTCCGGCAAGGGTGAAACGGCGAGGTAAGAGCTCACCGCTCCATTGGCGACAATGGGGGCACGGTAAACCCCACCAGGAGCAAGACCAAATAGGGGGGCGTTTCAGCCCCGCCATAGGGACAGATTTCAAATCTGTCCCTATGGCGGGGCTGATGCAGGCGGCCCGTCCAAGCTCCCGGGTTAGGTCGCTTAAGGTCCCGAGTAATCTGGATCTCAGAGGAATGATCATCGCCCCTTTGAGGGAGACCTCAAAGGGGAACAGGATTCGGCTTATTTTTTACTTAGTCCGCTTTATTATTTGACCGCGTTCTCAAGTTCATCTGCGAGAGTAACGTAGTACTGGCGTTTCCCCTCACCCAGTTTCTCTTTTTCCACAAGATCAAATCTATGGAGGAGCTCTTTTTGAAAGGCCTCTGGCAGGATGTTATCCGCCATCATATAGAGGATGCTGTCCTCTTTTTGAATATGCGGGGCCAGCAGGCCGGCGAAATTCCTGGCATTCTCGACAATGGTCTTTTTGGCGCTGCTGTCACCCGCTGCATATTTTTCAATCCCCTCCACAAGGCCCCGTACATACCCCCGTCCCTCATCGTGTTCCATCAGCATGACACCGATAGGGCCGCCTTCTCTTGGGAATCCCTTCTCCTCCATTGACTTGAAGAGGATATTCTCTTCCTTCCCATGATGATAGATGTCTGCAAAGTTCCGGATGAAGTCTGCCGCCTTTTTAAGGACATCAATCGGCACCTCGCCCCCCTGGTCAATTTTCTTAGAAGCAGCCTCCAAAACATGGAGTACTTTCTCTATCACCCTGTGATCGCTCTTTAATGCCTCTGTTGCTACCATACTCAGTCTCCTCCTTGTTCAATAATAAAGTTTAATAACGAAATAATCTGTCGGAATTCATATTATACGATTGGTTGCCGGAAGGATATGATTTTTGTCATGCAGGCTTCAGCGCGTAGCCCTTATCCCTGCAAGGAAGGTAAAGCCATAGCTGGGAAATCCTGGGACCTCGGTGTACTCCTCATCAAAGATATTGTTGAGTTTCAGGGTAAAATCAAGGGCGCCTAAAAGGGGGTCCCCGTCTGCAACGCGGTAAGCCGCTGCCATATTGACAACTTGGTAAGACGCCATGTTACTGGAGAGGGGCCTGCCGTCTAAACCCACAAGAAAATCATACGGGTTAAAAGCCTCGCCTGCAAATTCTGCATTCACATCCAGCACAAGTGGGGCTATGGGGGTATAGCGGATATCAAATGTCCATCTGTCGTCAGGCCTAAAGGGGAGTTCCTGGTCTGTCTCCAGATTCTTTGTGGAAAGCCGTGTATATCCAATATTGCCTTGTAGCTTATCTGTAATATCCAGCCGCAGAGTCGTCTCAATGCCTGTTATCTTTGATCTTCCCATGTTCATATAGACTGGGGTACCGGATGGCCCCACATCCAGATCAATGAGATTTTCGAGCCTCATTGCAAATCCCGTAGCGGCAAGCCATACACGCCCGTCCCGGAATGGCTGTTTAAACCCTGCCTCAACACTGGTGCTCTTTTCCGGCATGAGATCCGTGTTCCCCTGGACAGGGTGGTATAACTCTTCCAGACTCGGCGCCCTGATCCCCTGGCCAATGGAGACATGGAGCCTTGTATCTGTCTCAGGCAGAACATAAAGCGCGGATGCCTTTGGGATCAGTGCGCTGCTATAACCTGGCCCATTCTCAAATCTGACTCCAGCGGCAAGAGAAGACTGGTCTTTAATCTTAAACAGTTTCTGCAGATAGACAGACCAGAAGCCCCTCTCATCGTTTAGATCAGGGAGGTCCATCGACGGTCCCATGCCAAGAGATTCAAGATTTCCAAACTCTTCCTTCCTTATATTTTCCCATGTGTACAGAAAACCCATTGTGACAGTATCATTTTCCCCATGATGAAGGTTGTTTTGCATCTCAAGGATATTCCTTTCAGACCGGATGTCAGAGTCTATCTCAAGGGGGAAGGGCCTTGCCGCGGTTGCCGTCTCCGGCAGGTTATCGGTGTGAGAGTTTACCGCATATCTTGAAAGGGTCATGCTGTAATCCCACTCCTCTGAGGTATGATTCGTTAACCGGATACTGGTCAGATAGGTATCTTCCTTTGTATTGGAGTCCTTATCAAGGATAAAGATAATGTTACCCGATCCATCTATCTCGCAGCAGAGGGTATAGTCATATTTCTTCCAGTCCCAGTAGGTTGTTGAGATCTGCAGGGATGAGGTGGCAGTCAGAGGTATATCTACCCTGCCCAGAAGGGAATTGTTCCAGTATGGGCCAGAGTATTTGAAACCTTCGGCGCTGAGGTTTGCATAGCCTAATGAATAAACGACATCCTTATACCGGGTTGAATAGCTCAGGCTGTTGTCTGATGTCCTGTGGGTCCCTCCAAGGACAGAAAATGAGAGTCCAGGTCTTGTCTTTGTTATCACATTAACGACCCCCCCGATCGCCTCAGAACCATACAGGGCGCTGTAGGAGCCTTTAATAATCTCGATTCTTTCTGTATTATTAAGGAGCAGGGTGCCGGCAAGGGTGCTCTGGGAATAGGGAGGATTAATCCTGATCCCGTCTATCATGATGAGGGAGTGATTATCCTCTGTGCCCCTGATCGTGATGCGTGCCCATGGATCAGCGCCCCCATATGTTCTGATGGTCAGGCCTGTGACAGGACGTACTCCCTCATCCAGGGTAAGGGGCTGCCGGTCTCTTATGGTCTGCTGCGTTACAACCTCAACCGAGGCCGGTATCTCTGACAGAGGCTCTTCTATCCGGCTCGCAGTCACAACAAGCGGATCAAGTTCTATTAACTGTTTTTCGTCAGCAACAGCACGGTCCGTTGTGAGAAGGAGGATGAGCAGTGTAAACAGATAACCTATGGGCATAGTATATAACGACGTAAAGATTCGTGTGGCAGGAAGTATAACAGAATCTTCAGAAGAGTTCTATAGAAACCCTGGAAATGGCGGAAAGATTCCTGGAGAATATCAGGAAAGTTGTGAAGCTTGGTTAGTGCGCATCCCAAAATGCATTACGGTCAGGACGGTTTTCCTCATCACAGCGGCCCGGAGATTCCCAGTCGCCGCACCATCAGGAAGTGTAAGGAGAGGAGGCCGACGGTAATCCACGGCAGGATGACGACATGAAAAGCAAAGAATCTTGTGAGGGCCAGTTGTCCGACGCTTTCCCCCCCTTTAAGGAGATAGGTGATATACGGGCCGGCAACGGGGAATGTACTCGGGATCTCTGCTCCGATGGTGGTTGCCCAGAAAGAGACCTGATTCCACGGCAGAAGATAACCTGTGAATCCGAAAGAGAGGAGAAGCAGGAAGAGGCAGACCCCGACAACCCAATTCATGTCCCTCGGGTGTTTATAGGCACCGTGAAAGTAGATCCTCAGCATATGGATCATTACCGTAATCACCATGATATTGGCGGCCCAGTGATGAAATCCTCTGACCAGCCATCCAAAAGGGACATTGTTGGTGATATGCACAATGCTGTCATAGGCCTGGTCAATCGTGGGTCTGTAATACATCAGGAGGAGTATTCCGGTAAAAATATTGATGACAAATAAGAGGAATGTAAATCCGCCAAAGCAGAACCAGAAATTGATATGTTTGGGTACGGGTTTTTTTAATACCTTTTGAAGGGCTGATCTGAGATCGAGCCGGTCATCAAATTCCCCGTAGAGGAAACCTGTGGCGAGGGTAAACCAGTTTATCAATCCGCGGACATTGGCGCTCCGCTCAATTTTTTCGAGCCATTTATATTTCACCTGAAAATTCCCCTGCTACCTTGCTGTCATTCTGAGCGCAGCGAAGAATCTGATTAAACCTTATCCCACCACCACGGTGTCGCCGCGCAGCCGTATCTCATAGCTGGGGAG
>Ga0209341_10003071_pt1 | contig 15695 bp, 13 predicted proteins | sample RifCSP13_2_FD_184020 | JGI IMG/M metagenome (GOLD analysis project Ga0209341, IMG submission 184020) | Soil microbial communities from Rifle, Colorado - Rifle CSP2_sed 13_2 (SPAdes) (version 2) | ecosystem: Environmental > Terrestrial > Deep subsurface > Rock core/Sediment | place: Rifle...
TCACGGCTGGATCCACCCACAGGAGATTCCGAGTCGGCGGTATCAGTCCTCGCTCGTTGCACCCGTGGTCTTCATCTCTGCCCTCACGCTGGGCAGCGAGACGGCGATGACTTTCACTCCGGGTCCTTTGGCGATTACGTTGAGCCCCTGGGATTCGTCATACGACACGCACACTCTAGGCGTGCGCGCCCGGCGACGCGCCCGAAGCATGATCGGAAGCTGTCTCTCGTCCATCACACTCCCCCAAGACTATGTCACCACATGAGGTACATACTGGAAGATAGCTGCCTTCTGCCATCGCAGTCAATCGTCGCGAATACTGGCCGCTAGTTCCGTCGTAGCAGGTTGGTTAGCCGCTGCGGGCGCACGCAAAGGGCAAGGGGGCCCCGGAAGGCACTCACCGGGCGCTGACGCCGCGCGTGGGCGTCGGCTCTATACTACCGCCTGCCATGACCGACGACACGCCGCTCCCCCCCACCAACCGCCGGGCGTTCATCGGTGCCGCCCTCGCCGTCTCCGCGCTGCCGCGCCTCTCACGTGCCTCTGACCGTGACTGGTCGGGCCGCGCGCCGACGCGCTACCCGGAGCCCGACATCGAGATCCTCGACCCGCGCTTCGCGCGCTACCGGATCGGCAACACGCCGATCCAGCGCCTCTACACCGGCATGCTGTGGGCCGAGGGCCCGGCCTGGAGCGCGGTCGGCCGCTATCTCGTGTGGAGCGACATCCCGAGCGATGTGCAGCTGCGCTGGCTGGACGACGACGGCCACGTGAGCGTGCTGCGGCGCCCGGCGGGCAACAGCAACGGCAACAGCTTCGACCGCCAGGGTCGCCAGCTCTCCTGCGAGCACGCGAACCGCCGCGTCGTGCGCTACGAGCACGACGGCAGGCTGACGGTGCTGGCCGAGCGCTGGAACGGCAAGCCGCTCAACGCGCCGAACGACGTGGTCGATCATCCCGACGGCGGCGTGTGGTTCAGCGACCCGGGCTACGGCAGCATGGGCAACTACGAGGGACACAAGGGTGCCCTCGAGATCAAGGAGGCGGTCTACCGCGTCGACCCGAAGACGGGCGCGCTCGCGCTCGTGACGGACGCGCTCGGCAAGCCGAACGGCCTCTGCTTCTCGCCGGACCAGAAGCGCCTCTACGTGGCCGACACCGGCGGCGGCCCCACGCACGGCATCCACGTCTTCGACGTGGTCGACGGCCAGAGGCTCACGAACGGCCGGAGCTTCGCCAGCATGGAATTCCGCGGCAAGAAGGGCGGCGCGGACGGGATTCGCTGCGACGTCGACGGCAACGTCTGGGCAGGTTCGGGCTGGGCCGGCGACGGTTACGACGGCGTCCACGTGTTCGCTCCCGACGGCACGCGCATCGGGCTCATCAAGCTGCCGGAGATCTGCTCGAACGTGTGCTTCGGCGGCGCCAAGCGCAACCGCTTGTTCATGACCGCCAGCCAGTCGCTCTACGCGGTCTACACCGAGGCCCAGGGCGCGGCGTGAGCGCGCCCCTGGAGGCGAGCCGCCGGAGCTATCCGAAGAAGAGATAGCTGACGGCGACGGCGCCCAGGAAGCCCGCGAGCTCGGCCGTGAGGCCGCAAGCGATCGCGTGGCGGGTGTTCTTGATCCCGACCGAGCCGAAGTAGACCGCGAGCACGTAGAAGGTCGTCTCGGTGCTGCCCTGGATCACGCAGGCGAGCCGGCCCGCGAAGGAATCGGGTCCGAGCGTCTTCATGGTCTCGATCACGAGGCCGCGCGAGCCGCTGCCGGAGAGCGGTCGCACGAGCGCCACCGGTAGCGCGTCGACCCAGCGCGCGTCCATGCCGACGCTGCCGACCGCCCAGCGAACGAAGTCCAGCACCTGGTCGAGCGCACCGCTCGCGCGCAGGACGCCGACCGCGACCAGCATCGCCACCAGGTACGGGATGATACCGACCGCGACCGCGAAGCCTTCCTTGGCGCCTTCGACGAAGGTCTCGTAGAACGGGACTCGCGTCCGTGCGGCGAGCAGCAGGAAGGCCACGATCAGCGAGAAGATCAGCAGGTTCGCGATGAGCGAGGTCTGGCGCTCGAGCGTCTCCTTGTCGAGGCTCAAGCAGTAGCCCACCAAGAGCCCGATCAGCAGAGTCACCCCGCCGAGGTAGGCGAGCGTCACCGGGTTGCCGAGCGGCAGCTTCTGGACCCGCGCCGTCACCAGGATGCCCACCATCGTGCTGCAGAAGGTGGCGATCAGCAGCGGCAGGAACACGTCCGTCGGGTCGGCGGCTCCGAGCTGCGCGCGGTAGGTCATGATCGCGGTCGGGATCACGGTGACGGCCGAGACGTTGATCACCAGGAACAGGATCTGGCCATTGCTGGCCGTCTCGGGCTGCGGGTTGAGCTGCTGCAGCTCCTTCATCGCCTTGAGCCCGAGCGGGGTCGCCGCGTTGTCGAGGCCGAGCATGTTCGCGGAGAGGTTCATGACGATCGACGCGCCGGCCGGGTGTCCCGCTGGGACTCCCGGAAAGAGCCGACGCAAGAGCGGGTCGAAGACGCGCGCGAGAAGCTCGACCGCTCCGCCCTTCTCGCCGAGCCGCATGATGCCGAGCCACAGGCACATGACGCCGGTGAGCCCGAGCGAGACCTCGAAGCCGGTCTTGGCCATGTCGAAGGTGGAGGCCACCATCGCCGCCCAGACACCCGGCTCGCCGAGAACCAGCCAGCGGAAGAGCCCCGCGAGGAACGCCACGAGGAAGAAGCCGGCCCAGATCCAGTTGAGCATCGCGCCGGTATATTAGGCCCCGCGGTCTCGATCCGGGAGCCGGCATCCAGCGTCGGGACGCGCGGCGCCTGGTGTCGCCGTAAGTCACGGAAAACGCCGACCTCCCGCACTGGCACGCAACCTGCTCCACCGACGCTGGAGGGCCGATCAGGATGGCCAAGGCGACGAATCTGCGCCGATCGCCCAAGTGGCTCGTAACCGCTGCGGCACTCGTCGCTGTCGCTTCTGCCGCGTGCGGCGCCGGGCCGGCACAGCCGTCCGCCCTCCCCACTCCGGTCGCGACCCCCACACCGACGCCAGCTCCGCCGCGCGTCGCCCTCATCTCGATCGACGGGCTGCGTCCGGATGCACTGACCCAGGACCGGACGCCCAACATCCTGGCCCTGGCCGAGCGTGGTATGTACGCAATCGCGGCCCAGACGATCGTTCCTTCCACGACACTTCCCGGCCACACGTCCATGCTCACGGGCGTCGAGCCGAGCGCCCACGGGATCACGTTCGACGAGTACCGCGAGACGTTTGAGCTCAAGACGCCCACGGTGCTGGCGCTCGTTCACAGCGCGGGCAAGCAGACGGTGATGGTGGTCGGCAAGAACAAGCTCAAGCAGCTGGCTCTTGCCGGGACGCTCGACAGCTTCGTGCTCACGACACGTGGCGACGCCGACGTCGTGAACGAAGCGATCACGCGCATTTCCGCCGGCTTCGACCTGCTGGTCGTCCACCTTCCCCAGACGGACCAGGCAGGCCATGCGAGCGGGTGGATGTCGGCCGAGTACCTGGCTCAGCTGCAGCAGGCCGACGCGGCGGTCGGACGGCTCTTCTCGGTGCTGCCGCCCGAGACGACGGTCATCGTCACGGCCGACCACGGCGGCCAGGGGAGAAACCACGGGACGAGGGACACGGTCGACATGACGATCCCGTGGATCATCGCCGGCCCGAGCGTGGCGCATCGCGGTCCGCTCAGCCGGCCGGTCCGCACCGTGGACACGACGCCCACGATCCTCAGCCTGCTCGGCATCCCGCCCCCGCCGAACTGCGCCGGCAAGATCGTGAGCGAGGCGTTCGAGTCGCAGTAGCGGCCGGGCTTCCGGCTTCGTACCGGCGACTGGTTTGGAGCCGGAGCTGCGGGCCTTCGCCGCGCGCTATACTCCGCCGACTCATGCCTCCCCAGATCGGCTCGCGGCTCGGTCCCTACGAGCTCACGGCCCCGATCGGCGCCGGCGGGATGGGCGAGGTGTGGCGGGCGCGAGACACGCGGCTCGCGCGCGACGTCGCTCTCAAGTTCCTGCCCGAGGTCCTCGCCCAGGATCCCGATCGCCTCGCCCGATTCAGGCGCGAAGCCCAGCTGCTGGCAGCCCTCAACCACCCGAACATCGCCGCGATCTACGGCCTAGAGGAGGCCGACGGCGTGCCGTTCCTGGCGCTCGAGCTGGTGGAAGGCGAGGACCTCGGCGCGCGGCTCAAGCGCGGGCCGCTGCCGGTGGACGAGGCGCTCGCCGCGGCGAAACAGATCGCCGAAGCACTCGAGGAAGCGCACGAGCGTGGGATCGTCCACCGCGACCTGAAGCCTGCCAACGTCAAGGTCACGCCGGAGGGCAAGGTCAAGGTGCTCGACTTCGGGCTCGCCAAGGCGTGGACGGGCGACCCGGGGAGCGGGTCGGCGTCGTCCTCCGATCTCTCGCAGTCGCCGACACTCGCGCACGGCAGCAGCGAGGCCGGCCTGATCCTGGGCACCGCCGCCTACATGTCGCCCGAGCAGGCGCGCGGAAAGCTCGTCGACAAGCGCTCGGACGTCTGGGCCTTCGGCGCCTTGCTCTACGAGCTGCTGACCGCGCGCCGCCTCTTCGACGGCGAGACGGTGAGCGACGTCCTCGCGGCAGTGCTGACGCGTCAGCCCGAGTGGGCGGCGTTGCCGGCCGCGACGCCCCCGAGCGTGAGGCGCCTGCTCGAGCGCTGCCTCGAGCGCGACCCGAAGCTGAGGCTGCGCGACATCGGCGAGGCCCGCATCGCGCTCTCGGCCGGAGCGCAGGCGGACACACCAGGTGTGCCTGTGGTACGGCCCACCGGTCCGCGCTGGTGGCTGGCCGCGGGTGCCGGGTTCGCGGCGGGGCTCCTGCTCTTCGCCCTGCTCTCGTGGCTCAGGCCGCCCGCCGCACCCGAGGCTCCGGTCCGCAAGCTCGATCTCAGGGTCCCGGCGCTCGACTTCTCCGCCTTCGGCCGCGTTCCTGGGCTGTCGCCGGACGGCCGCTGGTTCCTGTATCACGCCTCCGGCAAGCTGTGGCTCCGCGACTTCACGGAGCTTGAGGCCCGCGAGTTGCCCGACACGCAGGGAGCGCTCTACCCGTGCTGGTCGCCCGACAGCCGTCACGTCGCCTACGTGCAGCGGGGCCGGCTCTGGACGGCGGCCGTCGCGGGCGGCCAGCCGTCCGAGGTGGGCGCCGCCCCGGCGGACCTCACCGGATCGGGGGGGACGACCTGGAGCGACGACGGCCAGATCGTGGTCGCGGGCAGCGACTCGATCGGCCTGCAGGCGACACCGGCCAAGGGCGGCGAAGGCCGCGAGCTCGTGGCGCTCGACCGCGCACACGAGACGGATTTCCACGAGGTGAGCGCGCTGCCGGGAGGGCGCGGGTTCGTCTACACCGTGCATCGGACCGAGGGCCTCGACACGATCGAGCTCTTTGGCGCGGGCGGACGCCGCGTGCTGCTCCAGCTTCCGGGCGAGAGCCTGCGGTCGCCGGTCTATTCCCCGACGGGTCACATCCTGTATCGCCGCGAGTCCACCAGCCCCGGCATCTGGGCTGTCGCCTTTTCGCTCGACCGCTTGAGCGTCGCGGGAGCGCCGTTCCCCGTCGCCCCGGGTGGCTCCGCCCCGAGCACCGCCCAGGACGGCTCGTTCGCCTTCGTGCCGGCCCCCGACACGCCTTCCGAGATCGTGTGGGTGAGTCGCAGCGGGGCGATCGAGACGGTGGCCGAGCTGCCCGGACCCGCCAACAACAGCGTGCCGGAGATGTCGGCCCTGAACCTGTCGGCCGACGGCCGACGCGCGGTCGTGAACGTGCAACGCGGAGGCTATGGCGAGCTCTGGGTCTGCGACCTGGTCCGGGGCTCGACGTCCCGCCTGCTGTCCGAAAGGGCCGAAGCGCTGAGCGGCGTCTGGACCCCGGATGGCCGCGTCGTCTTCGCATCGCTGATGGGAGGCCGCAGCTGGAACGTGTGGAGGGTGGCGGCCGACGGCATCAGTCGGCCCGAGCGTCTCACCAAGGTCGACGCCATCCACAATCCGAAGGTCGTGTCGCCGGACGGCCGCTTCCTGGTCTTCGCTCAAGGGGGAGGCGCCAAGGCGGACCTTTGGCTGCTCCCGCTCGACGGCTCGGGTCCGGCGACACCGTGGCTGGAGACGCCCGCCAACGAGAGCTTCGCCACGAGCTTCTCGCCGGACGGCCGGTTCCTGGCGTACCAGTCCGACGAGACGGGCCGCTCGGAGATCTACGTCCGGCCCTTCCCTCGGGGCGAAGGGCGATGGCAGGTGTCGACGGACGGAGGACAGTCGCCGGGCTGGTCGCCCAGGGGCGGAGAGATACTCTACCGGTCGCGCGACCGGATCCTGTCGGTGACGGTCTCTGTGCGTGGGGCGGCGCTCGACGTTTCGAGGCCGCGTGAGCTCTTCGCGGTCGCCGCGAGTGCGGGTCTCTCGCCGGACTTCCGCGTGTCGGCTGACGGGCAGCGCCTGCTGATGACGCGCTCGCGGCAAGAGGACCGTGTCACACTCGTACTCAACTGGCCCCGTGAGCTCGCCCGGCTCGCGGCGGCGGGCCGCGACGAAAGGTAGCGCGGCCCTGACTCGGGAGAGCATGGCCCCTGCGCTCGATTCGGAAGCGGTCGCCGACGAGGCACGGCGCGCCGACGCGCTGCGCCGGACGGTCGACGTTGCCTGCGCCCTGCTGCGCCAGTCGCGCCTCTCGCGGGCGGAAGCCGAGTCGGTCGTCGCCTTCACGAGGGCGCGGGTGCTCGAGCTGTTCCCCGGCAAGGAAGACGTGTGGCAGCTCGTGCTCGCGCCGCGCTTCGCGCGCATCGTGAAGGAGTTCAGCGCGCCGGCCTGCGCGCGCGTGCTGCCTTTTCGCCGGAGCCCTGGCAGCCGGTAGACGCGTCCAGCAGAATGGACGCGCGCCGCGACCCGCAACAAATTGAGGTGCAGCGCGCCACGCAATGGCCTAGATTCAGGGGACGGCGGCGCTCGCATGGGAGGCGCCGCAGGGGGGACCGGATGAACCGAGCGTTTTCTGGCCTGTTGGTCGTGGCGGTGCTGGGGGCGGGCGTCACCGCGCAGGCGGCCCCGGCGCTCATGAAGGGCAGACCCGAGATCCGCTCGATGAGCGCGCTCGCGTTCGGGCCCGAGGGCGTGCTGTTCGTGGGGGACTCTCGCGCGGGGGCCGTGTTCGCGGTCGACCTCGGCGACAAGACGGCGCGCGAGGTCGACAAGCCGAGCGCGGTCCAGGACGTCGAGGGCAAGCTCGCCGCGCTCCTCGGCGCGACGCCGGCCGACGTGCTCGTCCACGACATGGCCGTGAACCCGCTGTCGAAGAATGTCTACCTTGCCGTCTCGCGCGGCCGGGCCCAGCTCGCCTCCGAGTGGGCGCTTCCCAACGACGTGGCGGACGCGACCGTGCTGCTGAAGATCGACGAGGCGCAGCGCTTCTCGGTGGTGGACCTCGCGTCGGTGCCGCACGCGCGCCTGGACCTGCCGAACCCTGTCGATCCCGCGAAGAAGCACGGCTGGAAGGAGGGCCTCTCACTCCGGACCGAGACGATCACCGACATCGCGTACGCCAACGGGGCGCTCTTCATCGCCGGGCTCTCGAACGAGGAGTTCGCCTCCACGATGTGGCGGGCCGCCTACCCGTTCGCGGGACCGGTCGCCGCCACCACGATCGAGAACTACCACGGCGCCCACGGCAAGTACGAGACCGAGGCGCCGGTGCGGGCGTTCGTGCCGTTCGCGCTCAACGGCAAGACCCACCTGGTGGCCGCGTATCTGTGCACGCCGCTCGTCACGTTCGACGCCAGCTCGCTGCAGGACAAGAAGCACGTGCGCGGACGGACGATCGGCGAGTTCGGCTCCGGAAACTACCCGCTCGACATGGTGGTCTACAAGAACAAGGACCAGCAGAAGCTGCTGATCGCCAACAGCAACCTGCCCTTCATGATCGTGGACCCGAAGGACGTCGAGGCCCACGCGGGCGAGATCACGAGCGAGGTCCCCGGCTACACGGCCGGCGTCCGCTTCGAGTCGCGCTCGGGCACCGGGGTCCAGCAGCTCGACAACCTGGGCGACGCCCACGTCGTGGTGCTGCGGCGGCTGATGGGCGGCCGCCTCGACCTGGTGCCGATGTCGGTGCAGCGGTTCTGAGCCGAAGCACCCGCGGATCCTGCGCGCTCCTGGCCCTGGCGCTCGTCGGGGCCAGGGCGCAGGGCGCCTCGCTCCGGGTCGAATGCGGCGAGGTGGGGCCGCACCGGGTGAGCGCCGTCTCGCTGTCCCCCGCCGAACGCTCGCTCCTCGAGGCCCGGGACCCGGCGTCGTTCGCCGGGGTGCTCGCCGTCTTCACCGGTGCCGAGGTCCCCGGACGCGGCACCCCGGCAATCGCCGGCTCCTACGCGCTCGACGCCGAGGGCCTCCACTTTCGCCCGCTGTTCCCGTTCGTCTCGGGCTTGCGCTACAGCGCACGTCTCGACCTCGGCCCCGGAGCTCCGCTCGTGCGGAACTTCGACGTGGCGCCGCCCACCGGCGAAGGTCCGCGGGTCACGGCCGTCTTTCCCTCCGGTGACACGCTCCCGGAGAACACTCTCCGCGTCTACGTTCACTTCTCACGGCCGATGCAGCCCCGCGACGCCGAGCGTCACGTGCGCCTGGAGCAGGCGGACGGAAGCGTCGTGCCGCTCGCATTCGTGGAGGTCCTGCACGGCCTGTGGGACCCGCGGCGCACCCGGCTCACGCTGCTCTTCCACCCGGGGCGAATCAAGCGCGGTGTGGCGCCGGGCGAGAGGCTCGGGCCGCCGCTGCGGACCGGAGACACGTACCAGCTGGTGGTGGACGCGGCCATGCGCGATGCGTCGGGCCTCTCCCTGGGGAGCGACTTCGTGTGGCGGATCCACGCAACGGCCCCCGATCGCGAGTCCCCGCGGGCCGAAGGCCTTCGCCTCACGGCGCCGGGGGACGGAGGCGCGCCGCTCGTCGTCGAGCTGCCCGAGCCGCTCGACGAGGCGCTGCTGCACCGGCTGGTCTGGGTCGAGGACGCTCTTGGCCGTGCCGTGGCGGGCACGGCTGCGGTCTCGGACGGAGAGACGCGCTGGAGCTTCCGGCCCGAGCGGGACTGGTCGCCGGGGCGCTACGGGCTGCGCGTGCACCCCGCACTCGAGGATCGCGCCGGCAACCGCTTCGACCGCGTCTTCGACCGGGAGAGCGGGACGGGCATGACCGGTGATGCCGCGCAAACGCCGCTACGGCTGGAGTTCGCGGTCCAAACGGCAGGCAGGTGATGGCATTCCGGGCGCTCGAGAGAGACACTGGGTTGACTGGAGGGACCCGATGCGCCGCCTGTCCAGATATGTGACGCGAGCCTTCGTCATCCTGCTGCTCATGACCGCCTTCGCTCCGATGGCGCCCCTGGAGGCAGAAGCACCGCCCCAGGCTGCCAGTGCCGTCCGGGCACAGGAGCCACATCCGCCGAAGTGCTGCTTCGCGAACCCCGGATTCGCGGGCACCTGCGAGGTGGAGCCGGCGAAGGGCGAGACGTGTGCCTCGATCCTCGGCTACCTGAACAACCCGATGGCGCAGGGCAAGAACTACTGCGGCAACACCACGCTGCGCGGCGGCTGGACGAGCGTCGCGTGCGCGCCGAAACAGTAGCTAGTGGATCTCGGGCTCCGGGACCGGAGCCGTGCCCTGCAGGAAGTCGAAGTCGCAGCCCTCGTTGGCCTGGGTGACGTGGCCGGCGTAGAGCGCGCCGTAGCCGCGCGGGTGTGGAAACGCGGGCTTCGTCCACTGCGAGCGGCGGCGCGCGAGCTCGGTGTCGTCGACTCGTAGCGTGAGGCTGCGGCCTTCGACGTCCAGCTCGACCACGTCGCCGTCGCGGACGAACGCGAGCGGTCCGCCCACGAAGGACTCGGGCGCCACGTGCAGCACGCAGGCACCGTAGCTGGTGCCGCTCATGCGCGCGTCGGAGATGCGCAGCATGTCGCGCACGCCCTGCTCCAGTAGCCGCTTCGGGATCGGGAGCATCCCCCACTCCGGCATGCCCGGGCCTCCGAGCGGGCCCGCGTTCTGCAGCACCAGCACGGAGTCGGGGGTGGCGCCGAGCGCGGGGTCGTCGATGCGCTTCTCCAGGTCGTTGTAGTCGCGGAACACGATCGCCGGGCCCGCGTGCCGGCGCAGGTGCTTTTCCATCGCGCTGTGCTTGATCACAGCGCCGTCCGGAGCCAGGTTCCCCCGCAGCACGGCGACACCGCCCTCGTCCCCGAGCGGCCGCTCGCGCGGAGCAATTACCGCGTCGTTGTGGACCAGGGCGCCCTCGAGGCTCTCGGCGAGGGTACCGCCAAAGGCGCTGCCGCACTCGAGGTGGAGCAGGTCCCGCATCCGGCCCATCAGCCCGCGTAGCCCGCCGGCGTAGTGGAAGTCCTCCATCAGGTACTCGCCGGAGGGGCGCAGGTTGCCGAGCCGCGGCGTCGTGCGTGACAGCTCGTCGAAGCGTACGAGCGTGAGCGGGACCCCGGCGCGGCCCGCCATCGCGATCAGGTGGATCACGGCGTTCGTCGACCCCCCGATCGCCATCACCACCCGGATCGCGTTGTCGAAGGCATCCGCGGTCAGCAGCTCGCGCGGCTTCACGTCCTCGAGCACCATCTCGACGATGCGGCGCCCGCTCGCCGATGCGAGGCGCGAGTGATTCGAGTCGACCGCTGGGATCGTCGCGGCGCCTGGCAGGGTGAGCCCGAGCGCCTCGACGGCGCACGCCATCGTCGACGCCGTCCCCATCGTCATGCACGTGCCCGGCGAGCGGGCGATGCCGTCCTCCATCTCGCGCCAGGCGCAGTCGTCGAGCTTCCCCGCCCGCAGCTCCATCCAGTACTTCCAGACGTCGCTGCCGCTGCCCAGCACCTGGCCGCGGTAGTTGCCGCGCAGCATCGGCCCGGCGGGCAGGAAGATCGCCGGCAGGTTCATGCTGGTGGCGCCCATCACCAGACCGGGAACGGTCTTGTCGCAGCCGCCCAGGAGCACGGCTGCGTCGATCGGGTTGGCGCGCAGCAGCTCCTCCGTCTCCATCGCCAGCAGGTTGCGATAGAGCAGCGGGCTCGGCTTCATGTAGGTCTCGCCGACGGAGAGCACCGGCATCTCGAGCGGGAAGCCGCCCGCCTGCCAGACGCCGCGCTTCACCTCCTCCGCGCGGGCACGCAAGTGCGAGTGGCAGGGGTTGGCGTCGCTCCAGGTGTTCACGATCGCGATCACCGGCTTGCCCTGGAAGTCGTCGGCCGCGTACCCCTGCTGCTTGGCGCGCGAACGGTGGCCGAAGCTGCGCAGGTCGCTTCGGCCGAACCAGCGCTGGCTGCGCAGCTCGCCGAGTGGCTTGCGCACTTTCCCGGTCACGCCGGAATCATACAGGAGCAGAGCACTCGGGTCGGGGTCGCGGCGGTCTACAATCGGCGCTTCCGCAAAGGAGCCCGCCGATGAAGACGACACCCGTGACACCCGACGACCTGCGCGGCGTCTTCGCCGTCCCGCCGCTGTGCCGGAAGGCCGCGGCGGGGCGCCCGCTCGACCTCCCGGAGAACGATCGCCTCGTGCGCCACATGGCGGGCGGCGGCCTGTCGCGCTTCCTCTATGGCGGCAACGCCTTCCTGTATCACGTGACGCTCGCGGAGTACGCCGAGCTCGTCGACTGGCTGAGCGGACTCGACGCCTGGGCGATCCCGAGCGTCGGTCCCTCCTTCGGCCGCGCGATGGACCAGGCGCCGCTTCTGCGACGGCACCGCTTCCCCGCCGTGATGGCGCTGCCCTGCGGCGATCCGCGCGATGCGGGGGGCCTGGAGGCGGGCATGCGGGAGATCGCGTCCGCGGCCGGCACGCGCCTGATCCTGTACCTCAAGTCCGAGGACGGCTTCGGCACCGACCGGATGGCCGGCCTCGACGCCGTGGCTCGCCTCGTGGACGAGGGCCTGTGCGTGGCGGTCAAGTACGCGGTCGTGCGAAAGGACCCGGGCGTCGATCCCTACCTGGACGCGCTCGTCCAGCGCGTGGACAAGAAGCGCGTGGTGAGCGGCATCGGCGAGCGGCCCGCGACCTCACACATGAGCCGATTCGGCCTGCCCGGGTTCACGACCGGATCCGGCTGCATGGCACCCTCGCTCACGAGCGCGCTCTTCGCGGCCTGCGCGCGCGGCAGCTGGGACGACGCCGAGGCGCTGCGCGCGCTGTTCCTGCCGCTCGAGGACCGGCGCGACGCGTGGGGCCCGGCGCGCGTGCTGCACGCGGCCACCGAGCTCGCCGGGGTCGCCAAGACGGGACCGATCCCCCCGTTCGTGACGGCGCTCGCCGAAGACCAGCGCGCGGCGCTCGAGCCCCTGGCCGACGAGCTGCTGCGGCTGGACGCCGAAAGGCACGGCGCCCCCGGACAGAAATAGGGCCTCGCTCCCCGCGGGAGCGAGGCCCGTGCGGCTCTCGAGACGGGCCTACTTGACTTCCCCGCTCTTGACCCGCACCTCCTTGACCAGCTTCTTGCCGTCCTTATCCCAGTACTCCACGCGAACGTCCTGCTTCGCAGCCAGGAATTCGCTGAGCTGGGACGGCTTGCCGTCGGCCTTGATGGCGTCCATCTTGTGGCTGCCGCCCTTCACGAGCACGAGGGTGCTCTTGTCGACGTCGAAGGTCCAGTCCTTGCCCGCCGTATCGGTGACCACGAAAGTGTTCGCGACGACGGACTTCACGGTCCCACTGGCCTCCTTGGTCTCGCCCGCGACGGCAACACCCGCCACGAACAAGAGCGCCAGCACACTCAAAGCGACTTTGCGTACCATCGTCATAGCCTCCTTCGGTCGGCTTGCGTCTTCGGAAACCTGCACAAAATCTACGTCGCGGCGCGCGGGGGCGCAAGCCCATCGCGCGGCGGCAGGCGCAGGGAAAGCACCAACCCGGCCTCGACCACGAGCAGGCCCGACAGCAGCAGGAGGCCGCCGGCGTGGCTGTGGGTGAGGTCGCGCAGCGACCCGATCAGCCAGGGCCCGAGAAATCCGCCCAGGTTCCCGACCGAGTTGATGAGGGCGATTCCCGCCGCCGCCGCGGTGCCGCCCAGGAAGACGGGCGGGATCGCCCAGAACGTCGGCTGGATGGAGCGCTGCCCGATCTGGCAGATCGTGAGGCTCAGCACCAGCAGCACGGGACTCGCCTGGAAGAAGGCCGCGAGCACGAGCCCGAATGCGGCCACGAGCGCACAGGCCGCCACGTGCCCCTTGCGCTCGCCGGTCTTGTCCGAGTGGCGTCCGATCAGGACCATCGCCACCAGCGCGAACGCAAACGGAATCATCACGAGCACGAAGCTGCGGCGTCCCAGCGATTCCTCCAGCATCCGCGGCAGCCACAGGAAGATGCCATAGGTGACGGTCGTGTTGAGGAAGTAGAAGAGACACAAGAGCAGCAGCTTCCGGTCGAGGAGGCTCCTCCAGCTGCCTCCGTGCGCCACGCGCGCATTGCGCTCGAGGGCCATCTGCTCGCCGAGCCAGGCGCGGCCCTCGGGATCGAGCCACGTCGCCTGCTCCGGCCGGTCCGTCAGGACGACGAGCGCCAGCACCCCGAGCAGCACCGCCGGAAGCCCCTCGATCAGGAACAGCCACTGCCAGCCGGCGAGCCCCAGCCGCCCGTCGAGCCCCAGGAGCGCCTCGGACAGCGGTGCCCCGACCAGCATCGCGACCGGCGCCGCCATCATGAAGAGAGCGCCGTTTCGCGCGCGCTCGCGTGCGGGTATCCAGTAGGTCAGGTAGAGCACGATGCCGGGAAAGAAGCCCGCCTCGGCGAGGCCGAGCAGGAAACGCAGCGCGTAGAAGCTGCGCTCCCCCGTGACGAAGATCGTCCCCATCGAGACGAAGCCCCACACGATCATGATGCGGGCGATCCAGCGCCGCGCGCCCACGCGCTCGAGGATCAGGTTGCTCGGGATCTCGAACAGGAAGTAGCCGAGGAAGAAGAGCCCGGCCCCGAAGCCGTAGGCCTGGTTGCTGAGTCCGAGCTCCCGCTGGAGGATCGTGCTGACGAAGCCGACGTTGACACGGTCGATGTACGCGACCACGTAGCAGATGAAGACGAACGAGACGAGCCGCCGCGTCACGCGCGGCAGGACGCGAGCGGCGACGTCCGCAGGCCCGGCTGCCTGGCTGCCCATGCCCTACCGCCGCTGCAGCAATGAGACAGTGACGCGCACTAGCGCAGCGCGGCGCTGACCATGGCCGGCGTTCCGTCGTAGACCAAGGTCCGGTCCGCGGCGGGTGTCGCCGAGTGCGGGATCGCGGCGCGGCGTGACACGAAGACCACGCGCAGCTCCCGCCGCGCGAGCATCCCGGGAAACGACCCGCTGCGTGCGCCGATCGTGAGCGTGGCCTTCGCCTCGTCCCAGCGCAGCGGGAGGGTCGAGAAGGCCCCCTGCTCGTAGGCGTAGCTCACGCCGTCGTCCTCGTAGAGGTCGAAGCTGGCATCGGCGCCGGTGTAGACCCATAGCGTCAGCGGGTCGGCCGCCTTCTCGCCCGTGTGCTGGAGCTCCGGCCCCATCGGCAGGATCGAGCCGGCCTTGACGTAGAGCGGCAGCGACTGGTACGGGGCGGGAGCGTCGATACGGCGGCCGCCCGGGTAGTGGGCACCCGTCCAGAAGTCGTACCAACCCGCGCGGGCGCCCGCGCCGTCACCGTCACTCGGCAGGTAGACGTCGCGCCGCAAAGCACCGCGCGTCGTCACCGGGTTCACAAGCAGCGAGGCTCCCAACAGGAATTGATCGCCGATCCCGAGCACTTCGGGGTCCTCGCGGAAGTCCATCACCAGCGGCCGCATCGGCGTCGAGCCGCGCTGCGTCACGGCGGCCGCCAGCGAATAGACGTAGGGCAGCATCCGATAGCGCAGGCGATCGAACGCGAGCTGGGTCTGATACGCCCGATGCTTCTCGTCGGCCCCGAAGTGCCACATCTCGCGGTACGGGAACTGCCCGTGCACGCGCAGCAGCGGGCAGAAGGTGGCGTACTGGAACCAGCGCGTCGCGAGCTCGCGCCACTCCTCCAGGTCCTCGGGTCGCGGGTGCCTTCCCGACCACTTGCGCGGCACGGCGAAGCCGCCCACGTCGGTCGTCCACCAGGGAATTCCCGAGAGCGCCATGTTGAGCCCGGCGGGGACCTGCTTGCGCAGGCTGTCCCAGTCGGAAGAGACGTCGCCGGACCAGCTGGCCGCGGCGTAGCGCTGGCTGCCGGCGAAGGCCGAGCGCGTCAGGATGAAGACCCGCTTCTGGGGGTTCGCGGCGCGCTGGCCCTCGTAGACCGCCTGGCTGCTCGGGAGCACGTAGGCGTTCGCCACCCGGGCGCCCGAGCCGAGCGCCGTCGGGTGCATCGCCGCCTTGAGTGCGGCCGGCGTGCCCTCGCCCACCAGCTCGGGCTCGGTCGCGTCCATCCACCACGCGTCGATGCCCTTGCTGAAGAGGGCCTCGTTCATCTGCAGCCAGAAGAGCTTGCGCGCCTCGGGGTTGAAGGCGTCGTAGAAGGTGTGCACGTGGCCGAGCCAGTCCGTTGTCGGGCGCTTCAGCGTCTCGGGGTAGAGGAATCCCTTCTCCTTCATGGCCCGGAAATTCGCGGTCGTGGTGTAGAACTTGGGCCAGACCGAGATCATGATCTGCGCCTTCCAGCGCTCGTGGATC
>Ga0209341_10003072_pt1 | contig 15693 bp, 14 predicted proteins | sample RifCSP13_2_FD_184020 | JGI IMG/M metagenome (GOLD analysis project Ga0209341, IMG submission 184020) | Soil microbial communities from Rifle, Colorado - Rifle CSP2_sed 13_2 (SPAdes) (version 2) | ecosystem: Environmental > Terrestrial > Deep subsurface > Rock core/Sediment | place: Rifle...
CGCCGCCTTCCCGGGCGTGGCGCTGGCGACCGCCACGACCCGCGCCCGCGGGTGGGCGGCGAAGGCCGGGATCTGCACCTGGCGGCCGAAGCCGGTGCCGATGACGCCGACGCGGATCACGCTCACGGGACGGTGGGGAACTCGTCCACGCGCGAGAAGTGGATCACCGTCACGGTGTCTTCCGCGGAGATCTTCCGTCCATAGATCTTCGCTAGGAAGTCCACCAGTTCGTCGTGGCTGCGGAGCGACGGATTGTCGCGCTGAATCTCGCGCGGCGAGACGGAGTGCAGCGGCTTCACCTCGATCCGGTCGATCACCGCCGCGGAGACCTTCTTCCGGGTGCCGAAGCGCTGGCCGACGGTGAGCCAGACGATCTGGCCCTCCTGATACTTGTCACGTTTGTCACCGAGGCGAATCGTCGCCGACTTCCGCCCGTCGCGGAGTTGCTCGGCGAGGACCGACGAATAGAAATTGAGCGCGAACATCAGCATCCCCCCCCTCACTGGGGCAGCATCGGGAGCCGCAGCCGGTGGCGGCGCGCCGCCGCCACGGCCTGCTCGTACCCCGCGTCCGCGTGCCGCATGATGCCGGTCCCGGGGTCGGTAGTCAGAACCCGTTCCAGTTTCTGCGCGCCGAGCTCAGTTCCATCTGCCACGACGACCTGGCCGGCGTGGATGGAGTAACCGATCCCGACCCCGCCGCCGTGGTGGACCGAAACCCAGGTTGCGCCCGCGCTGGTGTTCAGCAGCGCGTTCAGGATGGGCCAGTCGGCCACCGCGTCGGAACCGTCCCGCATCCCCTCGGTCTCGCGGTAGGGTGAGGCCACAGAGCCGGCGTCGAGATGGTCGCGGCCGATCACGATCGGCGCCCCGACCTCCCCGCGCCGGACCAGTTCGTTGAATGCCAGCCCGGCCCGGGCCCGCTCGCCGTAGCCGAGCCAGCAGATCCGCGCCGGCAGGCCCTGGAAGGGCACGCGCTGCTCGGCCAGCCTGATCCATCGCACGAGGGCCTCGTTCTCGCCAAACAGCTCCAGCACGGCCTGATCCGTCCGGTGGATGTCCTGGGGATCGCCGGAGAGGGCCACCCAGCGGAATGGCCCCTTCCCTTCGCAGAACAGGGGCCGGACGTACGCCGGGACGAACCCGGGATAAGCGAAAGCATCTGCGAAGCCGGCCTCCTTCGCCTGGCCCCGCAGGTTGTTGCCGTAATCGAAGACCACACTCCCGAGCCGCTGCATCCCGACCATCGCCTCGCAGTGGCGGGCAATGCTGTCTCGGGAGCGGCGGAGATACTCCTCGGGCCGGGCGGCACGCAGCCGAGGCGCCTCCTCCGCGCTCACCCCGCCGGGGATGTAGCCGCCCAGCGGGTCGTGCGCCGAGGTCTGGTCCGTGACCACATCGAACCGCTCGCCGCGCCGCAGCAGCTCCGGGAAGATGTCCGCGGCATTCCCGAGGAGGGCGACCGACCGGGGCCGCCCGGACCGCGCCGCCGCCTGCACGTCGCGCAGGGCGGCGTCCAGATCGTCGGTGGCGTGATCGATCCACCCGGCGCCGAGGCGCCGCTGCACCCGGGCGGGGTCCACCTCCACGACGAGCGCCACGCCCTCGTTCATCGTCACCGCCATCGGCTGCGCCCCGCCCATGCCTCCCAACCCGGCCGTGAGCACGGTCCGGCCCCGCAGCGTGCCCCCGAAGTGGGTGCGCGCGATCGCGGCGAACGTCTCGTAGGTCCCCTGGAGGATCCCCTGCGTACCGATGTAGATCCACGAGCCGGCCGTCATCTGCCCATACATCATCAGGCCGAGCCCTTCCAGTTCCCAGAACCGTTCCCACGTCGCCCAGGCCGGGACGAGCATCGCATTGCTGATCAGCACCCGCGGCGCCCACTCGTGTGTGCGGAAGACCCCCACGGGCTTTCCCGACTGGATGAGCAGGGTGTCGTCGCTCCCCAGCTCACGAAGCGTCCGGACGATCGCGTCGAATGCCTCCCAGCTGCGCGCCGCCTTGCCCGTCCCCCCGTAGACGATGAGCTCGTCAGGCTTCTCCGCGACCTCCGGATCGAGGTTGTTCATCAGCATGCGCAGGACGGCCTCCTGCGGCCAGCCGCGGCAGCTGAGTGTGTTCCCGCGGGGGGCGCGGATGCGACGCGGCCCGCTCATCTCACTCGAGCGCTCCGAGCACCTGCTCGACGGCCCGGACCACGGCGCGGCTCTGCACGAGGTGAAGCGCGGCGGCGAGGTCGGGGGCGAGCACGCGGTCGCCGGCGAGCGGGGGCACGGCGGCGCGGATCTCGTCGTGGGCGCGTTGCGTCCCGCGGGCGGGCCTGAGCGGCCGGTGAAAGTCCAGCGCCTGGGCGGCGCAGAGGAGTTCGATCCCCACGACCTGCTGGGCGTGGTGGAGGACGCGCAGCGCCTTGCGCGCGGCGATCGCCCCCATGCTCACGTGATCCTCCTGGTTGGCCGAGGTGGGGATGCTGTCCACGCTGGCGGGGTGGCTGAGGACCTTGTTCTCCGAGACGAGCGCCGCGGCCGTGTACTGCGCCAGCATGAATCCGGAGTGCAGTCCCCCGTTCGCGGTGAGAAACGGCGGCAGGCCGCTCAGATTTGGGTTGACGAGACGCTCGATACGGCGTTCCGAGATGGACGCCAGGTCGCTGAGGGCGATGGCCAGAACATCGAGGGCCAGGGCGATGGGTTGTCCGTGGAAGTTGCCGCCCGAGATCACCCGCTCCGCGTCGGCGAAGACCAGGGGATTGTCGGTCGCCGAGTTCATCTCGATCTCGAGGACGCGGGCGGCGTACGCCAGGGCGTCCCGAGTGGCGCCGTGCACCTGGGGCATGCAGCGCAGTGCGTAGGCATCCTGCACCTTCGCCTGCGCATGCCGGCCGGTGAGAACCTCGCTGCCCTCGAGCAGCCGCCGGAGATTGGCCGCGCTGGCCTGCTGCCCGGGATGAGGGCGCACGCCCTGGAGCAGCCCGTCGAAGGCTTCGACATGGCCCTGCAGGGCCTCGCAGGTCATCGCCCCGGCGACGTCCGCGCACGCCGCCAGCCCCAGAGCGTCGAACACTGCCAAAGCACCGCAGGCGGTCATCAGCTGGGTCCCGTTGATCAGGGCGACGCCTTCCTTCGCGGCGAGGACAATGGGCCTCAGCCCGGCCTCTCGAAGGGCCGCGTCCGCCTGAAGGCGCGATCCGGCAACCTCCACCTCACCCTCCCCGATCATGGCCAGGGCCAGGTGCGCGAGCGGGGCGAGGTCGCCGCTTGCGCCCACCGATCCCTGCGAGGGGATCACCGGATGAACCGCGTGGTTGAGCATCTCCAAGAGGAGCTCGATCAGCTCTTCCCGCACGCCTGAATAGCCGAGGGCCAGGGCGTGCGCGCGGAGCACCATCATCGCCCGCACGATCTCGTCGGGCAGCGGCTCGCCCACGCCGGCGCTGTGGCTGCGGACGATGTTGACCTGTAGCTGCGCGGTCTGTTCGGCCGAGATGGAGACGCCGGCGAGGTCGCCCACGCCGGTGGTGATCCCGTACACCGTCCGCCCTTCGCGGACCAGGCGCTCCACGAGGGCGCGCGATGCGCGCACGCGGCTGCGGGCACCAGGAGAGAGGGCGACCGGTGCCCTCTCTCGTGCTACGGTGATCACGTCGGCGTCGGTCAGCGGCTCGCCGACTTCGATCACTTCAGGCTCTCGTGATAGGTGGTCTTCACCGCCTTCTCGCCCCGCACGCCGACCACGGTGGCCACGGTGGTGTCCTTGTAGACGATGTGCGAGGTCACAGTCTTGATCTGGTTCAGCTGCGAGGTGATCGCCTGCCAGGCGAGCAGTCCTTCGGTTTCGAGATTCTGCCGCGCCTCCGTCTTGTCGTCCGGGAGGATGAGGACGACGGCACGGTTCTCTTCCACCTTGTCCCCGGCCTTGACCAGGAGCTGGACGACGGTCCCGTTGTGTTCGGCGGTGGCCCCGACCGCTTCGGCCCCGCTCGGCCCCTTCACGTAGACCAGGGCCTGCCCTTTGGTCACGCGCGTACCGGGCGTGAGCCGGTCGAGCTGCTTGGGAAGGACCTCCCCGGCCGCCGCGGCACGGGCGGCGGGAGGATACGTCGCCGACTCGAAAGTGACGTCCACCGTGCCCTTGGCCTCATCGACGGTCACCGTCTTCACCGTGTTCGGGCCGATGATGTTCTCCACGAGATTCCGCGCCAGGACGTCGGCCGGCGGGGGCCTGCGGGCCGCCTCCTCCCGCCGCTTCCACGCCGCGTCCCAGGCGAGGAGCCCGGCCACGACCCCGGCCACGACGGCGACGTAGATCAGAATAGGGCCCGCACGCAGGCCCGTGCGACGAGCGAGTCTGTCTCGTGCCACCTCTGCACCCCCGGTTCCCGGCAGCTCCGGCGTTGGGCGGTCCCCGCCGAGCGCCTCGTGCTTAACGTGGACTTTCTGCCGTGATCCCTTCCGAGGTCGTGACCACCCCACGGTACAGGAAGGAGACCTGCCTGATCGACGCGTGTAGGTCGAACGGGGTGATGGCCGAGACGGCATCCACCGGCAGGATCACCCGGTACCCGCGCAGGGCCGCGCTTCCCGCGGTGTGCAGGACGCAGATGTTCGCCACGGTCCCGCAGATGATCACGGTCTCGGCGCGCCGCAGGCGCAGCTCGTGGTCGAGGCTGGTCCCGAAGAACCCGTCGTACCGCAGCTTCTGGATCACCCGCTCGCCCTCACGCGGCGCCAGGTCGTCCACGATCCGCCAGCCCCAGGACCCCCGCAGTACGTGCTGGCCCCAGATCGCGAATTCAGGATCACCCGGATCGTGCGTGTCCTGCGTGAAGAAGACCGCCATCCCCGCCTGGCGCGCCAGATCGAGCAGCCGGCGGATGGCCGGAACCGTGCGCGCTGCGTCCCCGACCAGCAGCGCACCGCCGGAGGTGACGAAGTCGTTCTGCATGTCCACGACGATGAGGGCGGTCGACGCCGGCGCGACCGCGACCCGGGGCACCACCTGAACCTCCGGGACATCGACGGTGGGCACGGCCGCTAGGCGGACCGCAGGGCCGGCCGCAGCAGCGGCACGACGATCAGGATGACGACCACGTCGATGACGACCTCGGCGAGCAACCCGACGGCAAAGATCGTCGCCACGAGTTGCGTCGCCGGGAGCAATCCGGCCATGAGGAAGGCGAAGATGTTCAACACATGCCCGACGATGATCGTCAATGCCCCCAGCACCAGGCTCCGGCGCCCGACCAGACCGGCCGTCAGTCCCATGATGGTGTGCGGGATGATAGCCGCGAGTTCGTACGTCCCCGACGCCTGGCCGCTCGTGATGAAGGCGTTCAGCCCGGTGCCGATGAGACCGATGAGGGCGCCCTGGAGCGGACCGAGCAGGATACCGCCGATGACGATGACCACCATGTTCAGCGCGATGGTGGAACCGCCGCGGACCATGGGGTTGGGAATGAACCGGGTGAACTGGCCGACGATGATGTATAATGCCGCGAGCACCGCAATGTAAGCGATCTGCCGTGTGGACATCCGCGCCTCCTACGCCGACGACCTGGAGCGATAGGCTGTTTTCGCGCCGCCGAGAGTGGGACCCTCTAACGGGGAGCGGGGACCGGGAACAGGAAACAAGAACTGGAGCGGCCGGACGTGGAAAGGAGAAGGGCGAAGGTCCACGGCCTTCGCCCACGATGTTCTGGTTGGCTCCCCGCTCCCGGGCTCCCTGATCCCCTTACGACGCCTCCGGCTTGGGTTTCAGGGCCGGCATCGGCTTCTCTGCCCTGGCCGGCTCAGGCTTGACCTCGGGCGGGGCGGGAACCGGCTCCGGCTCGAGCGCCTCGCCCGCCAGCGCGCGCTCCAGGTCCTCGCCCTCCAGGCTCTCTCGCTCGAGCAGAGCCTTGGCGACGCTCTCCAGTTTGGAGCGGTGCTCGGTGATGATCGTGCGGGCCCGCTCGTAGCACTCGTCGATGATCCGGCGGACCTCCTTGTCGATCTCGTAGGCGATCTCTTCACTGTAGTTGCGCGTCTCGACAAGATCGCGGCCCAGGAAGACCGGCCCGTGCCGCTTGCCCAGCGACAGCGGTCCAAGCTTGTCGCTCATCCCGAACTCGGTGACCATCCGCCGGGCCAGATCCGTGGCTTGTTCGAAGTCGTTCTGCGCGCCGGTCGTCATCTCGTTGAAGATGAGCTCCTCGGCAACCCGGCCGCCCAGCGCAGCCGTGACGCGGTCCAGCAGCTCGGTCCGCGTGTAGGTGTACTTATCCTCCGGCGGCGAGGAGATCACGTACCCCAAGGCCATCCCGCGCGGCAGGATGGTGACCTTGTGCGGGGGGTCGGCATTGGGCAGCAATTTCCCCAGCAGGGCGTGCCCGCCCTCGTGGAACGCGGCGATCTCACGCTCCCGCGGGCTGAGGATGCGGCTGCGCCGCTGCGGCCCGGCAATGACGCGCTCGATGGCCTCATCCATCTCGGACATCGTGATCTTCTTCTTGTTCCGCCGGGCGGCGAGCAGCGCCGCCTCGTTCACCAGGTTGGCCAGGTCGGCGCCGGAGAAGCCGGGCGTGTGTTTGGCCAGGACCTCCGGGTTGATGTCCTCGGCGAGCGGCTTCCCGCGCACGTGCACGTCCAGGATGGCCCGGCGGCCCTTGCTGTCGGGATTGTCGACGACGACCCGCCGGTCGAAGCGGCCCGGACGCAGCAGCGCGGGGTCGAGGATGTCGGGCCGGTTCGTCGCCGCGATGACAATGATGCCGGCGTTGGGGTCGAAGCCGTCCATCTCGACGAGGAGCTGATTCAACGTCTGCTCACGCTCGTCGTGTCCGCCGCCCAGGCCGGCGCCGCGCTGCCGGCCCACGGCATCGATCTCGTCGATAAAGACCAGGCAGGGCGCGGACTTCTTGGCCTGCTCGAACAGGTCGCGGACACGGGAGGCACCCACACCGACGAACATCTCGACGAACTCAGAGCCGGAGATGGAGAAGAACGGCACGCCGGCTTCACCGGCGACCGCCTTGGCCAGGAGCGTCTTCCCGCTGCCCGGCGGACCGACGAGCAGCACACCGCGCGGAATCTTCGCCCCCAGGGCCTGGAACTTCTTGGGGTGCTTCAGGAACTCGATGATCTCCTGGAGCTCCTCCTTCGCTTCGTCCACCCCGGCGACGTCATCGAAGGTCACCTTCGGCCGGTTCTCCGTGTGCAGCCGGGCCCGCGACTTCCCGAACGACATCGCCTGGTTGCTCCCGGACTGGGCCTGCCGGAGCATGAGCAACCACAGGCCGATGAGCAGGAAGAACGGCAGCATGGTGCTGAGCAGGCTGGGCCACAGCGCGTTCCGGCTCTTGGGCTCGACCTTGATCTGCACGCTCTTGGCCTGGAGCACCTGCAGGTACGAGGTGTCGTTGGGCGGGACGAAGGTGCGGAACGACTGCCCGTCGCGCAGCTTCCCGGTGATCGTCTCGTCGCCGATGATCACCTCGACGACCCGTCCGGCCTCGGCGTTCGTGAGGAACTGACTGTAGCTCATCTCTTCCCGGGGCGTGCGCGTCTTGTACAGCGGCAGGAAGAAGTACACGACCACCGCGAGGATGATCGCCCACACCACCAGGTTGCGCAGGTACCGATTGATCACCAGACGTCCCCCCGCTCGCGCATCGCACTAACCATACGCTTAATGCATGGTCAAATCAAGCCGAGCGCACGCGCAGCCGCAGGACCCGTTTTGTGCCCGCCCCGACCCTGCAGGTTTCGGCGATGCGTTGTCCGACCACCCAGACCACCTCGTCCCGCGCGTCCACGACGAGCGGGATCTGCCCGCGGCGCCAGCGCGGCACCTTCGCGTCGACGAAGAAGTCCTGGACTTTCTTTTTCCCCGCCAGCCCCAGGGGCCGGAAGACATCGCCCGGCCGCCACGACCGGATGCGCAGCGGGGACTCCACGCGCTCCGCGTCGAGCATCGCTTCGCCGGCCTCGCCGGACGGCTCCGCGCGCGGTTCGAGGTGCGCGGTGAAGATCACGCCAAACGACTCCGCGCGCGTCTCACCGGGCACGTCGAGCCGGTACTCGGCGTGCGGGCGGGGCGGATCCGGCGGGCCCAGCTCGACCGCGCTGTACCCGACACGCAGCACTGCGTGCTCCCCCGCAACCTCCGCGCCCGGCCGGCCCGCGGCCACGGCCTGGAGCATCCTGTTCTCTAGAACGCGCGCGAAGGGCCGGGATGTTCCGGTCACCTCGGAGGCGGCCTGCCTCAGCACACGCCGGCGCATGGGCGGGGCCAGCGCCTGCAGCGCCTCCAGAGGGAGGACAATACCCCCGTCGCCTCTACTCCTCAGGTGCCCATAGGCGCTGGCGGACAGACGGTCGAGCAGGTCCGCGCACCGCCGCGCGCACGCTCCCAGGTCCCACAGCACCCGCGGCCACTCCACATGGGCGGCGCGCAGGGCCGGGAGATCGACATGCCGGGCGTGGTTGCGAGGAAGGGCGAGATCGAGATTGGTCGGATCCTCCCGCCACCGAAGGCCCCCTCCCTCGAGGAAAGCGCGAATGGCCGCGCGCGGCGCATCGAGCAGCGGTCGGATAACCACCGGCGGAGGACCGGCGCGGCGCGGGCGCATGCCGACCAGCAGTTCCCACGGAGCGCCTTGCGCCAGCCGCATGAACACGGTTTCGATCTGATCGTCTCTCGTGTGCGCGACGGCGATCACCCCGGCGCCGATCGATCCTGCCAGACGGCCAAAGAAGCCGTATCGCGCCAGCCGTCCCGCTTCCTCCAGGGAGTGCTTCCCCGCGCGGGCAACTCCCGCCACGTCCGCGCGTTCGACGGTGCAGGGCACCCCCAGTCGCCCCGCGGCCTGGGCCACGAACCGCGCATCCTCCTCCGCCGCTGCCCGGAGGCCGTGATGGAGGTGGGCGACGTGAAGGCGAAGCGCCAGGGAGGCGCTGAGCGCATGGAGGGCGTGGAGAAGCGCGGTCGAGTCGGCGCCCCCGGAGACGCCCACGACAACGGTCTCCCCGCCGGCGAGGAGGTGCTCGCGGGCGATGGTCTCCCGGACTTGCTCCACGAGGTGCACCATCGTCTCGGCCAGTGGGGCTTACGGTCTGCTGTGCGCGGGGGAGTGGTGGCGGCGGGGAGACTCGAACTCCCGACGCCGCGGGTATGAGCCGCGTGCTCTGACCAGCTGAGCTACGCCGCCACAGCCCTCATTATATAGGAAACGCCTCGGCGTGGGAACGTCAGCGGGAACCGACGGCAAATACCAGTGGAGGCAGGGCGGCCGGCGCCCGCCCCAGGCCCTCGACCCGGCCCATGAAGACGGCGATCGCCTCGTAGGTCCCGGGGTCCACACGGCGGCCCTGCAGATCGCGCTGGTCCCAGGCCACCCGCAGCGCCGTGGTCTCCTGGGGCTGCAGCAATACCGTGCGGATCGCCTGGGTGAACGCCTTGTCGTGCGACCAGCGCCACACCTCGTCACCCCGCGGGCGCCGCACGATGAGGTCCAGGCGCTGGCCGCTCGTGAAGACGACGCCCAGCGGAGCGCCGGAGACGTTGCGGGCCAGCACCGTCACCTCGACGGAGTCTCCGGGTGCGAAGACGCGCTGGGACAGCGACGCCTCAAGGCGCAGCCCCCCGTCGGTCCGCTCCACCATCATCGGCTGCGCCGCGGCCATGACCGCCAGCACGCCGATGATGAGCCCAAGCCACACGGCCTGCACGTCCATTCCCCCCACTACGTCTGTCTACCTGGAGGTACGCACGGCCGGGCGTGGACGTTCAGCCGTGCGGGAGAGAAGCGTCTCTACTTGAGGCCGAGCTTCGGCATCTCGTAGCGGATCTTGCCGGCCGCGATCTCCTCGAGCGCCGCCGTCACCGGATTACCGGTGTCGAGATCCACCATGGACAGCGCGCCTTCCTTGATCTGCCGCGCCCGCTTGGCCGCCACGATGACGAGCGCGTACTTGTTGCCGACCCGGTCGAGCAGGGCCTCCAACAGCGGCTTGATCACTCTGCACTCACCTCAGATGGGGAAAACGCCCGAACGCGGACAACACCCTATTGTGGAATGCCACACTGACTCTGTCAAGGGCCGTCCGGTGCCCCGGTACGCCGGGACGGCGTGTGGCAGACGGGCTGCATGGTATCGTAGGAGTGCTTCGCCATGCTGCGCGTTCACGCCCTCGGGCTCATCGCGATGGGTTCGGTCATGTCGGTCACGGTGACCGCCCCCGTCATCCCGCTCTACCTGGACGGCCTCGGCCTGCCGCCGCAGCACGTGGGCGGCATCATCGGGGCAACCTCGCTGGCGATCATCGTCACCGAACTGCTCGCGATGGCGATGAGCCACCTAGTCGGGCGCCGCCGCACGGTGATCCTCGCCCTGCTGGCCAGCGCGTTCATGTTCGGCACCTTCCCCCTGGCCGCGTCGCTGGGTGGACTCTACGCGTCACGGCTCATCCTGGGGGCAGTGCGCGGATTCCTGTGGCCGGTGCTGTTCGCGGAGGTGGCCGAGCACGGCCCGCCGGAGCGTCGCGGTGCACAGTTCGCCGTGTTCTGGCTCTACTTCGGCTTTGGCCAACTCTTCTCGCCGGCCCTGGGCGGCTGGCTGGGAGAGAGGATCTCCCTCGCCGCCCCGTTCTACGCGGGGGCAGCGATCAGCCTGCTCACCATCCCCGCGGGGTTCGTCGTTCATGCCGTGCGCGACCCGAATCCAAGAAATCCAGTGGCCGCCTACGCCGCGCTCCTCCGGCATTCCCCCGCGGTCTCACGCACCTGGCTGCTGACGGTCTGCAACACCACGATCGTCGCCGTGTTCGCCACGTTCCTCCCGCTGCACGCGGCGGCGCAGGGGGTGACCACGGCGCAGATCGGCATCATCTTCACTGCCGGCGCCGTGGCGTTCATCCTCGCGCAGTGGGTCATCGGCCGCCTATCGGGACGTGTGGCGGCCGACCGGCTCCTTGTTCCGGGATTCATTGTGCGCGGGTTGGGCGTGGCGGCGGTGCCGTGGCTCGGCAGCTTCGGCGCGCTGGTGTCCGTCAACTTCTTTGGCAGTTTAGCCTCCGCCGCGATCCCCAACGCGGTCTCGATGCGCATCACGGCGCGCGCCCCGCGTCAGTACCTCGTCCCGGCCATGGGCGGGTTCAACGCCGCAGCCGACGTCGGGTTCTTCGCCGGACCGGCCCTCGGGGGAGTCCTCGCCGGCGTCGGCCTGCAGTGGCCGTTCCTCATGGTGCTGCCTGTCCTGGGCGTGGCGCTGCTCGCCCTGATCCTCCCCGACCCACCGGAGCAGGCCGGCGCCCCGTCATCCGCGGACAGCGAGGCAGAGGCGGCAGTGCACGGTCCCTAACCCACGAACCGGTCGGCGACCATCGCCGCGAACAGCAGGGCGAGGTAGACCATCGAGTAGCCGAAGAGGCGGACCGCCGCTCTTGGTGTCCGCTCCCGGCGCACATGCACGGCGAGGACGATGAAGACCGCACCGATCGCCCCCGCCGTCGCGCCGTACACCCACCCCAGCCCTCCAAAGCGCAGGAGCAGCAATGAGGAGGCCACCAGCAGCACGGAGTAGATGACGATCTGCCGCCGCGTCTCATCCTCACCGGCCACCACGGGGAGCATCGGCACCAGCGCGCGGGCGTAATCGTCGCGGCGGTAGAGGGCCAGGGCCCAGAAGTGCGGCGGCGTCCAGAGGAAGATGATCAGAAAGAGGATCAGGGCCGGCAGCTCGACCCGACCGGTCGCCGCGGCCCAGCCGACCAGCGGCGGCATCGCCCCGGCCGCGCCCCCAATGACGATGTTCTGCGGGGTGGACCGTTTCAGCCAGACCGTGTAGATGAAGACGTAGAAGATCAACGCAGCCAGGGCCAGCACGGCGCTGGCCAGGTTCACGAGCACCGCCAGCTCGACGAAGGCAGCGGCCCCGAGGAGGACGGCGAAGGCCATGGCAAACGCCGGAGCCACGGTGCCCGAGGGGATGGGGCGGCGCCGCGTTCTCGTCATCACCGCGTCGATGTCCCGATCGAGGACCTGGTTGATGGCGTTCGCCGCGCCGGCAGACGCCGCGCCTCCGGCCAGCGTGAAGACGATGACCCAGGGGGAGACCACCCCGGGTGCGGCGACCAGCATCGCCGCGAAGGCGGTGATGAGCAGGAGGACGATGATCCGCGGCTTGGTCAGCGCCACGTAGCTCATGACCCGGTGCCACCGATCGCGTCCGGGGGCTGGCGTCCCGCCGGCCCGGATGCCCGCGGCGGGAACCACCACACCGGCCCGGCCGGAAAGAAGGGCCAGCATGACCAGCGTGGCGAACAGCGCCGCCGCCGTCGCCAAGTGGGACGTGGTCACCCCAGGGGCCAGCTTGTACTCCACGTTCAGGGCCCCGAGCAGCACCTGCAGGACGAGCAGCCCGACCGCCAGTGCGGAGAGGGCCTGCAGGTCGTCGCGGCCGCGCTCCCTGCGGTACGCGGCGACCGCTACCGCGAGGATGAGCATTCCAACGACCGCGGCGGCGAAGCGGTGCGCCATGTGGACCGCGGCCGCGCCCGTGGTGGACGGCAGGACCTGTCCGTAGCACAGCGGCCAGTCCGGGCACGCAATGCCGGCCTCCGTGGCGCTGACGTAGCCGCCGAGGAGCACGAGGCCGAAGGTGGCCGCGAGCGTGATCCAGGCCAGGGTGTGGATCGGGCTGCGGGCCGGCGGCACCTCCGCCGTCCAGGCCCGCAGCGTGAGCCCGACCAGCGTGGCGAAGAACGCCATGGCCGTGCCGAGGTGCGCCACGACCAGCCAGGCGCTCAACTCGGTCCGAACGGTCAGCCCGCCGAGCACGATCTGGACGCCGACGAGGAGCAGCGCCGCCAGGGCATGCCACCGGAACGCGGGCCGCCGCCAGGCCCCCACCGCCAGAGCCAGCGTCAGGAATCCAACGAGCGACGCGACGAGCCGGTGGGAGTACTCGACGAGGATGAGCGCCTCCAGCGGCGGGATGAGCCGGCCGTGGCAGAGCGGCCAGTCAGGACAGGCCAGGCCCGCGCCGGTGGCCCGCACCAGTCCGCCCAACACGATCAGCAGATAGGTAGTCACACTCGCGACGAGCGCGAGTGTGGCGAAACGCTTCATGTGCACCATGTCTGAGGAGAACAACTACCCCTGGAAGGATACGCCGAATCGCGCCCGGGACGCAAGCGGCTAGGGCGCGGGGCGCCGTGAGGCGCGCGCGGCGCGGGCGCCGTCGCGTCCCGCGGGAAGCGGGACGAAGAGGCTGACCTGCGTGCCCCGACCAGGCGCCGAACTGAGTTCCAGGCGACCGCCCAGGGCGGACGCTTGGGCCCGCATAATCGCGATGCCGCAGCGCCGCAGGCCGGCCGCCCCCTCCCTGAGCCGGGCGATCTCGCAGCCCGCGCCGTCGTCGCGCACGCGCAGCAGCAGCACGGCGTCGCGCACCGTAACCTCCACCTCGACCGAACCGGGCTGGGCGTGCCGCGCCGCGTTGGCCAGCGCCTCCGTGAGCACGACGGCGACGCCCCGGGCGATGCGCCCGGAGACCACCCCCGCCCTCCCGCGGATGTGCACGCGCACCGGCAGCCCCTGGCGCCGCATGGCCTGCACCGCGGTCGCCACCTCGGCGCAGAGCGTGCCGCCGCGCGGCGTGGCCGCGGAGGCCGCCAGCGCACGCGTCTCCCCTTCGAGGATCATGAGCATCCGCCGGAGCCGGGCGAGTTCGTCCGCGGAGGAGGGCAGCGCGCTGCGCACGGCGTGCTCGCAGACCTGTGATTGGAGAATGGCGGCGCCGATCGAGTTCAGGACGGTGGCGTGCAGCCGGTGCGCCCAGTAGACACGCGCCTCATGCGGTCTCGACATCAGGGTTCACTGCAGCGCTCGGCCCGGATCCCCCCACGACTGCTCTTGGACAGGAGGGCTTGCCCTAAGAGCCCGGACCGACAGGTCGGTTATCTCGGGAGGGATCCGGGACCGTTCGCGCACGATGCACGGTACCATCGGCTCCTCTCACTCTCATCACACCGGCGATGGATCGGCGCGGCAGCGATCAGTAGGCGCGTTCAAACAATGCGGCGATGTCGGCGGCGGTCGTGGGGCGGGGATTGACGAGCACGTTGCCACTCTTCATTGCGTCCTCGGTCATGGCCGCGATGCCCTCGCGCCGCACGCCGACGTCGCGCAGCCGCTCGGGAATCTGCACGTCCCGGGCGAGCGCTCGGACGGCCGCCACCGCGGCTTCGGCGGCGGCCTCCTGGGGCAGGCCCTCCACACGTTCACCCAGGGCGACCGCCACGGTGGGATAGGTCTCGTGGCAGGCGGGGAGATTCCATTCCATCACATACGGCAGGAGCACGGCGTTCGCCACACCGTGCGGCACGTCGAAATGCGCGCCGATCGGATGGGACATCGCGTGGACGTTCCCCAGCCGGGTCCGGGTGAAGGCCATCGCGGCCATCGTGCTGCCCAGGAGCATCTCCGTGCGGGCCTGCAGGTCGGCGCCGGTGGTGTAGGCCGTGCGCAGCGACCGGCCGATCACGCGGACGGCCTCCAGGGCGAGGGCTTTGGCGATCGGATTGTGCGCGGTGTTGACATAGGACTCGATGGCATGGGTCAAGGCATCCATCCCCGTCGCCGCGGTGAGGGACTGCGGCATGGACAGGGTGAGCTCCGGGTCGCACAGCGCCACCTGTGGCACGGTGTGCGCGCTGCCCACCGTCATCTTGAACCGGCGCTCCCGGTCGGTGATGACGGAGAAGATCGTCACTTCGCTGCCCGTCCCCGCCGTGGTGGGAATCGCGGCGACGGGCACGCCCGGCGCCGGCACCTTCCCGATCCCCTCGTAATCCCGTACCGTCCCGCCGTACGCCCCGAGCACGCCGACCACCTTTGCCACGTCCATCGAGCTCCCCCCGCCCACCCCCACGACGAACGAGGCACGGGTCCGGCGGAACCGGTCCACGGCGGCATGGACCGTTTCCACGCTGGGATTGGCTTCCACGTCCGTGAAGGGTTCCACGTCGATGCCGGCGTCGCCGAGGAGGGAAAGGATGCGGGGCAGGATGCCGGCCTTCGCCACCCCCGGATCGGACACGATGACGGCCCGCCTCCCGAATCCGGCGACGAGCTCGGGAAGCTTGGCGATGGCGCCTGGTCCAAACGTGATGTTCGCCGGAGCCTGGAACGTGAAGAGCTCCTGCCACGTCACGACTCCGCCTCCTCGCCCGGTCCCCGGCGCGCCCCCTCTGCCTCCGACGACGCGTTTGTACTCCGCTCCCCGGACTGTGCGGCCTTCAGCCGCGCGATGTACAGACGAGCCGCGGCCTCCATCGACTCGGCCCCTTCGGAGGAGTGGCCCTCGACTAGCTTCCAGCGATCGGCTTCCTCGTAGAATCGGTCGGCCTGCTCCTCCTCCGGCGCCGCGCGCCGCTGCAATCGCGCGGCGACCGCCGCGAACACCATCCGCAGGTGCCCGGCGATGGCCGGCACCCGCCGCCACGTGATCTCCGCGACGAAGAGCGCCACGGCGACGGCGGTGAGATAGGGCCATCCGTCCACCGGCGTGCGCGTGGAGCGGGTCGGCGCGAGGGCCTGGCGCGGTTCGGACAGGATCGTCCCACCGGTAGCCTCCACGACGCGCGCCACCAGCGCGCGGTTTACGGTCAGGTCGCGGAGCTCGGGAGAATACGGGACGGCGAAGCCAGAG
>Ga0209341_10003075_pt1 | contig 15685 bp, 9 predicted proteins | sample RifCSP13_2_FD_184020 | JGI IMG/M metagenome (GOLD analysis project Ga0209341, IMG submission 184020) | Soil microbial communities from Rifle, Colorado - Rifle CSP2_sed 13_2 (SPAdes) (version 2) | ecosystem: Environmental > Terrestrial > Deep subsurface > Rock core/Sediment | place: Rifle...
CCGCATGGACCGTGCGGGACGCCCTCGCGAAGCGCATGCGGAAGGTCGACGTGAGCGACGAAGAACGGAAGCTCCTCACGCGGGCGAAGCAGGTCGCGGACCTCGTCGCCGTCTACGGCCGGCGGGCCGTCTTCGCGAACTCCGTGTGCGGCGTAGGGCCGACGGCCGCGAGCAAGATCCTCGCGAAGATGCACGACACGGATCGGGAGCTCCTGAACGACCTGTTCGAGGCGAAGATCAAGTACATCACGACGCGGCCGTACTGGAACGAGCCGACGGCGAAGCCGAAGATGTACTGATGCGTTTCTGGCCGGTCGATCATTGTAGCCATCCCAGCGCCTCGAACTGAGTGCCCACCGTAGAAGATGCGGACCCGTGATCGCACGGTCAAAAACGTTTTGTATTCGCAGGACCATGCGCCACCGTTGGAGTGGATGGCTTGGGCGCAAGAGTTGCGACTCTATTGGCGACCGTGTTGCTCCTTGGACTGGTTCTGTGGGTCCCCAACGAACTTGACGCCGGCAAACCGGGGCCGGCTCCGACTGGCTGCGTTTCGAGGACTGCAACCTTTTACTTCCATATTTACGCCGCCTTGGCAAAGATTACATTTGGCAGCAAGACTTACGTAAACGGCGGATCTGCCTCCGTGAGTGTAGGATGCGGCCAGTCCTATACCCTGAAGATGGTCCAACCAGGGTCCTCCGTTTCGTTCTACCAATGGGCAACAACCTCCGACGGCCAAATCTCCGATTACAAGGCCAGTAGCACGAAGTTCATTGCCGGGAATACTGGGGGATCAATCGAACTCATCCTCCTTAAGGGCTCGACGATGAGCTACTTGCAGTATGGCGGCTACACCTTGATGGGAAACACGAAACCAAGCGTATCGGCCCAGTTCACGATACCTGCGTTCAACTATGTCCCAGGCGGACCTGACCCCGACCACCAGGAGGACGAACTCGCAATCGGGGTCGGATTCGGGGGCGTCAATGGTCGAGGATGGTGGACCTTCCTAGTCGTGAAGGTTGCACAGTCAGATAGTGCCAGCTTCTTCGCGCAAAGCTACTATGTGAGAGGGCCTGCCGAACCAACGCCAGTGATGGACCCCTACCCGTCAAGTCCTGAAGCGATGAGCTGGGTGCAGGTTGGTGACACAATCACGGTCACGGTAACATGGACCGCTACACCGACTGATTCAGCCTATCTTGGCCGCGTAGATGCGAATGTGTGCGACGAAACGCGCGGCGGTTGTGCGAGCCCACACTCGGCTCGCCTGCGTCGTGACGATCCCTACGCAGCCCCGATAGACATCAACACGGTCGCATGGATGGCTCTCAATCTGCGGGATTGTGGATATCAGAGTTCTGCCCCAGTCGCATGCCATGTTGTCCCCAGTTGGGCATCCCCCTTGACATTCTCCATCCCGACGCCGTACAGGGACAGTCCGGTCCTGCGAGGCGCGCTGGTCCATACCAGGGGGACCGGAGTCTATCCCGGGCTCCCTCTTGATATCATTCCGGGCTACATCGCAGGGACGAATTCTTTCTCTCTATTCTATCGGTCGGCCGAAGATACGGCCCCGACCGAGCCGGGCACTCCAACCTGGGTCCAGTACGATGAACTCGACGACGGAGCCTTTACACTCTCTTGGGCGCCCTCAACCGATTCGGGATCGGGACTGCTCCAATACGAGGTGCAGCAGCAACTAGCTGGGTCCTCGTGGAGTGTCCTTGGTGCTCAGGTTCAAGGGACTTCGCACCTTGTCGGGCCGGTTTCGCCCGGGACCTACTACTATCGGGTCCGCGCGGTGGACAAAGCGGGAAACTGGGGGGCGTACTCGCAGGCATCCGCGCCGGTGGTGGTTCCGCAACACGATCCATACCCTCCTTCCGCCCCCGGAACCCCCTTCTGGACGCAAGGCGATCAGAATGATGGGATTGTGACGCTGACGTGGACAGCGGCGACCGACGCAGATGATCCAATCCTCCGCTACGTCGTTGAGCAGAAGGTTGGCACCGGCGCCTGGTACCTTGTGGGGTTTGCCTTCACGAACACATACACTACGCCTCGGCTGACAGCGGGCACTTACTACTACAGGACTCTTGCAGAAGACACCACCGGCAATTTCGGCCCGTATTCGGCAAGTTCTGCCGCTCTAGTCGTACCATTGGATCTCCCGCTGTTCAAGACGACAGGTGCGTCGACCACCCCTGCAATTGCGTTGGATACCGGAGGAAACCCGCACATCGCCTGGGTCGAGAATGGCAATCGACTGCACTATGCGAAGCTAGACGCCAATGGGGTCATTCTCGTGGGAGACACCCTATTGACCACCTCCTTCAGGACCGTCGCCGGCCCAGCACTCGCGGTGGCCTCAGACGGTACAATCACAGTTGTCTGGGCCGACAGCCGCGGCGACGGTTTCGAGATCTACTACAGTCGATACACCGGATCCTGGAGTTCCGCGGCAATCATGAGCGCTACCGCCGGGGAGGCAAAGGAGCCGGACGTTGCCGTGGACTCTGCGGGGAACTGGCACTTCGTTTGGCGAACGGTTTGCAGGGATAATGTGTATCTAGGGTGTAGCTACGAAGAGGAGTCGGTCCAATACGAGAAGAACAATCCAATCGCGGGCCAGCCCACGACTCTTTTCTGGCTGAATGGAGCTCGAATCAGCGAAACCCACAACGATCGACTTTCGAGCCCCCGAATCGCGCTGGGGAATGGCGGGACAATGCATGTGGCGTTCATCAAGGGTCCGGCATATGATGGCGTGAACTACTATGACATAGATAGGACCTCGACGCTCCACTACGTGCGCTATACGGGAGGCGCTTGGGGTGTGGCCCAGACGAGAGACAGTGAGAACCCCGCCCCTCCAAAGCGCGCCGCAATCGAAGCAGACCAGGAAAGCAGGGTTTACTTGGTCTGGGAGCGAATGACTGGGGGCGACATCCGCTTATTCAGGAGCACGAACGCGGGTACCGACTGGGGCCCGGCGCAGGACATCGTTGCCTCATCCGGAACCCAGCAGTCACCGGACATCGGCATCGGTGGGTCCGGGTACATTCTTGTCGTATTCTCCGACAACTCGTTTGGCCAGTTCGAGATAGCCTACGTCAGGAGCGTCGACTACGGTGTACACTGGTCCTCAAGCACGAGGCTCACGTATGCCGCTGGCGATTCCCTCTTCCCGCGACTCACCGTCAACCAGGGATCGGGATCTACGACAATCGTCTGGCAAGACGTCCGCGAATCAAACTGGGACATCTACTACGCGGTCAAAGCGCTCTGAGCGATGCCGTGTTGTTGCACGGACCGAGTGTCGGGCCGCCTGAGCTAGTCGCTCGTCATGTATCGCCCCAGGAGGCGCAGTCTCCAATGCAAGTCGGGTCCGTCGAGTGCGGACCGGGACACCTGCCTCTTCGGAAGTCGCGATGGGCAAGGCGATGCTGGAGGCTCGAACGCTGTCTTCGTAGTAACGACCAGATAGACCCCAAAGGCACATCGGCAAGGCTTCGTTGACGGCGCGCTCCCGAATCCTCTGAAGCGAGGAAGGCAGACATCCCTCGGGTATCTTAAGCGGAGTTCCGCACACACTAGGCTGAGAAGGTGAGCGATGCGGAGGTTCTCAGGGCTAGTATGTGTGCTGGTGTTGTTGCTCGTGATCGGGCTTTCCCCCAACGCAGCCGATGTCCCCGGGAGGGGCGGCGGGGCGGGGACGGGGCCTTCCTCACCTCATGGAACGCGATTATCGCGGACCAAACCACCGTCGAGGCGCGGGACGCCGCCTTCTCCCTTTCCTTCGTCCTCGGGAACGTGGCCTCCGGGGTGGGGCTCGTCCTACCCCTCGCCCTGCCGGGGATCCAAGACGCCACGTGCCTTGACTCCGGGACGGTCCACCTGGGCCTCATGGGGGTCCTCGCCCTCGGGTCTGGGATCACGAGCCCCGCGACCTGAATCCTTCTGCGGGACTACCAGGAGACGATCTGCCCGAAAGCGACCCGGACGAGACCCCGAGCCCTCCAGCCCTCGTGAACTTCTCGAGCGTCAACAGCCTCATCGGCCTCGGCGCGGGCTTCATCATCCCCCTCGTCCCGACCTGGCTCTTCCTCAAGTACGGGGTGCCGGACGCATACAGCGGGCCCCTCCTCGCCGTCTCGAACCTGACGATCGGGCTCGCAGGGATCGTGAGCGCGTCCCTGTCCCGACGATTCGGACCCGTGAGGGCGATCGTGATGACCCAGGGCCTCTCGACCGTCTTCATGCTCTCCATGGTCCCCTCCCCGACCGCCCTCATCGCCGGCTCCGTCTACGTGGTCCGGGCGGCCCTCATGAACATGGCCTCCCCCCTCCTCGACTCCTTCCTCATGGGGATCATCCCGAAGGACCAGCGGGGCGTGGCGAGCGCGGTGAACTCCCTTGTCTGGCGCCTACCGAACTCCGTGACGACGGTCCTCGGCGGGGTCCTCCTCGCCGCGGGCTCGTACGACGTCCCCATCTACCTCGCGACGGCCTTCTACGTCGTCGCGATCGCGGGCTTCTACGCGTTCTTCCGGGACGTGCGGCCGACGTCCTGAACGCCGCCCCGGCCGCGCCCTTTATGCCGCCGGGGCGCCCTGGCCCTCGCGGATGGCGGCGTCCGAGGGCCCCCTCCTCCTCGCCCTCGCGAAGGAGGCGTTCGTCCGGCAGGTCGCGCGGCGCGTGAGGCCCCTCGCCCGCTCCTACGTCGAGCGGTGGATGGGGTGCGAGTTCTGGCTCTACCGGTCCGTCGTGCGGGACCACGCGGCGGAGCTCCGCACGTACGGGGGCATCGTCCTCGAGGTCCTCCGATCGACGCCCGTCGAGGAGCTCCTGCGGATCTGCCGGGAGACGCGCCCGGACCTCGACGACCTCTGGGCCACGCCGCAGGCCCGCGCGAAGCTCGTCCGAGAGCTCGAGGAGGCCGCGAACGCGGTCCAGGCCCTCTGAGTCGCCCGACCCGCAGGATTATCCCGTCCTGCCCCCATGCCCGGGCCGAGGCCTCCCGCCCGGTGGGGGCGTGGGTCGAGGAGTGGAAGCGATGAGTCCGAAGATGGTCGTCGTCGTGCGCCTGCTGGCGATCGCGTTGTTCGTGATCCCCGTCGTCCTCGCCGTCTTCATGCCCGACGGCGCGATCTGGGGCGGCGGGAAGGGCGGCAAGGGCTGACCTGGCGCGCCCGCGGACGGGCCCGCAGGGGGGGCACCCTCGTCGCCTAGCGGGGGCGCTGCCTGGATGCCCGGGGTTCGATGAGCCAGTACACGTTGTCGTCGGGGTCGAGGAATTCCGCCTCGAGCCCGCCCCAGTCCGCGGGCTCCGCCTTCCGGCGGAAGCGCGTCGTGAGGAGAATCCACGCGACTTCGCCGACGCGAGCCGCGTCTGCTGCATATTGGCCTAGTCCTCATGGGGCTCCCGCATCGGGGTAACCAGCGAGCCTGCACCAGCCGCTCACATAGGTCCGTCGGTATTGGCAACCTCCTGTAAAGGCAGGGGAGCTAAGGGTCTTGCGATTGAATGTCGACAGCCGGTTGGGATTTCCTCCTCGAGGCAGGTCAATCGCCCAAGAGAACGTATTCTACTTGCACAACCATCTTCACCGTGGCACTCCTTCGCAGGGGTCGTTGCTGTCTCCGGCAACGAACGGCGTTCCGCCGGGAGGGATCCGGTTGCGTCCGCGTGCGGTGAGCATCGCGCTCGTTGTGGTTCTCGTACTCGTGTCGTTCAGCGGGATGGGGATGAACGCCAGGGCCGGGGGGGGAGCTGAGGTTTCCACCTCCTCCGTGGACCCGGAGGCGACCGCGTACGGCGAGGGCTCCGCCCTCACCTCGCTCCCGGACGGGACCACGAGGGTGCGGTACCTCCCGACGTTCCGCCGATGGGACGGGGCCTGGCGGCCTTCCAGCGGGCTCGATCGGGCCGCGGGGGAGTGGCCCTACCTCCTCGAGGACTCGTCGTCCGAGTTCCGCGTGACCCGCCTCGGCGGGTCGTTCTCCCATGGAAAGGTCCCGGGGGCCGTGTACGAGTTCCTGCCCGACGCGATCAAGGAGACGATCGTCGTCCGGCTCGTCCCCGCCGACGGATGGATCGACGTCCCCTTGACGACGACGTACGACGTGCGTCTGAACGGCACCGCAGTCGAGCTCCGAGATCCGGCCGGCGTCCCTGTGTGGACGACGCTGCCTTTCCACGCGTGGGACTGCTCGGAGCCGCCGCGGACCTGGGAGCGTCCCGTGGCCTCCCTCGCCCTCGAGGGCGGGACCCTCCGGCTCCGCCTCGATCCGCCGATGCTCGCTCAGGCCCACTTCCCGCTCTTCGTCGACCCGACCTGGACGACGGGGTCGTCCTCGGGATGGGACCGGGAGTACTGGGATAATGTGTTCCCGGACTACGGGGACCAGCGCCTCCGGATCGGCACGTTCGCGGACAGCTTCGACGACGGGACGAAGGACTGGCTCTGGACGACGGACACGGGCTCGTGGTCGATCGCCGGAGGGGCGGCCCAGCTCGAACCCTACACACGAATCCGCGCGTTGGCGGGCCGGTGGAACGCGAGCCTTCAGGCGACCCTCACGCTGACCGTCTCGGGGATCGCGCGAATCCTGTTCCGCTGGGTCGATGCGTCAAACTACCACTACGCCGAGCTGTCCGACGCCCTCGATCAGGTGTCCCTCAAGCGGGTCGTCTCCGGGGTGACGACGACCCTCGGCAGCGCATCCCGGACAATTGGCGTGGGCCAGCCGTACCGGGTCAAGGTCGTGGCCGACGGCGCGAACCTCACGGTCGTCTGGGGCGGGGCCGTCCTCTTGGAGGTGACGGATCCCGGGACGCCAAGCCCGACGGAGGTTACGGGCCTCGGTTTCGAGACGTTCGGGAAGCGGACGAAGCTCGCCCTGGACGACGTCCGGAACTGGGTCGCGGACGTGGGGTACGTCGTGGGACCCGCCCGCGAGGCGGTCCCCCAGGCCGTGCGGACCGTCCACTCCGCGGGCCCGTACGGCGGCGTGGACCTCAAGATCTCGTCCTCCGAGGACAATGCGACGTTTGCCTGGGCCCACTACGTGAAGGCGGGGGCCCGGTCGACGGCCTCCGACGCGGAGGCGTACTACGTCTCGGATGCGGACCGCCGGGCGTTCTACAAGGTGCGGGTCGACCTCCGGACGGCGGACGACGACTCGCCCGCCCTGAGCGAGATCGCGGTCGTCGAGGACACGGCGCCGGGTCCCTCGGAGAACGGCCAGGCCCTCGGGCACGCGCCGTGGCAGTACTACGTCGGCGGGATGGTCAACGTCGTCAGCGGAAACCTCCTCCTTCGGGAGACGGACCTTACCCTGCCAGGGAAGGGCTGGACCCTCCGCATGGCGAGGGCGTACAACAGTCTGAGCTCCGCGGACGGCCCTCTCGGCGTGGGATGGACCCACGCATACCTCGGCCGCCTCGCGCCCGGGAGCGGCGTCGTGACGTTCACGGACGGGGACGGATCGTCCCACGTCTTCGTGGAACTCGGCGGCGGCCAGTTCGCGTCCCCGAGAGGCTTTGGCGGCGCGAAGCTCGTGCGGAACGCGGACTCGACGTACACGATGTGGTGGAAGGACGGGACCCGGTGGTCCTTCTCCTCGACCGGCGTCCTCACGGGGATGACGGACCGGAACTCGAACGACGTCATGCTGACGTACGACGGGAACGGTCGCCTGACGAAGGTCGCCGACGAGACGGGGATCTACCTCCTCTTCGCGTACGACGCGGACGGGCGGATCGTGCGGGTCGGGGACCACAACGCGACGGATGTCATGCGGAGCCCCACGGTCCACAGCGGCTCCTGGTCGAACGGGCAGAACGCGTTCGCCTCGGACGACGCGTACGCAAGCACGAAGACGGCATCGGCCACGCACCGGTACGCGAACTACGGCTTCTCCGGGTCCGCGGGCGACTGGATCACGAAGGTCGAGGCGTGCGTGGAGGCCCGCGCGGCGGGAGACGACGACGTCGGGGTGAGAATTAGCACCGACTCCGGAGGGAGCTGGAGCGGGGAGCAGGTCGTGAGCCCGTCGGGGCAGGATCCGCCCTCCCCCGTGTGCCTCGACGTCACGTCCCACCGGGCGATGTGGACGTGGGACGACCTGGACAACGAGAGCTTCCGGGTCGAGGTCCGGTACGTCAAGGTAGGGAGCAAGGCGGACTACGTGTACCTCGACTGGATACCGGTCCGCGTGACGACGGCGAGCCGGTACGTCGCGTACGCCTACGACGGCGCGGGCCGGCTCACGTCCGTCACGGACCCCATGGGGAACGCGACCCTGTACGCGTACGACGGCATCTTGGAGAAGGCCGTGGACCGGGTCGACAAGGTCCTCCGCTTCGTGAAGGACGCCAGCTCGCGGATCACCGAGGTCTGGACGGGTCTGTACAACCGCATCTCGGCCGCGATTGAGTGGCAGTTCCGGATGTACGGCATCGCGTATGGCGATTGGACGAGCCGCACGGCGACGGTCGTGGACGCGTACGGCAATGCGACGACGATCGAGTACGACAAGCTCGCCGGCAGGCCCGTGCGGATCGAGGGCCCGCTCGCGGCCCTCGGCTGCGCATGCGGCGGGAGCGGGGGGACCGGTGGGTGCTGCGGTTGCAGCTCGGGCGGCGCGGGCGGCGGACAGGCGGGGGGCGAGCGGTGGACCCTCGCGTGGGACGGGGAGCACAACGTCGTCTCTCGGCCGGACGCCCGCAACTACTCGACCACGAAGGAGTACGACTGGCGGGGGAACGTCGTCATCGTGGAAGAAGGGGTCTCGATTGGCGGCGTGGTACGAGCTTCGTTCGACGAGTGGGAAAACCGGGACTCGGAAGCGGCCTTCCATTCCCTCCTCATCGCCCACGACGGCTGGCGGTCCTGCATCGCCTACCCCCACTGCCGGATCGTCACCCGATACGAGTACGACGAGCGGGGGAACCCCACCCGGGTCATCGATCCCCAGGGAAACGCCACGGAGTCCGTATACGACGACGCGGGGCTTCTGCTTCGGGTTCGCGACAGGCGGGCCTTCACCACGACGCACACGTACGACGTCCACGGCTGGCGGCAGACGACGACGGATCCCCTGGGACACACCTCGGGAGGCGGGTACGATCCCCTCGGCCGCACGGTGAACTCCACGACCCCCATGGGTTTCGAGACCCGTTCGACGTTCAACGCGAACTCATGGGTCACGTCCACCGCGGACGCCATAGGCCACGTCACCCTGTATGAGTACGACGCGAGGGGCGCGCGGACGGCCGTCGTGGACGCGAACGGGAATCGCACGGAGCAGACGTGGAACGTCACGTGGGGCCGCATCGAACGCACGACGGCGGCTACGGGTGCGGTCACGGTGTACACGTACGACCGGCTCGGCCGCCTCGTGTCGATCGAGGACCCGGCCCAGGGACTCTGGCGGTTCGAGTACGACGCCTACGGCCGGCGCACGACGGAGATCGACCCCCTCGGACACATTTCTAGGTACTGGTACGATTCTGCGGGGAACATCGTGACTCGATGGGCGGGGTCGGGGAAGTGGACCAACTTCACGTATGACAGGCTGAACCGCCTCGAGGATGTCTCTTATGGGGGCGGGAAAGGTCTCTGGTACAGCTATGACGAGGACGGGAACGTTGTCGAGGACGTCTCCGAGCACAGCCTGGACAGCTGGTTCGTCCGGACCTACGTGTACGACAAGCTGAGCCGGCCCGTCGAGGTAACGTCGGAGTACCACCTGCCCCTCGCGACGTTCACGAAGACAATCGAGTACACGTACGACGAAGACGGTCATCGGCTCACGATGACGTACCCCGATGCGTCCGTCCTGACGTACGCCTGGGACGAGGACGGCCGACTCACGGGCATGACGATGGCGGACCAGACCTGGACGCTCGCGTACGACGGGGACCACCGGATGACGTCGATCCTCCATCCGAACGGCTTGGAGCTCAACTACACGTACAACGAGGCGGGCTGGCTCACGTCGGTCCGGACGATCGACACGTCCGACGGGAGCGTCGTCGAGGGGCACAACTACACCTATGACAGCGTAGGCAACCGCCTCGCCCAGGAGCAGTGGAACGACACGGAGATCACGTACACCTACGGAGACGACTACGCCCTCAACGCGACGACGTATGAGACCGGGACGACAGCGTACTACGAGTACGACGAGAACGGCAACCGGCTGTACAAGAACGAGACGAACGGCCTCCGGACGGACTACACGTACCGGGAAGATTCCTCCCTGGGTCGTCGGACGACCCGACTCGGCGCGGACATCGTCGTGGATGTCGCCTACGGATATGACGGGAACGGCAACACGATCTCCAAGGTCGAGACGGTACCCGGGCGGGATCCCATCCGATACGGCTACGAGTATGATTCCGAGAATCGCCTCGTCGGGACGACCGTCGAGGGAGCCGAGAGCGTGTCGTACCTGTACGCAGCGGATGGGTCGAGGATCCTCCGGAATGAGTCCGGATCCAAGACGTACTACCTCTACGACTTCAGGGGCTTCAACGGCTACGACGACATCATGGGCGAACTCAGCGCCACGGGAGGAATGAGCGCGAAATACGTTCATGGGCCCGGAATCGACCAGCCTCTGGGGAAGTTCGACATGACGGAGGTCCCGCAGGGCGCCTGGTACTACTACCACGCGGACGGCCGGGGAAGCCCAACGCGGATCACGCGAGGAAACAAGAGCGCCGCGAACGTGTACGCATACGACGATTTCGGCGGGATCCGATCGAAAGCGGAGGCGATCCCGAACGCGTACGGTTTCACGGGGCGCGAGTCTGATACCGACGGGCTGACGTACTATCGGGCGCGCCACTATGAATCGGAAACGGGGAGGTTCCTGACGCGAGATCCAGCCGCTACCATCGGCGGCTCCAACCGGTACGTCTATGCTGGGAACAATCCGCTAACCAGGACCGACCCCAGCGGCCAGTTCGCTCGAAGGCGCGGCTCGGGGGGAGGGTACGGGGAGGTGGGCAGTGGTGATTGGTTCTGGGACCCTGCGCTGGGCATCTACTGTTCACAGTTCCAAGGGACGATGCACTGCCCCGACTCGGAGTGGTGGCTGTGGCTCCTGTTCTGGCCCCTCGCAATGACGAATTGCATGCATGTCGTTGGTCACGTAGCCTGCGCGGATTACTACCACCAATTGAGTGCCACCGCAAAGCAGAGGCTGGACGACTGCCTTCGGATTGTCAGTCCCGTCGTGTACTTATGCCTCCTCGGAGGCTTCACGGGACGGCTCGCCGAGGCTGAGGCTTGCATCGCACTTGACGCCGCCCACGCCTGTACCTGTTACGTTTCAACGTGCAGGTACGACCTAGGTCTGTAGAGCGTGTCATTCCTTGGAAGGACTCTCCGGGGTCTCCCGATGGTACAGGGTCTGGTCGGCCGGGTGAGTTGGGAATGACCATGCTGGACCGGGTCGGAGGAGGGTCTCAAGCACGGCCATCTCGCCGGGGATTTGGAAATCGCTTGTGGACCTGGGGAGGTTTTGACCTCGGAACGCCTACCCCGTGCCCAGTTTACGGGTGCGCCTCAGACTTCGGCCTCTTGACTGCAATCCGGCTGTAGAGGAAGCATCCGAACGAAGAGGCGCCGAATCCAATGAGGCCGATGAAGAGAATCATGCCCGAGGTGCTGCGCCATCCTCCTGCGACGGAGACGTACACCGCCCCGACCCAGAAGGCCACGGCAGCGACCAGCGGTCTGGCATCAGCGAAGCGCAGGCCACCACCTGCGGCCATACAACAGCTGCTGGGTCCATAAAGGCTGCGGTGAGCTACGCAAGTGCGATGCGCAGACTCGCCAGGGTGCGTTCAAGAACCCTTGATAGCCCCCTCCTTCAGGCGGACCTGAGTCCACTCGGGCGGGTAGATATGTCTCGTATCCTCATGGCGCGTATCCTCGCGATCGTCGACGGCCCGGCCCACAACGGCTCGCCTAGAACGATAACGAGGCGGCCATCGAACCATGGTCAAGAGATGCCGCTCGGGGCCGGCGGACAGGAGTTCAAGAAAGGGGGGGTCGAGCCTACCGCGATTCGCATGTAGCTACATCCAAGCCGAGTGCAGGTTACTTCGAGAGCCTCGGCGCGATGTTCGCCGTCGGACGGAACAAGAATCCCCCGGGATGGATCTGCCGGACAGTCGAACGGCATCGACCGGCTCGGAAGTCTAGATCCGCCCCCTAGAGCGGGGCTCGACGAGCCCGTACGCGTTGTCGTCGGGGTCGAGGAACTCCGCCTCGAGCCCGCCCCAGGCCCCGCGCTCCGCCTTCCGGCGGAAGCGCACGCCGCGGGCCATGAGCTCCTCCTGGGCCTCCCGAAGGTCTCCCGTCGTGAAGAAGATCCACGTGTCCTCGCCGATGTGAGCCATGTCCGCGGCGTAGTTCGCGGGGTCCTCGTAGGCCTCCCGCCTCGGGGTGAAGGGCGCAAGGGCCGTCCCCTTGGGGCTCAGGCGCAGCTCCCCATAACCTTCCTCGAGGTCCCGCCGCACACGCATCCCGAGGGCCCTCGTGAAGAAGGCGACCGACGCGTCCATGTCCCGCGTGACGATCGTCACGAAGTCCATCCTCGACAGCCCCGCCCGGCGGGCCTTCGCTCTCGCGGGCTCCGACAGGAAGAGGGAGTTCCGGTCCGCGTCGAAGAACCTCGCGTACCGCTCCCCGCCCTCCTCCCCGAGGACCTCGACCCGCACGCCCTTCGCCCGCATCCGGCGGACCGTGGCGTCCAAGTTCGTCGTCGTGAACCCGACGCCCGTCACGGTCCCGATCTGCCGCGCCGCGGCCGCAACGCCCGCGCCCCCCGTCCGCGGGTCGGGCTGCCACAGGGCCAGGCTCGCATCCTCCCCCGTCCTCGTCGTCCCGAGGGCTCGGAGGCCCGCGTCCGCGGGGCGGCCGCGCACGACGAGCCCGACCTGCCGCGTGTAGAAGGCCTCGGCCCGCTCCCGGTTCCTCGTGAAGACACCCACGTGGCTGAGGGACTCGATCCTCGGCATGCCCGCTCCTCTCCGGGGCGGCATGGCCCCAGGGACCCCTTAAGGGTTTTCGGAGGACGCCGGGATGCGGCTACCCGCCCTTTCCCTTCTTCCCCGCCTCCCAGCTCCGGGGCCCGCGGGACGCGGCGATCCGCCGCCGAAGACTCCAGTAGAGGCCGCCCTGGACCGCGGCGAGGACTGCGAGGACGAGGATCAGGGCGAGGGCGAGGTTTCCCTCGAGGCCGAAGAGACGCTGGTTGTGGGAGATGACGTCCTCCTCGAGGGCCGGGATCGGCGAGGTGAACGTGACCGTGCGCGTGAGGACCGGCGCCTCGTTCCCCGCGAGGTCCACGGCGGAGATCCGGAGGGTGTTCTCCCCCTCCCGGACCGCGACGATGACGGACCAGCGGTACGTCGGGTCCGGCCGCACGAGGATCCCGTTCACGAGGACCGTCGCGCCGAGGTCGTCGACCGTCCCTTCGACGAGGACGGATGCGCGCTCCGTCTCCGTCCCGTTCAGAGGGCGGGACACCTTCACGTCCGGGGCGACCGTGTCCACGAGGATCCCCGTGAGCGCGGTCGTCTGGTGGGCCGCGTCCGCGGCGACGACGAGGATCGCGTGCTCCCCGTCCGCGAGGGCGAGGGTCGTCGTGAAGGTCCCCGTCCCGGGGCTCACGGCCACAGGGGCGCCGTTCACAAACACCAAGGCGCTCGGGTCGTCGACGAAGCCCGAGACAACGACATCCGGGTCGTTCGTGATCGGGACCACGGGGGATGTCAGGGTGAGGACCGGGGCGACCGTGTCCACGTACACCCCGCGGACGTCCATCGCACTGTTCCCCGCGTAGTCGGAGGCGACGGTCACGATCCCCTGGGACCCGTCGGGGAGGGCGAGGTCCACGCTCCACGCGCCCGTGGGCCGGACCGCGACGAGGACGCCGTTCACGGTGAGGATCGCCCCGGCCTCCGTCGTGCCCGCCACCCGGACGACGGCCCGCCCGAAGACGGCGAGGTTCACGGGGGTGGTCACGCTCAGGGCGGGAGCCGTGGTGTCGACCACGACGATGGGCGTCGCCATCCCGGCATGGGCCGCGAAATCGACCGCAACGATCGTGATCACGTTCTGCCCCTCCGTCAGGTTCAAGATGATCGAGAACGAACGGTCGGCCGCCACGGAGGCCGGCGCGCCGTTCACCGTGAGGAGGGCCACCGGTTCCGAGACGAGCCCCGCGACGACGACGCTCGCGTTGCCCGTGAGGACGGCCGTGGGGGCGGTGAGGGTGATCGTCGGGGGCGTGGCGTCCACGAGGATGCCGCGGACGTCGGACGCGACGTTCCCCGCGAGGTCCGAGGCGGTCGTGAGGATCGTCCGGGGGCCATCCTCGAAGGCGAGGTCGACGGACCACGACCCTGTTGCGTTCACGGCCACGCGCACCCCGTTCACGGCGAGATCCGCGAAGGGCTCCGCGACCCCGGCGACGCGCACGACGGACGCATTGGAGAGGCCCCCTGGCCCAGGGGACGAGACTGTGAGCGCGGGCGGAGTCGAGTCCCGCACGATCGTCCGGTACACGGTGTCCGTCGCGTTCGTCCAGTCCGTCGCGACGACGGTGATCCAGTTGAGGCCCTCCGCGAGGCCCACGGCCACGCCGAAGGACCCGTCTCCCGCGACGGCCGCGGAGACGCCGTTGACCGTCACGCTCGCGTTCGTCGGGTCGACGGTCCCGCCCACGAGGACGCTCGGGTCCCGCGTGAGGCCGACGAGGGGGGACGTCAGGTTGATCGTCGGGTCGGGGGCGAGGGCCGCCACGCGGCCCGCAAGGGCCGGCGAGGTCGGTGCCCGCGGGGACGCGAGGACGGCGACGAGGGCCACGGTCACGAGGAGGACGACGAGGAGCCGACGGTTCAGGAGGGACACGGGATCGCCTGCCGCTCCGAGGGCTCGGAGAGGACGCGCGGATCGCGCCCGTCCGGGTCCGGAGGCGGGCGCGAGATAATCCGGGCCGATATAAGGGTTGGCGGGCCCCTCAGAGGGGCACCCGGGTGCGGCCGACGGGCCCCGCGACGACCATCGAGCAGGCGCGGGGGTCGAAGTACTTCCGGGCGACCTCCCGCACGCGGTCCGCGTCGAGGTCCCGGACGATCTCGGGGAAGCGCTCGAGGAAGTCCATCCCCAGCCCGTAGTACTCCATCCGGTGGAGCTCCGCGGCGACCTCCGCGTTCCGCTCGAGGGCCACGATGAGGGAGCCGAGGAGGTTGTCCCTCCCGTCCGCGATCTCCTCCTCCGTGAACGGCTCCGTCGAGAGGCGGTCCATCTCCGCGCGGATCCCGCGGATCCCCTTCTCGAGATTCTCGGGGTTCAGGCCCGCGGACGCGCTCCAGAGCCCCCCGGCGGTCCGCGACTCGAGGGTGCTGAACGCGTAGTAGGCGAGGCCCTGCTCGTCCCGGAGGTTCTTCCCGATCCGGCCGAACAGGCCGATCCGGCCGAACAGGAGGTTCGCGAGGTGGAGGGCGTAGAAGTCCCCGTGGAGTCGCGGGACGGCCTGCGTGCCCACGACGACGTCCGCCTGGGACTTGTGGGGCAGGGGGATCCACTGGGCCCTCGGGCGGTGGGCGGCGGGCGCCGGGATCGGCGCGGGGGCGTCCCCGTTCCCCTCG
>Ga0209341_10003076_pt1 | contig 15684 bp, 14 predicted proteins | sample RifCSP13_2_FD_184020 | JGI IMG/M metagenome (GOLD analysis project Ga0209341, IMG submission 184020) | Soil microbial communities from Rifle, Colorado - Rifle CSP2_sed 13_2 (SPAdes) (version 2) | ecosystem: Environmental > Terrestrial > Deep subsurface > Rock core/Sediment | place: Rifle...
TGCCAGGGCTGTAAGAAGCATGGGGGTCATGGCGACGAAAACCTCAGACAGACCGTAGGCGCTGCCCAGGGTAGAGCCAAAGAGGTCTCGATACGACTGGATTGGGTCATTGCCGGCAATCAGCAAAATGAGGCCGAAGAGCAGGAAGGCGAACACGATCATGACGCTATAGCGAACCAGGGCGCTCCAGGCCTTCCCTCGACACGATGGGGAGCGCCTCATGGAATCAGACATTGTCCCAAGGTTGACCCTCTGATCCCGTCATCAGATGACCCACCTTTGAGATCGTGGTGTCTTGGGGTCTGAAAGTACCCACAATCCTTCCGCCGTGGAGCACAATCAGGCGATCGCTGAGCGTGAAGAGCTCCTCGAGATCCTCTGAAATGAGCAATACCCCGCATCCCTCGACCCGGGCCTGGATCAACGCATGGCGTGCGGCATAGGTACTCTGCAAGTCCAACCCGCGGGTGAGATAGGAAGCGATGATCAGTTTCGGACGTTGAGCCATCTCTCGAACGATGACCATCCGCTGCAGAATGCCGCCCGACAGCGACTTCGCAGGTGCAAAGATCGGAAGCGAAAAGCCCAGTTCGGCCGATGCTTGGGCGAGATCCTCCCGGACAGCTCGCCAACCAATTCCCATGCCGCCCCAGCGGGCATATTGCTGGGTGCGGGTCAGGGCCATGTTTTCAAGTACCGTCATGAACGGGACGGAGGCCATGGCTAATGGGTTCTCGGGAATGAAGCTCACCCCGCGGCTGCGCAACCCGCGAACCGACTTACGGGTCACATCCTCGCCGAACAGGAGCTTGGTGCCGGCCTGGCTGCGTTTGGCGCCGAGGATCAGGTCTCCCAGTTCCTTCTGTCCGTTGCCGGACACACCGGCGATGCCCACGATCTCGCCTGGGTAAATCTTCAGCTCGAGTTTCCTCAAGGTCATCTCGTCGCCCTGGGCCCGAGTGCTGATGCCGCGCAGCTCCAATACTGGCGATCGGTCTCTGGCAGGCGGGGATCCATTGACCTGAGGGGCGGAGAGCCGCATCTCGAACATCAGGTCGATGAGGCGCTGCTCATTGACCTCTCGTCGCAACAGGGATCCTGCCACCCGGCCGCGACGTAGAACGGTGATTCGGTCCGCGCACTCAAGCACTTCTTTGAGTTTGTGGGTGATGAGCACAATCGCGTAGCCGTCGTCACGCAGATTGCGCAGCACGTTCAGCAGCGAGGCTAATTCATGCGGGGCGAGGACCCGGGTGGGCTCGTCCAGGATGAGCAGGCGCGCGTTTGACAACAGCAGCTTCAGGATCTCAACTTTCTGCATCTCACCGATGGACAGCGACCCGACCATCTGGCGCGGGTCGACCTGCAGACCATATCGCTCGGAAAGGGCCCCGATACGGAGGCAGACATCGTCCAGATCAACGACCGGGTCGAGATCTGGAAGGAACAGTGCGATATTCTCGGCCACACTGAAAGCCGGGATGAGGGTGAAATCCTGAAAGACCATGCCGATCTGGGCGGCGCGTGCCTCGCGGGGAGTCTTGATCGAGGCCGGCCGGCCGTCCAGCTCGATGCGGCCGGAATCTGCCCGGTAGAAACCGTAGAGGATCTTTACCAGGGTGCTTTTTCCAGCCCCGTTTTCACCGAGCAGGGCGTGGATTTCTGATGGATAAATGTCGAGATCGACGTTTTCGTTGGCGATCACGTCCGCAAAGGACTTGTTGATCCCTCGCATCTGGATCATCGGAGGCCTTAGGGAGAGGGTGATGGACGGCTCTGGCATGCGCTCATCCGGCGTTGGCGCGGACTGCCTCTCGCCTCATTCGGGCGAAAAGTTGGGCAGACCTAGGGTCAGATCTAGCTTAGAGGGCTGGGCTAGGGAGGGTAAGCGTAGAAAGTGGGGATTTTCACAAAGTGGAGGTCCGTTGCTATCTACGGTCCTCGCACAGGTAGTTTCTACGCGGTCCGCGACTCGACCCGGTTCAACCGAGCAGCCCGTGCTCGCGGGCGTAGCGGACGAGATCGACCCGGCTTTGCAAGCCGAGTTTGCCGGCGAGATTGGCCCGATGGCCCTCAACGGTCCGCACGCTGATGTTGAGCTCTGCTCCGACCTGGCGGTTGGTGTAGCCCTGGACAATCAATTTCAAAACCTGCACTTCACGCGGGGTGAGCTGCTCGGCCGCCTTGTTCGGCTGGCTGGCGGGCGGCACGCTGTCGACCAGGAGGGCGCGCATGAGAGACGGATCCACATACATATCGCCGCGCATGACGACGTTAATGGCGGAGATTAGCTCGCTTTCGGCGGCCCGCTTCACGATGTACCCCGATGCCCCGGCGCGAATCGCCTCCCGCAGCAGGGCCTGATCTTCGTGTACGGTGAGGATCAGGATACGCAGATCTGGGAGTTTGGCTTTAAGGGCCCTCGTCACCTGGATGCCATCCAGGTCGGGCATGCTCAAATCGAGCAGCAGGACCTCCGGTCGCACCTTCTCCGCCAGCTCGATCGCTTCGAATCCGCCGCTCGCCTCGCCGACCAACTCCATCCCGGGTTCGGCTGTGAGCAGCGTCCGCAGTCCCGTGCGCACGATGGCATGATCGTCAGTGATCAGAATCTTAGGCATCGCCGGGCACTTCGACGTTCACCGTCGTTCCTTTGCCAGGAGAGCTCTCGACGGTCAGGCTGCCCCCGAGCATCTCGACCCTCTCACGCATTCCGAACAGGCCGAGGTGATCTTCAAAGGTGGAGGCGCTAGGGTTGAACCCCACGCCGTTGTCCTCGATTGTGGCCGCCACCGCCCCGCCGCGCTGGCTAAGGATAATGTCCACCCGGGTCGCCTCGGCATGCAGAATGACGTTGGTCAATGACTCCTGAACGATTCGGAAGATCGTGGTCTCGACCTCGGTTGGTAGGCGCTCCTTGGCCATGCCTACTGCTTCGAATTCGACCTTGATTCCATATTGCTCCCGAAAATCCTGGACGTACTGATCCAGCGCGGTAACCAGGCCGAGGTGGTCTAGGCTGGCCGGCCGCAGGTCGACCGCCAGCTTGTGCAGATTCTCCTGGATTCCCTGGGTGGTTTCCTTCAAATTCCCCAGCCTCTGCACAACCTTCTCCGGCTGGGTGGCATCCCGCTCCAGGAGCCCGAGCTGCACCATGAGCGCGGCGAGCAGCTGACCCGATTCATCGTGCAGCTCACGTGACAGATGCAGACGTTCCTGCTCCTGAGCCTGGAACAGGCGTTGGGAAAGGGCATGTAGCTGCCGGTTGCTGCGCCGAACTTCCTCGAAGAGCCAACTGTTCTGGATGGCCACCGCTGCCAGATTGGCATAGGACTGAATTAGCAGCAGGCGGTCGGGGGTGAAGAACTGTACCTGTTTGCTGAGCAGTTTGAGCACGCCAAACGGGCGGCCCCCGAACCCGAGCGGAACGACAGCCAGCGCCTGATGAGTTCCGTCTCCCCCTAGAGCCGAGGCAGGGAGGTCGCCGATGCTCCGCACCTGCACCGTTGTGGGCAAGCCGTCCGGCAGGGCCACCTCCCACTGCGATCTGAGTTCGGCAATCCGCTCGATCGGGACGCCGTAGGCGGCGGCGAATTCGCCGGTGGAGGCGGTCAGACCATCGGTCTCGATCCAGGTTGCGTCGAGCCCCAGGCGAGTCACGGCAAGCTGGCAGATGGCGCTATAGACATTTGGGAGCTCAGCATTGTCGAGGAAGGCTTTGGAAGATTCGTTCAGTGTGACGAGCTCTTCGGCTCGTTGGCGGAGCGCCTCGCTGGCCTTCCGGCGTTCGATGGTGGCCGCAGCCAGGATCAGGGCCGTAAGCGAAACGACACCGGTAAACGTCTGCAGCAGCACCAGGCCGTCATTCCTCGATTGGAGCGCAAAGGGCCCCAGACCTTGAATCGTTCCGGCGATTGCGATGCCGGAGACCAGCACAACGGCCGCGGAGGCGCCACGCTGGCCGAAACGCAGGGCGGCCCAGATAATGAATGGAAAGATCAGGTAGAGCAGTGCCTGATGGAAGATGCTCGAGGAAGGGCGGTCGCCGAAGACGTAGAACGTCGTAAGCGAGAGCAGGACCGTGAGCGCTCCACCTTCGGCGGCCAGCCGGGCTGAGTATCGAAAGGAAGCGGGGGTCAGCCAGGCTAGTAACGCGGGGGCGACCACCAGCGCCCCCAAGAGGTCGCCGATCCACCAGGTGCTCCAGATCGATCCGAGCGAGCCGGCTTCACTCAAACCGGTGAGTGCAAGCGTCGAAGCGCCAACCGTCGCACTGATGGCGGTGCTAACCAGCGCGACCCCGGCCAGACTGACGACATCCTGGATCCGGTCGATGGCGTTGTGGAAGTCCAAGAAGCGCCGCAGGATGAAAGCGCCGGCCAGGGCTTCGAGCGTATTGCCCAGCGCCATGCCCAAGGCAAGCGACGCTGGCGCGCCGGTCAGCAGCGATCCCAGAAAGACGCCCAGGCTCACGCCTGGCCACAGCTTGAGGCCAAATGCGAGCAGGGCAGCCAGCGCGATGCCCGTCGGAGGCCAGACGGGAGAGGTGTTGAGCTGAACGGAGGCCATCCGCAGCCCAAGCCTGGCCGCCAAATGGTAGATCGCGGCTAGCGCGAGGACCTTGGAGAGCAGGGAGACCGGTTCTCTAAATCTCCCAAAGCGCAGTTGTTTAACGGATAGCATGGTCTAACCCTAGACCGTCGCGTCGAAAGAAGGGCGGCGCCAGTCCGCAATTATTATGCTGCCGTTGCAGCATCGATGGGGGAGTGATCTTAGAAATTGAATGGCCCGTATTTCGTCCTGAATCCGAGCCAACCCTGCAAGGAAATCACAGCCTAGAAGGCTGGCCCTTCTTTCAAGTCTCGATCAGCTGCCTTGCCTCGCGGAGCACGGAGTGCAGCATCGGGCGAGTGAGCCTGCCGGTGAAGGTGTTCTGTTGGCTGGGGTGGTAGCTGGCAAGCAGATAGACGTTTTCGGAGAGAGTAACCGCCGCGCCGTGGGAGAACTTGGGTTTCGGCCGCGGAGTTTGCCATCCTGCTTCAGTCCAGGCAGCGAGAAATCCATTGAAGGCGATTCGCCCGAGGGCGATCACGACCCTCAAGTTTCGCAGCGCGGCTAGTTCCCTAATCAAGTATGAGCGACAGGCCACGATCTCGGTTCGGCCTGGCTTGTTGGCGGGAGGTGCACAGCGCACGATGGCGGTAATGTAGGCGTCGAGTAACTCAAGCCCATCGCCGCGCCCGCTAGATTCCGACTGATTCGCGAAACCATACCGATGCATGGCTTCGAACAGCCAATCCCCGCTTCGATCACCGGTGAACATCCTTCCCGTCCGGTTCCCACCATGAGCGGCCGGTGCCAGACCCACAATCAAGAGCCGGCCGTTTGGGTCACCGAAAGAGGGAACCGGTCGGCCCCAATAGATTTCATCGGCGAACCGCTTGGTCTTGCGAGCCGCCACCTCTTCCCGGTGGGCCACCAGCCTGGGACAGGCCCGGCATCCGACTACCTGATGCTGGATGGCGGCGAGATCTTCTACTTGACGAGCTGGCGAGCGCCGGGTCATGATTGGACGCTTACGGATTGTTTGGCGCCTGCCCGACCCATATCCTCGAGTGTATCAGGCGGAGCTAGGTGTTACTCTCCTGAGACCTACAGCGGTCTTCGGCAGAGGGGGCTTCAGCTTGACGAGCAGTGGTGGTCCTTGCCGGTGCGAGGACCGCGATTTCGTTGTAGACGTGGCGTTCGTTGTCGGTGTATCTTGGGGATTGCGGGCGGTGAAAAGCGATGGGAGACATGATGGAATCCATACTTCCCAACAGAGTGACAGTGGCCCCATCCGAGACGCGTGGCGCTGCCACGCCACCCATCAGCAGGCTCCCGGATGACATCCTCAGGGAAGGAGCCCAGCGGCTCGGATCGGCGGGTCTCATCTACTCGGTGACGTTCTTCTTTGCCTGGCTTGGTCCCGCCTTCGTCAGCGGGGATTTACGCGCCGATTTCTTCCTCAATCCAAGAAGCCTGGCCTCCATCCTCTCAATCCTGATGGGGATCGCCGTCGCCTGGTTTGCCCGCTACGGGAGAATCAGGCTGGACCGCCTGATGGACCTGGGGCTTGTCTTCCTGGTCGTCAGCACCTTTGGGATCTCCATGGCCAATTTCTGGGGCGCGTTTCCGATATGGCGCGAAGGGGTTCTCGGTACCTACGTGGGTATTCCCTGGGAAAGCGTGTGGATCGTCGTTTTTCCGCTCGTCGCGCCGAATGCGCCGGTCAAGATGCTGCTCGCCTCCCTCGGAGCTGCCTCGACCGGGCCGCTGACGCTGCTGCTCTCCCAGGCCTTTGGGCTCACGAGCCCGGATGTGCCGAAGTTATTCTTGTTTGGATACTTCCTGTTTACGACTTACTTATGCGCAGGGCTCGCCTTCATGACCTCCCGCGGTATCTACAAGATCGGGGCACGCCTGGAGCACGCCCGAGACATCGGGAGCTATCAGCTGATTGAGCTGCTGGGGTCAGGCGGCATGGGTGAGGTGTGGGTGGCAAAGCATCGCCTGCTTGCCCGACCTGCCGCCATCAAGCTCATTCGGCCCGAAGTGCTTGGCGGGAACGAAGCCGGCCGGATGGTTGTCGCCCGACGTTTTGAACGGGAAGCGAAGGCCACCGCCGCGCTGCGGTCCTACCATACAATCTCGCTCTACGATTTCGGGGTCACTCAGGACGGCTCGTTCTACTATGTCATGGAGCTGCTGGAAGGGATCAACCTGGATGAGCTGATCAAGATCCATGGCCCGATCCCTGCCTCGCGGGCGGTGCACCTGCTGCGGCAGGTGTGCCACTCGCTGGCTGACGCTCATGATCACGGAATGATCCACCGCGATATCAAGCCCGCGAACATCTTTGTGTGTCGCCTGGGTTCGGAGGTCGATTTCATCAAGGTTCTGGACTTCGGCCTGGTGAGGACTCCGAAGGCGCTGGATCCTGGGGCGACCGAGCTCACCGTGGAAGGGATGGCCTACGGCACCCCAGGTTACATGGCGCCCGAGATCGTTATGGGGAAGACCGACCTCGATGGACGGACCGATCTCTACGGCGTCGGATGCGTGGCCTATTGGCTGGTGACGGGTCAACGCGTTTTCAGCGGGGAGACGCCCATGGCCGAGGCGTTTCAGCATCTTCAATCGAAACCGATCCCTCCTTCGGAGAGGACCCAGATTGCGATACCCGGGCCCTTCGAGAAAGTCATCCTGGCCTGCCTTGAAAAGGATCCCGCCAACCGACCCCAGAGCGCACGCGAACTCGGGGCGCTCTTGGCGCAGTCGGTGCCTGACGGCGGTTGGACTCAGGGAATGGCAGAGGCATGGTGGCGGCTCCACGTGCCGGAGAAGAAGGAGGCCGAAGATGACCCAGCCGTCGCAGCAGGACTCAGAAGCGACTAGGCGCATGCCCCCCAACCTCCCCATCCCGCAGCTCCGGGCCGAATTCAAGGGTCAAGTGATTGGACCAGAAGACGCCGGATACGACGAAGCGCGGATCGTCTTCCTCGGGGGCATCGACCGGCGCCCGACGGTGATCGTCCGGGTCGCGGACGAGGCCGATGTCTCACGGGTCGTTTCCCTTGCTCGCGAATCGGGGCTGGAGCTTGCCATCCGCAGCGGTGGTCACAGCGGCGCCGGCCACGGAGTATCCCAGGGGGGAATTGTGCTCGACCTCTCAGATCTTCAGGCGCTGGAGATCGATCCGCAACAGCGGACCGCCTGGGCCCAGACCGGGTTGACCGCGGGCGCATACACGACCGCGGCCGGCGCTCACGGCCTGGCGACCGGGTTCGGTGACACAGGGTCGGTTGGAATCGGGGGGCTCACCCTGGGCGGGGGAGTCGGGTACCTGGTCCGTAAGCACGGCCTCACTATTGACGACCTGATCGCCGCCGATATCGTCACGGCGGACGGTCAGCTGCTCCGGACGGACGCGGAGGCGCATCCGGACCTCTTCTGGGCGATCCGGGGTGGCGGCGGCAACTTCGGCGTTGCGACCCGGTTCCAATTCCGGCTGCATGCAGTTGACACGATTGTGGGCGGCATGTTGATGCTGCCGGCCACGGCCGAGGTCATCGCCTCGTTCATCGCCGAAGCCGAGGCCGCACCGGAGGAGCTCTCGACCATCGCCAACATCATGCCTGCACCCCCGATGCCTTTCGTCCCAGAGGAGTACGAGGTCCGGCTTGTCGTTTTGGCCATGATGGCCTATGCCGGTGGCGCCGAGGCCGGGGAGCGGGCCATGGCCCCATTCCGGGCGCTGGCGGCGCCGGTCGTGGACATGGTCCGGGCGATGCCCTACCCGGAGATCTACCCACCCGACGACCCCAACTATCACCCGCTTGCGGTGGGTCGCACGCTGTTCGTCGATGCCGTCAACCGTCACGCCTCGGACACGATGGTCGAACACCTCAAGGCCTCGACCGCCTCGATGGCCGTGGCCCAGCGCCTTCGCAGCTGCGCTCCGCCAGGGTGAGCCCGGTGTGTACGTCAACTTCCTCGGCGACGAGGGCGAGGCTCGAGTCCGCGAGGCTTACCCGGGGTCGACCTGGGACCGGATCGCTGCGATCAAGGCTCGCTACGACCCGACCAACCTCTTCCGGCTCAACCAGAACATCCCGCCGGCGACTGGCCAGATGGAGATCTAAAGGACACGACTCGCCCTCACGGGATGGGCGTGGCCGCAGCCGTTACGGGAATTATGCTGATCACAACCTGAACTGGCTTCGTTACGGAGGAGAAACAACATGAGAAAAATCGTGGTGGGCACATTCTTGTCATTGGACGGCGTTTATCAAGGGCCAGGCAGCCCGGAAGAAGACACGGAAGGAGGGTTCAAGGTCGGCGGCTGGCAAATACCTTACTTCGACGAAGACGCCGGAAGGTTTATTGGCGAGAGCTACGCGGCGACCGACGGCCTGCTGCTTGGACGTGTGACCTATCAGCTCTTCGCCGCGTTCTGGCCATCCGCGCCCGCCGAGGATCCGTTTGCGGCCCAAATGAACAGCATGCCCAAGTACGTCGTCTCGAAGACCTTGACGGAGGTCACCTGGAATAACTCGAAGCTGATCAAAGGGGACCTCACGGAAGGGGTCGCTAAGCTGAAGCGGGAGCCTGGTTCGGGGCACATCGCGGTCGTCGGCAGTGGCAAGCTGGCTCAATCCCTGATGCAGCACAACCTCGTGGACGAATTTGAGCTTTGGGTTCATCCCGTGATTCTGGGGAGCGGAAAGCAGCTCTTCGGCGGCGGGATCCCCAAGACCGGTCTTAGACTTATCAACACCAGAACGACCGGTTCAGGTATCGTTATCCTGACCTACCAACCGGCGCAGAGTGAGTAAGAAAAGGCGAATGCGATAAGCCCTCCCAAGGATGTGGACGCGTACTTGTCGGCGCTGCCCAACGAGCAACGGGCTGCCCTCGATAGGCTCCGCAAGATCATCCGGGCCGCGGCGCCTATGGCCGAGGAGGTGATCAGCTACGGGATCCCAGCTTTCTATATCCAAGGCTACGGCCTCGTTTGGTTCGCGGCGTGGAAGAACCATTGCAGCCTCTACCCTATCAGCGGCGCCATCACCCGCGAGCTCAAGGGCTACAACACTGCCAAAGGGACCATCCGCTTCGCGGTCGACGAACCGCTCCCCGCGATGCTGGTGAGGAAACTCGTCAAGGCGCGGATGGCGGAGAACACGAAGAGGGCGAAGAAGCGAGTGGGCAAGTAGTGCAGGGAGGACCGGGCGATGGCCAAAACACCGCGTAGAACACACACAATCGTGAAGCAAGGATAGAGAAACCGCCATGTGTCGGAACATCAAAGTCCTTTATAACTTCGACCCCCCAGCGACCGGAGAAGAGATCCGGGGAGCATCGCTTCAATTCGTGAGAAAGATCTCGGGTTTCCACAAGCCTTCGAAAGCCAACGAAGAGGCATTCGATCGCGCCGTCGAGCAGGTGGCCGCGGCTGCCCAGAGCCTCTTGGATTCACTGGTAACCTCTGCCGAGCCACGCGATCGGGAGGTCTTGGCCGAACGGGCCCGGGCAAGAGCTGCGGAGAGGTTTGGAAGCGTAGGATCCCGGCCTATTGGGCTGCGTGAAAGGATTTAGTAGGAATAGCCGATGAATACGTCTGAACTCATCACCAAACGAATCGCAGAACTTCCCGACTGGCAGGGGAAAATCCTGGCTAGGCTGCGAAAAATGATCCGCAAGGCCGACCCCGACATCACTGAAGAATGGAAGTGGGACACTCCAGTCTTTGCCCACAACGGCCTTGTTTGTGCCCTCGGGGCCTTCAAGGATCACGTAGGCATGAACTTCTTCAAGGGTGCTTCCCTGAAGGATCCCCGCGGTTTGTTCAACGGCGGCCTCGACGCGAAGACTTCGCGATCCATCAACCTGCGCGACGGCGACGCTATCGATGAGGCCTCTCTTCTTGACTTGATTCGCGCCGCCGTTGCCCTCAATGTTGGCGGCGGAGGCGCCCCATCCCGCCCCAGGGCCAAGAAGGCAAGGCGCAAGTGACCGAATCATCGAAAACCGCAGTTGCGCCAACCCGGGACGATCAGCCGCGTCTTCGCCACGCTCGCTGAAGTCTTAAGACTTTAGTGCCCGCGCCCAAGACCCTGAAATTCACTTCCACCCGTGAGCAGGGTCGAGTCTCGGCGTTGTTCTTGCGCCCTCCAAAGGCCAAGGCCCAGCTCATGCTGGCGCACGGGGCCGGCACCGATATGCGCCACACCTTCATGGAAGATCTGAGCCAGGCGCTGGCAGCGAATCAGATCGCCACATTCCGTTACAACTTCCCTTACAAGGAAAAGGGTGGGGGCGGTGGCCCGAATGGCAAGGCCGTCCTGATCGCGACGGTTCGGTCCGCCGCCGAAGCCGCCGCCAACGCGGCACCGGACCTGCCCCTGTTTGCGGGAGGCAAATCCCTAGGTGGTCGGATGACCTCGCTGACCTACAGCGAGGGCCCGCTCCCCAAGGTCAAGGGCCTAGTGTTCTTTGGTTTTCCTCTACACCCGGCGGGCAAGCCGGCCACCGAACGCGCCGCGCACCTGTCCCAGGTGGATACTCCCATGCTTTTCCTGCAAGGCCCTCGGGACGCATTGGCTACGCCCGAATTGTTGGCCCCGGTAGTGAAGCGGCTAGGGAAACGCGCCACCCTCCACATGGTCGAAGGGGCAGACCACGGCTTCAAGGTGCTCAAGCGATCTGGGCGCACTGAGGAAGACGTGATGTTGGAACTCGCAGAAACGGTGGCCAATTGGATTGGCCGCCGAGTCTAGCGCCCCTTGTTCAGGAGGCGACGGAGGGATTCGAACCCGCGCAAAAGGGTTTTGCAGAACTCCGACTTGCCGAGTAGCATCGCTGGTGGACTGGAGGCTGGAGACGAAGGCTGATGGGTAGTTCCGCCCGAGACCTGCTCGTCCGCGGCATCGCCGCGGCCAAGGCCGGGTCGAAGCAAGAGGCGACCTTCTTCCTGGAGTGGGTGCTTCGGACCGAAGGCGCGCCGGACCAACATCTGGAGGCCTGGTGGTGGTTGAGCCAGGTGTCCGACGACCCGCTGGAGAAGCGGCGTTTCCTGGAGGAGGTCTTGGCCCGCAACCCCTCTGATCACCGGGCGCGGCGTGCCCTAGCCATTCTGGATGGCCGCCTGAAGCCGGAGACCATTGTCAAGGCCGATCGGATCCCCGAGCGCCTGCCGATCTCGGGTGGGGAGGTTCCAGCCGAAAGGTTCACGTGCCCCCGCTGTGGCGGTCGTCTGACGGCGGCCAAGCAGGGGTCCACGCTCCAATGCGCGTATTGCGGGTGGCGGCGCGATCTGGTTTCCGGCGGGCAGGAGGGCTCGCTGGCGGGACGCGAGTTTGTGGTGGCCATGGCTGGGGTCTCGGCCCACCGTCGGCCCCAGGACGCCCGCACCTTCCGTTGCCAGGCGTGTGGCGCGCCGTACCAGCTGGCCCCCGAGGCGCTCTCGCTGACCTGCGCGCACTGCGGCTCGACCTACACGGTGGAGCAATCCGATTCGGAGGAATTGATTCCCCCGGACGGAGTGATCCCATTCCGCCTTACCCGGGTCGAGGCGGCCCGCGCCCTGGCGGCCGATCCCCGGCAGCGGGCGAAAAACCCCGAGCTCGACGGCGCTGGCAGCCGATTAGTGGGGGTGTACTTCCCGCTCTGGAGCTTCAACATGAGCGGGCAGGTGCGCTGGTCGGGAATGCGCTACGAGGAGAACAGGAAAACCTGGGTTCCCATCTCGGGATCGGAGCTGGTGCTGGAGAGCGAGTACCTGGTGCCAGCCTCGCCACGCTTCTCGAGCCGGTGGCTGCGAGGCGCTCTGATTTTCGACTTGAAAGACGTGCGGTCCTTTGAGCCGGCGTTCCTGGTGGATTGGCCGGCCGAGACCTACCAGATCCCGATGTCGGATGCGGCCGTGACGGCTCACGCGGAGGTGTTCGACAAAATCCGGCAGCGAGCGACCCTTGGCACCGCCGAACGCGTGAGGGATGTTCGCTTCGACTCGACTGGATTTTCCATCGACAGCTTTCGCCTTCTACTTGCGCCCGTCTGGACCGAGCCCGCGCCTTCATCCGGTTCGACGGTCCGGCGGATTGTTAACGGCCAAACCGGCGCCGTGGCTTCACCGGCGGCGGGGAAAGGCTGGCTGGCGAGGCTGCTTCGGAGGCCCAAAGAGCAGTGAATTGTGGACCGTGGTCAGTTGTGGCCCGCGGAGCGGGTCACCATGCCGGAACCCGAGAAGTGTGACTCAGCAGACCGGGGGGAACTCGATCTGCAACTCATACATCCCTGTCTTGTTTGAGTATTGCTTCCACAACTGACTCGAAAGTGCTATTTCCAGCAACAGCGTGCGCAGCTTCGATCTCGCCCGGTGTCAATTCCATCTCCAATTCTGTCGCCAATTTCGTTCCCCGCACCTTCGTCTCCGGCTGGACGGCTGGGTGGTTCAGGACCAGCAGCAACCAGGCAAGCGCGGCATCAGGATGGCCGCGCTTTGCTCTCAGATCCGCCATGCCGGCCAGCGCATCGAGCGCCACTAGAGTCCCCATTGTTTCGATGGCGACTCTCATGGCTTCTCGCCAGACCCGTTCTGCCTCCGAATTGTCTCCGACGGCGAAGAGGCTTCGGCCCATGTCCGAGAGCACCCGCGCCGTATCCCAGCGGGCGCCCAGTTCCTTGAAGATACCCATGCTCTTATGGAACAAGTCCACGGCCTGTGCATGTGCCCCCTGTGCCTGGGCGACCAAGGCCAGACCTCGGTAGGCATTACCTAACCCCCAGCGATCCCCGACTGAACCGTATAGCGCAATACTCTCTTCCAGCGCACGCTGCGCTTCTTCGTATCTTCCGGCAGCGATGGCGCTCCAGCTGAGAAAGTTCAGCCCAAACGCTGTGAAGCGCGGATCGCCCGTGGCGCGCCAGGCCTCCACTGCGGTCTGGAATTGCTCGAACGCACCCTCTGGCCTGCCCAGCATGACATTGACGCTGATTTTTTCCGTAAAGCACAACGTAGCAAACCACTGATCGCCAATCGCTGTGGCAGTCTGCAATCCTTCGTTGAACAATTCCAAGGCCCCAGCGAGATTGCCCATAATGATTGCAATGATTCCCAGAAAGGTCAGCGCCTCAACCAATACCCGAGGCTCGTCCAAGGGACGCAGGATTTCAAGGCTGCGCTCGAGCATGGCTCGGGCCTGTTCATGTTGCCCTACTCGAAACGCGAACAGCGATCGGGCGGTCAGTGTATGCGCCAATGCGATTTGCTCTGCTCTGGCAAGCGGCGAGTTTTGACTGACGGTTTCCAAAGCATCCCTTACCCGGCCAAGATAATCGAGCGCTTCCTGCGCCCAGCCCAAGGTATCGCAAATACTCCCATACGCGCGGATTGCCCCTTCTATCAGAGCGAACTCGCGATTGGCAAGTGCCCATTCCTGTGCGCTGCGAATGTTTTCGATCTCGCCGGTCAGCTCCGCAAGCGCTTCATGCTGCGCGGCGCTTCGTAAGCGTCCCTCTCCATTGCTTAGAAGAGTCATGTAATATGCGCCGTGACGCGCTCTTGCTTGGGCTTGTTCTCGATGATGAGTCGATAGTTGCTCAAGAGCGAATTGTCGGATCAATTCGTGCAGGTCATATCGTCCAATGCCGCTTCGCCGGATCAGTGATTTCGTAACGAGCGCCGAAAGCGTCGATAGGCTCGCGCCGGCCACGGCTTCTGCCGCCTCGCGTTGGAATCCACCATGAAATACCGATAGCCGAAGCAGAACCCTCTGTTCTTCCTCGGTAAGCAGCTTCCACGAATGATCGAAGACCGCGCGCATAGAGCGGTGACGTGCGGGTAGGTCTTTGGCGGAAATGGACAGAAAGTCCAACCCACGCTCGATCTCTCGCACGATTTCATGGCAGGAGAGGGACCGCACCCAGGCCGCGGCGAGTTCAAGCCCCAGAGGTGTGCCGCCCACCAATTGGCAGATGCGAACGATGGCGGGATAGTCGTCTGTCGTTGGGCTAAATCGCACGTTGGCGCGGCGGGCGCGTTGCAGGAACAACTCCACGGATGTTCCCTCTGAACCTCCGCTTTCAGGGATGGGCAATCCTTGAACTTCAAACACCCATTCGCCCTGCAACCCCAAAGACTCGCGGGATGTGACCAGCAGTTTTACCTGCGTGGAGCGCTCCAACAATTCAGCGAATAGCTCAACGACTGCCGAGTCACTCAAAAGATGCTCGAGGCTGTCGACCAGAAGAAGGATTTGTTTGTTGTTGAGATAGTTGAACAGCTGTGACTTGGGGTCAGTAGAACTATCACTCTGAAATGCAAAATCGGTTGAATTGGCAATCACCGGGATGACAAGGCGCGATGAATGGACGTGGACAAACGGACCAAAACAAACGCCATCCGAAAAACGATCCTGTATCTGCGATGCGGTCTCGATGGCAAGGCGCGTCTTGCCAATGCCGCCGGGACCGACGAGGGTCAACAGCCGGCATTGCGGATCGCGCAGAAGGCTGCCGAGTTCATCCACTTCGCGGGCGCGCCCTATTAGAGGAGTCGGGAAGACAGGGAGGTTGATGCGAGGTCTGGATGCGCCTTGGGCTGGGGAAACGCCTGGGTGAGCAACCCACTTCAATGAAGGAGGGAGGCGGTCAATCGTCAGCTCACCGCGAGCCACCTGGACAAACGTCTTACGCTCCGCTAGGGGAACCTCGACGCAGTTCGCGATCAGTTCAGCAATTTGAATCGAGGGCCGTCGTTCGTCGAATTCGAATTTGCGAAGCGCAGAGACAGAACACCCAACGCGTTCGGAGAATTCCTTACGCGTGAACCGGAGGTCGTCTCGTTTCTGACGCAGCCATTCGCCAAAAGTGACGGGGGAGACCATCTAAGTCGTTTGGAATGAGGAGCGCCGAGCGCTGAGTGTAGCACCGTTTGTGACACTTTAGTGCCACCCAGGACGCGGGCTGGCGATGTTGAATAGGGGCATGAAAGCAGGATTGCTTCAAGCCAAACCCTACCTAGTGCGGGAAGAAGGAGAAAGGTTTCAATCGTTGGGCGTGCTGGTCTCTGTGAAGGCAAGCACGGAGCAAACAGGTGGGGGATTCAACCTGTTTGACGTGATATGTCCGATCGACTTT
>Ga0209341_10003078_pt1 | contig 15682 bp, 12 predicted proteins | sample RifCSP13_2_FD_184020 | JGI IMG/M metagenome (GOLD analysis project Ga0209341, IMG submission 184020) | Soil microbial communities from Rifle, Colorado - Rifle CSP2_sed 13_2 (SPAdes) (version 2) | ecosystem: Environmental > Terrestrial > Deep subsurface > Rock core/Sediment | place: Rifle...
GGATGAAGATGAAGAGTACGATCCCCAGCCCGACCGCCGCCGTACCGAGCAGTCGGAGAGTCCCGGCCGACACCGGCCCAGCCGTCGCCCCCGCGTAAGGCTCGGGTTCCGGGAAGGTCACGGTGGTCGTTGTGGTCGGCGGGGGTGGCTTGATGAAGCCGGGTACGTTCACCGTGGTACTCGTGGCCAGCGCCCGGTAACCCACCCCGATGGCGAGATCGCCTGCCCGGTCCTGGGTGGCGGTGAAACGGGCCACCACCTTGTTGTCGAGTTCGCGTTTGATCTGGTCGTAAAGACCACTCAACTCGCCCGGGTCCGGCGTTGAAAGATACAAACCGTTGGTATTGGCAACGACGGTCTGCAGATCGGCCGGATCGAAGGCGGCCGACTCGAGCGTCACACCGAAAACCCGCACATCCTTGTCCGCGACGGCCGCCAGCGCATCGTCGAGGGTCGCCACGCTGCCCTCATCCTTGCCGTCGGTCAGCACAATCATGTTGCGCTCCAACCGTTCGGCATCGCCCGAGAACAGATCCGTCGCCCGGATGATGCCGTCATAGAACGCGGTGTCACCTTGCGCCACGATGCCTTCCACACTGGCGATGAGCGCCGACTTGGCGCTGGTAAAACCTCGCACAACCTGCACCTCGTCGGCAAAGGTGGCAACGGCGATGAAATCTTCCGCCCGCTTCTGGTTGATGAACGACAGCGCAGCAGCCTTGGCCGCGGTGAGCGGCTCGCCTTCCATACTCCCGCTGGCGTCGATCACCATGACAATGCCTACCTGCACGCGCGACTCGGCGATCGTCTCGATCTCCAGGTCCGTGACCGGGTTCCCATTCTCGGTGACTTGCAGCTCGGCCGGATCGAGGGCTTCCTCGAGGTTCAAGAAATCGACGATCATCTGCACCCGGGGATAGCGGGCCGTGTTGACGTCCGTGATCTCGATGACCGGACCCCCGTTGTCGGTCTGGGCCAGCGCGGCCGCACCGGCCCCAAGAACCAGCAAGGCGACGGTGACCGCCGCAACGAGGCTGCGTATCCGTGTCATTTCGTCGAGTACTGGGCCTGGCGGCGAGCAAACGGCTCCGGATCAAACAGATTGGCCGGCAATCTGATCCCGAAGTCCTCCAGGTGGCCACTGAAGGTAGGCCGAATGCCGGTAGCTTTCAGCCGCCCTAGATACCGGCCGCTCTCGTCCACACCCATTCCGAAATCGAACAGGAACAAGTCCTGCAGTGTGATGATTTCGCCTTCCATCCCTTCGATCTCCGTGATGTGCGTTATACGACGGGTGCCGTCCCGCAATCGGGTCTGATGCACGATCAGGTTGACCGCCGACGCCACTTGCTCCCGAATGGCCCGGACCGGCAGATCGAACCCGGCCATCAACACCATCGTTTCGATACGGGCCAACGTGTCGCGCGGCGAGTTCGAGTGGATGGTCGTCATCGAGCCGTCATGACCGGTGTTCATGGCCTGCAGCATGTCGAGCGCCTCGCCACCGCGAGCTTCACCAACCACGATGCGGTCGGGACGCATGCGCAAGCTGTTGCGAACCAGGTCGCGGATCGTGATCTGGCCTTTGCCTTCCAGATTGGGTGGCCGCGACTCGAGGCTCAGCACATGCTCCTGGTGCAGCTGCAACTCAGCTGCGTCCTCGATCGTGACTATGCGCTCATCGCCCGGTAGGTAGCTCGACAGAACGTTGAGGGTGGTCGTCTTTCCAGAGCCGGTACCACCGCTGATGATGATGTTGAGTCGGCCCTTGACACACTGGTGCAAGAAATCCGCGGTGCTCTTGTTGAGGGTGTTGAACTGGACCAGATCCGCTTCAGTGAGCGGATCGACCGCAAACTTGCGGATGGTAAGGAAGGGGCCTCCGATTGCCAGCGGATGGACGATGGCGTTGACACGGGACCCGTCCGGGAGGCGCGCATCCACCATCGGTGTGGCCTCGTCGATGCGGCGGCCGATCTGGCCGACGATCTTGTCGATAATGCGACGAAGGTGAACCTCGTCGACAAACCGGAAGTCGGTCTTGACGATCTTGCCGTGGCGCTCTACGAACACGCTGTGGGGTCCGTTCACCATGATTTCAGTGATGTCCGGGTCGTTGAGAAGCGGGTCGATCGGTCCGTAGCCCAGCACGTCCGAGGCGATTTCGTTGAGCAGCTGGGTTCGATCGGCCCGGGTGAGAGGAACGCTTTCCTCCTGGTCCAAAGCCCACTCGAGCATTTCCAGAACCCGAAGACGAAGCTCAGCATCGCTCATCTGACGGTCGTATAGCGTTGGGCCCAGCTCCTCCACCACCTTGAAGTGGAGCTTCCCACGCAGCTCGCGGAACATGTCCTCGCGCTGTGTATCGAAAGTCACCTCTGCCTGCTTGGCAGCTGCGACCCGCTCGGATAGGGATGCCATCGAGTTCTCCCTTTACTGTCCTTACCGGCACACCCCGACCAGGCGGGCTGCGGCGGAGCATTTCTCGCTTCTCTTCACGACATCCATCGGCGCTTGCCCGGCTTCCCTGAAGCATCTTGCTTGACGCTCGGGACGACCAGGTTGTAGACCGAGTCGAAGCCCTTGGCAACCCGCGACTTGGGAGCGGATTCGACTACCGGTCTGCCTTCGTTGATGGAAGCGGGGACCATGCCGTCTGACGGGATGGCCGCCGAGATCTTCAGCTTCAAAGACCGCTCGATCTCCTTCTCGTCGAGACGGGCGCGAGCGTTGGAGCGATTCAAGACCAGTTGGACCTTCGAGGCGGGGAACTTCAACAGCCGCAACGTCTCCAACGCCAGCTTGGCGTTCTTCACGCTGGGGAGGTCCATGTCGAGCACGAACAACACTTGATCGGCGCGTTCGAGCAGCGACAGCAACAGCTCATCGAGCAAGGAGGCAGTGTCGACGATGACGTAGTCGAACATGCCACGTAGCTTGGTGATGATCTCCGTCATGGCGGCGGTCGAGATCTCGTCGGCGAAGGCGGGCTCGAGAGGTGCGGCCAGTACCCGAAGCCCGGAAGGATGGGTGGTCAGCAGCGATTCGAGCAGCGGCTCATCGAGTCGGTGGAGCTCATGAGCAGCGTTCACCATCGTCAACTTGGGCTCGAGTTGCAGCACCAGACACACATCCCCGAATTGCAGGTCGGCGTCGACGATGCACACCCGGGACGGATCCTGCCGTTGGGCAAGAAGCATGGCCAGGTTGGTGGCGGTCACCGTCTTACCGCTGCCGCCCTTGGCCGACATCACGGTAATGACCTTCCCCTGCCCGCGTGCGGAACCGTAGGGTTCCGTCGGGCCTGGCGACGGCCGCTGGCGGCGCGCCTTCCGCTCGATCTGACCGACCGCATCGGTGACGCTTTGCACCGTCAAAGGTGCCTCGATCACATCTTTCAGTCCGGCCCGCATGGCGGACCGCAACAAGGGGCTCGTAATCGTGCCGGCCACCAACACAATGGCCAGGTTCGGATCGAGTTCGAGCAGCACGCCGACCCCCTGCAGACCGGCTTCGTGCGCAAACGAAGGACCGAGCATGACAAGATCAACGGCGCCCTCTTCGAGGCGGCGTTGCGCGTCGGCCAGGGTGCGCATCGTCGGGACGCGACCATCGAAGAGGCGTTTTGCTTCATCGAGGAAATCGTCATCGTCGTCGACGATGACGATTTCCGCGTCGTCGAACAGGTCGCTCATGCTATTGGCCAAGCTCCTCGGCAGCGTCGAACAAGTTGTCACGGGTGATGCCGTCGGTGGGCACCGGGACGAAGTCCTCCGGAACCAGGGTCAACCATACGGTACCCGTCGAGAACGTGTAAACGATGCGTTCCGCCTCTTCCGGGGTCACTTCGAGAGTCAGGACACCCCTCTGGACTTGCTGGGCGGCTTCTTCCCCCTCGACGGGCAGGGTGGTCACGGTGACCGTCTGGTCGGCTTCCTCGTCGGCGCGGATCTCGTCGCCCACCGCCAACACCGGTAGCCCTTGCAGCACGAACCGACTAATAATGCCCTGTTCCAGTTCTTCCTGCAGGGCCTGCAGCTCCTCATCGGTGAGGGTCTCAGAGGCAATGACGTCTTCTGCGATCTGCTCGATGGGAGCGGTCAGGGTGACGATGACATTGATCCGGTCCCCCGCCTCGATGAAGCCGTTGACCCCTTGGACGTTGTCAACCCCGATGGTGATCGCCTGCTTACCCTCCGGAATTCGCTCCGCCAGAGGCTTGATGTCCGCAGTCAAATCAACCCACTGCTCGGTCGTCAGAATGGAGTTGTTCGAGATCGGACCGGCCGCGACACGACCCGTAAGCGTAGCGGTCAGTTGTTCCAGCGAGCCGATCGAGTTGTCGGGGAGGAACCTGGTCTCCTCCTCGCTCTCCAGGGCGCGCTCTTGCGACAGGACCAGGCTTCCCTCGGTTCCTTCGGCGATCGTGCCCACGGCGCGGTAAACAACCCGCAGTTCGAGCTCGGCCTCTTTCTCCCCTTCCACATTGGAGAGGAACTGCCATACGGCAAATGCGGCAATGCCTGCCAGCAGCAGAGCCACAATCAGGACCAGGGTTCGCCTGCCCATCGAATCTCCTTCAGTCTAAACCCGTTCGGTATCACGGTAAGGGTGGCCGATTTGGGTCAATATGTCATGGATTTCGCGTCACGCAGAGTGACCAGACCATGCGCATCGCCCCCGTCGGGGTGCCGGCGAGCCGGCCCGTCGTGCAGGAGATTCGGCATTTCACTGTCGCCTCCTTTTGGGCACAATGGTCCCTACCTGGTAGCGCTGCGCGGTTTCCCCCCCGTCCGAATCTGCCCGGCACCCAACAGAGTGCCACAGATCCTCAGAGTGTCAACCTTTCGAAGTACCTATCGGCGGCCGATGCCGCGCTCTTTAAGCTCTTGCAGAATTGCTTCGAGCGAAGAATCGACATCGAACGCGCGAACTTGCTCATGCTCGGGCTCTTCGCGCTGGAACTCACGGACCTCAGGTTGCTTTTGACGCGGGGCGCGCTCCTCGGGCTCCCGGTCCTTCCACTCAGGATTGGCTTGTTTGATCGACAGACTGACCCGGCGTCGCTCTTCGTCCATCTCCGTGACCTTGACGGAAACCGACTGGCCGATGGACAGCTCCAGCTCGGGGGACTCAACGCGATGAATGGCGATCTCGGACACATGGACGAGTCCCTCGACACCGTCTCCTACCGAAACGAATGCACCGAAGGGAACGGTCTTGGTGACGGTGCCGTCGACGACGTCACCGAGGCCGTGCTCTCGCGAGAACTTCACCCACGGATCCTCCTGCGTCTGCTTGATCGAGAGCGAGATGCGCTCACGATCCAGATCGACCTCGAGGACCTTCACCTTGACCTCGTCGCCTACTTTGACCACCTCGGAAGGGTGGTTCACGTGCTGGAAGGACAGCTCGGACACATGGACGAGACCGTCCATGCCGCCCAAATCGACGAACGCTCCGAAGTTGACCACCGAAGAGACGGTGCCGGGGCGAATCTCACCAACGGCTAAATCATCGAGAAATGCCTGACGTTCCTCGGCCTGCTGCTCCTCGAGGTAGGCCCGGCGAGACAGCACGACGTTGTTCCGGTTGCGATCTAGCTCGATCACCTTGGCCTCGATCTCCTGGCCGACGTACGGCTCGAGATCCCGAACCCTGCGCAGCTCAACCAGCGACGCCGGAAGGAAGCCGCGCAGCCCGATGTCGACGATGACCCCGCCTTTCACGACCTCGATGACCAGTCCCGTTACTGTGCCGCCCTCGGCGTGAATCCGCTGTATGCGGCCCCAGGCACGCTCGTACTGAGCTCGCTTCTTGGAGAGAATCAGGCGGCCCTCGTCATCCTCCTTGTCGAGAACCAGGGCTTCGATCCGGTCCCCAACCGCAACCACGTCGAGCGGGTTGACGCTGTGGCGGATCGACAACTCTTTCAGCGGTATGTGGCCCTCGGATTTGTAACCGATATCGACGAGCACCTCGTCCTGGTCGATGCTCGCAACGGTCCCCTCGACGATGTCGCCCTCATTGAACTCGAGGACCGTATGTTCGATGGCCGCCGCGAAGTCCTCCGCCAGCATCTCTTCGGGAAGATCACTGACACTCTTGGCCACGATGGCCGGACGCTCGGCGCGGATGAAGAGTTCTTTCACGTCCTCTTCGTCGTCTGGCGCTGCGTCGAAGTCGGGCACAGCTCGTGCTTTGTCCGACCGGGCCGGGGGAATCGAACCGGTCTCGGGGGCCGTGTCCGGTGTCGCAGATTCTTCGCTGACCGGCGGCACTTCTGCGTCCGCCGATGCCGTTTCCTCGACGGAAGAAGCCGTCTCGGAGGCGTCGTTGGCCGGTTCGTCGGTGGTGGCAGCCGTTTCGGCGGTGGCCTGGGAAGTGTCCGGCTCCTCGATCCCTTGGGGATGGTTGGCGGGCGCGGACTCGTGTTCAGTGGTCATGTATGGTTGTTGCTCCTCCAGAATTTGCTCTTAGCGCGCGTGAGTGCGTAAGGCGCTGGTTACGATACCACACGAGAGCGGTGCAACCCCGGGGTAAACGAGGTCAGCCCTTGGCGTCCGCCAGGTTGGTACCGGTCGACAGGTCGACGCGCAGAGGCACCTTCAACTCGGCAACCCCCTCCATGAGCGTCCTGGTGAGCGCCTCGGCGTCCGCCAGCTCATCCTCGGGAGCCTCCAGGATCAGCTCATCGTGGATCTGCAGTAGCAACGTTGTTGCAAGTCCCGCCTGCTGCAAGCCCGAGTCCAAATCGACCATCGCCTTTTTGATGATGTCGGCAGCCGATCCCTGCACCGGGGCGTTCAATGCCATTCGCTCACCCATTTGCCGGATCCGGAAATTGTCACTGGAGAGTTCGGGCAGGTAGCGGCGCCTCCCGAAGATCGTCTGCGTGTAGCCGCGATTGCGCGCTTCGGTGACGACGCTCTGCAGGAACTCCCGCACGAGCGGGAACTGCTCGAAATAGGTTTCGATGTGCTGGCGAGCCTCTTCACGCGAGATCTGGAGACGATCGGCGAGGCCGAAGGCTTCCATGCCGTACAAGAGACCGAAGTTGATGGCCTTGGCCCGTCGGCGCATCTCGAGGGTCACGTGCGCCGGTTCCAACCCGAACACCCGGGCCGCCGTCTCAGTGTGAATATCGGTTTCGGTACCCCGGAAAGCCTCGAGGAGGCCCGGATCCTCGCTCAGGTGGGCCAGGACCCGCAACTCGATCTGCGAATAGTCTGCGATCACAAACCGCCAGCTCTCCCGCGGCACGAAAGCCCGTCGTATCGTCTTTCCACGCTCAGAACGCACCGGGATGTTTTGCAGGTTCGGTTTGTCGGACGACAAACGACCGGTAGTAGCCGTCAGTTGGTTGAAGCGCGTGTGGATACGACCATCCTCGGTAACGAGCGGCAAATAGCCATCCACGTACGTCGAACGCAATTTCTCCAACTCGCGATACTCGAGTAGATCAGACACGATCGGATGAGCGTCGGCGAGTTTCTCGAGGACCGATGCGTCGGTCGAGGGCGCCCCTTTGGGAGTTTTCTTGAGCACGGGCAAGCCGAGCTGATCGAAGAGGATTTCGCGCAGCTGCCCGGTTGAGTTGACGTTGAACGGCTCGCCGGCTGCCTCGTGGATGCGCCGTTCCAAATCAGCCAGCTGGTCCCTCAAGCTCTCTCCGAGTTCTTCGAGGTATTCGCGGTCGATGCCGATTCCGGCCGCCTCCATGCGGGCCAGCACCAAAACCAGCGGCATCTCTATATCGTCCAGCAGCGCCAGTTCGTTCCGCTCCGCAAGCTCGGCTCTGAGCCGCTCGGCCAGCTTACCGACGATAACCACCCGTCGACCGGCTGCTTCGATGTCCGGACCGCCGCCGAAGTCGAGCATCCCCTGTGCGCCGGCATCGTCGTCCCGGTCGGGCGATTCGAGCTCGACGTTGAGGTAGCGCCCGGCCAGATCCTCGAGCTGGTAGGTACGGGCGGCCGGATTGAGAAGATAGGCGGCCAGCGCCGTGTCCGTGGCCAGTCCATCGAATCTCATTCCGGCCACCAGCAGATACCGTATGAAGTCTTTGGCGTCGTGTAACACCTTGGGATGGTTCGGTTCACCCAGCACGGGCGCCAGCATTTCCAGGTTGGAACCGGGCACGAAGGCGGCGCGTTCGTCGCTGCGGGCAATGGCTACACCGGCGAGCTGGTGCCCATCCCAGACCGGCTCCAGCACCAGTGGTACCTGGGTGGCCAGCTCCCGTATTTCCGCCGGGTCGGTGACCACTCCCGTTTCGACCTCGAGGACCTCACCCGCCGGTCCGCCGGACACGGAACCCAACGCCATGAGCCGGTCCCACAACGAGTGGAACTCCAAACTCTCGAAGATGTCCTTTGCGGCCTCCCGGTCGAAGCCCGCCCAGCGCAGACCCTCCGTCGCGATGTCCAGGGAAAGGTCCCGGACCAGACGCATCAGGCGCCGGTTCAGGAATACCTGCTCGCGGTGGGCGGTGAGGCTCTCGCTCAGCTTGGGCGTCTGTTCATCGAGGTGGTCGTAAAGGCCTTCGAGGTTCCCGTAGCCGGCGATGAGTCGCGTGGCAGTTTTCTCTCCCACTCCGGGTACCCCGGGCAAGTTGTCGGACGTATCGCCCCGCAGCGCGGCGTACTCGGGATACTGGTCTGCTCGGATTCCGTATCGTTCTTCAACCCAGGCTTGGTCGGCGACCACCATGTCAGAAATGCCGCGTCGGGTATAGAGCACACGGCAATGGTCGTCGATGAGCTGAAAGGTATCGCGATCTCCGCTGACGATGAGCACATCCCAACCTTCTGTGCTCGCCTGTGACGCCACGGTGGCGATCACATCGTCGGCTTCGAACCCGGGCAGCTCCAGCTGGCGCATCCCCAGCGTGTCAACCACCTCCCGAATCAGCGGCAGCTGACTGCTGAACATGTCGGGCGCCTTTTCCCGCTGCGCCTTGTAGTCGGCGTACGCCTCTTTCCGGAAGGTCGGCTTCGGGGTGTCCCACGCCACCGTCACCGCATCCGGGTGATGGTCACCGAGCATCTTGATCAACATGGCGGTGAACCCGTACACGGCATTGGTTACCTGCCCGGCACTGGTAGCCAGGTCATCCGGCAGGGCGTAGAAGGCCCGGTAGGCGAGGTTGTGTCCGTCCAGAACGGCGAGGGTCGGCATCGAGCCGCATCATAGGTCGCCGAGGTGGCTCAGCAGCTTGTCCCGTTTCCGCTCCAAGCGTTGGCGCCTCGAACTGACATCGGCGAGGGCCTTTTCGAAGCGGGCGACGTCGGCAGCGGTGTCCCGGGCGAAGGATCGGTCCTGCCAGTCCTCGCTCACTGCTGCGTCACGTTGGGCGTCATCGTCGATGTGGCGGTGGAACCGCAGTTCCTCGGCAACCAGCTCCTCTCCGCGCGCTAAAGCCTCGATGGCATCATTGATCTTGAAGAGTTTGGCCTCTACACCCATCAGGTCGTTCCGACGTCGGCGGCTGCGTACCATAATGAGGCATCCAGCCGGGATGGCGGAACGGTAGACGCGACGGACTCAAAATCCGTTGTCCGAAAGGGCGTGCGGGTTCGAATCCCGCTCCCGGTACTCTGCAACTCCTGTCATCGGGTGAGACCCGGCGGTATCCACCGGGAAGTAACGCCAGAGCGAAACAATCTCTTGCTCAGGATTTCCCCGCCATCTGCCGATGGAGTTGATGCGCTGGGCCGGGAGGGGCATTCAACGGGTTCGCCTGCCTGGGAACCCTCCCTGGCCCGGCAGGAACCGCCCCTCGCAGTGCGGCAATCATCCCGCCGGCCTGCCTTCGATCCCACTCCCGGTACCGGGGTACCGGGCGGCGCCAGCCCATCCCTGATTCCCTCACGGTCTGGTTGGTTGCTCCTATCCTGCTCTCCATGTCGCGACTGCCTCCCAGCAAGCCCGACTACCGAAGTCTGCCCGACATGCCCGTTGAGCCGCATGGTCAACGAATTCCCCCGGTCCCCCGCGGCTATCGGCGGTGGCTCCTGCCCTCCCCCAACGATATCGTCTTCCTCACCGCCTTCTTTGCGGCACTTGCCCTCGGAGCCGCCCTCACCAGCCGCGACGGCGACCTGGGAAGACATCTCCGGTTGGCGGAATGGATGTTCGAGAACCGGACCGTGCCGCTCACCGACGTATTCTCATACACGCGGGCAGGGTCGCCGATCGTCGCACATGAATGGCTCGCTCAGCTGGTGCTGGGTGTTGCCCACCGGGTGGCGGGCTTCAACGGAATCGGCCTGCTCACTGCGATAATGGTCTCCGCACCGTGGGTGATCGTGAGCCGGGCGCTGCTGAGACGTGGGGTCCCGGTTTCGGCGGTAATACCACTCTCCCTGCTGGGCGCCGTTGCATCCGTTGTGCATTGGGCAGCCCGGCCTCATGTGTTCACATTTGTGTTTTTCGCCTACTGGGTGATAGCACTCGCCGACTACGAGCAGGGCCGCCGCAAGAGCGTATACGCCCTCATCCCCTTGACGCTGATCTGGGCCAACACGCACGGAGCATTCATCGTCGGGTTCGTTCTGGTCGGCATGTACCTGGTCGCCGCGCTACTCGACCGTCACCTTGCTCGAGCGCGACATCTGTCGCTGGTTCTCGGAGCCTCGATAGTGGCATCACTGGCGAACCCCAACGGCCTCCGATTGATCGCCAAGAGCTTTGGCTATATCGGAGACGACTTCCTACTCAGGTTCACCACGGAGTACAACTCACCCGACTTCCACCTCAAGGGCTTCTGGCCCTTCCTTCTGATCGTCCTTCTCGGGGTTGTCCTCTCACTGCCGCGGCGCAATTCCGGACGGATCCTCTTCGTGGGATGGGCGGCTTTGGCGATGTATTCGTTCCGCAACGTCCCACTCTTCGCACTGATCGCGATTCCGCTCCTCGCCGAGCAACTAATCGCAACAATGCAATCACATCCTGAGTTCCTGGGCCGCCCCCGCGCCTGGCTGGCCCATCGGGGTGAACCCTGGTCGGAGGTCAACCGCACCGTCATCGGAGGAACGATGTCATTGTTCGTTGTCCTCGTCGTCGGCCTGATGATGGGACCGGCGGAACGTGAGAGCCCGTTCTTCTTCAGACAAGACCTCTTCCCGATCGAAACGATGGACGTACTCGCAGCCGCTCCACCGGGGGACCGGGTGTTCAACCAGTTTGCCTGGGGTGGGTATCTCCTCTATTGCTGTTGGCCCGACATCGAGGTGTTCATAGACGGGCAGACGGATTTCTATGGACCGGAGCTGACACGGGAGTACGAAGAGACCTTCACGGGGCGGGCGGACTGGAATGAAGTCCTCGCCGCCTACCAGGTCGATTGGGTTCTGATCGAGCCCGAGGCGGCTCTGGCCCAGGTCCTGGCGGAAAGCGATGCATGGGTGGAGGTTTCTCGCGACCGTTCTGCGGCGGTATTCGTTCGGGCTCTGGATTCATAGATTCGGCGTCGGATTCGACCGAGATAATCTCCGACCGTGGGTACCGTTCATGGTGACAGCGGTCACCCGACCACTTGAACCGGCCCACTTGCCGCATCCCCCACTCCCCCGGCCGGGACGGTTCCTCTCCCCGGCGGGTGGCCGCTGTTTACAGGGTGGCCGGCTCCGGATCTCCTCCGTCGTCACCAAGCCGTTTGATGGCCGCAACGAACAGCGCCACCAGCCCGTAGGTCGGCGCGAACGAAACGAGAATACTGGGCAGTTTGGCGGCAAATACCACCGGGCCCCAGAAGCCCAGCGAGGCAACCAGGCCCAACAGCCACCATCGATCGGCCGACATCCGTAGATCCAACCGGGCCCCAACGATCACCAGCGCCGGGATGGCCAGCACCAGATAGTTCAGCCACGACAGCGGCGACAGGAGCAGGGCAACCGCCGTTCCCGCCACCCACACCTGATCGGGCCGGACTGCCCACTTGAGGTAGAGAGGAACCAAGATCACCGCCCCGATGCCGGCCAGTATCCACCCGAGGGTTTCCGACGACAGGGCGGTGCCGAAGGACAAGAGGGAGTAGTTGCCGAACGCCCCGTACCACCTGCTCGATGAACCAATGACCTCGGTAGCGAAATCGGCCACGTTCGACCATCCCAGCACGGCGAAGCTCGCGATGCCGAGGACCAGAAGAGTTGCGGCGCCGGTGCCTACTCCCACCCGGGTGCGGCGCCGGACCAGTCCCACCAGCCACATGCCCGGGAACAGCTTGAGCGCGGTGCTCAAACCCCACCACACACCGGCCGCCCCGAATCCCCGACGGCGCAAAGCCCGCCACCCGAGGAACCCGAGCAGCAAGACCAGGCTCTCGATATGGTTCCTAGTCACCAGGAACCGGAAGCTGGTGGTGAGCAGGGCAGCACCCGCGAGAGCAACGCCCACCTCTGGCGAGAAACCGAGTTCCCGTCCCGTGAGATAGGTCACCGTCAGCAACACCACTACCGACAAGCCGGCCAGGAGCAACCAGGCCGTGTCGTAGGGAAGCAAACTCAGCGGCGCTACCAGCACTACGGTGGGGGGCGGATCGGCCGGATAGGCGTTGTAGCCCTTTACGCCGAATCGTTCCTCGATTTCTGCTTCCAACGACCCGTACACCGGCCTGCCGTCGAACAGTCGCTCGCCACCGAAGTAGTAATTGGGGAAATCCGGAAGGGCCCTACCATCGAGCGACTTCGGAGCTTCCCGGGCGAAAAACACGCCGAAGAGAACAACCGCCACCGCCGCCCCACCAACGAACACCCACCGCTTCACCGCAACGCCCCGGTCAGGTCGGCCACCAAACTCCCCACCTCGCTGACGGCAGCCCGCTCGTCGGGTGCCTCCAGGACCCGCCGAACGAGGGCCGACCCAACGATGATCCCGTCCACCTGCCCGGCCAGGGAACGAGCCTGGTCGGGTGTCGAGATGCCGACCCCCATTACCAGTGGCAGTCCGGTGACAGTCCTGATCCGGGCGGCGAGTTCCCGGGCGTGCGTGCTGGACCGGCTTCTTTCTCCGGTGACTCCCAGATCGGCGATGCCGTAGATGAACACCGGGTTGGCAGCGGCAATGGCTTCGAGACGGGCCTCGGTGGTGGTCGGGGCGGCGAACAAGACCATACCCAGTCCGGTTGCTTCGATCGGTTGCTGAATGGCTTCGGCTTCCTCCAACGGCAGGTCGGCAACGATCAGACCGGAGGCGCCTGCTTCCATGCATCTCTGCGCAAACGTGTCTGGGCCGATCCTGAAGATGGGGTTGGCGTAGGTCATCACCAGGACCGGCTTTCCGGTCCTTTCGACCACGGCGGCGACAACCTCGAGTCCCGCCTCAATGGTCGCCCCGCCGGCCAGAGCGCGCTGATTGCCCGCTTGAATCGTCGGACCGTCCATCATCGGGTCGGAGTAAGGGATACCAACCTCGAAAGCGTCGGCCCCCGATTCCGCCATTGCCACGAAGAGATCGGCGCTGGTCGAAAGCGATGGCAACCCGGCCGTCATGAACGGCAGCAGGGCGGTACGTCCCGATGAACGTACGTCGGCAAACAGTCTCTCGAGTCGAGTCCGGCTCACCGTGCCATCCTCGCCAGCTGTTCAACGTCCTTGTCGCCTCGACCGGACAGGTTGACCAGCACGGTACGTCCCGCCAGGGTCTCGGATTCTCGAACGATCCAGGCAATGGCGTGAGCCGATTCGAGAGCCGGGATGATGCCCTCGGTGCGGGCCAGTAACTCCAGGGCGGCTAGGGCTTCATCGTCGGTGGCCGACTCGTAGCGGGCGATTCCGGTCTGCGCAAAGAAAGCATGTTCCGGTCCAACGCCGGGATAGTCGAGCCCCGCCGAGATCGAGTGGGCTTCCAGCACCTGGCCTTCGGCATCCTGGAGGAGGTACGTCCTCGTCCCATGCAGAATCCCGGGGGTCCCCGCCCCGATCGATGCCCCGTGTCTCCCGGAGGGTATGCCGAGACCGGCGGCTTCGACTCCGATCAGCTGAGGACCCAACCCGGCGAACGGGTAGAAGATCCCGATGGCGTTGGAACCGCCCCCGACGCACGCCACCACGTAGTCCGGCAAGTGACCGTTCAACTGCGACAGGGCTTCCTCCCCGATCACCTTTTGGAATTCGCGCACCATCCACGGGAACGGATGTGGTCCGACCACCGACCCGATGACATAGTGGGTCGTCTCGACGGTGCGCACCCAGTCCCGCATCGCTTCACTAACGGCGTCCTTGAGCGTTCCCGCGCCGGTGGTGACCGGAATTACCTTGGCACCCAGCATCCTCATCCTGTGAACGTTGAGCGCCTGCCGGTCGATGTCTACCTCGCCCATGTACACATCGCATTCCAACCCGAAGGAAGCCGCCGCGGTCGCCGTGGCGACACCGTGTTGGCCGGCGCCCGTCTCGGCGATCACGCGCGGTTTGCCCATGTCGCGGGCCAGCATGACCTGGCCGATGGCGTTGTTGATCTTGTGGGCACCGGTATGAGCAAGGTCTTCACGTTTGAGCAGAATCCGCACTCCCAAACGCTCCGAGAGGCGGCTCGCTTCGTGTAGAGGCGTTGGCCGTCCGACGAAATCACGCAACACCCGTTGATACTCTCCCAGAAAACGGTCGTCGGACCAGGCGTTCTCGAACGCCGCAGCAAGCTCATCGAGAGCGGGGATCAACGTCTCCGGAGCAAATCGGCCACCGAATTCGCCAAAGCGACCCTGGCCGTCGGGTCTCTCGAGTTTCATCGACCTCGCGCCCTCTCCACGAATGCCCGGATCCGCTCCGGGTCCTTTATGCCAGGGGAGGACTCTAGGCCCGACGAAGCATCAACCCCCCACGGGGCAACCCGGCGAACGGCCTCCTCTATGTTGTCGGGCGAGAGCCCGCCGGCCAGCACATACGGACGCCCGAGGTCGAGAATCAACCCCCAGTCGAACGGCTCACCCGTCCCCCCGTGGGTGTCTGCCCGGTACGTGTCGAGCAGGGGGACTTGTCCGGCGGGTACGCCGCGCAGATCAATCCGGCCGAGCACAGCCACGGGCCGGAGCACGAAGAGTCCCTCCCGCTGCGCCCGCGCGGCGGCTTCCCGTCGATGATCGCCGTGCGGTTGGACACCGCCGGCGCCTGTGGCGTCGACGGCCGCCATCAGTTCGGACGGCGTGACATCAACGGTGACGATCACACTGAGGGCGGGCATTTCATGGGCCAGTCGGCGCGCCCTGGATTGAGTCACGGCCCGGGGAGACTCCGGAGCCAAGACGAACCCGATCGCATCGGCACCGGCTTCGACGGCCGTGGCCACGTCACTCTCGCGTCGCAGACCGCATACCTTGACCCAGGTCATCCATCCTCCAGCAAGCCTGCCAGGAGCGAACCCGGGTCGGGCGCACGCACGAGGCTCTCCCCGACGAGGACGGCATCGTATCCGGCAGCCCGCATCCGGTGAGCATCGGCTCGAGTCCAGATGCCGCTCTCGGCTACCGCCACCATCGCCCCCTTCAGCAACGGCGCCAGCATCTCGGCAGTACCGAGATCCACTTGGAAGGTTCCCAGGTCGCGGTTGTTGACGGCGATGACGCGAGCGCCGACCGCCCGGGCCCTATCAACTTCGATGGGGTTATGGACTTCGACCATGGCCTCCATCCCCGATGCATGGGTTTCGGCGAGGAGGCCGGTGAGCGTTTCATCGTCCAGGG
>Ga0209341_10003079_pt1 | contig 15681 bp, 30 predicted proteins | sample RifCSP13_2_FD_184020 | JGI IMG/M metagenome (GOLD analysis project Ga0209341, IMG submission 184020) | Soil microbial communities from Rifle, Colorado - Rifle CSP2_sed 13_2 (SPAdes) (version 2) | ecosystem: Environmental > Terrestrial > Deep subsurface > Rock core/Sediment | place: Rifle...
GGACCGCCTTCTGCCGAGCGCATCGGACCAGTGCCGCGTTGTAGACATCCTCGATAATGCCGGCATTCGTGCGCTGGCTGTCGGTATAGGGCACGACATCGTCGAGCATGATATATGAGTAGGCCGTGCCTTGCAGCCGCGTCACAGACGGCAAGTCGTCAATCCCAAAAAGATCGACAGAAATAATCGGGGCCGTAAATATCTCTAAATGCTTATAATCATTCTTCCATTGGTGCATCGATTGGAGCGCCGGGTACTCTGAGAAGAAGTCCCGGAATAGCGGCACAACGGAGTGCTTAATATTTTCGTGGGTGTCGCGGATGATACAGCAGTAGAGCGGCGTGTTTTTCCTGGTCAGGATTTCCAAGTTCCTCGCAGCATGGACCAGCATCCCGAGTGGCCCAGCCGCCATCGACTTTCCCGAACCCATCCCGCCCACAAGTATCACAATAAGCGCATTGGAGGTAATGGCAGCCGCTTGAGTTGGGAGGGGTCTCAGGATGATGTCATTCGGAGATTCTTCGGTCTCGACTGGCATGGCTCTGTGTCCAGGAGGGGCCTACCGCAGCCGAGAGGATGACTGGATAGGCCCCCTGCAGAAGAGAGAGGCAACACAGAGACAATACCCACCGCAGGCGGGAATTGTCAAGCGGACGCGCTAGATATGAAAGAGTGTCCTGATATATCCACAGATCATTTCGTCTGCGGCCTGGGTATCTACCTCCTCGGCATATCCATACTCATCGAACGTCCCCGATACCAGCTTTGCACGTACCAAAGCATCGTAGACCACGCCTTGCCACCCGCTATTTCCAAACGGGCGCTTGCCGGAGAATCCCTCCTCCTCCTCCCAAAGCTTCAGCAGTAAATACCCGAGATACTCGCCAATAGTCCCGGCACCAACATCGTTGGGGCCAAGTGGGATCGTAGAGATATCTTCCATCTGTCCTCCTCCTAGTTCAACACCATCTCCAGTCTCGGGTTCGTAATCCCAGGGCTCCCAGCAGTGCGGTAGCCCACCCATGCCTTGACATTGTGTGGCTTTGCCATCACGGCGCGCAGCAGCACGCAGGCGGTCCACGCACTCTGGACCCACTTCTGCTTCCCGAGCGGGAGTTCTGGATAGTAGGTGTACACCACGCCTGGTTCCATCACCTCACCCCACACATGTGATCTTAATCACGAGATTGTTCGACAACAGATCGTCGGTGTTGTGCGCAGTGGCTGCCCGCGACTTGATGCCGTTCCCCCCAACCACCCACTCGCTATTGTCTAACTTGATCACCCAAGATCCTGCCTGATAGTACGGGTAGCCTATCGCCGGCGGTTGCGTCTGGAATCCTGGGACGTGGACCCACGCAGCAGGGCTCATGGGGATGCCGCCGTTGAAGCAATAGACATAGTGGGTTACAGAGCCAGAGCCTCGCACCATCGTCCAGGACCACTGCACCTGGTACGACCAGGCGTGTGCCAGCGAGGTCCACGCGAGCAGGACGAGCAGAGATAGGCCACACAGTTTCATTTTCATGGGATTTCCTCTCTAAATTTAAGACGATCAGCAGATGTCACCGCGACTGCGAGTGCGGACCACATATCGGCTACCACGCCATGCAGGGGGCCGTAGCCGCTTTTCATCGTCCCTATCGCCTTCTCCTTCCCGCCGTAGCGGTCTATTAGGGCCTGTCGGACGTGCTGGTCTCCGGCCCGTGGCGTGCCACAGAGATGCAATACCACCTCTTTCCGCGTGAGCGTGGCAATGTCTATATGCTGGAACAGCGCTTCGCGCAGTTCGCCAATCACCACACAGGTGTCGAACACCTCATGGCCAATGGCCCGCATACCATACGACGTGATCATCTCAATCACGGCTATCCGGCAATATTGCAGTGGGATCGGGTCCACCACAAAAGGCACTTTTCCGTGACGGAAATACCCCAAGAGTGATTCATTCCCCCACGACGAACAGACTATGCCTTCCTCTGGAGTCAGCGGATACAGCGCAATCGCACTCTTGGCCGGGCCAGGGTCAATCCCCAGGATGTAGCTCATGCTCTCTCTCCTCCCACGGGTCATTCCCGGCAATATCGGTATAGAGCGTTCGCGCATCATCTCGGAACTTCCTGAGTGCGTGACAACACTCCCCCCACGTCATGCGACGCCCACTGCCCGCCACACTATCCCGCAGCATATCATCTAACCCATCTGCCAGATACGCCACACGATTTACTGTCCGCTCACTTATGGTGTACATCTCACCCCTTCCCAATTGCTGTCAGCGCAACCAACGCGTGCCGCTCTCGGCGGAGCCATTCTGCCACGCGGCTGTCTGTGAGCGCTTCCTGTGGCGTCTTCCCGGTCTGCACCAGGCGACAGAGATGCTGAGCCACCGGGAGACCCGCCTGCAAGGTCTCTGAGGCCAGGTTCGCCAGCGAGCCTTTCGCGGTAAACCCGAACACGGCCTCAAGAATCTGGCTCCGCCGTTTCTCAGCAATCCGCCCCTCCCCTGGCAAGGCGCTCTCCCAAATACTATCAACCAGGTCCACTGTCGCTGAGTCCTCTGCAAACGCCTCCAGCGTCGCCTCTAGCGCATCATTGATTGCCGCCTTGCCTTCCTCGGACATCGGCAGGTCGCCAATCGTCTGCGGCGCAGATGTGGAGGCAGTGGTCACCGTCGTGGCAGTCCGCACTTCAATCGGTGGCTCCTGCGGTTGGCGTACCACGATTTCTCCAGTCGTGGGGTCGAGGTCGTATGTCTCCAACTCTGGCGCCTCAAGCTGCCAGTCACGCTGGATGACATTTGAGGTGACTACGCCTCCTCGGTGGTCAAAATGCATGACCTCAATCGCCAAATCCAACTCAATCCAACAGAGTTGCCGACTCACCGTTTTGCGTCCCATCGGCACAAAATCCGTATGCCAGATCGACCGATCGAGACGCTTGTATTTCACGGCCTGCTGGTGGGACTTGCTAAATCGATCTCGGTGGGCTTCCATTTCCGCGACGGACATTTCTAACCAATACTCGCCACCGTCGCTCTGCCGGACATAGGCATAGAAGCATTCGAGCGTTCCCCGGTCACTTCCTCGCGGAGGCTGGTGAATCAGACGCATCTGCGATCCACGTTCCCTCACATAGAGATCGTTGGTGTAGACGGGCTGGGCATCGAGGATGGCGAGTGGCGTGCCAGCCTGAGCGTACGCCCGCCGCGCTAGCTTCATCAACCCTTTGTAGCCCAACTGTAGTTGGGCATCGGTATGCGTCTTGACAGACTCTCTGGTCCGAGGGTCGTATTTGTAGCGATCATACGGCACCAAGAACACCTCATTGGGCACGTCTGTCCTGAGGCCGAGTTGGGCCATTTCGAGCACCGCGCCACAGAGCGAGATATCCGTGCACTCGTAGAGCTTCGGATTTTTGCGCATGGTGGTGGTTGCGAGACTTGCCAAGAGATCCGCAGTCATATACTTCGGCAGGACTGCCGCAAACTGCGGTTTGTATTCTTCCATCAACGCTCGCACGGTTTCTGGCCTGGAGACCGCTTTTTGGTCAGTTTTCACCAACTTTTTGGCCAATTCTTCATTCGTTTTCGCCATGTTCTTGCCTCTCTCCTCAAAATGGTAGACACCACTCCCGCGTCGGCAACCGCGCACCGCAGCACTTACAGAAAGCCCCTTCGTTGTCGTAGGACGGGGAGTGTATGTCTTGCGGATGATTAACCGACCCGATGGGGACGCGCACATCATATTCGGGTGGAAGCGTATTTTCATTCCCAGTCGGCAGCATGTGCACCGGCTCGCCCTCTGGGCCTTCAGGCAACTGCATCCGTGGCATCCGGTTGCGGAGGACGCGCTGCGCAAAGTTTTCCTCGGGGTGGTCACCTGTCAGGGCAGTCATAGCGCTCGCTGGTACACGCCACATCGGCAACCGATACGGGCCAACCGCCACAAAGCTTTTTGCGTAGTGCGCATCATCGAGGAGCTGCGGCGTATCCACGCCAACCGCCCGCAATGTCCGCACCGTCGTGGCCCGACGAAATGACGCCGACTCCCGGTACCTCCCGGCAAGCGCGAGCCGTGCACGGCCCATCGCTATGGCACGTCCACGCTTTTTATCGAAATGGTCCAGCGGCGAGCGAATCGCTATGCCCACCCCAGTCAGCCAATAGGCACCTGACGTGGCCGTCCATCTTTCTTCTATATAGACTACAGTGACGAGCGGGTCGCCACCGTCTGGCCCGCGCAAGTAGTCTACATGATACTGTTCAGCCATCGTCATCGCCCCCCCTCCTTCCGCTTGCCTATCGAAAAGGCCCGAAAGGTGGACGCGGGAATGATGGTTTCCTTGCGCGTCCGCCTCTGCCACCGGACTTCATAGTCCCCAACCGTCCCCGTCTCGAAATGCCCCAGCATCTGCATGAGCTGCGCCTTCGCGGCCTCCTTCACCTGCTCGCCCTCTTTCGCGACCGCTGCGCCTTGCTGGTACGACTCTATCAACCCCAACGCTTCTACCGGCAGCGGCCGTGACACGTGTTGGACTGTCGGCTCACCATACCAATCCGCCAAGCAGTCCACATCTGCCCCGGTCGCCACTGGCATCTCCTCCCGGAGCAAGCTGGCCACAAAGTTCTGCTCCCCCTCGATCAGTGCCGCCATGAGATGCGCATCCGCATCAACTCGCCTGGTCTCGAACCGCTGCCCGCCGATGAGCACGCCGACATAGCCCCACGTGCATCCGGTCACCGCCATCGTGTGCAAGATCTGGGCATGGGCCCAATCCGCAATATTCTTGTCGGCCCAGTGCGGAGCCATGTACACCGAAGTCGTCTTGAATTCCGCCACGCCTCTATCGTCTGGGGCACGCCCCGCCTCGGCCAGAAACCCGTCCGGGGTCGCAATCATCCACGGATAGACCGGATGCTGGTAAATCCCTTTCGCCTCCCATACCTCGACAGGCTCCCGCTGCGAGAGCATGGTGCGCAGGGCGGGCTCCAGCATCCGCCCACACCACATGGCCTCCGTCTCCTCGGCATCTGGGCTGAGCAAGCCCTTGAGCTGCAACCACGCCTTGAGCGGGGAGGTGTAGGGGTTCAGCCCCAGCACCGCCCCCGCCATCGACCCGCCGATATGCCCTGTCGCCGTGAGCTGATTGCGTAGCGTGGCATACTCTTCCTGCGACATGCCGTCAAGGGTGTGGAGTGGTTTGAGCAGCATGCTGCGTCTCCTCTACACGACGGAGTTTCTCCAGCTCATCCTGTAAAAAAGTCACTGCAACACCATACGAATTTTCCATGTCCCGCTGCTCTGGGGCCGGCAATACAGCGGCCTCCTCGTCACGCGAGGCGTCAAGAGCAATATGGTCCTTGTGCTCAGCCGCCAGCCCGTGAGCCCAGCGCTGATACCATTTGAGGAAATCAACGTCCCTCGGCTCTGGGGCCGGCACCGCAGAGGCCTCGAGCTCGGCTAAGTGGATCGTGGCATGTTCCCACCATACCCTCGGCCTTTCCACACCATAGCTGTGATAGGTGATCTCCCTGATCGGCGGCAAGGTGGGATGCCTCGCCGCTAACCCCTCCAAAATCAACTCCTCTACCTCTTCTCTCGTCAGCTTCACTTCCATTTTCCGCCCTTTCTGTGGCTCGTTGAAGCACCTCTGTCCTCTCCTTGCCTAATATACGTCCTCCCACCAAAACGTCAAGAACGGGAGTCTCTGTTGCGTTCTCCAGCCCTTCCAGGAGCTTGACCAGTGCCAGAGTGAGGCGATGCTGCCGACGGAAATCCCGTAGGCCCTCCGTGTGTGGATAGGCGCGCCACACCCTGAGGTCTGCCTCGATATCCTTGAGGCGCTCCCGTGCCTCTGCTAACAAGTCGGTAATGGTAATGGCCCTCGGCATCTAGACTAGACCTTAAATCGCGGCAGTCCACGCCGCCTCTCGTGGTAACACGTGGCATTACACCGCACCGGCAGCCCCCGCCGGGCTCGATACAGTTTCTTGCCGGTTAACTCCGGCAGTTCCTTCTGACAGCTCGCACACCACGCCCGCAACGGCGCCCGCTCCTGCACCGCCGACAAGTTCCCAGGCAGTATCCCCCCCTGCATTAGCTTGTCCCGCAAGGCTGCGATGTCTACCCCCGCCCCTATGCATACCACCTCCAGGCTGGAGACCACGTCGCCTGGCCAGGTCTCGCCGTGCAGCCACCGCTGCGCCATCTGCTGCTCCCTCTCGTCTGCTCCCTTCGGCGCCTGCCCCTGCTTGGCTACGCCGCCCCTGGCTTCTTCCAGTATCGCGTTCAACACCGCCTGGCAAAAGGCGTGCACATCCTCTTGCCACCACTCTCCGACTGTGGCGGCATGTCTGGCTGCTTCCTCAGACGTCTTCTCGGCGTTCCATTCCTCAGTCGGCATGCTGTTGCTCCTGTATCTCCTCGACATACGCCCATATCCACCCGTCCGGCTCCATCTGTTCCCGGGCCAAGTCTTTCGCCTGCTCCAACGTCGGCGCCGCTTGCACGACCTCGACATGTCGTGTCCGTTGAAATACGATTCTATAGCGTGGCATCCTGCCCCTCCTCTGCACGGCGCAACAGCGCCTCCGCGTGTTCTACCAGGCGGTCCGCCTGGACCATTCCGCGTAATGCGTCCCAGATCCTTTGCTGGGACGCGATGATCGCACAGACCAGCTCTAGTGTGGCGACAATCGCCGCCTGGGTCTCTCTCTCCTCGACTGGCTCGGGCCAGTACGTCTGCAACTGGGCGAGGTGCTCTCGCGCATACACCAGTTGGGCAGTCATCACCGTTGGTTCAGTCATGGTCCTCCTTCCACAGTTGCACCGCAAGGCGACAGATGGCCTCGGCGACTGCTGACTCGTCATGCGACGGCACCCACACGACCACCCTGGGGGGACAAACCCCACCAATCATGAGCCGCGAGAGCACCAATCCCACCTTGCCCACTTGCCACTCGATCCCGATGCCGTACCGCCGCATCGCAGGATAGCAATCACTCAGCCGCAGCCAGGGCGCCCACCGACGACTCGCGGCGCTCTGGTACCTATACCCCTCGCTCCCGCCTTCGACCACCCCCTCTGGCACCAACTCCCGCTGTCCGTGCGCCTCCATGCAGGCCCAGAGCGCATCGGCAAGCCGCGGTCCGTCCATACCGCCTCCTATCGAAAGTCTTCTGGCCGAATGTCCGTGAAGTCCAACGGCATCTGCCGGGGGTCCACGAGTTCGACGTTGTAGAGCCCTATCGCAATCTTGTCGCGCATCTCGCAGGCCCTCCGGACCAACTCCTGCACCTTCTTGCGCTGCGCGTCTGCCAAGTCCGCATTCGCCAAGATCGTGGCCACAAATTCGACGCGCGTGTTCGCGTCGAGCTGCAACGCCTTGACGACGAGATCCGTCGCCTGCTCGTGAATCGAGAGCGCCATGTGTCCTACTCCTGTTCTGGATACCCTAACAACTCGTTCGGCGTGGCCCCCAGCGCCTCCGCTAACTTGAGCAACGTCTTGACCTCGATGTTCTTCCGCTCCCCGCACTCAATCCCCGCGAGGTGCGACTGCGACATCGTCGCCTCCAAGGCCAAGGCCATCTGCGACCACCCCAGCGCCTTCCGTCTCGCCCGGATGCGGCCCCCCAACCCGTCCAGCCTACTCAAAGACATGAAACACCACTCTCTCTTCCGGAAACTGGAATGTCCCCACATAGCGCCCCGCCTGTGCCGGCAATGCGTGCCCTGTCCCTACGACAGTGAGGGATATCGTCTCTCGTGCATTGTCTGTCTCGACGAGCGCCCACACCATCGGCTGCCCATCCTGCACTTGCACGGTGAGCAACTCCGAGCCCTCCGGCAGTTCTATCTGTTCCTCGTTCAGTGCTACCTTCCAAATTGTCCGCATCTCTCCCCCCTTCCTCTCCTTCACAAACGCTCGGCACGGAGGCGAGCAATCACCCGCTGCGCCGCTCCCACGCCATTGTCACGGTCATATGCGGCCGGCGAAAACGCCTCGCCCCGTAAATCGACCTTCATGACCCGCCCCTTGACGTAATCAAAATAGAGGGCGGCTCCGCTCGCGGCGATCATGACCTCGGCTTCTGCCTCCGACATCTCTTCTCTGTCCGCCTGCCACCTTCCCAGCCCCTGCGGATGCGACGCATTGTAGAGCGCCGCCAGCACCGCCGCCTTCCTCAATCCCCGGATATCGATCATGGCGTCCCTCCCGTTCCCCTCCTACGCGATCGGCGATTGCTCTTCTAACCACGTGATAAACGCCTGCACTCCCGCATCGAGCTTCTCGAACGCCTCGGTGCTGGCGTAATCATACTCTCACATCGCTTTCCACTCCCCGATCTCCCGCTGCATGTGCACCCGCTGCTTCGTCTGCTGATAGCGCCTCCAGTCCCTGTCCATGCCGTTCCCCCTCCCTCTTCGCCTCCGCCTCCATCTCCCGCCGGAGCCGCCGTGTCTGCGTCCGCCAGCGCTTCTCCCCCCCCTTCCACCCATATGCCCGCGCTAAGTAGTAATACCGTACTCCGCCGACGCCCTCTGTGCGCTCCAAAATCTTCCGCTCGACGAGCTCCCTCAATACCCGGCTGATATGCGATGGTTGAATCCCTAACCGCTCCGCTAACGCCCGCTGATTGACTGCTACCTTATTCCCATTCTCTAACTGCGCCGCAATTTTTACAAACACCCGCCAATGCAACCACTTCATCTCCCGATCTTCCGCTAACTGATCTAATTTCTTCTGGAATACCGTCAGAAAATCCCTGCCCCCATACAGCGGCGCCCTCTTGATCCACCTCTCCCGCCTCTCTTCCCACACTTCTCCCGATGCCCGGTCTACCACTCGTACCACAATGTATTCTTCCGGGCTCTCTTGACATTGTTCCACTGGTGGGCTATTCTTCCTCGTCATCAACCCTCCATTCAACGTCACATAGAGCCCAACATTACATCTACGTGTAACTCTCATACATCTACGTGTAACATACTACCCCGGACACCCGCGCCACTGCAAGCCCATTTTTTCCCCCCTCTGGGTATCTGGTATGTATAGGGGTCTCTTTTTCGCCCTTGTAATTTTTTTGGCACCCCCCTCGCTGCTGGCTCTATAGAGAAGCGCGGGGCCGGGACTCCGATCCCCGGTGTTCCGTTTTCGCCCGCCGGCCCCTGCCTCAAAACCGTTTTTGCTGCCTCAGAGGATAAGCATGCTTTTTCTCTTAGGATCTGTGGCTGACGCTTCGGATCTACGCTCCACTTCGCCTATCGCTTCGCCCGAACGACAAGTAGCGACGAGGCTGACAGCGGTAGCAGAGGAGAGCCTGTGCCTTCCTTCTCCCTAGCCAGTGCCACGCGGTACCGTATTGGACGCGCCAGCAGCAGACGCCATGCGCCACGAGCTGGGGGCTCAGCGCTTTCAGCCCGTGGTGCTAACTCCTTGTTGTTACAAGGGATTATTGGTTAAGTGGATAGGAAATGCCGATAGGTGAGACTGGTAGGACCGATACTGTCAAAAAATGGTGCTTCCGATAAGGGCTATTATGGAAACTGTCAGCTACTTGGCGCTATCACCAGAACCCGTTGATTTATGGTGGAGCCGGCGCTTATCGCTGCGGGAGCGCTTAGGGAGCGAGCGACCAGCGGGAGCGTGTTCAGTGTTTAGAGCGGCGTTGTTCAGTGTTGGGTCGCGCTTTAAGTTACCGTTGTGGCGGGCCGACGAGAGCAGAGGTACGACGAGCTTTTCAGGCTGTGCAGGCCTCTTGAGAGCCGCCTGATCACCGGTTGGCATGACGATAATAATTTTAGTTCCAGCGTGCGGATCTTCTTCATAACCAATCATTTGCAGCATGTGAGCTAGGGCAATAGTGGCCTTCAAACGGACCTGGTCATTGACGCTCGGTGTCTTGCTAAAGACCGTCCAAGCGCTGGACAACAACACGTTCGTCGATTCCATTTTCTAATAGTAAATCACGAATGATGAGTTTATTTAATGGATGAGGCATGAGAGGACTCCAGGGAAAAGAGAGAGAGGGAACAGCAGAGAAAGCAACGCAGGAGGAAGGATAGCACAGGGGCGGGGGGAAAAAAAGTAACAGGGAGGGGGGTGACAAAAGAGGAGGAGGGACGTATATAGAGAGAGAGAGGCGGTTGGAGGGGCCAGCCGCCCGCATCCCTCCCCACGCGGGGAGGCCACGGAAAAGGAGCACGCATGAACGCGCAAGTGGATAACGACGCCAGGACGCTGACGGTCACCTGCACGGTGGCGGATCTGTACCTGCTGGACGACGACCGCAGGCTCTATGGGACGCCAGCCCAGGGCGACAGCGGCATCATCACGCAGGGGTACATGGCGAGTGGGCCCAATTTCCAGGACGACCGCGTGGTGGCGCGCCTGGACGATTTTCTGGAGGCCGAGGGGTGGGACCTGCTCGCGGACTACGACGCGGACGACCCAACCCTGGACGACTCGGTGACCATCACGGTGCCCATGGACCGGAGAGAGGAAGTGGATGGAGAGCCTCTAGAGGAGAAGACGCGATGAATCTGAGCGCGACCATTCGCCGAGAGTTCCCGGGTCCGGCCAATGCGGGGCTGCGCAGACGGCTCCGGCAGCGGGTAGCCGTGGGGCTGGACCCCTGGGTGCTGCACGACACAGTGGCCTTGACGGGGCAAGGCACGGAGCGCTTACGCGCGGTATCCCGCGCCTATCAAGAGGCGCATCACAGGGCGGAGGAGGGAGAAGGATGAGGAGAAGCCATGTCAGAGTCAGCATTGTGTGCCTCCGAAAAGCACCCGCGGCAGCATCGGGTGCTGAAAGATAAAACGTGGATCATATTTCGTGGGACCAGCTATCCCGTCTCTCCTGCACAAATGGATGCCCTGGCCAGCGTCGGCCCCCGTGTATGGGCCGGGCTGACCACGTGGGACGAGCAAGTCCTCTCGATCCTCAATATCCAGGGAGAGTTATTTTAGGAAATAGTGTATCAGTTAAGGCCAGGGCACGGCTGGTCTCCCACCATGAGGTGCCATCGTATATGTGGACGTACATGAGTGCAGAGGACGCGGTCGTACTACAAGTTCTCCTCTTTGAGGGGGCGGTATTGAGAGGCACACGCGTGGGAAAAGACTGCATCACGGTGCAGTTGGAAGGCGAGTGTGTGCAGGAGACCTATCATCTGTTCTGTTGCCAGCGCGTGGCAACAGATGCGCAAAGGAATGTCAACAATGTCGTGCGCGACGTGTTACAACACGGGCGCGCGACATTGTCGATAAGCGGAGGCGTGCTCTGGCATGGGCGATTTGCCGACGGGCTCGGCAAGCGTTGTCAGATCGCCCAGATACTTTAGGAGTGCAGTGGTGATGAGGGAACACCTCGGGCAGTACAAGCAGTCCTATGCCGACAGGGAAACCGCCTACCAGCGTGGCGCGATCACCGCGCAGGACTGGGACGCCTATCGGGCAGCCTGGGCTTTTGCGGGCACATGGTGGCAGGGCCGATTCTGTTACTATCATGTGTCCGAGTTTGCCGAGGCGCTCAGGACCCATATACAACACAGACGGCAACTGGATCTGGATCTGTAAGGACAAATCCGAGGCAACCGGAGGGGACGGATATGAGGCATCGCAGGCAACAACACGGGCTCTACGAGTGGTTAGGGCGGCAAGTGGATCGGCGGGCGTATCATCTGGCGTGCCAGTATGATGGGCAGCGGTGGAGCTGCGAGGGAGGGCAGGATGGAGATAGCGTTGGTGGCAGTGTGGGCGGGGTTGATGTGCTGGGTAGTGAGCACAGCGAGGCAGGGAGGGGGCCCCACGAAGACGCGTCGGAAGCGTACAGACTAGAGTGTACAAGCTCTGGGACCGAGAATCGGGGAGTGACAGAATGAGCAACCAGAAAAGGCAACAGCGGGTGCGGTTGACGGCGGACTACGACCACGACATATCGTCGGACGTCTTGGTGGCAGCCATAGCGGAGAAATCCCGGGCCCACCGGCGCATGATCCAGCGCTCGGGCGGGAACTGGTCGTTGGCAACTGCGCTGGCGTACCATGATGACTTTGTCAGGGAGATCGCAGCGGTGCTGTGTGCCGAAAGCGAGGCGTTCAGGGCGCAGGAGTTTTATCAGGCCTGCGGAATGCGGGAACCCGGGACGCAGAGCACGGAGGACGGGGTAGGGAGCATACGGCAGGTGCCATTTTACGGTGAGGCGCGGCAGGCCCTCCTCAAGCAGGGCTGGGCAACGCTGTGGATAGACAGCGCCTTGGACGAGCGTACCGCGACCATGGTAAGGGGCAGACCGATCAGGCCGAACGCAATCCCTAAGGAGGGGAAATGAAAATGAGTACACGCTGCCAGATAGGATTTTATGCGAGTGCGAGCCAACCGCTCAACCAGCCAGACGTGGTGCTGTATCGGCATTGGGATGGGTATCCTGAGGGCGTGTATGGGGTTAGAGCGACCCTGGTGCCGTGGGCGCGGGACTTCGAAAGACGGCGGGGGCTGGCCGACGTCGAGTATGCCGCCGCGCGGGGCTTAGTCGCGCTCATCGCAGCAACGGGGGAGGCCTCCAACGTGCTCGGCTACGGGATCTGTGGCGACAAGGCTTTACACGGGGATATCGAGTATTACTATCGGGTAGACCCGAAATGGGTGATCGTATACGACGCGCCCGACGAGTTTTGGCAGGCAAACGAAGTGGAGCGGCATGCCATCGCTGCCACGCAGGGGGCCGTATGACGCAGGCAGAGGCAGACGAGTACGGGCAGTTTTCCAGTGTTCGCGTCCGGTATGACGGGGCAGAGCGGGAGGCAGTGTTGGACTGGCTGAAGTGGGGCTGGGTCATCATGTGGGTAGACGGCGTGGGAGACGCGCGCATGGCCACCATGTTGAAGGTGAAGCCCGCCAAGCGGGGGCGGGAGCAAGAGCCAGGAAAGGAAAAAGACGCATGACGCACAACGCTTACTACGAGGTGGTAATCCTCCCGCATCATGCCGGCTTTGGCATGTGGCAAGCCGGGGAAGCCAACGGCGAGCCCTGGGCCGATCCCCAGGCCCTTTTGGTGACCATAGCAGACGCCTGGTACCCCGCTGTGCCCAGGCGTCTCGAAGACGGCGCCGCGCTGCCGGAGGGAGCGGAGGACATTCGGGGGAAGATCTGCAACGAGCCGGACGAGGTCTATGTCATGGCCGATCCGGAGCAGGGGCTTATGTACTTTGGCATTCTGACACAGGAGTGGCCCATGAGCTGTAGGGTCTGTGGCGACGAGTCGGCAAGGTGGTATGAGTCCCAACGGCAGGCATTGTGCAAGTCGTGCCGGGCGGACACGCCGGTGAAAGTCGGGCGGAGCGCCTTTGAGTCCCAGTACTGGGAGGGGAAGGCAGAGGAGGTGCCTCTCAGCACACGGCGGGAGTTTTACAGCGACTACTTAGCCTCGACATATACGGTTGGGGCCTATATCAAGGCAACGCGATCCAGTACGATGTAGGCCCACCCCTGAGCCCGGTGTCTGCCGATGCCGGGCTCTTCCCTTATCCAGCCTCCAACAATCCCACGGCCTGCGCACTCCCTGGGCTTTGCAGCGCCCGCAAGGCCTGCTTGGTCGCATGCCGAAAGACTGCTTGGTAGCGCTTCCGCTTGCGCTCATCGGGCAGATCTTGAAACCACGCCGCTTGGGTCAGTCGTTCCAACTGCTGCCGGGCCAATTGCCCACGGGCCAGCCGGAACGCTTGCAGTTCCTCGTCAGACACACGGCGATGCAGTGCCTGTTGGAGCGTGGCTTTGCTGGGCACTTGCGGGAAATACCGCAACCGGGCGAGGTCCTCGTCAATCGCATCCTGCCCCACCGGTGCCGTGCGGACTGGGGAAAAGAATACCTCGCCTGCGGCCGCAGGACCGCCTAGGATCGTTTTGGTGGTGACCGGGCGTCCAAACACGTCTACACGCTCTCGCACGCCCACAGCGGCCCCTGGAAGGTTTCTGAGGATGGCTTGCGAGGGGACCGCAGCTTCCCGGACCGCCACTTCCCCCGCTGTGGTGCCAGGCAAGACGCCAGAGGCCTCGAGGGCCCGGGCGACCGAGCGACTCAGACCAACAAAGGGAATCACGGTGCTCGCAATCTGCTGGCTGAGGCCCTTGCCGACACTCCCGCCTTGGGGGCTGACAGCCTGAAAGAACCGGGCCAGCCCAGAGAAGTAGGAGCTATCGAGCACAAACCGCGCCATGCCGGAGGAGGCCAAGCCAGCCAAAGCCATCATGTCGTCCACATACTCGGCAGCCGGTATGCCTTCCAGAGCCTCGCGCTGGCGCTTGTGCTCTAAGTCGCGCATGGCCGTGAAAATAGTCGTGACAAAGCCAAACGGCAGATGGAACGGTTCAAATCTGCGATATTCAACCGCACGGCCGTTGAGAATCACGGCATGCGGAATCAGCCCACGCCGGAGCTGGCTATCCCGCTCATTCGCATTGGTGCTGAGGGTGCCGGTCAGTTTTTCCTGGTCCCAGAGCCACCAGGCCGCCATAGTCAGCGCCACGCCGATGAGCTGCTTTGCCGCGATCTCCAACGCCGCCTGGTCTCCCGCCTTTAGATGGGGCAAGAACCCATTCCAGCGCAGCCCTTTCTCATGGGTACCGACAACAAATCCGACACCGGGCACCAATTCCAAGCCTCGGGCGATCAGCCGGTCCGGGGTAGCCGCGAAGGGAAAGGTCAGACGCGCCAAGAACCCGAACGGCTGGGACCACTGCCGGGCGTTGATAACCGTCTGCGCAATCCCGGAGACGGCATCATTAAAGGTATTATCGAGCCCGACGCGCTGCACTTCGGCCTGAATCGCGGGATATTGCTCCAGATGGGCCTGCACGTCCGCCAAGAACGCGGCCTCCTGCTCGGGGGTGACATTGGCACCGAACCGCCGCCGTGCCTCCATGGAGGCTTCCCGGGCCAGCGTCGCATCACCCCCTAAGGTCTTTGCCGCCACATCCGCCGCATTCAGTGCCCGGTTGGCCGCCCCGATAAAGGGGGCAAAGCTCCGCATCCACGACGCCAGCGCGGTCTTGGCATGCGCCGGCAGAAAGCGCGGCATCGACTCTGGCGTGGCATGCGCCCAGGCGGGCGCGCCCCAGTCATGCCGTTGGCGCTCCCCGCCCATCTGGGCACCCCGCTGTATCCCGGCACCGAATGGCACCGGACCGCCTGCGCCGCCAATGGCTTGAGGAAACGGGGCTTTCCACCAATACCACGCATCGCGGTAAGCTGGGCGAGCGCTGCGCCACATCGCATTCATCCCTGCCACGACATCCCGCATATAGAGTGTGCGCTGTCGGCCAGTGATGCCTGCTATCGTCCAATCCAGCGCCGCCATGGTGCCCTCCACCAAGCCGTTGTGGTAGACCGCATAGCTCAGGTTGCCCACGGTGTTGACCACATGGGTCGGCACGCCCGACAAAATTGACCCATAGTACAGCTCCCAAAAGTAGTCGAGGGCGACGGGGTCGAGTTCCTCCAATACGAGTTCTTGCAGGCCCGGCTCCCCACGTTGTTGGAAGGTTTCGGTGAATTTCCGCCCAATCGCGTCGAGCTTTTCCTGGCTGGCGGTGGGATGCCGCGTCTTGAAGCGTTTCATAAACTCGGCAAAGGCCATCACTGGGCCACCGCCTTGCTGCATCCGTTTCAACGCCCGCCC
>Ga0209341_10003081_pt1 | contig 15676 bp, 18 predicted proteins | sample RifCSP13_2_FD_184020 | JGI IMG/M metagenome (GOLD analysis project Ga0209341, IMG submission 184020) | Soil microbial communities from Rifle, Colorado - Rifle CSP2_sed 13_2 (SPAdes) (version 2) | ecosystem: Environmental > Terrestrial > Deep subsurface > Rock core/Sediment | place: Rifle...
ATCACGGCCTGATCGGCCAGCAGCATCTCGGTGCTGACCTCGGCGAGGTCGGCCGCCGGACGAGCCTCGGGGCCGAAGCAGCGGAGCACGATCGCCAGAGCGTCCGTCTCGCGGAGTCGGGCCAATCCCTGCGGGCTGGAGGTGCCTCCGGGGACGTCGACGAATCCCACCTGCGCAGGCACCGTCCTACGTGAGCGCTCCATCTCGGACAGGACCCTGAGACGTGGATCGGGGACCGGGACCACCGCGTGGTTGGCCTGTCCGCCGAGCGATCCGGTGCGGGTGAGCGCCGTGAACAACGTGGAGCGGCCGCTGAACGGTAGTCCGACGAGGCCGATGTCCTTCATCGGCCGGGGAGCCTATCCGAACGCGAAGGGGCGGAGCCGGTGCGGCTCCGCCTCCTTACGAGTGGGGACGACCGACGCTAGGCCTTGGTCTCCCAGAAGATCTTGGCGATCTCGTCGATCGAGTCGAGCAGCCTCTGCCCCTGTTCGGGATCCTGCGACTTCTTGGCCGCGCCGGCCTCCTTCGTCGCCCTCCAGAACAGGTCATGCAGCTGCGGGTGCTTCTCGAGATGCTCCGGCTTGAAGTAATCGGTCCAAAGCACCCACAGGTGCTCTTTGACCAGATCCGCGCGCTGCTCCTTGATCGCGAGCGCGCGCGTCCGGTAGTCCTCCACGGTCTCGCCGGCCGTCTTGATGTTCTCGGCGTCCTGGTACCGGGCCTGAGTCGCCTTCACCGATTCGGCCTCGATGCGCGCCTGCGCCGGATCGTAGACGCCGCACGGCAGATCGCAGTGGGCGTGGACGACGCGGCGGGGCGTGAGCCAAGCTTCGAGCATGGGCGGGTCCCCTCCTTCTGACGACGGTGCTCCTGGAACCTACCACCGGGGTCGGAGTTCGCGGAAGCCCGTTGCGCTGGCCGCTGTCCTCGTGGGGGCGACCGCCGTGGCCTGGTGGCGATGGCGTCCGTTCCGTGTCGAGGTCGAAGGAGCGTCGATGCGACCGACGCTCCAGCCGGGGGACTGGGCGATCGCCGTGTCGGCGGCGCGGGTCCGTCCGGGGGACGTGGTACTCATCGAGCATCCGGAGCGTCCCGGCTTCGAGATGGTGAAGCGGGTCGCGGCCGGCCCGGGAGGTCCGGCGCCTGACGGACGGGAGATGGGTACCGGCTTGCTCTGGGTGCAGGGCGACGCATCGGAGCGCTCGACGGACAGCCGGGCGTTCGGACCGATCCGGACCCAGGACGTCCGAGGCCGGGTCGTACTCGTGTGGTGGCCACCATCGCGGTGGCGCCGGCTGTGATCAGCCGAGCTTGATGACCTCGCAGAAGACGAACGAGTCGGCTCCGGTGCCGCCCTGGCAGACGTCGTTCTTCCCCTTGCCACCATCGAGTCGGTCGTTGCCCGCTCCAGCGGAGAGGTCGTCTCGCCCCTTCTGGCCGAACAGCGAGTCGCGTCCATCGCCGCCCTGGAGCTCGTCACCGCCGCCGCGGCCGTTCAAGACGTCGGACCCGTCGCCCCCGTCGAGGGTGTTGATGCCCTCCTCGCCGTTCAGCGTATCGGCCTTGTCGCTTCCGATCACGTTCTCGACATCGATGAGCGTGTCTTCCCCCGCACCCGTCGCGGTGCCCTTCCCGAGGCTTACCTCCACTCCCGCGTCGGACAGCCCGAAGTCGACGGTATCGACGTCGGATCCACCGTCGAGCGTGTCGTTCCCCGCGCCACCGGAGAGCGTGTCCGGGCCATCGCCGCCCCGGAGAACGTTGTCGTCGCCGTCGCCGAGGATCGCGTCCGCGCCCGGCGATCCGGTCAGGTTCTCGATGTCGGTGACCTGATCCACCAGGCCTGCCACATGCTGGATGACGCCGGTGATCAGGTTCGCGTCAAGCAGTTGGGTGGCGGCCGTGTAGTCGACGGTGTCCGACCCGTCGCCGCCGGTGAGCGCATTGCCTCCCGAAGCGCCGATCAACAGGTCGCCCTCGGTGCCGCCCTCCAGGCGAGCCGTGGAGGGTGCGCCGGTTCCCGAACCGCCCGTGACCGAAAGGACGTCGTTGCCCGCGCCGCCACCGACGACGAGCGCCGGCAACCCGACGATGAGCACGTCGGCATCTCCCACGGCCTCGACGGCGTTCAGGTTCAGTCCGGCCGCGCCGGCGACGATGTTGTCGCCCGTGGTCCCTCCCGCGATCCGGACGATGGGCGAGCCTGCCGGCAGGTCGATCGAGAACTCGATCTCCGAGTTCCCGCCGTCACTCTCGGTTGTCAGTCCTGGCGCGAAGTCCCCACCCGACAGGTCGATCACGACGGCCGCCGGGATGCCGGTCGCGTTGACGACGATCGCGTCCGTCGTGGAGACCGTGGCCGCACCGCATGGCACGGCGTCCAGGGTGATCGCCTCGCCGGTACGAGCGATCGTGGCGGTCTCCCCGTTCCCCACGGCCACCGTGACCGTTGCGGTCGGACCGTCGAAGGCACAGGTGGGCACAGCGGCTGCCGGAGCGGCGACGAGGAGCGCCGCCGCCATGACCGCAGCCGCCAGGGCGGTCCCGAGTCTGCGCGGGCGAGCCTGGGCGTGCCTAGGGGTTCGCACGCGGACACGATAGCCCGGCGGGTGCCTGGTTCTGCGCAGGCGAGGCAGGGTTGCGCGAACTCCTACCTCCCGAGTAGTATTTGCACCTGCAAATGATCCGGACACGCTGCCGTGGGCTCGTGGGGGCCATGATCCCCGATCGGTGCTGCTGTCCCGGGGTGCCCAGCGACGGCCAGTAGGCCTCGCGAACCGGCACCGAACCCCCGCCCAACACCCGGATCGATCCCTCAGGAGGCTCCCACCGATGGACGTCATCACCGCCACCGTCGACGCTCGCGGGCAATCCTGCCCCGGACCGCTCGTGTCGCTGCACAAGGCACTCAATGGGGCGGAGCGGGGCGATCTGCTCGAACTCCTCGCGACCGACCCGGGCTCGAAGTCGGACGTCCCGTCCTGGTCGCGGCTCTCGGGGAACGAGCTCCTCGAGGCGGCCGAGGACGACGGCGTCTACCGCTACGTGATCAGGAAGGCCTGAGCGATGCCCGAGCCCGCCGACACTTCCCCCGAGCCCACCGTCGCCCTTCCCGCCGACGCCGAGGCACTTCGCGCATTGGTCGACCAGGCGCTTGCCGAGCGCGAGGAGCAGGGGCTCAACAAGAAGAACAAGATCACGATCGTCGCCTGGGACGGGCACCTCGATCGGATCTGGCCGACGCTGATCCTTTCGACGACAGCCGCCGCCTCCGGGATGGAGGTGAGCGTGTTCTTCACGTTCTGGGGCCTGTTCCCGCTGGTGAAGCCCGAGCGCGCGCGCAAGACGGGCAAGGACTGGATGACCAAGGCGCTCGGGCAGATGAACCCGGGCTCGACCTCCAAGGCGAAGCTCTCGCGGATGAACTTCGCCGGGATGGGTCCCTGGATGCTGGGCAAGGTCGCCGAGGACTACAAGACGCCCCACCCGACCGAGCTGCTCGAACTCGCGCGCGACATGGGCGTGAAACTGATCCCCTGTCAGATGACGATGGATCTCATGGGCATCCAGCGGGATGACCTGATCGACGGTCTGCAGGAGCCGATCGGTGCCGCGACCGCGCTGCTCGAGATGAAGGAAAGCGCGATCCAGCTGTTCATCTGACAGCGTCGGTGCATGCCACGGAAGGACCAAACCGTGGTGCCACTCGGGGCTCGAGCACGCCCGCAGGGCGCCATCACGCGATAGGCGTGGCCGGGGCGGTCCAGCGCTTCCCGCTCCGGCCACGCCGGGTCTCGCTCAGAACCCGAGCTCCACGCGGACCTTGCCCGCGCGATCGAGCTGCGTGTAGATGCCCTCGCCGACCGTTAGCAGGTCGGCACGCAGGTGCTCGACGAGCACCGCGCCCTTGGACATCAGCCACAGGTACTTCTCCTCCTCCATGATCTTGAAGATCTCGGGGGCGGGGCCCTTCAGGATGAAGAAGCCGGTCTCCTCCTCGAGGTCGCTGGTCCTCAGGAAGAAGGGTTCGAAGTACGTGATCGCCTTCTGCTGGACCTTGTCCTCGAAGTACTTCTTCGTCTCCTCGAACAGCTCGATCGCCTGCGCTTCGCGACCGGGTACGAGCTTCCCATAGCGGATGAATAGCCCTACATCCATGGCTCCCTCCGATGTGCCGCTTCCCCGTGGGCCTGAACCCGACCGGCATCTCACCTCCCCCGGCCGGGGGACGTGATCCGACCTGAAGTCTCCGGTTGTTCGCCGCCCGATGGTCAGGGTCGGTCGTCCCTCCGGGTGCGGGACCGGGCAGATCGGCGGAGCCGGGCGCCGATGCGCAGCCGGACGCGGTCGAGCCCGGGGGGGATGCGGTCCCCGGACTCAGCGCCCCCGCAGGGAGAAGTGCATGTAGTCCTTGGTCCCGCTCCAGTTCCCGCCCCACTCCCAGCCGATCTCGGCGAATGACCGGACGACGACGTCGCCGGGGTGGATCATGCCGGGCAGTTGCTGTGATCGGTCGAGGTAGGCCTGCGCGGCCGGACGGCGCACCGAGCCGTCGACCGCCACGTACGGGTTCTGGAGCGGGTTCACGTCGATCGCCAGGCCGTACGCGTGCTCGGACCAAGTCCCCGTCGGCGTGAGGTCGGGGTTCAGCGCGGGGCGGCAGTTGAAAGACGCGGTGACGCTCCGCGTCGTCTCGATCGGGCCGTTCGGTCGCCAGCGATGCGCGAGTGCGACGTGCTTCAGCTGGAACCCGGCGTCGAAGAGCCGCGCGAATACCCCTAGCACGTCCTCGGCGACCGAGGCGTTGACCACCATCGGCCCACGGTGGATCTCTCCGTCCATACCGAGGTAGTTGAACCGGAGCAGGCGCAGATCCTCGAGGCCGATGGGACATCCCGGCTCCCAGGTCCTGCCGGTCATCTCGCGCTCGATCGCCGCCGGGATCCCGGTGACCCGTCCGGCGAATCGTGAACGCGCGGGCTCGGGTGAGGGCGGGGGCAACGGCGTCGCACCCGACGACGACGGCGGTCCTGCCGGAGAAGCAGCGGCTGGCGAACCGGAGGGCGAACTCGGCCCGGATGTCGTCTCTGACGCCGGGGCGGCGGTGCAGGCGGCGGTTAGCGCCAGCGCGAGGGCGAGCCCCCGCGTGCGCATCACGGCAGGTACTGCTCTTCTATCCGGACCACTGCCCCATCTTCGACGGTGACCCAGTACTGGGACAGCGCGCCGAGGTAGACGTCGTCGCCGACAGTAACCTGTTCGCCCGTGTTGATCGCGGTCTCGAACGTCGTCAGGTCCCCAGCGAAGAACTCGTCGCAGCAGTGGCTCCAGTCCAGGAGAGCCAGCTCGAGGCCGGGGGCGAGTGCCAGCGTCCTCAACTTCGGGTTGTCGTTCACGATGAAGTAGTCGTTGGGGACGGGTACCTCGAGGCCGCGCTCGGCTGCTGCCTCGTTGGCTTCCTCGCCGGTGAGGAAGTACGCGAGGTCGAAGACCATCGTCTCGCCCTCTGCGTTCACGCGCTCTACGAACCCGAAGTGCTCGCCGTCCTCGAGCTCGGGCTCCAGCGACCCCGTCGGCACGCCGGTCGAGCCGGTCGGCGTGGTGGTCCCGGTCGGGGCGGTGGGTCCGGTAACCGCCGTCGAGCCTGTGCTTCCCGTCTCGGCGGTGACGCCCCCGGCGTCGTTCCCAGCTTCGGCGCAGGCGGCGAGCAGGAGCATCGAGGCGATCGCGACGGGCAGGAGCCGCTTCATGGCGTGAGTCTGTCACGGACGGGTCCCCTCAGGGCGGTCATGAGACCTCCCGTTCGAGGGTCCAGGTTCCGTCGGGCTCGACCTTCGCGACGTCCAGGACGGTCCCGTCCTGCAAACGGAGGCGGTAGCGCGTGCGCCGCACGCCGTCGGTCTCCTCGAGAGCCCGGCGCTCGACCTCGACCGCCTCCTCGACCCCTCCCCACACGACCGCACGCGGCTCCTCCTCGGCTCGGCCGCCCTCGTAGAAGCGGAGGGTGAGCTCGGGGATCCGACCGATCCACCTCGGCAGGACCGGGCTCCAAAGCACGAACACGAGGCCTACGATGGCGACCGCACCCGCCTCGCCGAACGCCGCGAGCAGCGGGATCGCCAGGAACGAGGCGATGACCCTCGACAGGTTGTAGGCGACGTCGTAGACGGCGAACACCCGACCTCGGTAGCCGTCGGGCACGGCCTCCTGCACCAGCGTGTCGACCGGGATCTTCTTCCACGCGAAGGTGAGACCGACCGCGAAGCTCGCGAGCATCACGCTCCATCCGGTGACGTAGGTGGAGACCGCCAGCAGGACCAGCCCGCCGGCCAGGAAGGCTCCCGCGACGATGCGCTCCTTCGCGAAGCGTTCCTCGAGCTTGCCGACGGTGAGTATCCCTAGGAGCACGCCGAGGCCGCCCGCCCCGATGAGGTTCGAGAACGAGCCCACGCCGGCCTCGAACCGGTCGCGGAACACGAACAACGAGAGCACGAGGACGACCCCCTGGCCGATCTGGTCGAGGGTGATGGTCGTGATCGGCCCGAGCGCCCTCGGAGTGTGGACGAGACGCGTAATGCCGTCGCCGAACTCGCGCATGACCCGACGGAGCTCGTCGCGCACGGGGGTTTCCGGGAGATGGTGCGGGACCAACGGTGTAGAGATCCTCGAGGCGATCACCGACGCCACGAGCCACTGCGCACCGGCGAGAGCGATCAGTGGCACGTCGCCGACCAGGTCCGCGATCCAGCCGCCGACGAACACCCCGGCGAGCAGCGCGACGGTCCCCCCCACCACCGACATCGAGTTGGCCATCAGCAGGTCCTCGGTGGGCACCAGGCGCGGGACGATCGTGACCGCGGTCGCCAGGTAGAAGCGGTTGATCGAAAGGACCAGGAGCGCGCCCGCATAGAAGGCGACTGGGGCGGACCCCGGGTCGAACAGCGCGAGCCAGACGAGCGCGGCCCGAAGCACCGGCGCGACGACGAGGATCTTGCGCCTGGACCACCGGTCGATGAAGACGCCCGTGAACGGGCCGATGATCGAGAAGGGGAGCGAGACCAGGAGCGTCGCGATCGCGAACCCCTTCACGGTGTTCTGTTGCTCCGGGTTGAACACGATCGAAGCGACGAGCGCCGCCTGGAACAGCCCGTCCGCCGATTGCGAGACCAGCCGGATCGCGAACAGGCGCCGGAAGTCGGGGCTCCGGAGCGCCTCGCGGGCCCGCTGGCGTGTGGGCTTCACGCGCTGATGGTAGGCGGAGCGGCGACTACTGCAGGCCGGCCGCGTCGAGGTCCCACAGGAGCGAGGCGAGCTCCTCGAGGGTCTGGACCTCGTCGGGGATACGCGCCGCGTATGGCTCGACCATGTCGTAGTCGTGGGCCAGGGTGAGCGCCATCATCCGCCGTGGCCACTCCTTGCCGAGGTCTTCCCATGAGTACGCGTCGAGGGTCCGCCTTAGGAGCTGCTTATCCACGCCGAACGCCTTCGCGTGGATCGCGACGAGGTCGTAGTGCGGGTCGCCCTCGTACGCGTCATTGAAGTCGACGATTCCGGTGGGCTCGTGCGCGCCGCTCGCGCCGTTCAGGAACACGTTGCCGGCGTGGAGGTCGCCGTGCAGGAGCGACGTCCGGCGCTCGTTGGGCTCGAGCAGGTCGTGCGCCGCCCATAGGTAGTCGCGGATCTGCGGCAGGAACCGCTGTGGGAGGGATCCCCACAGCTCGTGGTCCCGATGGCACCTGGCCATGCGCGTCCGGATCAGGTCCGCGTACTCCTCGAACGAGATGTACTCGCCATCGCGGATCGGCGTCTTGTGGAGCTGCCGGAGCGTGGCGCCGACGAAGTTCGCCGCGCGCTCGAGGTCCTCATCCGTAAGCGTGTCGCCTAGGTCCCGCATCGAGCGACCGTGCATCGCGGTCATCACGAGGAACGGCCAGCGCCAGCCGTCGGTGTCCGGGTACAGCGCGCCCTCGGCGAGCAGCTCGGGGATCGGTAGGTCGCGCCCGGCGAGCATCTGGTACGCCTCGCGCTCGGTCTGGAAGCAGTCCTCGCCGAACCAGTCCTCGTAGTGGAGTTTCACCAGGTGATGGCCGCCGACCAGCGCCGCCACATGGGTGGTCGGGAATTGGGTGATCACCTCGCCGTGGTCGGGTAATCCGGCGGCCTGCAGGGCGGCTCGCGCGTAAGGTGCCCAGAAGGCCGGGTCCGCCAGGGAACGCTCGTATGCGTCGTCGTCCTGGAACGCGGGCGGCTGCGGGACGTCGGTCACGGACCAGATGCTATCGCCGCAGGGCCGTCGCCCCCCACCATCAGACGCAGAACAGGCAGGAGAACCCACCCGCTCGGATGACCTTGCGGTGCCGGCTCAGGCCTCGGCGTCGGCCGGCGCGGTGTCGAAGAACGCGGTCCAGTCGGCCGCCTTGCTGGCGCCGTTGCCCAGGATGAACTCCTCGACCATCTCGCGGGCCGCCTCGTCGCTGAACTGCACTGGAGGCGACTTCATGAAGTACGCGCTCGGGCCGATCAACGGGCCTGCCACGCCGCGGTCGAGCGCGAGCTTGGCGCAGCGGATCGCGTCGATCACGATTCCGGCCGAGTTCGGGCTGTCCCACACCTCGAGCTTGAGCTCGAGGGTCAGCGGCACGTCGCCGAACGCTTGTCCCTCGAGCCTGATCTGCGCCCACTTGCGGTCCTCGAGCCACGGCACGTGGTCGCTGGGGCCGATGTGGATGTCGTGGGCATCCAGGGCCTTGCGCATCTGCGACTGCACCGACTGGGTCTTCGACTTCTTCTTCGAGACCAGGCGTTCGCGCTCGAGCATGTTCTTGAAGTCCATGTTCCCGCCGAAGTTGAGCTGGTACGTGCGGCCCAGCTTCACGCCGCGGTCCTCGAACAGCTTGGTGAGCACCCGGTGGACTATCGTCGCACCCACCTGGCTCTTGATGTCGTCGCCTACGATCGGGACGCCCGCGTCGACGAACTTCTGCGCCCACGTCACGTCCGAGGCGATGAACACCGGCAGGCAGTTCACGAACGCGACCCCCGCGTCGAGCGCGGCCTGCGCGTAGTGCTTCGCGGCCTGGTCGGAGCCGACCGGTAGGTAGCACACAAGGACGTCGGCCTCCGTCTCGCGGAGCGCCCTCGCGACGTCGACGGGTGGAAGCTCGGACTCCTCGATCGTCTCGCGGTAGTAGCGGCCCAGGCCGTCGAAGGTCGGTCCGCGCCGCACCGTCACGCCGGTGTGTGGCACCTGGGCGAAGCGGATCGTGTTGTTGGGCTCGGAGACGATCGCCTCGGCTACGTCGGCGCCGACCTTCTTGGCGTCCACGTCGAACGCGGCGACGACGCCAACGTCGTTCACGTGGTAGCCGCCGAGGTCCACGTGCATGAGGCCCGGGACCGTCGCGGCGGGGTCGGCGTCCTTGTAGTACTCGAGTCCCTGGACGAGCGACGAGGCGCAGTTGCCGACGCCCACGATCGCGATGTTCACCTTGCTCATGTCGTGTGCTCCTTCCTGCGGAGCGACCGGGCGGCGCTCCGGGTCTTGTCCCGGCTGGTGCTCCGGCGCTTCGAACTCCCCTTGGCGGTCGTGTCGGCGCCGCGGCGCTCGGCCGAGATGAGTCCGTTCAGCCACGCGATGTCCTGCTCGGTGCTCTCGCGCCCGTGCTGCATCAGCGAGGTGGTGTACGTGTCGCCCGTGTTCGAGGCGAGCGAGGCCCGGATCGTCACCAGGCGCTCCTCGAGGAACGAGCGACGCCGCTCCAGGACGCGGATCCGCGTCTCGGGCGACAGGTACTTGAAGAACGCCATGCGTACGCGGAAGCGGTTGTCCTCGCCCGATGCGTCGGGACCGGCCTCCTCCAGCAGATCGCGGAAGAGCGACTCGCCCGACTGGGTGATCCGGTACACGTTCTTGCGACGGCCGACCTCCTGCTTGTCGAAGACCTGCTCGACCGCCCCCTGGCGCTCCAGGCGCTTGAGAGTCGGGTACAGGGACCCGTACGAGACGCGCCAGAACCCCCCGAGGGAGTCGGTGAGCCGCTTCGACAGTTGGTAGCCGTGCATGGACCGTTCCTTGAGCAGGCCCAGGATCGCGAGCTCCAGCATCCGGTTCGTTCCCTCCTTGACTCTTCCCGAGGACCGCCGCCCGAGGACCGCCGCCCGAGGACCGCCGCCCGAGGACCGCCGCGAGGCCGCCTAGGGCGGGCCGCTCACGTCGCGGACCGATATATCGCTTCGATATATCTAACCGCTAGATGGAGGGTGCGTCAACCACCAGCTCCGGGACCGGGGCCGGACGCCACCCGGCCGCGAGCGCTAGCGCCGCCGAGGCCACGCCTACGAGCCCGCAGGCGATCCAGAGCGCGTCGGGGCTCGCCTGGTAGATCGAGGTTCCGAGCACCGGGCCCAGTATCCAGGCCAGCCCGAACATGGAGCCGTAGGCGGACTGATACCGGCCGCGTGCGTGCAGTGGCGCCCGGTCGGCGGCGACCGCCGAGGCGAGCGGGGACTCGATCATCTCGCCGAGGGTCCAGATCAAGATGAAGATGACGAAGCCGGGGACGGAGGCGACGAGGAGCAGCGAGGCGAATCCCAGTCCGATCAGCAGGTTCCCGAGCGCGATCATCCGGAAGCGTTCGAACCGCTGCGTCCACGAGATCACGACGAGTTCGAACAGGACGACGAGCGTGCCGTTCAGCGCTTGGAGTGATCCGTAGGTCGAGGCTCCGTAGCCCGCGTCGCGGATCTCCAGCGGCAGCGTCGAGACGTTCTGCGAGTAGACGAGCCCGGCGGTGAGCACGGCGGCGAGGAACAGCAGGAACCCCCGGTCGGCCAGGATGGATGCTCGGGCGGTGGCCAGGTGTCGCTCGTGCTTCTTGGCGGTCCGGGTGCCGTGCGGGAGGGCCACGAGCGCGATCACGCCGAACGAAGCCGACGTGATCGCGTCGCCGATGAACGCGAGCGCGAAGTTGCGCTCGGCCAGGAACCCGCCGATCGCGAGGCCCGCCGCCCATCCGACGTTCACGGTGAGCCGGTAGAGCGTGAACGCGGTGACCCGCTGCTCCGCCGGGAGCAGGTCGGCGATCAGGGCCCCCGACGCGGGCCGGTATAGCTCGGCGAACACGGCGAGGGCGAACGTGATCGGGTATATGGCGGCCAGGCTCGTCGCCCTCCAGAGCGCGAGCGTCAGCGCCGACGCCCCGAACATCGACAGTGCGATCGCGTTGCGCCGCCCGAGGCGGTCGGCCACCAGGCCCCCGGCCACCTGAGAGATCAACCCTCCGAGGCCGTAGCACGCGATGGCGATCCCGGCCTGGGCTGGCGAGTACCCGTGACCCGTCAGGTAGAGGGTGAGGAACGGCAGCACGAACGTGCCGAGCCGGTTCACGAACGAGCCCGCGAAGAGCACCCACGCCGAACGCGGCATCGCGCGCAGGTTGGCGCGCAGGCTGGGAGCGGGAGCTACGGGGTCCATGGGCCGGCACAGCCTAGCCCGCCGCCCCCTCCTCGACCCCGTCGGTCGCGGTGCGGGCCGATGTCGCGGTCCTCTAGCGACGGTACTCGCGCACGTAGTCGGGGACGGGTACGTCGTCTCCGAGCTGCGGGTCGGGCTCCGGCTCGCCGGGGATCGTGATCAGCGGCAGCACGCCGGCCCAGATCGGCAGGGCGAGGTCCTCCCCCTCGTCCTTCGGGGGACCGGTTCGTATCTTGGCGGAGGCCTCGTCCATCGCGACCGCGAGGATCGTCGTCTGGTCGAGCTCGCGCTGGTTGGGCATGCGCGCGTCGCCGGCCCGTCCGTGCGCGACGTGCTCGACGAGCGCGCGCTGGGCCTCCCACTTCTCGTCGGGATCGGTCACCTCGCGCGCCCGTCCGTAGACGATCACCGAGCGGTAGTTCATCGAGTGATGGAACGCGCTCCGCGCAAGGACGAGCCCGTCCAGGAGCGTGATCTCGATCGCGACCGGTGTGCCCCGCTTCGTCGCGCGGAGCGTCCGGCTCGCGTTGGAGCCGTGCACGTACAAGGTGTTACCGACCCGCGCGTGGATCGTTGGGATCACGCGCGGCTCAGCGTCGATCACGTACGCGAGGTGGCAGATCAACGCCTCGTCGACGATCGCGTCGATCGTCGCGCGGTCGTAGACGCCACGCTCGGGTAGCCGGCGGACGCGCGTGCGCTCGGAAGGGGGCGTCGCCACGTTCGCATGCTACCGGGCGAGCCTTCAGGTGAGCATCTTCTCCATCGCGACGATCACGGGGTCGGGGCCGTGGTCGAACCCGACCCTCGTCATCCGGCCGACGGTGGCCGGCTCGGCGTCGAGATGCTCCTCGACGATCACCTCGGGGATCGAGAACGCGGCCCCGCACGGCGCGTACCGTCCGACCTCGTCCACCTCGCGGAAGACGATCGCCGCCACCGGGCGTTCGGTCATCGGGCAGGGGTGTCCCTGGAACACCGGGCAGGGGCGGTTGCTCGGCCCGGCGCAGCGACGGACCTCGTATCCGAGAGCCTCCAAGGTCCCGTCGAGCGCGCCGAGAGCGGGCGAGGGGCTGCCGACGACCAGGACCCGGTGAGGACGGGCCACCCGCCATACGAACGCGGCCAACATGACCAAGAACAGGCCTCCGAACACCGTCAGCACCACCGGGGATGCTCCCTGCGCCCACAGGACGACGCCAGCGAACACGGCGATCGCACCCAGGTAGAGGGTGAACTCCTTCTGCCAGCGCATCGTGGTCGCCTCCTCTCTTCCGGTCCTACCGTGCTGCGTGAGCGCGCGGGCGTGTACGGCCGAACGGACCGTGCTCGCCGGGGCCCTTCGGCAGGTCAGCCGAGCGGGCCGGGGCCGCCCTCGCCACGCTGCTGAAGGAAGCGCTCGATCTCGCTGACGAGCTCGTCGCCCGTTGGGAGCTCCTGGTTGTCCACGACGGACTCGAGGCGCTCTACGTATGACCGGGAGTCCTCGTCGGCTTGGACGATCGCGTCCAGCCGTTGACGCTGGGCCATCGCCTCGTCGGGCAGCGGGCCGAGCGGTAGTTCCACGCCGAGGTGGCGTCCCGCGTGCTCCAGTATGGCGATCGACCCGGCCGCGAACGGTCCGCCGATGTAATGGGGTACCTGTGCGTAGAACCCGACCGCCGGGATCCCGGCGCTCGCGACGGCCATCTCCACCGTCGACAGTGCGGCCCCCGGGACGCGCAGCAGCCCTGCGGGGCCCTGCTGCTCGTCATCGTGGAGCAGTCCCTCGCGCGAAGCGGTCGCCAGGATCGGCACCGGCCGCGTGTGCGGGACGGCCGTGGGGATCGAACCGAGGCTCACCCACTCCACCACGCCGAGGCGGAGCGCCAGCTCCTGCAGATCCTGCCCGAGCTCACGCCAGCGGAAGTCGGGCTCGGCGCCGGTCAGCACGAGCAGGTCGCGCCCGCCGACGTGGGTTCGGCGCAGGGTGAGCTCGGGCCAGGTCAGCTCGGTGAGCGTGCCGTCGACGATGTCGAGGACCGGCCTGCGCGCGCGATAGTCGAACAGCACGTCTGCGTCGAACGTGGCGAGCGGCCCACCCTCGGCCGCGATCCGTTCCGCCGCCGCGGTCGAGGCGCCCGCGGCATCGATCCAGCCGTCGAAGGCTGCCACGATCGCGGGCGCGACCAGGAGCTCGTCGGGGGTGCTGAGCAGGTACAGGGGCACCCCGCGAGGATAGCCTCGGTCGCGACCAGCTGCGTCAGACCCGGACGCGAAGCTCGGCGAGACCGCGGATCACGTAGCTCGATCTCCAGGTGGGCTCCTCGACGAGCTCGATGTCTGGAAGGCGGTCCAGGATCGTGCCGAAGGAGACCTGAAGTTCCTGGCGGCCGAGCGGCGCGCCCAGGCAGAAGTGGATCCCTGCGCCGAAGGTCAGGTGTGGGTTCGGATCGCGCGCCAGAACGAGCTCGTCCGGCCGGTCGAACACCTCGGGGTCACGGTTCGCCGAGCCGAGGAGCAGGCCGAGCTCGGCGCCGCGCGGGACCCGCACGCCGTGCAGTACGAAGTCCTCCAGCACCCAACGCTCGAACATCTGCCCCGGCGTGTCGAAGCGCAGGAGCTCGTCGACGGCCGTCGGCAGCAGCGAGCGGTCGTCGCGGAGCCGGCGAAGCGCTTCGGGCGTTCGGAACAGCGTCCACCATCCGATCCCGGTGGCGTTCACCGTAGCCTCGTGGCCGGCGTTCAGGAGCAGGACGCAGGTGCCGACCAGTTCGTCCTCGGTCAGGCGCTCGCCCTCGTCCAGGACCTGCGCGAGCTGCGAGATGAGATCCTCGCCGGGGTCGTCGCGTCGCTCGCGCGCGAGGGTCCGCAGGTGATCGGAGAACTCGGAGCTCGCGCGGACCGCGTCCCGCTGCATATCGAGCGACGGGTTCAGCTCGTACATCTTGCATATGTCCGCTGACCATGGGCGCAGGAGATGGCGCTCGGAGTCGGGGACGCCGAGCATCTCGGCGATCACGGTGACCGGGAGCGGCTCGGCCACCTCGGCGAGCAGGTCGAACTCGCCCGCGCCGGACACCCGGTCGACGAGCTCGTCCATGATCGCCTGCACGCGGGGGCGTAGGCCTTCGACGTAGCGCGGCGTGAAGGCCTTCGACACGAGGCGGCGGACGCGGGTGTGGTCCGGCGGCTCCTGGTCCAAGATCCCCGCGTTGATAAGGCTCCAGAACGGGTCGTGCCACTCGGGTGGGTCGGGATGGCCCATCTCAGCGTGGGTCGCCTGGTGCAGGTACGTGCGTCCGAACCGCTTGTCGCGCAGGAGCGAGTTGACGTCCTCGTAGCGAGAGATCAGGTAGTGGTCGGTCGCCTCGTCGTACAGGACCGGCGAGCGCTCGCGTAGTTCGTCGTAGACCGGGTAGGGGTCGGCGATGAACCCGATGTCCCTCGGCGCGAAGCGCAGTTCGGAGACCGCGTCCCCCATAGGCCGGGACTGTAGCGCCGGCGCCCGGTGGCCGTCGCCCGGTCTGGGGAAGCAGGAACCCGGCGCGGCTGCGCCGGGTTCCTGTGCGTTCCGATCCGAACTAGACGGCCCGAACGTTCGCGGCCTGGGGGCCCTTCTGCCCCTGGGTCACGTCGTACTCGACCCGCTGGTTCTCCTCCAGGTTTCGGTAGCCCTCGCCTGTGATCGCGCTGAAATGCACGAACACGTCGGCGGATCCGTCTTCCGGAGTGATGAAGCCGAAGCCCTTCTCGGCGCTGAACCACTTCACGGTTCCTGTTGCCACGTGCGATCCCTCCTTCCTTCCGCCGTCCGGGCCTGGTTGCTGCCCTTCACGGCGCCGGCCGTAGCAGCCGGGTGTGAGGGAACTGCTCGTAGCGTGATACCGCGAAACGGTTGCCCTCAGGCCAGACGGTAGCACGTACGGGTGACGCACGACCGGGGAGGCTCTTCGGACGGACCTGGCCGAGCGCGGCCAACCTCTGACGGATCCGGGGGTCACGCGAACGCGAACGCGCCGTAGCCGACGACGCTGGATGTGTCGCCGCTCGCGTCGGCCGACGTGCCGAGCCGCAGGAGCCGGGGAACCAGACCGCTCCGGGCCGCGAAGACGAGCAGGCCGCGGAGCGGATGGCGGCCGCACGCTGCGTCCTCGGCGACGTCCTGGGGAGCAAGGCTAAGGACGGCCTGTGCCGTCCGGTGGTCCGTCCGGCGGGCCG
>Ga0209341_10003082_pt1 | contig 15675 bp, 15 predicted proteins | sample RifCSP13_2_FD_184020 | JGI IMG/M metagenome (GOLD analysis project Ga0209341, IMG submission 184020) | Soil microbial communities from Rifle, Colorado - Rifle CSP2_sed 13_2 (SPAdes) (version 2) | ecosystem: Environmental > Terrestrial > Deep subsurface > Rock core/Sediment | place: Rifle...
GCAGTAGGTAGTCTCCATCACCGAACGGTCTCCTGTTCACGGCTGCCGGAGAGATGCTCGAGCACCCGCTCGGCCGCCTCCCCCGCTCCCCGCACGCAGTCGGCGATTCCTACCCCGTCGTACGCGGATCCAACAAGGAAGATACCCGGTAGGAGCGCCTCCCTCGCCGCCCGCACGCGATCAAGGTGGCCGACCTCGTACTGGGGCATGGCGGCCTCCCAGCGGACAAGTCGCGCGGCCTCCGGACGATCCGGCAGCCCAACCACGGCGGCGAGCTGGCGGAAGACCGCCTCCAGGATCTCCTCGTCGGCCGCCCCGAGCAGATCCTCCATGCCCGCACCGCCGACGAAGCATCGTACGACTGCCCGGTCGCCGTAGCGCTCCTCGGGCCACTTCCCCGAGACGAACGTGACCGCGGTCATCGCCGCCTTGCCCCGGGGTACGACGATCCCCGCCGCCTCGGGAAGCCGGGCGGCGCTCCCGGGACCGTAGACCCCGAGGGCCACCGCCGTCGACGCGTAGGGGATGGCCCTCAGCCGGGAACCCGCTGCCGGCGCGACGGTCCCGAGCAGAGTCGCCGCCGCGAACGCCGGTGTCGCGACTACTACCGCGTCGGCCGCGAACGAGTCGACCGCGAACCCCGCGCCTTCGGCGCGAAGCGCGCTCGCCGCTACCCCCGTCCGGATCCGATCCCGGCCGATCGAGTCCACGAGCGCGTCGACCAGGTGCGACACCCCACCGCGCGGACGGAGGAACATCGGCGAGCGCGGCTCACCAGAGGCCCGCCTGAGCGCCGCGCGGGCCCCCCGGATCAGGCTGCCAAAGTCGCGCTCCCATGCCGCGAGCTCTGGGAAGGTCGCCAGCAGCGACAACCGGTCCACGTCGCCGGCGTGGAGCCCACCTAGTAGCGGCTCGACCAGCATCGCGGCCACCTCGTCGCCGAGCCGGCGCCGCACGAGCGACCCGATCGACTCGTCCGAATCCTCCCGCCTCTTGGGGATCAGCAGGTCCCCGCCCGCACGCAACTTCCCTCGGAGAGAGAGCCCCCGCCAAGCGAGCAGCTCACGGACGTCGGCGGCCACTCCGAACGCGCTCTGCGGGAAGGAGACGAGCCCCCGATCCGTCCACACGAACGCGCGGCTCGTCGCCGGCGGAACCAGCTCGTCACCGAGCCCGAGCTCCCGGCAGAGCTCCACGCCCCAGGGCTTCCGCGCGACGATCGAATCGGGCCCGGCCTCGAGATCCAGCCCGTCCACCTCCACCGAACGGATCTTGCCGCCGGGCCGGTCGTCGGCCTCGAGCACGACGACATCTGCACCGCTCCTGCGAAGACTGTAGGCGGTCGCCAGCCCCGCGATCCCGCCACCGATGACGACCACCCGGCTCATGGGGCTCTCCCGGCCAGGTGCTCGCGCACCACCGCTGCGAGGACCTCGCTGAACCGCGGGTCGGCGTTAGGCATCTCGGTGCGCTCGAAGCGCATGCCCGCCCCCTCGGCGACCTCGCGCGCCTCGACGTCGAGGTCGTAGAGGATCTCCAGATGGTCGGCGACGAATCCGGCCGCGCACACGACCACGCCTCGGTTCCCCGCGGTCACGAGGTCTCGTATCGCGTCTTCGAGCGACGGGCCCCACCACGAGTCGGAGGTGCGCCCGGCGCTCTGCCAAGCGGTCGTGTACGAGACGAGACCGACTCGCGCGGCGACCAGGTCCGCCGTGGCGCGAAGCCCTCCTTCGTATCTGCACCCATCGGAACAGGCGTCGCAACGCAGGCACCGGAGCGAACCGTCTCCGAGCGCACGCACCGGCAGCGAGTGCGCCGAGAACACGACCGTCACGCCGTCGCCGCCGAGACGCCCGAGCGCGTAGTCAACGCGCGACGCGAGGAGCTCCACGAACGCCGGATGGTCGTGGAATGAGCGGACGAAGTTGAACTCCGGTCCGCCCTCCTCCGCGACGGACTTCTCCACACGCTCCACGTAGGTCTCGATAGACATCGCCGACCAGTGGGGCGCCATCACGATCCCCACGGCGCGTTCGACGCCGTCCCGGCGGATCGCCGCCAAGGCCTCGGCGATCGAGGGCGGCGAGTGCTTCATTCCGAGGTAGGTCTTGAAGCGCACCGCTCCGTTGGTGTTCAGCGCGCGCTCGAGCCCGGCCGCCTGGGCGCGGGTGATGTCGAGGAGAGGAAATCGGTTGCCGATCGCTGCGTATCGCTCCAGCAGTTCGGCGAGGTGCGCCGGGGAGGGGGGCCGCCCCCCGCGGATGTCCGTGTAATAGCGCTCCACGTCGTCGGGCCCGCTCGCGGAACCGTATGCCATCACCAGAACTCCGACCGTCACCGCGCGGTCTCCTCGTGAACCAGATCGACGAGCCGCCGCAGAACGTCGGGATCGGTGCCGGGAGGCACCCCGTGACCCAGGTTGAACACATGGCCGTTCCGCATGCCCGCGGAGGCGAGCACCTCCCGGGCCTTCGTTCTAACCACCTCCCAGGGAGCGAGGAGGACGGCCGGATCCAGGTTCCCCTGAACCCCCACGTCGTCGCCGAGGATCGACCAACCCTCGTCGATCGTGAGGCGCCAGTCGAGGCCGAACATGTCACCCCCCGCCTCGCGCAGATCGCGGAGGAGGTGACGCGTCCCGATGCCGAAGTGGATCGCCGGCACGCCGAGCGCTCGCAGCCCCTCGAAGAGCCGCCGCATCACGGGAAGGACGTGCGAGCGATAGTCGCCGCTCGACAGAGTGCCCACCCATGAGTCGAACACCTGGATCGCCTGTGCGCCAGCGCGGACTTGAGCGCTCAGGTGATCCAAGACGAGGCCCGTGAGCCGCTCCATGAGAGAGAGCCACGTCGTGAGATCTCCCAGCATGAGCGCCTTCGTCCGCTCGTGATCGCGAGAGGGCCCGCCCTCGACGAGGTAGCTGGCGAGGGTGAAGGGCCCACCGGCGAATCCGATCAGCGGCACGTGGAGCTCCTTGCGCAGCAAGCGGATCGCCTCGAGAACGTACGGCACGTCCTCGTCGGGCTCGAGCCGGCGAAGGAGCCGGAGGTCGCCTGAGGAACGGATCGGGGAGCCCACGACCGGCCCGAGGCCGGGGTCGATCCGGAGATCGAAGCCCACGGCAGCGAGTGGAACCATGATGTCGGAGAACAGGATCGCCGCATCGACGTCCATCCGGCGCAGAGGCTGGAGCGTCAGCTCGACGACGAGCTCCGGCTCCCGGCAGGCCTCGAGGATGTCCCGGTCGCCCCGGAGGTCCCGATACTCAGGCAGGTAGCGCCCCGCCTGCCGCATGAACCAGACAGGTGTGCGGTCCACGGGCTCCAGGCGACAGGCACGGAGGAAGCGATCCAGGGCCACCCGCCCAGGATATCTGGCCCAAGTCGGGGTTCCCTGGCAAGATAGCCACCTCGTACCGGCGGAGGTGTGGAGCGTGGTGAAGGACGTCCGGCTCGAAGACATCGACTTCCGCTCGGTCCTCGAGCGCATCCCCGCGATCACCTACGTGTCGCAGATCGCCGACCCGGATCGCGGCCCGCTCATCTACGTGAGTCCCCAGTCCAAGGCGATCCTCGGTTACCAGGAGGAGTGGCTGGACGACATCACCCTTTGGGACCAGATCCTGCATCCCGACGACCGTGACGACGTGCTTGCGGAGTCGTCGGAGAGCCATAGGACCGGGTCTCAGTGGAACCGCGACTACCGCCTTATCGCGCGCGACGGATCGATCGTCTGGATCCGCGACCACGCGACCCTGGTCCGCGACGACGACGGCCGGCCGCGTCACTGGCACGGCGTCATGCTCGACATCACCGCCCAGAAGCAGGCCCAGGATGCCCTCCTGGAGTCGGAGTCGAGGTACCGAGCCGTGATCGAGCAGATCCCGGCGATCACCTACGTGATCCAGTCCGACGAGCCGGGAAAGCTGATCTTCATCAGCCCGCAGGTCGAGGCGTTGCTGGGCATCCCCGCGGAGCGATGGCTTGCGACGCCGGGCGTTTGGGCGTCCAGGCTCCATCCCGACGACCGGGACAGGGTCCTCGCAGGGGAGGCAGAGTCCAGGGAGTCCGAGGCTCACTACAGCGCCGAGTACCGACTGATCGCCGCCGATGGCCGTGTCGTCTGGTTCCGCGACGAGGCGCGCCTGGTTCGAGACCCTGAGGGACGCCCGCTCCTCTGGCAAGGAGTCATGCTCGAAATCACGACGAGCAAGCAAGTGGAGGAGGCACGCCGCGAGTCGGAGGCGGCCTACCGCGCGATCGTCGAGAACATTCCCGCCGTCGTGTACATCGCACGGCCGGACGACGACAGCACGACGCTCTACGTGAGCCCTCAGATCGAGCGGATGCTCGGATACACGCAGCAAGAGTGGCTGGAGCAACCCGACATGTGGATGGAGCTGCTGCACGACGACGACCGCGAGCAGGTGCTCGCTGCGCACGATCTCCACAACGAGACGGGCGAGCCGTGGCGCGCCGAGTACCGACTGATCGCCGCCGATGGCCATGTCGTCTGGTTCCGCGACGAGGCGACCCTCGTGCGCGACGAGGAGGGCCGGGCCCTGTTCTGGCAGGGCGTCCGCTTGGACATCACCGACCGAAAGACGGCCGAGGAAGAGCTGGAAATCGCTCGCGAGGAGCTCGAGATGCGGGTTCTCGAGCGGACCGTGCAGCTGTCAGAGGCGAACGAGCTCATGATGCTCGAGGTCGAGGAACGCAGGAAGGCGGAACGAAGCCACAAGGAGGCCGAGGAGCGCTACCGAACGCTGGTCGAGCAGCTCCCCGCCGTCGTATACATCTGGCGCCCTAAGGGAACCCTCGCGGGTGAGAAGCCGGCGCATCCCGACACCTACACGAGCTCCGAGATCGAGCGCCTGCTCGGATTCACCCCCGCGGAGTGGCACTCTCGCGCGAACTTCTGGCTCGAGCGGGTGCACCCGGAGGACCGGGAGCGGGTGTGGGGACGCACAGTCGAGGTCGGCCGGACCGGCGGAGTCTTCGACGCCGAGTACCGGTACATCGCCAGGGACGGCCGAGTCGTCTGGGTCCACGATCGCGCAACGCCCATGAAGAAGGATCCGAGCGGGAAACCGACCCTCTACCAGGGAGTCGTCTTCGACATCACCGAGCGCAAGCTCGCCGAGGAGCGCCTCCGCAAGGCGGAGGAGCGCTACCGCGCCCTCGTGGAGGAGATGCCCGCCGTCGTCTACTTCTGGCGAGTCGATCCCGGCGTCGGCGAGGGCGTCACCCCTTACACGAGCCCGCAGATCGAGCAGCTCCTAGGCTACACCGCAGAAGAGTGGGTCGCGATGGACACCCCGTGGAACGACCGTCTCCACCCGGACGACAGCGAGCGGATCATCGACCTGAGCCGGCACTGCGCGGAGACGGGCGAGACGTTCGACGCGGAGTACAGGCTGCTGGCCAAGGACGGGGAGATCGTGTGGACACACGACCGGGCGGCGCTCGTCGAGCGGGATGCGAGCGGCCGTCCACGTTCCTACCAGGGCGTCATGCTGGACATCACGGAGCGGAAGCGAGCGGAGGCCCAGCTCCGCGAGGCCGAATCCCTCTACCGGTCGCTCGTCGAGCAGATCCCGGCCTGGACCTACATCGAGTCGGCCGGCGGCGGATCGCGCCGGCCGCGAATGCTGTACGTCAGCCCGCAAATCGAGTCGATCCTCGGCTACACCGCGTCCGAGACGCTCCGGGACCCCGACGCGTGGAAGAAGAGGCTCCACCCCGAGGACCGCGAGCGCGCGCTGGCCGCCGATCGAGCCACGGAGGAAAGTGGGGAGCCGTTCGACCTCGAGTACCGGCTCCTCGCCAGGGACGGGCGGGTGGTTTGGGTTCACAGCAAGGCAGTGCTCATACGAGACGACGAAGGAAGGCCTCGCTACTGGCAGGGAGTCACGTTCGATATCACGCGGCAGAAGGAGACGGAGGAGGAGCTCCGGAGCTGGTACGAGCTCCTCATGTCGCGGGCGAGCGAGCAAGAGGAGCGGCTCCGCGAGACCGAGGAAACGCTGAAGTAGCTGGTCGCTATCGGCCCCGGCATCATCTTCAGGGGGTCCGCGCGGGACCTGCGCCTCGAATACGTGAGCCGAGTCCATGACCGAGCTCCGGGGCCGCATGTCGCACCGCGACGGCACGCCCAGGACCTTCCAGACGGTCCTACGTTACCGCTTCGGCGACGACGGGAAGCCGACGACCTTCCTCGGCGTCTCGATCGACGTCACGGCACGTATCGGGCGCCTCGAAGCGGCGGGAGGGGTGGGATTCGAACCCACGGGCCCCTTGTGGGACCAGCGGTTTTCAAGACCGCCGCCTTCGTCCGCTCGGCCACCCTCCCGAGACAAAGGCTATCGGCTCAGGATGATCGCGGCGTGAGGACCCGGGCCGACTCGGGCAGGTACGGGTGGAGCGCGGCAGGGATCTCGACCGACCCGTCGGCCCGCTGGAAGTTCTCAAGGATCGCGATCAGTGTTCGCCCGACCGCGGTAGCAGTGCCGTTCAGCGTGTGGACCACGGCCGTGCCGTCGCCTGTCCGGTAGCGCACCCCGAGCCGCCGCGCCTGGTAGTCGGTGCAGTTCGAGCAGGACGTGAGCTCTCGATACTTCCCCTGGCCGGGCAGCCACACCTCCAGGTCGATCTTCTTCGCCGCCGGGAGGCCGAGCTCCGCGACGCACACGTTAACCGCTCTGTAGGGCAGACCTAGGCCGCCGACTATCTCCCCCTCGTTCGCGACGAGGAACTCGTGCTCGTCCCAGGACTGCTCGGGCAGCGTGAAGCTGAACATCTCCACCTTGTCGAACTGGTGGACCCGGAACACCCCTCGCATGTCCTTGCCGTACGTCCCGGCCTCGCGGCGGAAGCACGAGGAATACCCGGCATAGCGGATAGGCAGCTGGTCGGCCTCGAGGATCTCGCCCATGTGGTACGCGCCGAGGGTGATCTCCGAGGTTCCGATCAGGTAGAGCTCGTCGTCGCGCATCTTGTAGATCTGCTCCTCGCCGCCGGGTAGGAACCCTGTGCCGAACAGGGCCTCCTCGCGGACCAGTACGGGAGTCACGAACGGTGTGAACCCCTTGGATACGAGGATGTCGAGCGCGTACCGGACGAGCGCGAACTGCACGAGCACGAGCTGTCCCTTGATGTAGGAGAATCGCGACCCGCTCGCCTTGGCCGCACGCTCGATGTCGATCACGTCGAGCAGCGCGCCGAGGTCCACGTGGTCGCGCGGCTCGAAGTCGAACGAAGGCGGCTCGCCGACGCGCCGAAGCTCGACGTTGTCGTCGTCGGACTCGCCGTCGGGTACCGACTCGTGGGGCGGGTTCGGCAGCGTCGCCATCAGCCGGTCGAGCTCCTCGGAGACCGCGCCGAGCCTGGGCTCCAGCCCCTCGAGCTTCGTCGAGACCTCCCGGACCTCGTCGATCAGCTTCGAGCGCTCGTCGCCATCGGCCGCCCCTATCGCCTTCGACGCGCGATTCTGCTCGGCTCGAAGGTCATCGACCTGAGAGGTGAGCGAGCGACGCTCCTCGTCGAGCGCGAGCAGCCGGTCGATCGCGTCGGCGACACCGCGGCGCGCGAGTCCCGGGCGGAACGCCTCTGGGTTCTCGCGGATCGCCCTCAGGTCCAGCATTACGACACCTTCGCACCCTCCGGCGCGGGCTTGGCCCCCTGCTGCGCCTGATGTCCGGATTGCGAGGCGGCCGACTGCGCGGACTGGTCCATGATGCTCTGCCCGTTGAAGATGCTGCCGTCCTCTACGACCAGCGCCTTGGACGTGACGTTCCCGTCGACGCGGCCACCGCGCGCGAGCTCGGCGCGGCCCTTCACCACGATGTTGCCCTTGAAGCGTCCGGCGACGCTCACGTTGTTGGCCCGGATGTCGGCCTCCACCTGGCTGTCGACAGACAGCATCACGTCGCCCTCCGCCGTGATCTGCCCCTTCACCTGCCCGTCGATGCGGAGCGAGCCCGCCGAGACGACCGTCCCCTCGAGCTTCGCGCCCTTGCCGACGATCGTCACCTCTCCGCTCTGCTGCTCCGCCATGGTTCCACCCCCGGGTCGCTCGGGCCGGTCGTCGGCCACATCCTCACGTCTCCAGATCAAGGCGCACCAATCGCGTCCGCCGGTTCGGCGAGCGCCTGGCGGATCGCCTCCTCCTCCTCCGCCGACAGGTTGTAGCTGCTCCGGCCCCCGAGGACCGGCTTCGAGTACACGCGCGTGTCCTGCCGTCCGTTGATCGACGTGAGGACCACGCCGTCACCCCGGTCGTCCAGCAGCGCGCAGGAGAACGACAGGCGCCCGCCGACGTCTTCGAAGGCATCGTAACGGAGTAGGCCGACGTGGCGAACCGCGCCCTGGATCATCACGTCCTGGCGCTGGTCGGTGGCGTACAGCGATCGGACCGCGGCCTCGAGCCGCTTGATCGATTTCGTCTGGCCGCCGACGATGCCGCTGAGCGCGTCGTCCAGCCGTAGAGGGTCGCCGGGCTCGCGTCGACGCCGGCGCCCCGCAGACAGCGCGGACAGCACGAGCGCGAGCGCCGACAGCCCGAGTGCGACGAGCACCAGGATGGTGAGGGTCCGGCCGGAAAGCTCCACGTCCGCTCCAACTGCCGAAACGGGCATCTACCTGCGCATACGACAGGAGAACGAAGTATACAATGGCCTATCTCGTGGACGAACGCAGGCTCTCCGACCTCCTGGACCGCGTCGCCTCGGGTCGGATCTCCGTCTCCCAGGCCGTCGACGACCTCCGCGACCTCCCTTACGAGGCCGTCCTGGACGCGCGCATCGACCATCATCGCGAGCTGCGCACCGGCCAGACCGAGGCCGTGTTCGCGCAAGGCAAGACACCCGCACAGGTACGCGACGCCGCCGTCGCTCTCGCGGCGCGCGCGTCCGGCGCGGTGTTCGTGACACGCGCTTCGCAGGAGCAGGCCGACACCGTCCTCTCGGCCGTTCCCACCGCGATCTACGACCGGCGCTCGCGCCTCGTCGTGGTGAAGCCGGCGGCAAGAGACAGCGCCGCCGGCACGATCGCCGTCGTGTGCGCGGGGACGTCGGACCTCCCGGTGGCCGACGAGGCGGCGTTGACGGCCGAGGCCCTAGGTTTCGGTATCGCCAGGATCGTCGACGTCGGCGTCGCCGGCGTGCACCGCGTGCTCGAGCATCGCGAGGCGCTTCGGGCCGCCGACTGCGTCATCGTCGTGGCCGGAATGGAGGGAGCGCTCCCCTCCGTCGTCGCCGGCCTCACTCCAAGGCCCGTCGTTGCCGTTCCGACGAGCGTCGGCTACGGCGCTTCATTCGAGGGCCTCGCAGCTCTGCTTTCCATGCTCAACTCCTGCGCTCCGGGCGTGGCCGTCGTGAACATCGACAACGGTTTCGGAGCCGCCCTGGTGGCAGACCGGATGATCGGAGCGGCGCGGTGAAGGTCGCGTACTTCGACTGCATCGCCGGCATATCCGGCGACATGGCACTCGGCGCGCTCGTGGACGCGGGCGCGGATTTCGACGCCGTCAAGCAGGGCCTCGCCGCCCTCCCGATCGAGCGGTTCTCGATCGACCTCGAGGAGGTGGAGACCCACGGTCTGCGCGCGCGGCGAGTATCCGTCCACACGCCTTCGTCGGCGGTGATCCGAACCTACTCGAGCATCCGCGCGCTTCTAGACCAGGCGAAGCTGCCGCCCGAGGCGCAGCACCTGGCCCATCGGATCTTCCGCAGGCTGGCGGAAGCCGAGGCCATGGTGCACGGCAAGGAGGTCGACCTCGTCACGTTCCACGAGGTCGGTGCTCTCGACTCCATCGTCGACATAGTCGGAACGGCGCTCGCGCTCTCGTTCCTCCAGGTCGACAGGATCTTCGCCTCACCCGTCCCGACCGGATTCGGGATGGCGAAGTCCGAGCACGGCGCGATGCCCATCCCCGCGCCCGCGGTCGTGGAGCTGCTCCGCGGCGCCCCGATGTACTCGCTCGGCGTCTCGGTCGAGCTCACGACGCCGACCGGTGCCGCGATCCTGGCGGCGACGGTCGAGGGGTTCGGCGAGCTCCCGATGCTCCGGATCGACTCGGTCGGCTACGGCGCCGGCACTCACCGATTGGACTTCCCCAACGTTCTCCGCGTGCTCGTCGGCGAGGAGGAGCCGACGACGGGCGTGAAGGCACCCGGCGCGACCACCGACGTGGTTCTGGAGACGAACATCGACGACCTCAACCCGGAGCTGTACGAGTACGTGCTTGAGCGACTGTTCGCCGCCGGCGCCCAGGACGCATGGCTGGCGCCCATCGTCATGAAGAAGGGTCGGCCCGCGGTTACCGTATCCGTGCTCTCCTCGGCCGAGCGCGAACGCGCGATCAAGCAGGTCCTCTTCACCGAGACCGGTACCCTCGGCGTCCGCACCACCCCAGTCCAGAAGCAAGCGCTCGAACGCGATGCCGTGAAGGTCGAGACGCGACACGGCGCCGTCGCCGTGAAGATCGGGTACTTGGAAGGCCGCCCGGTCACGGTCGCGCCCGAGTACGAGGACTGCGCCCGCGTCGCCAGGGAGGCCGGCGTGCCCGCTCGTGAGGTCTACGAGGAGGCGCTCCGTCTGGCCCGCCAGGAGCTCGAGTGAGAGAGCGGGCGGGCCCCGAAACGTCGAGTGCCGCCTCCGGGAGGACGCCTTCTCGCGCCCGTCCGGGGCGGCACCCGATCGGGGTACCTGCTAGTTTTTCCAGCCTGCTCCGGCTGCCATCAGGAAGGCAGCCAGCCAGCCTAGAGAAACCAGGAGGCGGCGATACCTCGACACGGTATCCCCTCCTTTCTGGGCGGTACTCCACCCCCGTATCGGCAGCACACTGTCGGACCTTTAGGGGACGCCCCGACGTCCCTCTCAAGCGGGTCCCCCAGTCTCCCGATACCGGGGGCATGCGCCTAGTGCATGCTTTGGTGCCCGGTCGACCATGCGTTTGATACTCACCACCATCCCACTCGCGGTGCTCGCCGGGTACCTGCTCGGCGGCCGGCTGAGAGGTCTCGCGACGGCGTCGCTGCGATGGCCGGCGATCGCGCTCGCCGGGGTCGGGCTGCAATTCGTCCCCGTAGAGGGCACACCGGGGTACCTTGCACTGCTTGCCTCGTTCGCGTGCCTCATCACCTTCGCCGTGGCGAACGCTCGCCAACCGGGCTTCGTGCTCATCTACGTCGGGCTCGCGCTGAACCTCGCGGTCATCGCGATCGATCAGGGGATGCCGGTCACCCGCGACGCGCTCGTGATCTCGGGCCAACGCGAAACTCTCGCCGAGCTACGCAAGGAGGCGGGGTCGAAGCACCATCTCGCGACCGACCGCGACAGCCTTCTGTTCCTTGCAGATGTGATCCCGGTGCCGCCGCCGGTGGCGCAAGCGATAAGCGTAGGTGATATCGCCGCCCATCTCGGTGTGGCATGGTTCGTTATGCGGGGAATGCAACGGAGAGAAACGGTGGAGCCCGTCTCCGCCGGGTTCGCCTAGGGGTACGCATGGGGACCTCGGACGAAGAACGCACGACTAGCGATGCCAAGGCCGCCAGGACACTTCAGCTCCTCGTCGCGCTGCCGTTCCTGGGCTGGCTCGCCTGGCGCCTCCCCGGCCTTCTCCCCGACATCGCGGAGGCCGACGTAGCGTTCTTCACGGCGGTGGTCATGGCGGTCGACCTGATCCCGGTCCCCGCGTGGGGCGGCCTCCAGCTCAGCCTGTCGTTCCCGATCCTGCTCGGCGCGGCCATCGTTTTCGAACCGCCGATCGCGGCGGTGATCGCGTTCGTCGGGTCGATCGACCCTCGCGAGCTCCGGCGCGAGGTGACACTCGTCAAGGCCGTGTACAACCGGGCCCAGATGGCCACAGCCGTCGCCGCCGCGAGCGTCCTTTTCCACGCGACCTCGACCCTGGACTCCCCGTGGTTCCGTCTGGTCCCGGCGGTGATGCTGGCAACGATCGCCGGCTACGCAGTCAACACGTTGTTCGTGGCCGCCGTCGCGTCGCTCGACAGGCGTATCGCGATCTGGCACGTAATCGCCAAGATGCACGGAGCAGCGCCGTACCAGTTCCTCTTCTCCTATCTGGGCCTCGGCCTATTCGGGGCCGTGATCGCCCGGTTCTTCGTGATCGAGGGCATATGGTCGGTAGTCGTCTTCCTCGCGCCGCTCGTCTTCGCGCGCCAGATGTACTTCCGCAGCCGCGCACTCGCCGATCGCCTCGCCGATCAGAACAAGGTGCTTGCCGAGCAGGCGCGGCGCCTAGAGCAGCTCCTGGAGAAGGAGCATCAGAACGTCGCCGAGCTCCGCGAGCTGAACCGGATGAAAGGTGAGTTCGTGGCCGTCGTGTCGCACGAGCTGCGAACGCCGGTGACTGCCCTGATCGGGTACGCGAAGACGCTCCGGCAACCGGAGTTCTCGGACGACGCCACGATCCGCGACGAGTTCCTCGAGCGGATGGAGCGCCAGGGCGACCGCCTCCTCCGCTTGGTCGAGAACCTGCTCACGGCCTCGAACCTCGAGAACAACAAGCTGCCCGTCTCGATCGGCAGGGTGCTCTTCGAGGATCTTTGCCGGGAGGTCGTCGAGGGACTGTCGACGGAGGGCGAGCGGGTCCGCGTCGACGTCCCGAACGACCTGCCCGTTCTCTTCACAGACCGCCAGCTGCTCTCCCGGGTCGTGTCGAACCTGATAGACAACGCGCTCAAGTACTCCCCCGACGGTTCGCCCTGCGAGCTCGGCGCCTCGAAGGAGGAGGACGGCATCCGGTTCTGGGTCCGCGACCAGGGCATCGGGATCCCGCCGCAGCAGGTCGATCGGATCTTCGACCGCTTCTACCAGGTCGACTCGTCCACGACGCGAACGTTCCGTGGTGCGGGCCTCGGCCTCTCGCTCGTGCGGGATCTCCTGGAGCACTTGGGCGGGACGATCGACGTGGACAGCGCGCAGGGCGAGGGGAGCACCTTCTCGGTGTGGCTCCCCACCAAGCACGAAGCCCCGCTCGCGCCCGAGAACGGGAGCGGCGGCGCCCACCCGCGGCTCGTCTCCACGGGTGATCCCGCGGCTTAGGGCCGCCGCTCCTGGTCGAAGCGCGTTGCCAGCTCCGCGAGCGACGTTTCCCCGAGCGCGCGCGCAACCCCGGTGGCGGCGCGGCTCCAGGCCGGGTGGAGGGCGCACGGGTCGTCCCAGCCGCACGGGGCGTCCCGAAGCGGGCAGCGCTCGAGGACGAGGTGGCCATCAGTGGCCTCGACGACCTCCAGCAGCGAGATCTCGGTCGGCGCCCGAGCGAGCCTGAACCCGCCCCCGCGCCCCGCCCGGGAGATGACGATCTCCGCCCGCGCCAGGTACCCGAGAACCTGGGGCGTGTAGCTCGGCGGAAGGCCCATCCCCTCCGCGATGTCCACCACGCGTGCGGTGCCGGCGCGGCTCCAGGCCCGGGCCAGGTAGACGGCTGCTCGCACCGCGTAGTTGCCCCGGTAGCTCAGGGCAAGGTCCACGGCCCGACTGTACCCTATCGTGAAGTTAGTTGCCCAACGTTTAGTTACTCGGTAGGATTCCGGCCGCAGGCAAGTGGGCTCACGCTTGGGAGGGGTGAAGGCTATGCGACGACTCGTCGTCGCCGGGGTGTTCCTGGAGGCAGCCCTGCTGATCGTGGGGCTCACGTGGATAAGGCCGGCGGGAAGCTCGGAGAGTGACGGGGAACCCGTCCGGTTCCGCTCCTACGGGGAGGGCACGGGTAACGTCGTGAACGTGCGGCTGGACACGGTCGAGACGGTGCAGGAGATCGCGCCGGACGTGAAGTACCACATCTGGACCTTCGGCGGAACGGCTCCCGGTCCCGTGATCCGCGTGCAGGAGGGCGACACGATCCGCTTCACGCTCACAAACCGGAGCGAGCTTGGACTGTCGCACTCGATCGACTTCCACGCCGCGCAGACCCCTTGGGACAAGAACTACCAGCCCGTTGCTCCGGGTGAGACCCTGACGTTTGACTGGGTGGCGCGCTTCCCCGGCGTGTTCATGTATCACTGCGGCGTCCCGCCCGTGCTGCACCACATCGCGAACGGGATGTACGGCGCGATCATCGTGGAGCCGAAAGGCGGCCTACCGCCCGCTCGCGAGTACGTGCTCACGTCGAGCGAGTTCTACGCGGCGGACGAGGCCACGAGGGGCGTTCTCGAGGGCGACGTCGCCAAGATGGAGGACATCGACCCCACGTACGTCGTCTTCAACGGCGGGGCCAACCGGTACCTCGACGAGCCGCTCGAGGTCGAACCCGGCGAGCTCGTCAGGCTATGGGTGATGAACGCTGGGCCCACGCTCACGAACGCGTTCCACGTGATCGGGGCGCTCTTCGATCGCGTCTACGCCGACGGGAACCCGGCGAGCGTTCTGTACGGGCTCCAGACCTACAACGTGGCGCCAGGCGCCGGGGCGATGTTCGAGCTCACGATCCCCGACGAGGGCATGTACCCGTTCGTCACGCACTCCTTCGCGTACACGGGACTGGGATCCGTCGGCGTTCTGCAGGTGAGCCGGGCTGCCCCACCGGCGCCCGCCGACTACCCGATGATCGCCGATCCGTTCGACGGTGGTCTGACGGAGACCGTCGGGACCGTCAATGGAGGCGAGCAGCCGACGGCTCCGGCGACCGAGGAACCGCCGACGGAACCGACCCAAGCGCCGAGCGGAGGCGAGGCGGTCTCCGTCAACGCTGCCATCACGGGCTTCGATCCTTCCGAGCTCGAGGCCCACGAGGGGACCGTCACGGTCACCTACAACAACGTCGACGCCATCCCGCACGACTTCGCGGTGGACGAGCTCGGCGTGAAGGAGCTGGTCGATCCAAACACCAGCGCCGACATCTCCTTCGAGGCCTCACCGGGGACCTACGCGTTCTACTGCTCGATCCCCGGTCACCGCGAGGCCGGCATGGAAGGGACTTTGACCGTTCTACCGGCCGCCGGTCACTGAACGATGGGGGGCGGCGCCTCGGCGCCGCCCCCCGGTCATTCCGCTAGTCGACGACCTTGATCCTGCCCTGCATCCACGGGTGGATCGCACAGAGGAAACGCAACCTAGTTCCAGCGGGTGCGGTCACGGTCGATGCGATCTTCCCCCCCGGCGCGAAGAACAGAGAGTCGCCGGGCCCGTCGAGGCCGTACTCGCCGTCGGCGTCGTCCTCCACTCGGCGCACCAATCCGTTGCCGAAGTGGGCCTCGAGCGCCTCGTTGCAGGCGTCGCACATGAACACCTCGGCGGCGTCCTTCGGAACGTCGGTCGGCTCGAGCACCGTGACGGTGTGAGGCTCGGGGAACGCCGCGTCCTCCTCGAACCGTACCGTCTCCCCGCTCGAGACCACGATCCGCTCCGGCGAGAAGCGGAACGTGCTGTAGATCAGGGCGTTCGGCTCGAACGCCTGGTTCCCCTTCACGTGGACGACGTTGCCGGATGCCATCGCTACGGTAACAACCGCAGTTACCAGCACGGCGACAGCGCCTATCGCTAAGACTCGCCTGCGCATCTCCCCCTCCTTGTCCCGAGGCCCCCGGGCGTTCCTACCCGTATCCGGTCTAGGAAGTCAAGGCGGCTCAGAGAAGGACGTCGCTGTACGAGTACGCAGCGAGAGCCTTCGCTCCTACGTCGGTGACGAGCACCTGGTCGCCCAGCTTCA
>Ga0209341_10003083_pt1 | contig 15672 bp, 15 predicted proteins | sample RifCSP13_2_FD_184020 | JGI IMG/M metagenome (GOLD analysis project Ga0209341, IMG submission 184020) | Soil microbial communities from Rifle, Colorado - Rifle CSP2_sed 13_2 (SPAdes) (version 2) | ecosystem: Environmental > Terrestrial > Deep subsurface > Rock core/Sediment | place: Rifle...
TCGTCGAGGAAGAGGATCTCCGGATCGGGCAGGAGGCCCCGGACGAGGTTCATCTTCTGCCGCATGCCGCTGGACAGCGCACTCACGCGGCGGTTGCGCTCCTCGTACAACCCGACGACTTCCAGGAGCTCGTCGATGCGGGCCAACGCGGGACCTGTCGGCAGACCGTAGAACTGGCTGAACATCCACAGCTGCTCGCGGACGGTGAGCAGCCCGTAGCCCGAGTGCTCGCCCCCGGAGACCATCGAGATCCGCTCGCGCACTGCCTGTGCCTGCGTGACCACATCCAGCCCGGCGACTTTCGCCGAGCCCGACGTCGGGAGCAAGAGCGTGACGAGCACCTTGATGAGCGTGGTCTTACCGGCTCCGTTGGGTCCGAGCAGGCCGAAGAACTCGCCGGGGGGGACGTCGAGGCTTACCCCGTCGAGGGCCACGACGGGCGCCGGGTGCCGATTCTGCGCCGTGCCCTTGACCCGGTAGGTCCGGAGCAGGTCGCGCACCTCGATCGCGGGAATCGCGGTCACGTCGCCTCGTCCTCCCGGCGCTCCGCGGCCCGCTCTTCCCACTTCGCCGCCAGGAGATCGCGTCGCGGGCGGTAGACGCGCATGTAGAAGCCGTCCTGCGACTCCAGGACCTCACGCGGGGCGTCGGCGATGATCGCCTGGGCCTCCTTCCAGGCCTCAGCGAAGGTGCCGGCGAAGCGGGCCGCGATCTGCTTGCGGAACGCCTCCGGGGTCTGCACCTCACCGCCGATAGTGAACAAGGTGGCGCCGGCGCGGGTGACAGCGTAGGCTTTGTTGTCCCCAAGGGAATACTCACGGACAGCCCGAGCGCCCTTGGGACGTTGGGGCGGACGCCCCGCCGCCTGTATGAACCCCCGCTTCGCGGCGGCATAGTAGATGGCCCGATTGAGCCCCCACGACTTCGCGCTGGACACCGTCAGCCCGAGGGCCCGCCCCCGGGCGGCCTGCAGCGTCGCCATCACCTGGAAACGTCCGACCCGCTTGGCCACGGGGGGATTATACCGCAGGCGCCGCGCGAGCCGGAACCGAACAGACGGGCCAGGGAGGACCCGTGCACCGTCGAACCGCACCAGCGATGAAGACCTTGTGTGCCCTCCTCGCCGTCGTAGTGCTCGCGCTCGCCCTCGGACCCATCGCCTGGGCGAAGTCGTACGACCATCCGCTCATCGAGCAGACCTTCCGCCTGCTCCCCGACGGCGATGCCGTCGTCGAAGAGGTGCGCGCGTTCGACTTCGAGGGCTCGTTCTCCTGGGCAGAGATCACCCGCAGCACCCGCGGGCAGTACGGGCGGTATGGGCTGGACTACGAGGGCGTGTGGGACGCGGACACGAGGCAGCCCCTGCAGCATGCCGTCACGCGGTCGGGCGACGACGTCACGCTGCGCTGGTCCTACCAGGCGCAGGATGAGACGAAGCGGTTCCTGCTCCACTACCGGATCCGCCGGGCCGTGCAGCGCTACGCCGACGTGGCCCAGTTCTACTGGCAGGCGGTGGAGGGGGACCACGCCCCGATCGGCAGGGTGCGCATCGTCATCGAGCCGCCCCGTGCGAGCCCCACTCTGTTCAAGGTCTTCATTCACGGCCGCGCCGCGCCCGGGGATCTGAGCTTCGCGCCGGACTTCAGCCGCGCGCGCGTCTCCCAGGACAACATCCCGGAGAAGAGCTTCGTCGAACTGCGCGTCCTCCTCGACCCGGCGCTGTTCCCCGCTCTGGCCGTGCAGCGCGGCGAGAGCCACGAGAGCCTGCTCAAGGACGAACGCGCGGCGGCGCGCAAGGTCTGGCTCCTGCGGAACCTGCTCCTGTTCGGCTTTGCTCTGGCCGGCCTGCTCCTGGTCGGTCTGCTGCTCGGCTTCGTCTGGACGTACCTGCGCTTTGGGAGGGAGCCCGAGGTAGACTACACGGCGATCTACGAGCGGGAGCCACCCCGGGCCCTGCCGCCCGCGGTGCTCCCGGCGATCATGACGCAGGCTAAGGTGGAAAAGCGGGACCTCCACCGGGGCTTCGCCGCAACGCTGCTGGAGGCGGCCCGCCTCGGATACCTTGAGATGGAGGAGGTGCAGGACCAGGGCCTGCTCGGCAGCGGCCTGTTCAAGGACACCGATCTGGTCTACCTGCTCACGGACAAGGGCGAGGCGCTGCTGGACCGCGGGGCTGTCACGCCCGAACCCGACGGGCGCGTCCTGCAACCCTTCGAGGTGGGCGTCCTGCAGGCGGTCTTTCGCCGGGCCGGGAGCGGCCGGAGGGTGACCAGCGATCAGATCGAGGCCTGGGGGAAGAAGATCGTCGGCAGCAAGAGCAACTTCCTGCGCTTCATCGATGAGTGGGGGCCGGGTCTGCGGGGGTGGTTCGAGCGAAAGTACTTCAAGCTCGATGACCCGCGCAGTGAGCGAGCCAAGACCGTCTTCATCGGCGTCGCGGTCGGCGTGCTCATCGTCATCTTCTTCGTCGGCGTAGGCGTCTCACTCTTTGTCGCGGGCCCGGTCGCCGCGGTGCTCATCGGGCTGGCCATGAAGAGCCTCTCCCGGCGCACGCCGGAAGCCGCGCTCGAGGTGAAGCGGTGGGAAGCGTTCCGCCGCTTCATGACGGACTTCTCGGCGATGAAGGACGCCGGCCCCCGGCTCCTCGGCTTGTGGGAGCACTACCTGGTCTACGCCACGGCCCTGGGCGTCGCGGAGCGGCTGCTCGAGAATCTGAAGCTCGTCGCCGCCGAGATCGGCCAAACGATGCCGGCCCCGCGCTGGTGGCACTCGCCGTCGATGGGGCGCGGGCTCACCACGATGCCGGCCGCCTCGATCGAGTCCCTCACCCGCTCGTTCCAGAACTTTCAAGGCCTGGCGCGGAGCCTCTCCACCTCCAGCCGGACGGGCGGCGGATTCAGCGGAGGAAGCGGAGGCGGAGGGGGCGGCGGAGGCGGCGGAAGCCGGGCCGGCTGAACCCGGGCCTAGTTCTGCACCACCTGCACCGGCGGCGCCGTCAACTCGCGTCCACCCGGATCAGTGGCGCGCACCGTGATCGTGAGCTGGGCGTCCGGGATGCGCGGGGACGGGCGGAACGAGACCTGCCAGTTGCCGGACGCATCCGCGGTCATGGCGACTTCGCCATAGGTGCCGGTGATCTGGAACAGCAGCATCACCCCCCGGTAGTCAACGCGCACCACCACCCGCGAGCCCGGGATCGCCGTGCCGCGGATAACGATCGGACTACCCACCCGCGTCCCCGGCGTGGGGGACGTGACGGCCGGCCCGGTACTGCCTAGCGTACCGATGATGGAGATCCGTGACGATGCGGCAACGGTCGCGGTCTGCCCGGCGCGGTTCAACGTGACCAGCACGCGCGCGTTCTGCGCGTTCTGGTTCGTGACGGTGAACTGACCCATATAGACACCGGGCTGGGTCTCGGCCATGGACACGCTGCTCACGACGCCCTCGATGGTGAAGACGGCCTGACCGCCGGTCTCGCCCAGGGCGGTTACCGTGATGACCTGCCCCGAGCGGATGTTCGTGGTGGGGTTCACCGTGACCGCACGGAGCAGTGCCCCCTGGACCACGCTGATCGTGAAGGCGAAGGAATCCGTCGTCTCATTTCCGGCGCGATCGCGAAGGACGATCTGCACTCGAACCGGTCCCTGCGGCAGCGGCTGCGGCGGAGTGTAGGCGACCGCGGTCTCACTCCACGCGGCGCCGCCGGTGACGTTCTGTCCATTCACGACCAGCATTGAGTTCCCCGCGTTTACGCCTGAGCCGCCCTGGTCGTCAAACGTGATGAGGATATTGGGCCGCGTATTGTTGATCACGGCGTTCGGCTCCGGGATGCGCGCCCGGATCGCCGGGCCGCGCCCGTCGATGGAAACGAGCTCCCCGGCCTGAACCAGGACGGCCTCCTGACCGCCCACCCTGAGGTGCCCGAAGACTCCCGCGCTCGCCACGTTGTCCTCCGGCCGGATCCGGTACCTGCCGCGGTAAACGCCGGGTGACACCTCCGTCATGGCGACGCCCTGCGCGACGCCGAAGATATCGAACGTGGCCTGGCCGCCCGGCGTCCCCCGGATCGTGACGGTGAGTGTCTCACCTGCGCGGAGGGGGCGATCGGCGGAGTGCACGATGGAGGTAATCCGCACCGGCACGGAGGGCGGCGGCTGCACCCCCACGGCCCGAGCGCTCACCTCGGCGACAACGTTCGTCTGCGGATTCAGGCGCACTCTCACCTCCATGCCGGGCCGGAGCTCGGAGATCGCGACCGTCCGTCCGTCGAGCGTCACCACAGCATCGTCCGGGAGGCTGAAGACCTGGCCGCCGGCCAGCACGATGGTCCGGCCGGAGATCGCCTCGAGACGGCCGGCCACCTCGCGGGTCGTGACCCGCACCAAGATGGCCCGCCCCTGGGCGTCCAGGGTCACCGTGACGGCGTCGCCGCGCCGGACCTCGGCGAGACCTACCGCTCCTCCCGTCCCTGTGCCGGTGTCGGTCCGGGTGATCGCCGTGTCCGCAGTGATGACGATGGTATGGATCTGATCGCCGCGCTCCACGAAGAGCCGCGCATTCGCCGCATCAACGCGGAACACCGTGCCCTGGATGACGGATTGGCTGGGGACCGGAGGCTGAGGGGGCTGGGGAAGTGGCCTCACCGGCGGCCGGGGCACAGGCTGAGCCGCGCCGCCCGACGTCACGAAGACGGTGCGGGTGGACCGGTCCCAGTCCACGTTCGCCCCCATCGCTTCGCTCACGAACCGCAGCGGAACCAAGGTCCGCCCGCCCACGACCATCGGAGGAACGTCCAGCATGACCTGGCGGCCGTCCACGAAGGCGGTGCGGCTGCCAATCGTCAGCTGGATCTGCGAGCCGCCACGCGTGGCGAGCACGGTGTTGTCCCCCGGGTTCCACTGCACGAAGGCGCCGAGCCGCTCGAACACGCCGCGCAGCGGGATGAGCACGCGGCCGCCGATCGTCACCGGGGGCTGATCGAAGATCACGGGCGATCCGTCCACGATCACCCGAACGGCCTGGGCTGCCGCCGGCGCGGTGGACAGCCCGGCCAGGGCCAGGGCGATCACCAGGACGAGCGACGGACGTGACTTCCACATGAGGCGTGCCTCCTTGCATACGTTCACCCCGCGCGGCGACGCGGGGTGCCATAGATCATTTACCCATGTAAGGGCTGAAATACCACGCTCCCCTGGGGACTCCCGCAGCCGGACGGCTGGATCGACTGTCCCCACCGAGGCCTCGCCGAGTGGCGCCGGCGGTGGAACGTTGCGTGCGGAAGCACTCGTAGTAGAATCGTGCGTGGATTCACACCGACCGGCTATCTACTTACCCCGCTATCTCCCTTCGAACCGGGCGGAGACGGCGGGCTCTGCGAGGTGACACGATGCGACGGGTACCAGCGTTCGCCATCATTCTGTTCGCCGTGATGAGCCTGACGGCGGTCCCCGCCCAGGCCCAGGCTCCGGATGCCGGTCGCAACCAGATCATCACCACCGGCATGGGACACGTGGAGATCTCGCCGACCCAAGCCGTCGTGACCCTGGGCGTGCAGATCCAGCGGCCCACCGCCGCCGAGGCCAGCCAGGAGGCCGCGCGCGTCACGGATCAGATCCTCGCCCGCGTGACACAGGCCGGCATCCGCCGGCCGGACATCCGCACTTCGGGGGTGACCCTCCGGCCCGTGTTCACGAGGCCGCGGGACGGCGCGCCGCGCATTACCGCGTATATGGCGATCAACACCCTGACCGTGACGATCAACGAGCTGCGCCTGGTCGGTCCGGTGATCGACGAGGCCGTGCGCGCCGGCGCGAACACCATCTCCGGGCCGTCCTTCGGACTGCGCGACGCGTCCGAACCCAAGAGGGAAGCGCTGACGCAGGCCGTGCGTGAGGCGCGCGACAAAGCCGAGACCATCGCCCGCGCCGCGGGCCTGCAGATCAAGGGCATCGAGCGGATCGTCGAGGAAGGCGTGGACGTGCAGATCAGAGCCCTGGAGCGTGCTCTCCCGGCGCCCGCCCAGGTCCCTACACCGATTGAGCCGGGGACGGTGAGCGTGGTGGCCAGGGTGACGATGGTCTTTACGTTCTAACCTAAGCGCCAGGCCTGCGGGGTCGACGTGCGGAAGGACAGTCAGCACGGGCACGGCGAACCAGAGCGGAATAGTAGGCCGCTTCCTCCTCAGACGGATCGCCGACTGAGCCAAATCCGCAGGAAGCAGTATGCCCAGGGAGGACCGTTCATGACCGGTGTGCGTTTCCGTCTGCTCGCGTTGATTGCCCTGGTGCTCGCGCTCACGACGGCGGCCGGCGCGCAGCAACAAGAGGTGAGACCCCCGATCGCGCAGTTGTGGATGGACGTGGCGACCAACGTGTTCGTGATCCCGGGTGCGCCCCGCGGGGCAGTGCCCACCGGGACGTCGAACGCGTTCGGCAATACGCGCTTCGGCATGGGGCGCTACGTGGATATCGCGCTGCACGTGCGCACGCGGCCTCAGGGGATCCAGGCCACGCAGGCCATTCCACAGGCCATGCGGATGGGACCCAGTCTGCCGCTCGAGCCGTTCAAAGCCACGCCGCCGCCGCCCAGCACGCCGGGGATCCCAACCGACCCGGGCCAGATGCAACCGCCCAGAGGCCGGGTGCTGCTCTACTGGGGGTGCGGTGCGGATGTCCGGTCCGGGCAACCCCGCATCGTGGACCTTGCCACCGGCACGCCCCAACAATGGCAGTCGATATTCCAGGGGCGCTTCGCCCCAGAGCGCGGAGCCACCGCGGAAGCCGGGCATTCGATCTGGCCGAATGAGCGTGACAGGCAGGTGCTGCCGGCCGGCAACTCGCTGGTGGGCGACCACACGATCACGGGGGACGGCGTTCCGGCGGGATTCCGATTCCCCATCGGGGCGACTCAGGACCTCATGCCGGCGCTCGAACTGTCCACGCGGGGGACCCTCCAGGAGAGCGTCCTCCTGCAATGGCGGACCATCTCCACGGCGCGCTCCTACTTCATCGGCGCCTTCGTCGCCAAGGGGAACGACTTCATCATCTGGTCCTCATCAGAACTGCCGGAGGCCGGCATCGCGCTGTTCGATTACCTCTCCAACGCGGCCGTGGACCGCTGGGTGAACGACAGAGTGCTCCTTCCGGCCACGGCGACCCAGTGCGCCGTGCCCAAGGGCATCTTCGCGGGAACCGAGGGCGCCTTTCTGCGGATGATCGCCTATGGTCAGGAGGCCAACCTGCTCTTCCCCGCACGACCGGCGGATCCGCGGGTCGTGTGGGAACAGCAGTGGGCGGTGCGAGTACGGGTGAAGAGCACCGCGACGTCGCTGCTGGGTCCGTAGCCGACACAGGCAGCGCCGACTTATCGGGCCGGCTACGGAGCGAAACGCTCGGGCGAGACGCCGGGGCGCCACGGGCACCCGTGCTGCTTGTCGAACGGGGCGCAGGCCGGGATGACGGAGACCGCCACGACACGGCCGTCCGCGACCTCGACGATGAGCCCGGTGAACGGACACCCGATGTGCGAGCTCTCTCCCCGCTCGAACTCGACAGACGCCCGGACGCCGTCCTTGTTGCAGAAGCTCTCCCGAGCGATGACATCAAACGGCCGCTCCGGCGCAAGGCCGGTGACCATGCGGTGGGCCGGGTTCACCGTCCGTACGCGCCTCACGACGCCGCCCTGAATCCAGACGCTGATCCCCTCCGAGGCGGAGCCGATGACCTGAACGTTCCCCTGGCTGGCCTGCGACAGGCGGCCGCCGAACTTGGCGAGCGCCGCCCGCGCGGGCCCGGCCTGCATACCGAGGAGCGCCGGACCCACCCCCTTTCCCGGGCTGATGGCCATCTCGGTCGCGGATGACGGCGGGACGTACAGCAGGACGCCGAGGATGACGATGATGGCGGCGGGTCCACACTTGGCCACAGTGTCCACTCCTTTCTAAAGATGATCGGAGAGCGACGGCTGCTGGGACGACAAGAGTATAGAAGGGCGTGTCAGACACGTACCCGCGGAGCGCGGGAAGTAGTCGGGCCGCAGCGAGAAGCGCCGGCGGTGCACGGCGTGTGGTCCCGAGAGGGGAAACCGCGCGGGTTATCGAAGGCGAACGCGCACCCGGCAAAATCACCCTTCGAGGGACAACCAGCCTGGCGGGGCGACACCCACTCAGCAGGGGCGGGGGGAGGCCGATATGTATCGAGGACGTCGTTGGCGCGTTCGGTTTGCTCGATTCCCGATCGTCATCGCGCTGCTGCTGCTGGTCACGCTGTTCGCGGGGTCCGGCGGGGGGGCGGGCTCGTCCGCATCCGCGGGGGAGGCCAAGAGCATCACGCTGGCCGTCCTGCACTTCAGCGTGATCAAGGGCACCACGTGGTCCGGCGCCCACCACCGCGCCGCCCAGCGCATCGCCAAGAAGTATCCGAACGTGAAGTACGTCTACCGCGAGGAAGTAGGCCCTGATCTGACGATCCCCTACGCCGAAGAGCTCATCCGCCAGGGCGCCAACATCGTCGTCGGCAACGCCGAGTTCATGGGGCTTCCTCTTAAGGAGATCGCGGACAAGTATCCGAACGTCTACTTCGCCTCGGTCGTAGCGAGCGATGTCACGACCAAGCGCAACTTCATTCGCTTCTTCCCGCGGCAATACCAGGCGCTCTACCTGGAGGGCCTCATCGCCGCCGCGCTGACCCGCAGCGGAAACGTCGGCGTCGTCTCCGCCTTCCCCAATATCCAGGTCCTGCGCCGCACGGCCGGCTTCTATCTCGGCGTGCAGGACGGGGCGAAGGCCCTCAACAAGCGCGTCAACGTCTACGTGAAGTACGTGGGGGATTGGTACAAGCCGGCGGAGGAACGGGAGATCGCCACGACGCTGGTCACCCAGTACAAGGTGGACGTGATCACGCAGCAGACCGACTCCGGCTCCCCGCTGGACGTGGCGCAGGAGCGCAAGATCTGGTTCGTGGGGAAGGACATGGACGTGGTCGGCTTCTACGGCTGGTCGAGCACCAACACGGTGGCCGTGTCGTTCGACACGCGGTGGGAGGTTCTCTACGACCGGATGGTCCGGGCCTTCGCCGCGGGGAACCAGAACCCCAGCACCCTCCTCTATCTCGGGATGAAGGACACCATGACGCTCGCCGACGGCACCGTGGAGTCCGCCGTGGACATCATGAACAACATGAAAGTCGGCGTGGACGCGATCAGCCCGAAGGCAAAGCCGCTCATCCCCGCCTCGATCCAGCGGCTCGTGGCCCAGCGCCGCCAGCAGATGATGAAGGGCGAATGGGATCCGTTCTTCGAGCACGCGTTCGTCAGCAACGGCACCGGGCTGGCCCTCAAGGACACCCCGATCCCCGCCAAGGGAACCGTGGTGAAGAAGGCCCGGGAGATGCCGTCTGACACCTGGTTGCTCGGGAAGTTCAACTTCGACCTCAACGGGATGACCATCCTCAAGTGATGTCGGCGCGGCGGTGCGCCGCCGCGTCCGGCGGAGATGCATCGCTGTGGAGAAGGGATGAGGCTCCTCCATCCGTGAGCACCCTGGGCGGGCGGAGGAGCCTTTCTTCTCCGCCGATCCTCGCGACCCGGGGCATTGTCAAACGCTTCCCCGGCGTCGTGGCCCTCGGCGGCGTAGACTTGGACGTCCGCTCGGGCGAGGTCCACGCCGTCCTCGGCCAGAACGGGGCCGGCAAGACCACCCTGATGAACATCCTGTTCGGCCTGGTGCAGCCCGACGAGGGCGCCCTCTACCTCCGCGGGCGCCGTGTCCACTTCCGGTCCCCCCACGACGCCCTCGCCCAGGGAATCGGCATGGTCCACCAGACCCGGCGGCTCGTCTCCGCGCACACCGTGCTGGAGAACGTCGTGCTCGGGCACCCCCGCGTGCGAGGATTCCTCAACCTCCGCGGGGCGCGGGCCGAGGTCGAGACGCTGTGCCGGCAGTACGGCTTCACCGTGGACCTTGGGGCGAGGGTCTGGCAGCTGTCCGAGGGCGAGCGGCAGTGGGTGGAGATCCTCAAGGCCCTCTATCGCGGCGCGCGGATCCTCATCCTCGATGAACCGACCGCCGCGCTGACGCCGCCGGAAGTGCAGACGCTGTTGGCCGGCCTGCGGGCGCTGGTCCGCGATCAAGGAGTGACCGTGCTCCTGGTCACCCACAAGCTTCCGATCGTGATGGCCGCCAGCCACCGGGTCACGGTCCTGCGCCTGGGGAGCGTCGTGGCGCGCCTGCGGACCGTCGATGCCACCGAGGAGATCCTGGTCCAGCACATGGTCGGCCGTGACATCGCCTTCCGCACGACCGACCGAAGGGAGAGCGCAGGGGGGCCGCTCGTTCAGGTGGAGCACCTTGCCGCACACAACGACAAGAATCTGCTCGCCCTGCGCGGCGTCTCGTTCTCCCTCCGCGAAGGCGAGATCCTCGGCGTAGCGGGGGTCACCGGAAACGGTCAGGAGGAGCTCGCCCAGGTCCTGGCCGGCCTGCGCCCGGCGGCCTCGGGGAGGATCCGGTTCGATGGGCACAACGTGACCCGGCTCTCGCCCCTGGAGCGCTGGCGCCTGGGCATCGGCTACGTGCCCGCGGAACGCGTGGACGTGGCCTCCATCGCCGCCTTCTCGCTTGTGGAAAACACGGCGCTGACCTACCACTTCGATCCCAGGTTCATCAGGCGCGGACTCCTTGACACCCGGGGACTGGACGAGCTGACCCGGCGGATCCTCGCCGCCTACAACGTGAAGGCTCCGCACCAGCACGCCAGGGCCCAGCACCTGTCGGGCGGGAACCTGCAAAAGCTCATCCTGGGCCGCGTGCTGTCCCGCAAGCCGAAGCTCCTCATCGCGCACCTCCCGACGCAGGGCCTGGACGTGGAGGCCGCGGCGTTCGTCCGGGCCGCGCTGCTGGACGCCCGCGCAGCCGGAGCCGCAGTGCTGCTCATCTCAGAGGATCTGGACGAGATCCTGGCCTTGAGCGACTGGGTGGCGCCCATCTACGAAGGCCAGTTCGGCGCCGTCCTCCCCCGCGAAGAGGCGGACGTGGAGACCGTAGGCGCGATGATGGCGGGCCACTCGCGCAGGGAGGTCGGCGCGCGGTGAGGGCGGGCAGCTACGAGCTCGTCCTGGAGCCGCGGCAGGGACTTCCCCCGGTCTACGCGGTGCTGACGGCGGTCGGGGCCATCGTGCTGGCCCTGGCGCTGTCGAGTTTCCTCTTCCTCTCGGCTGAGACGAGCGTTCTCTCGGCCTACCTGACGGTGTTCTCGTACGCCTTCTTCAACCCGCACGGGCTTACGGCCACCATCCAGCGGTCCATCTATCTCCTGTTTTGCACCTTTGCCTTCCTCGTCCCGCTGCGCGCGGGCCTCTGGAACATCGGCCTCCCCGGCCAGGTATTCGCCGGAGCGCTGGCGGCGTTCGCGGTGCCGCACGTGCTCGGGGGAAGTGAGGGCCAGGCCGCGCTCGCCGCGGGTTTCCTCATCCTGCTCATGGTGACGGCCGCTGCTGCGGCCGGCGCGGGCGTGGGCGGCTTCGCCGGGATCCTCCGTGCCAGGTTCCAGGTGAACGAGATCCTCGTCACGATGATGCTGAACTCGATCCTCTTCTGGCTCGTCGCGTACATGATCAAGGAGGGCGGCCCGTTCATGAGCCCCACGGGCGAAGGGGAGAGCTTCGCCCTGCCCGCGTCGCTGCACGCGCCTATGCTGCGGGGGGTCCCGTTCACGGCGCTGCTGGCGCTCGGCGCCGCCGTCCTGCTCGACCTGCTCTTCGCGAAGACCGCGCTCGGGTATCGGATCCGGGCCTTGGGCGAAAACCCAGCCGCGGCACGCTACGGCGGTATCATCCCTGTGACGATGTCGCTGGTGGTCTTCCTGCTGGGCGGGGCCTTCGCAGGACTGGCCGGCTATCACTATTTCACGGCCGTGCCGGGGGTCTACAAGATCGCAGGGAACTACGGCTATTACGGAGACCTGGCGTTCTACGGCATCATCTCGGCCTTGATCGCCCGTGGATCAGCCCTCGGCGCCGTCCCGATCGCCGTGCTCTTCGCCGGACTCTCCCTCGGCGCGCGGTTCGCCCAGGGAGCATTGCACCTGCCCTTCGGGGTGGACTACGCGCTCCTCGGCCTGCTGATGATGACGTTCGTCGGCTCCCACGTGCTCTACACCTTCCGCTTCATCTGGCGGCGGGTGTCAGCGCGGGCGGTGCACCCGGCTCCCGCTGAGCTCCCGGAGACGTAGCGGCAATGTGGGAGCTTCTGGCGCGGAGCCTGGAGGCGTCGACCATCTTTCTCTTCGCGGCGCTGGGCGAACTGGTCAATCAGCGCGCGGGCGTCCTCAACGTGGGGCTGGAAGGCCTGATGCTCTTCGGCGGGACCACGGCCTTTATCACCACCCAGGCCACGGGCAGCTATCCGCTAGGCTTCCTGGCCGGCCTCACCATCGGCGCGCTGCTGGGCATGGCCCACGGCTTCTTCTCGATCTCGCTCCGGGGCGATCAGGTCGTCAGCGGGATGGGCCTGTGGATCCTCAGCTTCGGCCTCACCACCTACCTCGGCAGCTCGTACACCGGACCCTTGGGGCTGGAGCGCATCCCCAGGATCCTTGGTCTGTCGCCATTCTTCGTCCTCGGCGTCGTCCTGGTGGCGGTGATCTGGCTCCTGCTGTTCAGAACGGGCCTGGGGCTGGCCATCCGGTCCGCGGGAGAGAATCCGGCCGCGGCAGAAGCCTCCGGCATTCCGGTCCAGGCCATCCGCTACCTGTGCGTCACGTTCGGGGGCGTGCTGGCGGGGCTGTCAGGAGCGACCTACACTCTGTCCTACAACCCGGTGTGGAACTACAACTTCCTCATGGGCTGGGGGTTTGTGAGCCTCGCCCTCGTGTTCTTCTCGATGTGGAATCCCTGGATCTTGCTGGCCGGCGCGTCGCTGTTCGGGATCATGTGGCAGCTCTCGCTCAGCCCGGAACTCGTCCTCCCGGGCGTCCTCTCCCGCTATGTGTGGAGGATGGTGCCCTTCGCCATCACGATTCCTATCCTCTGTATCATCTCCACGGCCTGGTTCCGCACCCGGTGGGGACTGACGAAACCCGAGGCGCTGGGTCGGCCCTATGCGAAAGGCTAGACCCGGGCAGGGGCCGTCGTGCCGCGGCGGGAAGATCACACAGCACCGAAACGGAGGTCATGCCCATGACCACACGAGGACGGGCGGCGTTCACTGCCCTTGTCGTCATGCTGCTCATCGCCCCGGCGGCCGCCCAGGCGCCGCGCAAGGCGGTGATAGTGGTCGACTTCGCCGACCGCGTCGGCGGCTGGACCTATACCCGCGAGACCGTCACCACCCGCATCATCAACCGCCTGCGCGACGACGCGGGCATCCGCGTGCTGTCGCGCGACGCGGTGCAGGATGCGCTGCGGCAGGCGCGCCTCGAGACATCCGGGAATCTCGACTGGCAGGATGCGCAGAAGGTCGCCAAGTCGCTGGAGGCCGACTACGTCGTGATGGGAGAGGTCAGCGCGTTCGACCAGCAGCACAGCGGTGGGTGTCTCCCGATCGTCGGGTGCGCCTACACGATCACCGCCACGGTCACCCTGAGTGGGAAGGTCCTCGACGCCGCTGTGGGCGCGTTCGTCGCCAGCCCGACCGCCGAGTCGCGCAAGCAGCAGTCGAGCGTCTCGATTTGGGCCGGCTATTGGTGGGGCAGCGTGACGGTGAACAACTTCGACTCACAGCTGATCGGCAAGACGACGACCGAAGCGGTGGATGACTTCGTGAAGAAGGTCCGCCCTGCGGTAAAGTAGCCCCACGTAGCCGAACCGGGCACAACCCGGGAGATCACGAGAGGAGAGTGTATCCCCATGCTGTTCCACGTCACCATGACCCACAGCGCGGACAACTGCCCCGCGTATCATACCGAGAGGATGCCCGACGTCATCGCCTCGATGGAGAAGCTCGAAGAGCGGGGCAAGGAGTTGAATGTCAAGGCCCACGCGCTGCTCTGGGGCGCCCCCGACCACGTGGCGTTTGCCGTCCTGGAGGCGGACAGCCTGCTTACAATTGGACGGTATCTGAATACGATCGCCATTACACAGGACTTCAAGATCACGCCCGTCGAGAATGTGAGCGACGTGATCCAGTTCGGCAAAGCGGTGATGGCGCGGTCGAAACGCTAGCTGTACATCGTGGGGTAGCCGAGGCGCAGGCAGGCCAGCGCAAGGACGTGGTGCCGCGCGGCGCTGATCAGATGCTCGGCCTGCCAGGGCTGCCCCGCGCGATGCAGGCCCGGGCGACGCCAAAGGTTAGCGCTCCTCCGAGTCACTTCCGGCGTCGAGGTGGCGGTGTGGAAGATTCCGCCCACTCCCGCAGCAGTGCGGCCGACATCTCTTCGCCCGCACGCCGCTGGGCAACGTCCACGGCGAGCCGCTCGAGTCTCCGCTTGTAGCCGGCAGCGTCCGACAGGCGGATGCCGTTGAGCTGCAGGAATACGCGCGCAGCGACCACCGCGGTGCGCTTGTTTCCGTCCGTGAACGGGTGATCCTGGATGAGGCGCACAAGGTAGATCGCCGCGATCCAGAACAGGTCGGTGCTCTCCGCGTAGTACGCAGCGAACTCTGGGGCCAGGACAGCGGACTCCAATAACCCCAGGTCGCGCACCCCGGGTGCGCCGCCGTAGCGCCGGATCTGGTCCTCGTGAATCGCGGCGACCTCCTCAACTGTCAGGAATTCGATGGACCGGCTCACTTATCGGCCAGTCGGCGCAGCATGTCGCTCCAGGCCCGGTTCGTCTCCGCGAGGGCCCGGGCGAAAGCAGCCCGTCGGCTGGCGCTCAGTGCACGAACGGGGCGCACCAGGAGAGAGGTGCCGTCGGTCAGGACCTCGACAGATGACCCTGCTTCCAGACCAAGCACCTCAAGGAGCGGCTTGTCGATCACCAGGGCGGCGCTGTTGCCTTGCCGTGTGAGTTTCTTGCGCATCATCTCCCCTCCTGTACGTACAGTATACGTATAGAGGTGATCCGAGGGAAGCCCGGGGCCGTGGAGCAAGAATCCGGGCACTCATGCCGTCTGGGTCTGGCCGGACACGCCGCCCCACTCCTCCGGTCGAACATGGGCGATGGACTGCGAGAATGTCCAGCGGTGGCCGCACGGGTCTTCCGCGGTGTATTGCCGTTCGCGGAACGGGTAGTCGGCCGGGGGTTGCAGGATCCGCGCCCCGTGCGAGCGGACGAGCGATGCCTCGAGCGGGGCAGTGAGTTCGCACGGGAGGAGATCATCGCCCTTCGCATACCTCGTGGTGAGACCGAGGCGCAGGCAGCCAAGCGCAAGGACCTGGTGGCGCGCGGCGCCGATGAGGTACTCGGCCTGCCACGGCATCCGCCGGGCGATGCGCGCGCGGGCGGCAGGATGTGATGCCAGCTCAAGCCCGCAAGGTCAGCGCGCGTCTGCCGGCCGGTGCCGGCGTCACGGTCTCTCCGAACACCGTCCGCCAGTTCGCTCCCCGCGGCCCGAAGTCCGCTTCCGGCCCAAGCCTTGCTGATCTTAGGTTTCGGTTGCATCCGGCTAGGTCCGGGGGCGCCTGACACTTGACTGGCCAACGCTTCGGTTGCTCTGAGGGGTCGTACCCACACCTGCACTGCAGCACGTTCGTCGCGACGTGGCGTCCGATGAGCCAGTGCGTCAGCCGTC
>Ga0209341_10003085_pt1 | contig 15664 bp, 18 predicted proteins | sample RifCSP13_2_FD_184020 | JGI IMG/M metagenome (GOLD analysis project Ga0209341, IMG submission 184020) | Soil microbial communities from Rifle, Colorado - Rifle CSP2_sed 13_2 (SPAdes) (version 2) | ecosystem: Environmental > Terrestrial > Deep subsurface > Rock core/Sediment | place: Rifle...
GAGGCCGTAGCTTGGATCCACCGCTGGTGGCTGCGTATGCAGAGGGTAGCCGATGCTTCCTACTACTACCCCTGCCCCTCTTGTGGTGGGAAGGCCTTTCTCGTGCTGCGCAGACCTGCCATCCACGAAGTTGTACTAGCCAAGGACATCCTCCACTTAAGTGGAGAGCCCATGCTAGCGGGGGATCCAATACGCTGCGACCTGTGCGGGGAGCCCATTCCCACGCTGATGCTGGGAAACATCAAGGAGAGGAGGTGAACAAGAATGAAGCTAGTAGACATACCAAGCGAGCGGACACTGCTCTCAATGGAGCCTGTGGACGGAGACCTGGCTCTCTCCCAAGTGCTGCGCCCCAAGACATGGGACGAGTATGTGGGTCACGAGAGGCAGAAGGTTCTGGCCCGTAGGCTCCTAGCAGCAGCAACCGCAAGAGGAGAAGTGCCAGACCACATCTTGCTGTACGGTCCTCCCGGACTGGGCAAGACGGTCATGGCTGACCTCATCCGCAACGAGCGGGAGTTCTCCATAGCGATACAGGCCTCGATACCCCTATCACAGCTCCAAGCTGTCATCACAACCTGCAGGCATGGAGAGTCGATCTTCATCGACGAGATCCACAGCCTGTCCCTACCCGGGGCAGAGTCGGTGCAGATCGGTATGGAAGGTGGCTACGTCGGTCTCAAGAAGAGGCCTCTGCCTTTCATGCTCTTGGCAGCAACAACCAAGTTCGGTAAGCTGCCGGACACGCTACGGGACAGGTTTGGTCTCACGCTCCACCTCGACTACTACCCGGAGCCTGAGATCAAAGAGGTCTGTCAGCGCTCAGCAGAGAAGCTGAATATGGAGCTGCGACCAAAGTCGGCGGAAGAGATAGCCCTACGCTCCCGGGGCGTCCCCCGCATAGCCAATCGCCTACTCAGGCGGGTCAGGGACGTCACCGACGACCCCAAGCCAGCACAGGTGAAGAAGACCCTGGCAGAGCTGGGCGTAGACAGCTGGGGGATGGATGACGGCGACAGGCGCCTGCTCATGCTGCTCTTCGACCGCTTCGATGGCGGCCCGGTGGGTGTCAGGACCTTAGCAGCAGCCGCCGGCCACGAGGAGAGGACGCTGTTGGAGGCTTTCGAGCCGTACCTGCTCAGGCAGCAGATCATTGACGTAGTGCCTCGAGGTAGGCAGCTGACAGCAAAGGGTCAGCTGTACTGCCAAGAGGTAGCCAAGGTGAGCTAGAGGGAAAGGATAGATAAAGAGTGCAGCTGTATTACATCTGCGGACAATGTGGGTGGGAGGGGTACCACGACATCCCACTCAAGTGTTGCCCTAGATGCGACAATCCAACATTCCGAGGCCGGCGGATTCAACATCCGCCCGTACAGGTAAGGAGGAGATAGTTTGAACATCCTACCCGTGCTTCTGAAGGATGGCTACAAGGTAGGCCACGTCTTCCAATACCCGGAGGACACCACCATGGTCTACTCCAACCTGACCGCACGCCGCTCCCGTACCGGTGTCGACGGTGTTGTGGCCTTCGGCTTCCAGTACTTCGTGCAGGAGTATCTGGTCAACCAGTTCAACCGGAACTTCTTCGGACAGCACCGAACAGATGTCATTCGCGAGTATCAGCGGCGCATTGGCAATTACCTGGGACCGGGCATCACCACGGATCATATCGATGCGCTCTGGCACAGGCAGTACCTACCACTGTGCGTCAAGGCCGTTCCTGAGGGTACGGTCGTTCCCCTTCGCGTGCCGATGCTCACCATCCGCAACACCGAGCCGGAGTTCTACTGGCTGACGAACATGCTGGAGACACTGATGTCCAACATCCTCTGGATGGCCTGCACGTCAGCTACGACCGCCTTCCAGTACCGCAAGACGTTCGAGCGCTATGCCAAGGAGACAGGGGCACCGAAGGAGTTCGTGCCATGGCAGGGTCACGACTTCAGCTTCCGCGGGCTGCCCGGCGTCGAGGCAGCCATGCTCTCCGGCGCCGCGCACCTGCTGTCCTTCACCGGCACAGACACGATACCAGCTATCGATTTCCTCGAGCAGTACTACGGCGCGGACTCCGACAAAGAGCTAGTTGGCGGCAGCGTGCCTGCCACCGAACACTCGGTCATGTGCATGGGTCTGCAGGAGACCGAGCTGCAGACGTTCAACCGTCTCCTTACCAAGATCTACCCCGTCGGCGTCGTCTCCATAGTCTCCGACACGTGGGACTTCTGGCGTGTGCTGACCGAGTACCTGCCGGCAATGAAGGACACGATTATGGCCCGGGAAGGCAAACTGGTCATCCGTCCTGACTCCGGCGATCCAACACTGATCATCTGTGGCGACCCCGACTCCTACACTCCTGTCCAGTACAACGGAGCAATCAGCACTCTCTGGGATATCTTCGGAGGCACGGTCAATGCTGCCGGCTACAAGGAGCTGGACCCCCACATTGGTCTGATCTACGGTGAGGCGATCACACTGGAACGGCAGGAGGAGATCCTAGGACTGCTCAAGCGGAAGGGCTTCGCCTCCTCCAATGTTGTCTTCGGCATCGGCTCCTACACCTATCAGCACGTAACTCGCGACACCTATGGTTTCGCTGTGAAGTCAACCTACGGTGAGACGAGATCCCGTGGTGGTGTGCCTATCTTCAAGGACCCAGCTACAGACACCGGCAAGATGAAGAAGAGCGCTCTCGGCCTGATCAGGGTCAACGAGGCGGAGGATGGCACTATCACCGCTGACGAGAATGTCACTTGGGAGGAAGAGGACAGAGGCCTGCTGCAGACTATCTTCCACAACGGTCTCGCTGGCAACACCCAGACACTAGCAGAGATCAGGGCTAGGCTGGAGGCTCAGCTGTGAGTGGTACCATCATCTTCTACAGCGATGGTCTCGAGCTGAATATTGGTGTCGATGAGGGTCAGCTACTCAAGCCAGCGGTCACTGACATCCGCTGGGATGCTCCCAGCAAGAGGAGTCCGGGGGCCAGGATGACAGTGACGATGCTCATTCCAGAGGATCTGTGCCCAAGCAAGAACGACATAAGCTGGCTGATGTTCAAGAGCTCTGATCCACGAGGGAGGCTGAAGGCGTTCATCGGCCTTCTGCTCTTTGAACCGGACACCTTGGTTGTGGACGGGATGGAGGAGGAGGTTGGTTGAAATGCTAATCCAAGTCATCGACGGCTCCCTCATTGGCTACCAGCACTTCATCTTCCCCGATGGCCAGAGGCATATCACCTTGGCTACCGAGATCGAGTACTCTGATATTCTGGTCACCACCAGCCTCTGCTCTGCAGACGACATCTTCGACCTCCTGCTAGTCAAGGAGATCCTCGACAATGGTCATAACAAGACCAGCCTGCGAATCAACTACCTCCTTGGAGCGAGGATGGACAGAAGGATAGACAATTGCCAGCCATTCACTCTCAAGGTGGTAGCTGACATCATCAACAGCGCTCACTTCGAGCAGATAGAGATCTTAGATCCCCACTCCAACGAGGTGCTACGGTGTCTGCATGACGGCCTCTTTAGACCACCAAAAGTCGTCTATCCATTGCCGGAGCTGCGGAGAATACTTCGTCACTACAATCCGGGAGACACAGTAATCGTCATACCAGATGCCGGAGCTACCGAAAGAGTCTCCCACATGCTGGTTGATTCCGCCTTCGAGTTAGTGCAGTGCCGCAAGAACAGGGACTCTAAGACTGGCAGGCTCTATGGATCCGCGATCGACAACCCGAATGCCGTCACCGAGAAGCGCTGTCTCATCATCGACGACATCTGCGATGCTGGTGGAACCTTTGTCGGTCTAGCCAAGCTGCTGCGAGAGGCCGGCGCCGTCTCCGTGGATCTCTTTGTTACACACGGTATCTTCTCAAAGGGTAGAGGGCTGGAGGGGATCGACAACGTCTACTCCACTCACTCCTTCACCGGTAAGATCCATCCGAAGCAAGAGACCGCCCAGCGGGCATAGGAGGGAGGGAGCAGTGTTCTGTCAGAAGTGCGGCAGCGAGCTAGCTACACCAGGGTCCTACTCAACTTGGTGGTGCGTAGGCTGTGGAGCAGCTGTAGGCAGCCCTCTAGTGGAGCTGCGCGATGACGGTCATCCTGCGGATAAGGTCGGAGCCGGCCGCTACATCTTGTCCTTCATGCTGGCAGGCCTCATCGGCCTCTGGATTCAGTACTGGACACGCAACTATGGCTGGAGAGGTGTAGCAATCAATGCTGCCATCTTCGGCGTACTCGTAGTGGTCCTCGTAGCAGCATCCGCTAGCGGAGAGCAGGACTGCTACGATGCCTATGGGGATTACACCTGCTAGCGGCCGTAGGAGGGAGACAATGGTTAAGGTTCACGTCAGCAGCTTCACGTGGAGCAGGGGCTTCCACCCGTTCCCGTTCTTTGTTTGGATAGAGACGGGTGGTCCTCCAGTGCCAAAGCTGGACATTACGGTGAGTGTGGACCTAAGGCCAGGGATGACTGATGTCGAGCTAGTCCGTACGCTCAACACCCGGTGGATAGCAAAGGTGGCAAAGGTGTTTGGGAGGAGAACCATATGAACAAAGTTTGGCTAATCATAGACGGTGACAACGTCACCTACTCCCTGCGAACCTCCAGGCTGGACATCGACGGTCTGGAAGAGGTGGTAGGCAGGGCCTTCATCCCAGTTGAGAAGCACTACTTCTTGGCCATCCGGGCAGTGATGGAGGAGGAGGCCTTTGACAAGCAGCTCTCCTTCACGCGGATGCTGATCGGCAAGGGCTACCGCGTCCACGAGCAGCGCATGCACCGTCTGCGATCCTCCGAGACGTGGAAGGGTGACTGCGACATCCCCATAGCTCTCTGCGCCGCGGATGCTGCAGCCTCCACTGTTGAGTGGGTGGTGCTTGTGTCCAACGACTCCGATTTCACAGCTGTTGTAGAATACCTGCACCACAGAGGCAAGAAGATAGCCATCGTCTCTGTTGACGGCATGGCATCGATGGACCTGCGCAACATTGCAGATGTCTACATCGATCTCTCTGAGGAAGAGGGCGCCTTCATGAAGCGCGGAGAGGGCGGTGGCCGGTGAAGACCTTCGAGGAGGGCTGGGACGCCGTCCACGACTGGTTCGAGCTGACCTATGCACAGTACCTGACCATCCCGCGCAGCATCATGGAGGCCATGCCGGCCGAGTGGCAGAAGCGGATGGTAGCCTGTCTAGAGGAGCTCGACAACACCTTCGACTGGCGGCCCGAGGAAGGGCGCTACTGGGTACAACTCAAGGACGGCAAGGGGATGTACAGGCACGACCCGCTCATGGAGTACAGACACCCGGACAGTGCCCACATAGAAAGTATCCGTAGCAGCCGCGGCAGAATAGATCAATGAACTGCCGAGGGCTCCGCCGTCACTGGTTTACGGAGTACGGCTACCCTGGTTCCTACGTAGATTACTGCGTTCGTTGTGGGGTTCCTAACCCGAGGATACGGGTAACGAAGAAGTGGACGATCAAGAGGAAGAACCCTCCTCCTAAGGGAACCCCAGCATGAAGTGTCCCCGATGTGTAGCTGGCGGGAAGCGAAGCAGGGTGTTTAGCGAAGGTGGCAGCGTCACTCTCATGGCTTGGACACCCTACTGGGATGAGGACGGTCAGTACCATAACCACGATCCTAACTGGCACACCTATGGCTATCGCTGTTCGGAGGGTGACTATTGGCAAGATAGCATTCTTGTTCCCTGCCCAGCTGGTGACTATCCGAAGAAGCAGGAGTAGTGAGTGATGCAGGATCTATACATAGGCACAGACTCCTCCGGGCAGCCGTTCACGTTGCCGGCTAGCATCATCAACCACACCATGGCCATACTTGCGAAAAAACGCACGGGTAAGTCCTACCTTCTCGGCGTGATCGCAGAGGAGTTTCTCAAGGCTGGTCTACCGTTCGTGGTGCTGGATCCTGTGGGCGTGACGTGGGGCTTGCGATCTTCTCCTGATGGTAAGAAGCCCAGCCCCTTCCCTATAGTGATCTTCGGCGGAGAGCATGGTGATATCCCCATCGAGCGCAATATGGGTGAAGCGGTGGCTCAGGCAATCGTGGAGGAGAACTTCTCTTGTGTCATCGATCTCACCCTGCTCTCCAAGAACGCATGGCGTGAGTTCGTACGAGACTTCTGCCACGAACTCTTCACCATCAACCGTACCCCGCGTCACGTCTTCCTCGAAGAGGCGCCGGAGTTCATTCCTCAGCACCTGCGCCCGGACATGGCTCCCACCTACGAGGCTGTGGAGCGGCTGGTGCGCTTGGGTGGTAACCGCGGACTCGGCTGTACACTGGTCTCTCAGCGGCCGGCGATCACATCCAAGGACGTGCTTGAACAGATCGACACGCTGCTCGCCCTGAGGACTGTAGGACCAAGGGATCGTAAGGCCGTTCTCGACATGTTCCAAGGTGTCCTTGAAGAGGAGCAGCTCCCGCTCTTGGATGAGTTCAAGCGGGGCATCGCCAAGCTGCCCAACGGGCAGGCGTGGATCTGGTCCCCGGAGAAGCTGCAGACATTTGCACAGATCAAGATCCGTGACCGCCTGACCTTTCATCCAGATCCAGAGCGACAGATAGCCGTGAAGGTCGTCGAGGCCAGGCCGGATGTCTCTGCCTTGCGTGCTCGCTTTGCTACGCCAGAACAGGAAGTGGAGGAGGGGAAGCAGCCGCGTCGGCAGGATGGCACTATCAGGGCTCTAACCTCACGCGCTGAGAGAGCAGAGTCACTGGCAGCCAGCCGTCTCGAGTCCTTGGAGCTACAGAAGGAGATCGTTGCAGAACAACATCAGACCATCGAGGAGCTACGGACTAAGCTGAACGGGGTGGAATCCCTCCGTAGCGGCCTAGTGACTATACTCTCCGATTCTGTGAACCCTGTGACGACGCTGGGGCCTGCTCTCGAAGTTGATCGTGAAGAAATCATCAGAGAGATCATGGCTAGACTTCCCAGCGACAGCAAAGGCGGAGTCCAACTCGTGGCGCCGGATGCCTTACGGAAGTCGTTTGAAAGCAAGGCTGTGGATCGCATCCTCCAGAGCATGGACGAGCTGACCGATCGTCAACGGCAGATGCTACTCTGGCTGGACAGTCACGTCTCAGTCACATTGCACACCTTGGCCCGTGAACTGGCAGGAGTGACCTACTGGAATGGTCCTGTATCCAAGCCGTGGGAGGAGGACAAGCAGGTACTGATTAAGAAGGGACTGATAGGACAATCACAGAAGTGGCTTCGTAGTCGACTGAAGGAGGAGATAGCAGAGCAGCTAAGTAACCATCCCGGAGCAGACGTGGACGGTGTCTACAACCATGTTCTTCATCGGCTCTCAAGTCAGCTAGTGAAAGGAGTTTAGACATGGGCTGGATAATCAGTATGATCTTCGCAGGGCTCGTTCTATTCGGGCTCCGTTTTATCGGACAGCTCATAGAGCACGCGGGGAAAGAGGATCAGGACAAGACAGCGGAGACTCTAGGTCGTGTTGTACACCTAGCTGCCATTGCCCTGTTCGTCATATGGGTTGGTCTTCACACACTCCTTGCTACCATTCACATTGTCCCTGCCGGTCACGTTGGAGTGGTCTACACCTTCGGCGGCATTACAGGCCAGACAAGCGATGGCTTGGTAGTCACGGCCCCTTGGCAGGGCATCAAGAAGGCGACGGTACAGGTACAGACCCTTTGCTTCATGGACGATGCCAATAGGTGTCCTAGTGGCGCACAGCGTGTTGGCGAGGGTCTTGATTCCTTCAGCCAAGAGACGCAGAACGTCTTCATCGATGCTGTCCTGCGGATCAAGGTCTCCCCCAGCGACGTGCAGGGTCTCTACCGCGACGTCGGTGAGAGCTACGTTAACAAGCTCATACCAGGCCAAGTGGCGCAGGTCTTCAAGGACGAGACAGTCAATTACCCTGCCGTTGACATCGCACCTAACCGTGAGGTAATCCGGGCCAATGTTGAAATCGCTCTGGAGAAGGAACTGTCGCGCTTCTCCATCGACGTGGATGCCCTGCTTATCGAAAACATGGTCTTCGAGAAGGACTTCGAGGATGCCATCCTCCAGAAGCAGAAGGCTACTCAGGAGGCGCTCAAACAGCAGGAGCTAATCAAGGCTCGCGAGGCCGAAGCCGAACAGAAGATAGCAGAGGCTCGCGGCAATTCTGAGAAGCTGCGCATCGAGGCGGAAGGCCAGGCGAAGGCTAACGCCTTGATCTCAGGCTCTCTGACACCAATGCTCATCCAGTTCCAGGCGCTCCAGAAGCTGGCCGACAACATCCAGATCGCCTTGCTTCCGGCGGGCCAGGGGCTTATAATAGACCCGTCCACAATTCTGAAGCCGCCACCGGAGTAGAGTGGAAATACCCTGGCCTGCCCTCTCCTCGGCGTTCCTGCCCTGGCCCCGAGCCTTTGCTCTCTGGGCCTACTGGCAGTGCGCGGGTGTCTACTATCCTACCCGAGGACAGGTTGTAGACTCCGTAGTAGAGATTATGGGACTGACTGTCCAGCAGGGCTATCGGCTCCTCCGCGAGGGGGAAGGCATCTTCTGGGACAGACGGGGTCGTCACAAGATCAAACTGCGCCGACCCAATAACCTGCGTCGCCAGGCTTATGCTCTCACCGGCGTCGCCAAACGCAGCGGCTGTCTGATACCCCTAGAGATCTATGGCCAGGGTCTGGATGTGCTGCGGGCTTTCATGGCTTTTCCTCTCGTGGCAGCTAGACCAGATGTTCCGACTCCTAGGCAGTATACCGCCGTGGCCGCGAAGGTCAATGTACGTATGGTAACACACTGGCGCTCGATCCTCCGCCGCTACGACTACATCCGAACCTTCTCCTCCTACACACGGCTTCTAGCTTCCCAGGTGGGCGATCTCCGAGCAGCAGGCTTCCGAGGAGCCTTCGCCAAGGGTAGATCCTGGTACCGTCGCAACCCCGACATAGTGGAGCTCGACCGTTGCAAGATCTTTAACTTTTTCCGCCGGCAAAAAACGGTCTCACTACGTTCGACCTTCTTAACCCTGGCGGGAGGAGAGGGTAGTTATAGGAAGAACAGAGCATTGGCCTTTAAGTTTGAGAATCTAACTTACAATTTACAAGATCTTCTTGAAAGACCTCCTCCCTCCAGAGGCTTTGAACTAACAAAGTTCTGCGGGAGGTTGATCTCCATTAGTAAGTTGAGAAAGCTCCCCGATCCAGTGTCCGGACAGGTAGATGCTTTTGAGCTCCGCCAGTTGGTGAGAAGGGAGATCCAGCGATTGGAATCTCTGCGCAGAAGGTACCTCTCCCGCCCCAGTCCTGGCTCTTCCGAGCACTCCGAAGCCTGCTTTTCCTCGACCTGAAAATGGGGTTTCAAAATAGGGCCGGTTAGGGCTTTACTTTGAGGGGTCGAGGGGTTAATAATTAGCGGGTCGGGTGGCTCCCTGGGAGCGCGGGGGTACCGTTTCTGAATAGCTTTTCATAAGGGAGGGGCTCTGATTGTGGAAGTGGCTGTGAGACCAGACATCATTGTCTCTTCTGCGGCCAAGGCAGGCAGATTGGTTCTCCGGTTTCCTTACGATGCCACCCTCGTAGCCCTCGTCAAGACTGTTCCCGACCGTCGTTACCATCCCGAAGAGAAGTGCTGGTCGATCCCAGGCTTCTCTCTCCGCGACCTTCAAGCGCGGGCTGTGCAGGCCAGAGTCCGTGTCCACCTCACAGAGTCCGTGGCGGCGGCGTTGGAGCAGGGCCAGCGTGATCGGTTTGCTCTAAAGGCCGCGAAGGACGTCCAAGACGTAGACCTTACCCTCCCTACGGCCACCCTCCTCTACCCTTATCAGAGGGCCGGTGTAGCCTTTCTCGTAGAGGCTCTGCGTCGGTTCAAGGGTGCGCTGCTGGCGGACGATATGGGGTTGGGCAAGTCGCTTCAGGCTCTCAGTCTCTTGGCGCTGGCCGCCAAGCTCGACAATGTCCTCATCCTCTGCCCTGCCAGTATCAAGTACGTCTGGGCGGCGGAGATCGAGAAGCACTATCCGCAGTTCTCCTACACTATAGTAGGAGGGACGCCCGAGGAGCGCAAGATTCAGTGGGCTGAGCGTTCTCGCATCAAGATTGCCAACTACGAGCTTCTGTTGCGGGATGCGACTGTCAAGGTGCGGGATTGGGATATGGTGGTGGCCGACGAGTGCACTCGCATCAAGAATTACCAGGCCAAGACTACCAGGGCGGCGAAGGGGTTGAACCGCCGCTACAGTCTCGGCCTCTCCGGAGCGCCGGTGGAGAACCGGCTCGAGGAACTCCACAGCATCTTCGATTTCGTCATGCCTGGGCTTCTGGGGCCAGGTTGGCTGTTTGTGGCTCGCCACTGTGTGAAGAACCACTTCGGGGCGGTTGTGGGCTATCGGGGCATCGATCAAGTGCGGGAGCGTATCGGCCCGCACTACCTGCGGCGGCTGAAGGCGGAAGTGTTGCCGGAGCTCCCGCCCAAGGTGATGACGGATGTTCAGCTTGAACTCTCCAAGGGCGAGTGGGAAGTGTACGACGGCATTCGCCAGCAGATTGTGGAGTTCGTGGAGACCAATCCACACCTGGCTGTGGCCAACGTTCTTACCGAGATCCTGAGGCTAAAGCAGTGTGCCGACGACGTCCGACTCCTCGGGTTGCCGCAGGAGGACGGGGGCGGTACCAAGATCAAAGCGCTGAGGGACATCCTCGAGGCAGGCGAGGGACACAAGATCGTAGCCTTCACCCAGTTCGCGGAGATGGCGAAACTGGTGGCAGGCGAGCTCGAGGGCATCCTCTTCTACGGAGACATGTCGCCGGAGGAACGGGCGGCGGCTATCCAAGAGTTCCAGGAGGGCGCAGGCCAGCTGTTTGTCTCTACCGAGGCTGGTGCCTACGGCGTCACTCTCACTGCGGCGGATATCGTAGTCCACATCGATCAGCCCTGGAATCCGGCCCGCTTGCGCCAGCGTGAGGACAGACTCCACCGTATCGGACAGACGAGCTCGGTGCAGGTCATTAACCTGCTGGCCCGCCGCACGGTTGACGAGTACGTGCGGAGGATCATCCACCGGAAGCGGGAGCTCCAGCAGAAAGTGCTCGGGGCCGAGGACGACGGCGTCTACCAAACGGTGACCAAGAGCGATCTGCTCGGGCTGTTGAAGGCGGATTGAGATGTGCGGATGCGGACACAAGTGGGCAGATCACTTCAACGGGGCCTGTACTGTCGCAGGTTGCGGTTGCGGGGATCAAGGATGAATCTCGGCCAGTTCTGGCAGAAAGTGTGTTTGGGTCGGTTCGGAGCCTTCACTACCGGCGGCGACGTCCGTCGGATCAATGAACTGGCGGAGGCCAATGGCGAGAATCAGATGCGCTACGCCATCCAGCAGTATGCCAAGGAGATGCCTTCGCCCTCGGTCAAGGATTTCGAGTCCTGGTTGGCGGGGCAGGAGTTGCCCGACGAGGCTGTCTGCGCTGCCTATCTTACCGAGGATCCAGAGATAGTTCGGATGGCGGAGAAGCTGGAGACACTGCGGGGTGCCTGGTTCCCTTCCGCCGAGACCGAGGATGAGATCCACGAGTTGGAGAGCCGGTTGAAAGGGCTGCTGCTGTGAGATCCCACCTCGAGGCCCGCCTCCTGGCTTCCGTTGCCACGGTTGAGGACTTTGAGGCTCTCGGCTCGATCGGTGTAGGCGAGGACGATTTCAGCCACTATCGGCCTATGTACAAGTATCTCGTTTCTGTCATTCAGTCCCAGGGCAAAGTCCCGCGTTTCCTAGATCTGAAGCAGACCTTCAACCTTCCGGAGACTGTAACCCGCGCCGCCAGCGAATTCAGATTCCTGCTGGGCGAGTTCCGGAAGCTCGTAGTAGCCCAACGCCTCCAGGAGACGATAGACAAGAACGTAGAGGAGTTCGGCGAGGATCCAGACGCCCTTCTGGAGAGCCTCCTCAAATCCCTGATGTCTATTCAGACCACCTCCCAGCGCCACTCTTCCGTCACCGACCAATCCATGGCCGATCGTATGGATATTTACGCCCAGCGGGCGCGGCGGTTGGCGGCGGAGGGGTTGATAGGTATACCCACGGGCATCAGCCACTTCGACGAGAAGGTTAAGATTGGCTGGGTTCCAGGAGAACTCAATGGGCTCGTGGGTCGCACCTACACCGGCAAGTCCTGGCTCCTTCTCTACTTCGGCGTTGTGGCCTGGCAGCGGGGTGTGAAGGTACTGTTTGTTTCGCCAGAGATGCCGGTGGAGGAGACCGAGGCCCGTTTCGACGCCCTGGTTATGTGCCGCAATGACATTCGCGTAGATGTGTCCGACCTCTACCGAGGCTACGTTCCCAGTCCGCAGATGCGGGATCTCGCGGGCCGCATCGGCAAGACCTCCAATTGGATCACATACTCCGCCTCCGATGATGGGCGGCTCGGGCTGACGGAACTGGCCCGCCTCGTTAACCACTACCAACCAGGCCTGCTGCTTGTCGACGGTATCTCTTTGCTCGAAGCTGGTAAGGGCCGACGCCAGCAGGTCTGGGAATCGATAAAGGATATCAGCTATGGGCTGAAGAACCTCGCCGTAGCTCTCAATGTGGCAGTCATTATCTGTCACCAAGCCAATCGCAGTGCGCACAACACTGCCAGACCGCCAGGGCTCCACGAGATCGCCTATGGTGACGACTTCGCGCGGGCCTGCGACCGCGTCCTGGCCCTCTCCCGACCCCAGTCTCTCGAGGGGCAGGAGACTCTACGGGTTACTATCCAGAAGTTTCGTAAAGGTGAGCCGGTGTTCGGAGGCATTGATTTCGCTTTCGACCCAGGCCGAGGTCAGATCAATGAGCTTGTTCCAGGAGATACTAGCAGAACAGGGGATAACGGGGAGGACAGTGAAGCAGGGGAGGGAACTGGAGTGTCCCTGTCCCTTCCATGAAGACCGCTCGCCGAGTTTCTACGTGAATCTACAGACCGGCGCTTGGATCTGTCACGCGGGTTGCGGGCATGGCAGCTTCCTCCAGCTCATGCAGCGTTTCCAGGTTCAGGGTATCGGCATTCCCAAGAAGAAATCCAAGAAGTCTCTGGTGGACATGGGGCTGGACTATCTGGTCCGGCGGGGTTTCTCTCCAACTGTTCTCGAGAGCTGGAAAGTGGTTTGGAACAGCGATGTGGGGGGTGCGGAGTTTCCCATCTGGGATGCCGAGCAGAAATTCCTTGGCTATCTCTGGCGCATGCCAGAGGGAGCGTTGCCCAAGTATCGGCACATGCCTCAACTGCCAAGATCGAAACTGCTCTTTGGAGCTCACCGGCTTCAAGATAGGAAGGAGGTGATACTGACAGAAGGGCCGCTGGATGCCATTTGGATTCAGGAAGTCGGGATGCCTGGGCTGGCTATGCTGGGCGCTTATCTGGCCGAGGATCAGATCCGGCTCCTGGCGAGTTGGCGCACTCAGAAGGTAGTGCTCTGCCTGGACAACGACGAGGCAGGGCGGTTGGCTACCGAGATTGCTACCAAGCAGCTTCGGGCAGCTGGCTTCTGGGTCTTTCGAGTGGAACTTCCCAGCGGCAAGAAGGATATACAGGAAGTGCCGTTGACACAGGCTGCAAATGTTCTCCAGCAGCGGCATGTGTGTTTCAACGGCGCGGGTCTTGTTCCTCACCGCTACCGGCGCTGGTTGGAGAAGGCTGCCCTCGCCCCTGAAAGTAGCGCCTGGAAATACTAACTCGCAAAACGAGGAGGAAAAACACTATGGGTCTAGACGATGCTGAACGACACTTCGGGAACTACAGCGCTGCTCCGAAACTGCGACTGCAAGCTGGAGATCGCGCACGCTTCCACTTCCTTTCAACCGGCTACGACATACACTTCGCCGGAGGCCGCTTCCACGATCTGCCGCCCATAGGCGACCAGACCTACGGGCGTTCCGTGGTATGCATTCGGGAGTTCACGGATGGCGAGGAAGTCTGCGCCTTCTGCGAAGAGGGAGCGGCAGATTTCAGCAACCAGTTCGCTGTCTGGGCTCTTATCCACTGCATCTACCACAACGGCGACAATCCCGACTCAAACCCAGATGCGGAGCCCTGGGAGCAGTTCAAGTTGGGCGGGCGGATCGTCTTCAAGGAGACGATCGAGGAGTCTCTTCTCATCTGGCTGCGAGCTGGGCGGGCGAAAAGCCGCTTTCTCCAGTTCAAGGGCTTTGCCGTCAAGTACGGCAGTCTGGAAGATCGTCTCTTCGAGCTTCGACGGGCGGGATCGGGTATCGACACTGATTATGCACTGGCGGTGGTCAAGGAGGAGAAGCTCGCCAAGAAGGCTGTCGAGGAGGCCAAAGAGGGTCTGCTATCGGTGGAGGATATCTTCCGTTCGGCCATCGGCGGCGGGCCAGCTTGGATCCCCCCAAGGATCTCGGAAGATGGCTCCGAGGAGCCTGCGGCGGATGAGGAGATGCCGGTCTCCGAAGCCGACCTCCCCAGTGTCGAGGAAGTCGCTGAAGGGTTGGTCTGATGGCCAGTGTGACGGTTCATACGGGTCTCACATTGCAAGTTGGGCCGATGTCCGGCAATAACTACGCTCGGGTGGATGTGACTCTGGCGGACATAGACCCCGATCTGCCTCTTGACGAGCAGATCAAGGGTGGCATAGGGGCGGCGGCGAAGGCTTTCAATGCTGTTCTGGTAGAACTGGATCGTCAAGTAGAGGTCATCAGCGGCAAGAAACGCTAGAGGGGCCAGAAAGGAATAGAATTGTGGTGCGCTACAGTAGACAGGTCACCTACAATAGAATAATCAAGGCGGTGGTTGGAGTTGTGGATGGTGGTATCGGGGTGAACTGGGAGTACCTCGGCTTCGAGAAAGAGGAGTTCAAGAGCTTCCTCCATGAGTTTTTGGAGGCTATGGGATTCCTCCTTCCCCGCACCGTCCACATACTCCGAAACGGCTTTGACGATCGGGTGGATTGGAACCGGCCTCGCATCAGTAGGGAGGAGTGCGAGCTTGCAGGCGTCATACCGGAGGAGGCCGTTGTGAGGGCTCGCCGCTGGCTTTCCGAATACAGGGGGGAGTCCCCAGGGTATCTCAGGTTTGATCTAGGCCCTCAGTACGCCGTCCGCCTGTAAGTGGTACCCTATCTCGTCCGCCCCGAGCGTATGCGAGCCTTGATGGAGCTCGCGCAGAACTGGCAGGCGGTCGTCTTGGATTGTGAGACGACCGGCTTGGAGGTCTACCTTGGCGACCGCTTGCTGGGTTTCTCCGTTGGCGATCTCTACGGCGAGGACTGCTACTACATCCCCTTCCAGCACAAGGACTTCGAGCAAGTACCAGAGGTAGCAATCTGGGAGCTTCTGGAGCTTCTGGGGGGCAGGCCGGTTTTGGGCTACAATGTGAAGTTCGATCTCCATGCTCTAGCGAAGACCTTCGGTGAGCACTTCGGTAGCAGCCCGCTCTTCGATGTGCTGGTAGCGGCGCGGCTAATGGCTGTTATGGATCGGCCCGCTTTGGATCTGGAGTCTACGGCGGGCCGCGAGGTAGGTTTCGAGTACAAGTCTCCGGCGGCGGCTCACCAGGCTGAGTTCGGGAAGGCGGACAAGGAGAGCCACCCGCGATGGTCTGTCCACGATGTCGGCACCAAGTGCTGCGAGGATGTGGATGCGACTCGCCTGCTCTATCTCCACTACAAGTCGAAG
>Ga0209341_10003087_pt1 | contig 15655 bp, 16 predicted proteins | sample RifCSP13_2_FD_184020 | JGI IMG/M metagenome (GOLD analysis project Ga0209341, IMG submission 184020) | Soil microbial communities from Rifle, Colorado - Rifle CSP2_sed 13_2 (SPAdes) (version 2) | ecosystem: Environmental > Terrestrial > Deep subsurface > Rock core/Sediment | place: Rifle...
GGATTCATATCTAAAGAAGCAAGATCAGCCCATGTTTGACCGCCATTTAAGGATCTTTCAACACGAAGGTTGAATGTAGTGGGTTCAACATAAAATGCATAAGCAGTAGTAGCATTTGTAAATACAAAATTTGGACCAACATTATATTCGTCAGTTACATCCTTTAATGCAGCATCAATTGTGATCTGTGCAAAGTTGTTTGCATATGCAACATCATTTCCAAACTGAAATTGCAAGTGGTGTTGTGCTTCTGTAATTACCTTGCTTTTCTCAAAGCTGGATTCAGAACATGAATAATTTTCCACAAATACAGTATTGTTAATCCATTGGTATGAGACAGCAGTATCGCCACATTTTAACGAAAGGAACTTGAGATCTTCGTCTTCAGTAGTTTCAGACCAGGTAGTACCATTTATTGCACTGATTGTAAGATCAGCAGTTCCGTTTGTGATAAATTCAACTTCCCATAATCCACCTACTACAGGATAGCTTTGTACGTTAACTACTATAATTTCACCTTCAATCTCAAATTCTTGCTCTGAGAGTTGCGGTACAGTCCACTGCATTCTGTCTTCTTCACCATCATCATCAGTATCAACAAATGCCACTTGGAATCTTGGATCATCAGTAACATCCTGCTTGGTTCCATTGATGTTCCAGAATAATCTAAAGTCTATGTTGTGTCCCAAAAGTTCTGCAGGCAGGTCAGAATAGGAAAGTACATCGGTATAATGTAGTGATGATTCATGCTTTACTGTAACTTTTTTGTTAAATATGTCATCTGTGGATTGATCAACTTCTATGGTGTATGGTGCAGGTGTTTTGAATTTTAGTTCAATGTTATTTGAAGTATCATTGATTACAAGCATCTTTAGTGGCATGTTATCTTGTAACATCTCATTCAATGAATCTAGAGAAGCAAGTGGGACTTTGTTAGATAGTTTGTTTAGTTTTTTGTCTGATTGTTTATCAAGTTTGTCAAGTTTCTTGTCAAGATTTTCAAGTTTCTTGTGAGCCTTTGCCGTATCAAGATCTACATAGTAAGAAATCTTATCGTGCGTTGCATCAATCTTTGATTGAATTTTTTGTGCAGAATCAACCAGTCTAAAGTATTTTTGAAGATCTTTGGCTGAAATATCTTGATCATCGTACAAACCAGATATAGTAGATAATGTCTCAGCATCTACATTGTTTTGAGTGCTGGATACGCCTTCAAACCCAGAGTCATAAAGAATTGTTTCAGCAGAATCATCCATTGTTTTGATTGAAAGAATCTCTGCATCAGATGGAATTTCAATTGCTTTTGATTCAGTATTGTTTGAAAACATTACGTCATGGGACCATGTTACTGGCTTTCCAATCTCAATTTTATCATGCACAAGAGAAATGCCAGTAGATACATCATCTAAAAGAATTGGAGAATCTGCAAGTGAGTCAATAGCAGATATTGAATCCTGCAATGTGATAGATCGTGTACTGTTTAGATTTTGTTCTGCAAGAATCTCAGCCAAGATTGCATCAAGATCAATTGCATTAGAGTTTAATGAGTCATAATGATCTTTTCTTTCAAGATATAGTTTTGTAATTTGGTTTTCATTTAATTGTTCATTAAATAATGAAACATCATCAATTTCGCCTGAAAATTGATTTAACACATGATCTAGTCCTTTCTTTATGTTGACGTATGCACCTACAACAATATCTTCTTCAGATGAAATTGTTTCAATTGTTGTATAATTAAGCTTGCCATCTACAGATATTAGAAGTGTTTCTGGAAGTAATTTGGTTCCAGTCAAATTACCGTTAACATAAAGATTGATCCTTGTTCCATTAAAGGTAGAGGCTAGATGTGTCCATTTTTCTTCAACTTCATATGTTGATTCAACTCCTGTCCACTTGATTCCATCAAAGACAGAAAACATTGCAGTTTTTTTAGAATTTACGATGTTGTTGATAGACAATACAAATTGATCACCTTTGCTTACAATAGTAAATTCTGGAGATCCCTTAGAATAATCAGGTTTCACCCAGCTTGATACTGTAAGTTCTGTCATACTATTAGTCGAAGTAACATTAGCGATATGTAAGAAATCGCCATCACCATCTAGTTGTAAAGTTTCATTTGATGTTTGATTTGTTACTGTATTAGTAGAATTATCAAATTTGATCGATATGTTTGCATCTGGAATTTCTTTGACGATTAAAATGGTGATAGTATCAAAGATGGAGGTAGCGTCAGTAGTAGTAATGTTTGTGGCGTTTGTAATGGTGCCTGTAGTAAGTATGGTAATAGTATCAAAGATGGAGGTAGCGTCAGTAGTATTTCCAGACTCAGCAAGTATAGTATCAAGTGAATTTATAGAAATTTGAATCTGATCAGAGATAAGCGCAACATCAATGTGTGTAGACTCGAACAAATTAGGAGGAATTGATGAAATTAGTACGCTGATTTGATCAGAGATAAAGAAAGAATCATCAGATAGAGAAGGAATGGTGGATGTAGTTCCTAAAATTGATTCGTTAAATTCATCTGCATATGCATAACCCCAATAATTGTTGGAAATAGATAATGGTGTTATGACAGCAGAAGAAATCAAAATTATTACAAGAATAGAAGCAAAATATTTGTGTTCGAATCTAATTACAGAAAATTCAGTTTTCACTAAGATAATACCAGAAAGTGGAACAAGTAATAAGACAATTAATGGATTGTATTGATAATCAATTGATGCGTTAGAATATGACCAATCTTGTATAATGACTGAAGGATCAGTATCGACAATAAACGGTTCAGATGCATATAGATCAAACCACGATAATCTATCCAAAACATTTGTATCAATTAATTCAAGCATAGATGATTCAAGTACAATTGATTCAAGTTTACCTTCATCTAAAATATTTTCAATTAAATTTTTAATCATAATGTTATTTTTGATTAAACCAATTTTTGTTCGTTCAAATATTCTATCAAAGGTTGTAAGATTAAATGATTGATGTATTACAATAAAATTATTATCAATAGATTGCGATAAAATATTTACTTCATCATACAAATGTATAGCAAGTGATTTTTTCTCAAACTTTATTTGAGTAAAAACATTTTCGTTAAGATTTAATTGATATATAGATAATGAATCATCTAGTATAATTTTAAATTTTTTTGTTGTTTCAAAATCTTGATCAGTTTCTGCAAATGCATTATTATGAATATCATATATTGAGAAAGTCATTACATGTAATAATATGATTATCATAAATCCGGAGATTATTTTCATAAGATTGCCTCCATTAAGAAATGAGAAAAATTGTCATAATGAGAAAATCCTAGATCAGAGAAAATCTGGATATTATTGACTTTGTTTAACATAAAGAAAATAGGTTTTACAGCCTTTAATCAAACGAGGAAAAAATCGAGTTTTACGAGTGATTTTTTGGATCAATAGGGTAAACAATAATGCCATTATGGAATCAGAAAAAATCATAATATTTTTTTAAAATTAAAAATAAAATTAAAAAAATCATAAAAAAAATAATATTTTAAAATTTAACAGATGTTTAAAAAATAATTGTAATTAACAAATTATATGTTTACTGATAATCACAAAACGTATACTTTTTCAATCAAATAATATTAAAAATTAATTTAAATTTTTTTTTGAACGATAATTCCATTTGGTGTTTCTTCTTTGAAAACAATTCCTTCAAATTTTTGAATTTCCGTGTTTGGATCTTTCCAACAATATTTTGGGAGTCCTGCTTTCTCACATGTATATTCAAGAAATTCTTCTTCATTCCAATTATATTCAATTGGTACTTGGGGCAAAAGTAATCCAGAATTAAATTTATTTTTTACAATAAGACCATCTCTTCCAACTTTAATTTTTGAAGGATATTCTTTTGGATTATTGACTAGAATTTTTTTTGGAGTAGTAAGTACTGTTACTTCAAATGTTATTGAATCTAGTTCCTGAGATGTTACAGGAGAAAATCTTGGATCTTCTGTTGCAGCTGCAATAGAAGCGTTTTGTAACGCATTAGATAATTTTTTATCAGGAAGTGAATAACCTATACAACCTCTTAATCCTAATGAATTATTTAATGTCACAAACACTCCTGAATTAAATGAAAAATCTTCCTTGAATTTTTTTTCTGGATTGAATTTTGTATTAGAATTAAGATATGTTGTTACTGTGTGTCTTGCAGTTTTAACAAGTAATATACCATCTTCTTCTGTGAGATTATTACAATCTTTCATTTACCTTACCTACAAACTCTTGCAGATTTTTAATATGTGTACCTTCCCAGTATACCTGCTTGCAACACTCGCATATCCAGAACTTGTCATTTGACTTTAAAACTCCTTGAGGGATTTTTTCTTTGATGATTTCTTTGTCAACTGATTTAGTTAATGAATTACATTTGGGACATCTTGCTGTATTTCCATTTATTTTAACTCTTTTCAAATTTACACTAGCAATTATTTCAAAAAACTGATCAATCTCTTCTTTTTTTGTGATGCGGATTGATCCTATGCCAAGTTTCTGTGCTCTTTTAATTAATTCCTCATCTTTTGAAATGATTATTCTTTTTTCTTTTCTTGCACTATCAATTAATTTTTCATCATCAATATCTGAAAAATATTGCGAGTCATAGCCTAACAGTCTTAACTTTCTTGCAATATTTCCCAACATGGCATCTACAAAAAATGTTGACTCATTTTCTGTTTTAAGAGGCATCTCCTAAACCTACTTCGGTAATCTGACTTGCTCCTGCTGGAAGAGCACGAACAAAATCATCTATGTTTATTTTCTTTGTAATCTCTTCTTCTAGTTTTAAAAATTCAAGTCTGATCTTCTTTGCAATGTCTACCATTTCTGATCCATGTGGCTCAATTATGGCATAACAAATAGAATTTTTTTTAATTGTTTCAGGAGGACCGCATGTCACAACATGATCATCTCCTTGTGGTATTATTCCTACGGCCAGTTTGAGTGTGGATATCTTGACAAAATTTCGCTGTCCCTCTATGGTAAATGATCCTTTTGGAAGAAATTGTCCGCTTGGGGCTGATTTTTTGACTTGTTCTGGATTTACCCAATATGCATTAACTCCATACATGCCTTCTCTCCATGCTCTGCTAAAACAAACAGTTGCATGAGCAACTTCATTCAAGCTAGCTGTTGGTGGATTTTCTGCATCCTTTAGAATAAAAAAAGGAGATCCAAAAATATCACCGTGAAATATCTTGTCATTTTTTTCTAAATGTTTCCTTACTACAGCAGAATTTGAAGGAGCATCTCTGCCACCTATTGCAAGAATTCCATCTGATGTGAAAAACCACCTATATCTTTCATACCAGTTCTTTTTTCTAATTTCTGCAAATGAAACTGACTCTTTTTCTGTTTCAGCTTTATTTTGTAGCTTTGCTAATTTTTTCTGCGTGTTAATTTTAATTTGTTCAATTGATTTTATTGCACCTGATTTTCGTTTCGCTTCATTAAACAATACTGATGCAATTGATTGCATTGGAGACTGTGAGTTTATCTTTATCTTCTCATCATCAACTATGATGAGTGTAATTCCTTTCTCCTTAGTTAATTTAGAATTATGAGTTGCCAAAATCTCCTGGGCCCTTGAATCTTCAATAGATGTGATGCCTTTTGATATCATCTCAAAAAGTGAATTTGCAACATTAGTTATGTGATTTGATTTTTCTTTTACTGTATCTATTGCTTTTTCTTGTTCTGCTAGCTGACTTTCAAGTTCTTTTATTTTCTTATCAGAGCCACCTGTCTGAATTGATTTGCCTATCTCTACAAGATTTTCTGTAAAAACAGTATCCAAACCTTCGATGAAGCTATTGACAACAGTGCATTTATCATCCAACTTTCCTAATCTGACAGGAATGATTTCGGTTTTTTCATCTCTGATAATTACTGGTTCATGCTTGCCTGTAATTACATTTGTAACAATATCTTTTGTTGTATCATAGAGTTTCTTCATCTGTTCAGATGTCAGATCGCTTCCTGTGCATTTTGGATCAATATTGGAGATTTCAAATATGCCTTCAACATATTTTTTTGGCAACCCCAGTGTTCGTCCAAGCCATTTTGCTGCAGCTAAATCTGATGTCCTTAGTTCTTCAAAGTCTGACTCTGTTACCTTGATTACATCTATGCCATTCAGAGGTGGTGGTGTATACACTAAACCTACACCAAGCTTCCTGTGTCTTACATCAATAGAATGTTGTAATGCAAGAATCTTCATCTCGTTATTACATAGCAAAATATTTCCTTCACCAAAAAATTCGCCAACAATTACAAACTCCTTGTCAAACCCAGCAAAAGTAAAGTATGCAATTCTTTCTGACGCAATCTGTTCTATTTTTTTTAGTTTTAGTCGTAACAGATCACTTCGTAATCTCTTTAGTAATCTGTTTGGCTCCATTTGTTCAATTTTTACAGATGTTAGCCAAACACCATTTGTAGATACCATCATAAAGATATCTGGTTTTTCAGTGTGATGAAGTTTGAATAATATGCTATCTTTGGTCACACCATAGATGTTACTTACATAGTAATCCTGTGCTGCCTCTGAAATTTGATTCACTAAATAACGAAGTTCTATTCCTGCAAGAGTCACAACAATCTATCCTGTATCCGAAATTATACTCTTACTCTATTTTATGCCCGTTTTGTGACCAAAGATTTTAAACAAGGCAAAGTGGAGTCAACCTAGAAATTTACTTGGCAAAATTCAAAAAAAAGAAATCTGAACCAACACCTGATCCTAAAGATTCTAAAAAAGAGTCAATCGAAGAGGAAAATAACGAAACTCCAGAGACAGAGTCAAGTGGTTCTGAACCTGAGCCTATAGTAAACCAAGAAGGAAAAAGTGAAAAAGACAAGAAATTAGACAAACTGTTTTGGTTAAGGGTTGGTTTTGCAGTAATTGCTGGCACTCTTGCAACTTTTCTCTTTGAAGATATTCAGGGAGAAGAAAGAAGATGGGCATCAATTGCATTTATGATCATAATCTTTATCGTAACTATATTCATTGCAAAATCAATGAATATGCAATTACCATCATCGGATAGAAAAAAAATTGTAACACAAGGAATAGGAAGTTATATTTTCCTGTACTTGTTTGTCTGGATTCTAACATATACTATAGTACATGCAGGAACCGTCTCAACTGGTATTCCTTCTCCACTGTCATAACAAGTGTTGATCTTGGTCTATGTGGAATTATAAAACACCGGGAATTCCCGATGATGCTTTTGAGCGCTCTGAGAACGTACCAATAACAAAAGAAGAGGTGAGAGTCATACAAATTAGTAAAGCAAGACTTTGTCCAGGATATACGATATATGATATTGGATGTGGAAGTGGTTCAATATCTATTGAAGCTGCAATTCAAGTTGAATCAGGCAAAGTATTTGCAATAGATTATGATCCTAATGCAATTGAATTGACAAAAAAAAATATTAAAAAATTTGGACTGACAAATATTTCTGTAATGCTTGGCAATGCAAAAGAAAAGATCCCAGAAATTGATTTAGCTGATGCGATATTTATCGGAGGAACTGGAGGAGATACTGAAGAAATTGTCAAGCTATGCCAGGACAAACTCAAAACCGGAGGAAGGATTGTAATTGGAATCATCCTAATTGAGACTTTGTATTCTGTGTTGCAAGTTCTTGAGAAACTACAATTTGATTCAGTAGATATTACTCAAGTCACCATCTCTAAGAGTAGAAAGACCTCAACAGGTACAATGATGCTTGCTAGAAATCCAGTCACAATAATTTCTGCAACAAAAATCTAATCTAGATTTTTAATTGGGAATGAAACTCTATTTTTCATGCCTGAATTAATCGGAATAGGAGTAGGTCCTGGCGATCCTGAATTGCTTACAGTAAAGGCTGCCAAGGCAATTCAAAATGCCGATACCATAATGTGCCCTGCTTCAGGCGAAGACAAACCAAGCATCGCACTTTCCATTGTATCTTCACTAATTGACAAGTCAAAAAATCAAGAGATCATAAAGTTGATTTTTCCGATGACAAAGGACAAAGACATTCTTGAAGCAACATGGAAAAAAAATGCAAAGATTATGGCCGAAAAAGTCTTGACAGGAAAAAATGTTGTCTATCTTACAATAGGTGATCCATATCTGTATAGTACTTGGATTTACATGCATAAAGACATTGAAGTAAATCATCCTGAAATCAAAATCAGTGTAATTCCTGGAATTGTTTCCATGTTTACTTTTGCAGCCAAAGTTGGTGTAAGCATTGCAGAAGGTGCAGAAAAAGTTGCAATAATTCCATCATGTTATGATTTGAGTACAGTAAAAGAAATTGCAAAAAATTCTGAAACAATGGTTTTTTTAAAAGACGGTAGATATTTTGATAAAGTAATTGACTTGCTAAAAGAAGCTGGCTTTCCTGACAATTCTATTTTTGCAATAGGACAAGATCTTGGAACAGAAAATGAAATTATTAGAAAACTGACACTGGGTGAAGTTAATGACGGAACACTTACTACAAAATATTTTTCAATCTTGGTGGTAAAGCGTGTTTAGAGTTTATTTTGTTGGGTGCGGTCCAGGCGATCCGGAATTAATTACAATCAAAGCAAAAAAATTAATTCAAAAAGCAGACGTTGTAGTTTATTCAGGATCCTTAATTCCACCACCAATTCTAAAATTATGCAAAAAAGGTCAACTGCATGATGCAGCTGGTTTAGTAAGAGAAGAAATCTTTGATCTTCTTTACAAGAACGCAAAAAATGACAAGCTGGTTGTAAGATTACATGATGGTGATCCATCAATCTATGGAGCAATCAAGGAGCAAATAGACAATCTGGAAAAACACGGAATCGAATCAATAGTAGTTCCTGGCATTACCGCATTTTTAGCCTCAGCAGCTGCACTTGGAACCCAACTTACGCTCCCAGGTGTGACTCAAACCATTATTGTAACCAGAGCAGAGTCTAGAACCAAAGTACCAAAGAGAGAGAAAATTTCCGAGCTTGCAAAACACAAAGCAACTTTGATTTTTTATCTCAGTGTTCATCTGCTTTCTAATATTGTAAAAGAAGCAATTGCTGGCGGATACAAAAAATCCACACCTGTTGCAGTAGTATATAGGGCAAGCTGGGATGATCAAAAAATTATCAAAGGCACACTAGATGATATTGTAAAAAAAGTCAGAGATGAAAAAATAACACGAACTGCAATTGTAATTATTAGCGATGTTATTGATCCAAAAACTTACGAGTATTCAAAACTATATGATAAGAGATTCAGTCATGGATACAGAAAGGCAAAAGTCAAGTAGACAAATAATTTACTTTGTTTCTTATTCCCAATCTATGTAAATTCTTTTGAAATAGTTTTACATTGCCTGATGTAAAAATTTTAATCGTGTTTTTCTTTGATTCTTTTTTAATATGCGCAAGAACTTTCTCTGCCACCATATCTGCAGGATCAATAAATTTCACTTGTGGAAATTCTGAACTTAATAATGATTTTAAAAATGACAAGTGCGTGCTTGATAAAGTAGCTACATCTATCTTGTTTGCAAAAACCTCAGTAAGAGTTTTTTTGATAATTTTTCTGCAGTATATTTTATCTGTAATGAATTTATTTGATTCTACAAGATTAACAAGTGCAGATGAATTTACTTTGTAAATTTTTTTGTCTTTAGAAAAATTAATTTTTTTTATGTAATTTGACAAACTTTTACTTTTAATTATAGCTTCTGTTCCAAGTATTGCAATATTTTTTGTCTTGGAAATAATCATGGCTTCTCTTATTGGCGGATTTACCCCAATTACTTTTCTGTTTGTAATTTTTACCATCAAGCTTGGAGTGTTTGATGCTATCACAATCAGATCTGAGGAAAAATTTTCTTCTAATAGTTTTATTGTCTGTTTTATGATTTTCTCTAATTGTTTTTTTGATTTTTTTCCATATGGAAAATTTTTCTGGTCTGCAAAATAGACAATATCTGATTTGCAGATCTTTTGTATTGCCTTAATTATTGACAAAGAGCCCAGCCCAGAATCAAAAACTGCAATCTTTACCATAAATTATTGAATTTTTATCCAGAATTTAGTTTGTTAGCTAAATTTACTCTAATGTTTATCTAAATTTACTCTGTCCATTAAGAGCTAATTTCTAAATCACCTGACATGCCAAACTTCGATAAGACTTGGGCTCGACAAGAGACACCAGGTGTAACCGACAAACTCCGTGAGACAATAAAACCTCAAGGTGCATTAAAACCACGAATCCAAACTGCAGTAAACAAACTACAAGTCCAAATATCAAAGATGGACTCTATGCTTGGAAAACTGCATGAAAGAGACGCGCAACTCTTCCAGAGAGTCGTGACTGCAATGCAGCAACATGATACAAGTACAAGCAGGGTTTTGTCAAACGAATTAGCTGAAATTCGTAAGGTTACAAAGATGCTCGGCAATGCAAGAATGTCATTGGAACAAGTCCAATTAAGACTGACAACTATTCATGATCTAGGCGATGCTATGGTAGCAATCGGCCCAGCGATGTCTACAATGAAGGGATTGAAGTCATCACTAGGAAGATTCATGCCAGAAGCAGACTCGGAATTGAATTCCATGACACAGACACTCAATGGTCTAATGATGGACTCCTTAGCAGGAGACTCATTTAGCATGGAGACTGGTGCTTCAAGTGAGGAAACCGAAAGAATCCTACAAGAGGCATCTGCAGTCGCAGAGCAACAGGTTGGAGACAAATTCCCATCTGTACCAACACCAACTGGACTATCGTCCCAATCCTCCACTTCTACATATTAGAATTCAGGACAGACGACTGTCACTTTTTATTTTAATTTTAAGATTTTATAACGAGTTTTGAATTTGTTTTGAATTGAACTATTATAATTGAAATTAAAACCATAAGTACGACAATAGGAATGGGAAATTCAGGAATAGATTTATCAGGAGAAATCATTTGTCCCCAAGTTTCAGAATTTGTAATGAAAGATTGTGCTTCTGAATTTTGAGGCCATGAAGTTATTTTGTTTGTTTCTCCATCAAATACTGCAACATAAAAATTGTAGACATCAGATCTTCCAATCACATCAATGGGAATTTGAAATTCATATGAAATATGGGAGGTTTTGGAATATCTGTCGTATTGATCAGATATTCCAGACATTGCAAGAGTATTGTTAGAATTATCAATTTTTTTGTATTCAAGTTCCGATGTTTCTGTATTCTTAACCAATGTAACCAGAGTACCATTAAATATCATTTCAAAGCAATATGTGGTTTTATCAACAATACTTGTGTTTTCATTTGTTTTGCTTTCAAAACATAATACAGATTTATCCTCCAGAGTATTTGTGGAATTATCATTGATTACATCAATAAATACAAATATTTTTTCATAATTATGTGCATAACGTAAAGCAAACTGTTGTTGGTTATCTTGTTTAATTATGGTTTCAGATGATTTTTTCCATTCTGTTGCATGACTCCATTTTCCATCAAGTATTATGTCATCATCTCTTAATGTGATGAGTAATTCATCGGCAAATACAATTGGAAAATTCAAGATTAAAATCGCCAAGAAAAAATATATGACTTTCATTTTATTGGAATAATATAGATGATTTAATAAACATGTTCACATCTAATGATGTTAGATGAGAAAAGGGATTATTATAGGAATTATAGTTATAATAATTGGAGTTACTGTTTTAGTTTCTCTAGGATCAAATGAATCCGACATAACAGAAATAGAGCCAACGGAAAATCCAATAATTAATGAGTCATCAGTTGAAGATATAATTCCTGAAAAAAGAAGTATTAAGATTAATCTTAGTGATGGGATAGGCGCAGGAGATCGCTAGTCCAAAATGGACTTTGTATTAGTACAAATTTGCCAAATTGGTTGATTTAGATAAAGTAATACGATCCTCATTACTTATATCCTATTTTTATGGTTACTAATTTAATGATACAATCAAACTACAGATTGGGATTAATGGTAATGGCAATAGCTGCAGTATCTTTTGGCAGTTCATATGCTTTAATTAATCCACAAACAGTAGAGACAAATGCTTCCAATGACGTATCTTTCGTCAATGGGCATGTTGATCTAGTAGTTCGTGATGGAGAAACAGGAGAAATCAAAGCCTATAGACAAAGCGACAATGACATTCTCAATGTAGGTATGCAAGTTTTGGCTGTAGAGTTATTTGCTGCAAACGGCACATCAACTGGTCCATTATCACATATTGGAATTGGTACAGATGGTACAGCTCCAGCTGGAACACAGACTGGCGTTATTACTGCAGTAGTCAATTGTGCTCGTGTAGCAACAACAGATATTGAAGTACCAGGTACTGCTGACCCAGCAACTGTTGTAGTAACATCTACTGCACAAATTGATGCAGGAGCTGATGCAGATTGTGCTGTAAGCGGCATACAAGAAGCAGCAATCTACAACGATCTAACTGCAGGACAAGCCTTTGCAAGAAATACTTTCTCTGCTGTAACTCTAGCAGGAACAGACACACTAGATATCACATGGACTTTCACATTCACTGATACGTAAAATTAGTGAATTTGTCTTCCTTTTTTTATCTTATTTCTCTAAATTTTATTTTATAGGAGTTGTTGAATCAGTGTCTAGTAAAATTTTAGAGTGATTTTTAATTTCATCAAATTCTTTTTCTGAAACTATTACAAGTGGAATGTTAGCCAAAGCACATCCTGTTGCAACAGTAAGATCTGCTTTTTGACAAATCATTGCAAGCGGTGCAGCATTATTGGACTTGATAGAGTAGATAGTATATGCACCTACACTGCTTCCAACACCGTTTGGAAATACCAGAATATGATCTTTTATGGATTTATCAAAGAGCTCATGGTTTTTGTCGCTAATGATCCCGGTTTTTTTATCAACCGTACCTAGAAAATTAATTGGATCGTTAGATTTGAGAACAATTCCTTGTACTTTTCCGGAAACTAGAATTTTCATCTTGTCTCATCTTCAATTATTTGAGAGAGTGATTTTAGATTAACATCTACGCCGTTAGAATTTTTCAAATAGTATGCTCCTTTGATGCTATTTGTGGTGACTGAATCAACATTATCTTTGCTGATCAGAGGAGTAAGACATGTGCAGCAGTCAGCAAGAATCTCACATCCGGCTCGCTCCAATTCATTGGTGTAGCCAATTTTTCTTGCTTGCTCCTTTACTGTTCTAGGACAAAAGATCATACATCTTTTTTTAAAGGAACGGCCCTTTAGTTTACCAGTAAGATCAGAAATCTCTTCTAGACCCAACTGTGGACTGCCAAGTGTGATTAGATCACCTTTTTCTGCAGTGTTTAGCTCATCATGAATTTCATTCATCTCTTTTTTATCAAAATCTACTTTTTCACAACTGGGATCTCCATCGCCAAAAAGAAATTTAGCGCATGTCCCAGAAGTTCCCATTCCACCACACAGTGCTTTGCAGCTGCGTCTGTCCATTTCTCCCACACCTGAGATATTTACAGAATTGTTTCCAACTTTGCCTGCAAAAAATCCAAGCATTCCATATATCAGCTCATTTGGATTATCTATCTTCATTCTGATTGTTAGGTTTGGAGAATCCTCTTTTCTTAGTGAAGAGTATGGACTTTTTCCAGTAATTGCACTTGCAAGTGCGCTAAATGCGCTTTCCTTGTTAGTTTTTAGATTATCAAATGAGTTTGCGTGAATTGCTGCATTGCTTTCTGCAAAAGATACTTGCGTTCCCTCTTTTGGCATGTCAAAAATTTCGTATGGAATGCAGGAAAATGACGGATTTACTCCCATTGTTTCATATGATTTTCTAATGGATAGTTGTTTTGAAATAAAATTATCATCTAGACCATAATTTGATACATTATCAATGTCAAACCCCATCGGATTAAGAGTTGTTTTGACTTTGACTCTAGCATTTTTGCTAATACCGGATAAGAATTCCTCGCCTGCATCTCCAATTGTGTTATAGTTTACACCGGAAAGATGTGCCCACTCAATTGGGATTAGTTTCTCTGCATCTGTTGCCTCGCCTGTTGCAACCAAAATTCTATATGCCATCTGCATGATTTCGCCTTGTTCGCCCTTTAGTGCAGATTCTTCTTCCCTTGTTAGTTCCAACAGTACTAGTTTGACTATTACAGATATAATACTTGTACGTAAAATTCCATACAGAGATGCAAAAAATTCTTCGTGGAATGATGGATACTATGGTTTCCGTAAAGCCTCCAAGAATGACTGCATTAAGAGAGCTGCATGAAGCTGAAACAGGATCATTTAGCATTTTAATTGGAACAATACTTTCAGCAAGAACAAAAGATGAGACTACAACAAAAGTAGTCAAAGTATTATTTTCAAAATACAAAAATGTAAAGGAGCTTGCCAATGCAAAAACAAAAGATGTTGAGAAAATTATAAAGTCAATTGGTTTCTATCATGTAAAATCAAAAAGAATAATCGAGGTTGCTAAAATTATTGATTCCAAGTATAAGGGGAAAGTTCCAGACAGTTTAGAAAAATTAGTAGAGCTGCCAGGTGTTGGAAGAAAGACTGCAAATTGCGTACTGGTTTATGCATTTGACAAGCCAGCTATTCCAGTAGATATTCATGTTCATAGAATCTCAAATAGATTGGGATTAGTAGATACAAAAACTCCTGAAGAAACAGAGCAGGAGCTGATGAAAAAGATTCCAAGAAAATACTGGATTGAGATTAACGATACTTTTGTAATGTATGGTCAAAACATTTGCAAGCCAATATCACCAATGTGTAGTGTGTGTAAAATCAAAAAAGATTGTAAATATTATAAAACTAAGAACGCTTCTTAGTCAGGTATAAGATACCTACCAGTATTCCAACTCCCGCAGCCACATAAAATGGAAATAATGCAAATGGATTTTTTGCAGGATCGCCTGAAATAAATTCTACAGTCATACTTCCAGAATTTACTGCAGGTGGGTCTGTAGGGCTTTCCATTCCATGAACAGAATACGAATCAATTGCAAATACGCCGATATCAAGATTAGATACTATTATTCTTGCACCGTTGTTAACTGTTAATCCTGCTCTTTCAGTGTACGATACGATTGTTTTAGATTCAGGAGACCATCCTCGTTCCAAGTTACTATGCACAACAACGTATCCTTCTTTAGGAGTTTGTACTGCAACCCAGAATTTTTCATTTGGTTGGGAGCCCATACCTATTTCAACTAATTTCTCAGGATTATCTCTGTCATAGATTCTCAAAACTGCATTTCCATCAGGGTTTGCATACACAAGATTGTTATCAATAGTAACTTGCCAGCTTATTCCATGTGTTCTTTGCATTTGAATAATGTTTGTGTCTCGAAGAATTTTATTAAATTCGTATGATGGAATCTCTATAGTGTCAATGATTAGTGTTGGATTCTTTGATTCTTCTGCAAAGACAGGTGATATTACAAATCCAAAAAGTAAAATTAATGCAAGAATATACTTCACGAGCTAAATCTAGTTTGAGTGAATAAATACCTAATCAACAAATGGGTGTGGATAATCTAGAATTACCTTTGAGACTTCGGGTCTCAAGATAAATTCAGAAG
>Ga0209341_10003088_pt1 | contig 15653 bp, 17 predicted proteins | sample RifCSP13_2_FD_184020 | JGI IMG/M metagenome (GOLD analysis project Ga0209341, IMG submission 184020) | Soil microbial communities from Rifle, Colorado - Rifle CSP2_sed 13_2 (SPAdes) (version 2) | ecosystem: Environmental > Terrestrial > Deep subsurface > Rock core/Sediment | place: Rifle...
CGCATCCTCCGCCGAAATCCCCCGCTGCCGGCAGTAGAAGAGCTGATCCTCGCTGATCTTCGAGGTGGAGGCCTCGTGCTCGACCTGCGAGGAGTGGTTCATCACCTCGAGGTAGGGGAAGGTGTGGGCGCCGCACTGGTCGCCCAGGAGCAGCGAGTCGCACTGCGAGTAGTTCCGGGCCCCGGTCGCCCCCTTGAGGATCTTCACCAGCCCGCGGTACGTGTTCTGGCCGTGGCCCGCGGAGATCCCCTTCGAGATGATGGTGCTCCGGGTGTTCTTCCCGATGTGGATCATCTTGGTGCCGGTGTCCGCCTGCTGATAGTTGTTGGTGAGCGCCACCGAGTAGAACTCGCCGATCGAGTGATCGCCCTGGAGGATGCAGCTCGGGTACTTCCAGGTGATCGCCGATCCCGTCTCCACCTGCGTCCAGGAGATCTTGGAGTTCTTCCCGAGACACTTCCCGCGCTTGGTGACGAAGTTGAAGATGCCGCCCTTGCCCTCCTTGTCGCCCGGATACCAGTTCTGGATCGTCGAGTACTTGATCTGGGCGTTGTCGAGCGCGATCAGCTCCACGACCGCCGCATGCAGCTGGTTCGTGTCCCGCATCGGCGCGGTGCAGCCCTCCAGGTAGCTCACGTAGCTCCCCTCATCGGCGATGATGAGGGTCCGCTCGAACTGGCCGGTGTCGGCGGCGTTGATACGGAAGTAGGTCGACAGTTCCATCGGACAGCGCACGCCCTTCGGGATATAGCAGAACGAGCCGTCGCTGAAGACGGCGGCATTGAGCGCCGCGAAGAAGTTGTCGCTGTGGGGGACCACCGAGCCGAGATACTTCTGGACCAGCTCCGGATGGTTCTGGACGGCCTCGGAGAAGGAGCAGAAGATGATCCCCAGCTCGGCCAGTTTCTCCTTGAACGTGGTCGCCACCGAGACGCTGTCGAAGACCGCATCCACCGCGATACCCGCGAGGCGCTTTTGCTCCCCCAGCGGGATGCCCAGCTTCTCGAAGGTCGCCAGCAGCTGCGGGTCCACCTCGTCGAGGCTGCCAGGCGCCTTCAGCGTCTGCTTCGGCGCCGCATAGTAGATGATGTGCTGGTAGTCGATCGGCGGGTAGTGGACGTTGGCCCACTTCGGCTCCGCCTCCGATTTTTCCAGCGCCACCCAGTGGCGGTAGGCCTTCAGCCGCCACTCCAGCATCCAGTCCGGCTCGTTCTTCTTGGCGGAGATCAGGCGGACGATGTCCTCGTTCAGTCCACGCGGGGCGACATCTGATTCGATCTCGGTCACGAAGCCGTACTTGTACTCGCGGTTGGCGAGCGCCTCGATCGTGTTCGTGTCCGTGCTCATCGCGGCTCCTTGTTAGGTACCCACACACCTCAGGCGTGTTGACCGGCCCCTGCTCGTTCCCGAGCACTCCGCCCGACGCCCGCACACCTCGGGCAGGGGCAGAGTGCGCGCAAATGCTCGAAGGGGTAGATGCCCGTCGAGTGGCCGTCGCTCAACCGGAAGCGGAGGGCATACCGGCCCACCGGCTCAATGGCGAGCGGACGGACATCCCGGCTGATCGACTCCCCGCGGAGCCGCTTCTTGCCGGACAGCTCATCGACGCACTGGGCACAGCCACACCCGAGCCGGAGCGCGTAGACGGTGTAGAGGCTGTCGTGCCCGTCCTTCCAGCGAATGCGGACCTCGGTCGGCGACGGCTGGGTGATCTCCGCCGGCTCCGGGCGCTCATTCGCCACGCCGCCGCCCAGCTGGAGTGTGCTCACCGCTGCCGCGAGATTCTCGGCGACCCGGAGGAAGGCGCGGGCGCTCGGCGAATCGGGCAGCGAGTCGACGATGGGGCGCCCCGCGTCGGAGGTGGTCCGGATCTCGGTCGCGAGAGCAATCTCGCCGAGGAAGGGGAGATCGTTCACCATGGCGTAACGCCGGGCGCCACCGCGGCCGGAGATCCGGGTCCTGGATCGTCGCCAGCGCGCTCAAGACCGCTTGCTCGGTAATCGTTTCTGTCTGGGCTCCCTGGTCCATGACACGCCTCGATACGTCCCTTCCCTCTACCCGATCTGCTGACCCGCTTGGCGCGAATCACTGCCCCGCCTTTCACGCCGTTGTTCCGGTACGAGTCGCGATGGCGCGTCACGACCCGATCAGGCTCACGATCCATGACGGTATGGGCACTCGCCACGCACCGCCACATGATCGGGAAGGCCTCCGGATGGTTCGTACTGGCCACGCGCCGCAGATGCTCAATATCCAGGCGGAGCGGGGAACCGTCGCGGGGGCAGGAGAGCGGGATCATAGGAGCAGCTCCGCCGCTTCTCCCTGTTCGACGCCGAGCGCGATCATCTGCGCGATTTCAGGGCCGGCGGGCAGGGGCACCAGATGGTGCGCCACCCCCTTGTGCTGGATCTCTCTCGCCTGGACCACCGGGCCCCGGGAGACCGCGACGACTGGAAGGAACGGGTCGATTCGTCTCGCAATGGAGACCAGGAAGAGGGCGTCGAGGCCGGGGGTCTCGAGATCCAGGATCAGGCGATCGAACGAGAGCGCCATCAGGGCCCGCACCGCTTCCATCCCCCGGCGGCACACCGTCAAATGGACGTCTCCCCTGCCCGACGCGGCGCGCAGCGCCCTCAGCAGGCCCTCGTTAGCCGAGCAGATCAGGATGTTGTGCATCGTTGCCTCTTCCTCGCTCGAACGCCCTTGCCAGTGCCGAATAACTCCCGCTTCCCGGCACCCGATAGAGCAATGGGCATGCCACGACCATCCCGGTCAGAGGGTCGGCGAGGCCGTGGCGTAACGTCTTATGTTCACGAGGAAGATTCGCCCAAAGCCGGACTGCCTCGCAGGGGGTGAGTGGCGAGAGAGAACGCGCGGGGGTCGGCGTTTCGTCCCCTGACCGAACGTTTTGTCCCCTACCGAGAGATCACGACCTTCCGGCCTCCCCGCCACCGAACGAGGAGCACGCGGTGGCCGATCTGGCGCGCGGGCAACTGGTCCATCCGAAACCCTCCCTAAAGGGTCGTCGTCTCCAGGGTGTGGGCCACCCTGAGGAGTGGCTCGTCTTCCAAGCTTCCTGCCCGCCGAAGGCACTCCCCGACCACGATCCCGATCGCGAAGGCCTGGGCGGCGGGGTACTCCGGCCTCTGGTGAAATCTCGTGTGAAACTCGGAGCAGAACCATTCCGAACTGGGCCCCGTGAGAGGCCCGTCATCGGCTGCCGGCTCCCGCTGGCTGGGCCCGATCACCCCTTCGGCCAGAGCCCCGACTTCCCCATAGAAGGCCTCGAGCCCCGCCCCGACGAACGCCAGGGTCTTGACATGGCTCGCGAGGTCCAGACGCCTGACGATCACCACATCATCTTGAAAGCTTCCTGCCCCGACGAGGAGACCGGGTTCCGCTGCGAGGGCCTTCCGGAGCACTGCGCGGGCGTCCCGGATCGGCGAGTCGAAGGGGATCAACCGGATCATGTCGAACCCGGCGGCCTTGGCCCCATCCGCCACGCCTCTGGCCACATGGGCGGCAAAGGATCCGGTCTCTGCGTAGACCACGCTGATCCGGGCGACCGAGGGATCCTGACTCCTCACCAGGAGCGGGAGAGCCTTGAGATAGTCGCTGGCAGGGCTGGGCACGCTCACCAGATGACGCCAGCCTCCCTGGGAAATCGCATCGGAGGCTCCGCCGTGGTTCCAGAGAATCTTTCCGTGGGCCTCGGCGAGGGGCGCGACGGCCAGAGTCAGGCCACTCGAATAGGGCCGATGAGGAGATCCACATGATCCTGCGTTAGAAGGCGCAGGACGTTCTCCTTCGCGAAGCTCGCCCTGCTCCTGTCATCGAGGATGAGCAATCGGAGCGGGGGGCGAGACCCTGCGAGCCCCAGAGGAAGTCCCCCCGCTCCGGTGACGTAATCAACCCAGAGTCGGAGCCCGTTGAGTGCCTGTTCCGCTTGCAACCGGAACGGCCCGCCAAGGGACAGGGACACGCCGGCAAGGACCTCGGGACCGAGAGCCACCTCGAGCTTCAGCGGACGCCGCCTCGCCACCAGGTTTCACACGCGCACGCGGCCCACAACGTGTCAATGAGCAGATCCTGGTCCGCCAGGAGACACTTGTCCGTCGAGACGCTCTTGTGCCGGCCGGCCCCGGAGATGGGGACCTCTCGATTCTCGACGCGACAGATCTCCCCAGGGGTAGTCTCCACGCTCGTCCCTCCGATCGGGCGGTCGCAGCGATCCGCGGCCAATCTTTCGGCACGCGCTTGCCGCCGACCAATGCGGTGGTCCCTTCGTCGCCCGTGCATGTGTCCACGCGTGTGATGCCGGTCGTCATAATCGTCGAGACCGGCCGACTGCTCGCGCCCCTCAGCCCTCAACCAGTGAATCGGTCTTCGCTGCCATCACGAAGTCATTGCGGTGGAGCCCGTGGATCTTATGGGTCCACCAGGTCACCGTCACCCGCCCCCATTCGGTGAGCAGAGCGGGATGATGGCCTTCCGCTTCGGCGAGGACGCCGACGCGGTTGGTGAAGGCGAGGGCCTCAGCAAAGTTGGTGAATCTGAGCACCCGCTCCAACCGAGGAATGCCATCCCGCTCCACCAATTCCCAGTCAGGAACCTGCGGCCTGAGTTCTTCTATCTCCGCCGCGGTCACCCGCGGGGCATCGCGGCGGCAGGCGACGCACTTTTCGCTCGTCAGACTGCTCATTCGCGCACCTCTCTGGCTTAATTGTGGATCGGCCCTGCCTGGCACCACGCCTCGCCATGGCTTCGCGGCGGCTGTGGGAGCCGCGAGGCCGGCCTCTCCCCCCAGGGATACCAGTCCACCGGGTTATGGGCGTGCTGTAGTAGATAGGGGCTCGTCTCGCTGATGAGACGGTTGGTGGGCCGCGGCGCGGCCTGTTGGCGTGTCATCGCTGGCCCCTCTGTGCGTTTCGCTTGGCGGACCTGCCGAGGGCGGTCAGGAACATGACGCTCTTGCCGGCGGCGTTCGGGGAGAAGAACGCCGTCACCTCGTCGTCGTAGAAGGTGAGGCCGGTGGCGCCGAGTAGCTGGGCGTACGCGGACAGGTACAACTTCCCGCCGATGATGCCGGCTTCGAGCTGGGTGGCGCGGTAGCCTCGGTTGCCGAAACGCTCCAAGATACGGGGGAGATCAGCCAGAAAGTAGACGTTCACGCTGGCGTCGGCAGGGAGCTCCTGTCCGAGCCCGAGGTACCCAGCCTCCCGCCGGAAGTTCCCCTCCTTCAGCAGCTCGAGGGCCTGACGGTCCCGATGGAACACGTACGCCCCCGCCGGTAGGCCCTCGACCTCGTGGACGATGAGATACAGGTCGTTGAGCGTCGTCCCTGCCGGCTCGAGGAAATCCGACGGGATTCCGCGCGTGCTTCGGTCAAGCATCGTGGAGAGCTGCGCGAATGTGATCGGCTCTCGGGCGAACTGTCGAGCGGAGCCCCGTCGGCGGATTACCTGGGCGATCGAGTCCCCGGGCAGCGCGGTGTCCTCGGGGGGACGGAGTGGGATGAGATGTCCAGAAGGCGCCGGACGGTCCGCTGCCGGCGTCTGGCCGCGCCAGGCCCTCACCTGATCGTCTTCGTCTAGCGACGAGGCTGCGTGCATGGCCCGGATCGCGGGATAGTCGACCTCGGTCCTGGACAGCGGCTCGGTCGGGAGACCGAGCGGCCCGACTTCGGGGACAACTCCCGCCAGCGAGGTTCGATCCCGTCCCAGCGGGATGAGGGTCAGCGCGACCTCCCGCTCCACGTCGAGGTCCAGTAGCCGGTTCACCTCGGCGTCCACGAAGCCGCACACGATCCGTGCCGGGACCTCACACGCGACCGAGGCCGCCAGCAGGTTGGCCAGAATCGTCCCCGTGTCCCAGAAGCAGTGTCGATAGGTCCGGGCCTGGTATTTCCACGCGTCGCGCCAGTACGTCCCGGTACAGACGATGATCGCGGGCGCGGTGGCGACTGCCGGCTCGCCCGCGGCCGCCTTCATGACGGCGCCTCGGTGATCTCCGGCGCGCAACCCTCGCAGCGCGAAGTCGTGCATCCCGACGTGGTAGACTCCGGCGCTGAGATCCGGCAGGTCACCGCAGACGAGATAGAGTTCGATGTGATAGAGCGCGCCCGTACAGGCGGCGGCGCGAAACAGGATCTCTTACCCGGAAAAGGTCCGCCGCCGGGTGATGCCTGCAGAGAAAAATAAGATCCCCGCGAGGGTTCTGAGATCGGGCACGTGGTGGCCAGGCGGATCCGCTCCTGAGGCCCCGATGGCAACAAGAGCCGGCAGTGCGGGGAGCGCGAGGTCGCCGGGCAACGGGAGGGGCTCGAGTGTCGAATACACCTTGAAGGGCAGCGGCTGGTTCGGCCAGTCAAGGAAATGGGCACTCGTGCGCAGGCTCTCGTAGGAGTGTTTGGTGCCGTTGTGGTAGGTCCAGGTGGCGTCGACGAGGCGGTTGTCCATCACCACGCTCCTCTTGGGCTCGCGGTTAGACGAGACGGTTCCTCCCAGGATCCGCCTCAAGGAGGGGAAGCGTGGCCGGCCGCGGGAACCCCCACGCGGCGGCGAGCGAGTCCGCCGCCACCTCCGGGTCTTCCTCGGGGTGGCGCCCGCGGTTCCGCAAGAGCGCATGAGCAAGCTCGTGCGCGATCACGTAATGGGCAAAGGCGCGGGAGCGAGCCGTCAGCGACCTCTCGAGGGCAACGAGTCGACTCCCCTGAGCCGGCTGAGGACACGGGATCAGGAGCGGGGAGCCGCCCAGACGTCCGGTGTCGTAGATCCCCATCCCGAATCCGGGATCCCCCATGAATTCCTCCTGCACGCCTTCCGGCAGGGAGGAGAACACGGACAGGACGCGTTCCCTCATCACCGGATCGCTAATCAAAGTGGCAATGAAGTGGTGCACCGCGTTCACCTCATCCCTTCCTTCCTTGGCAGGCCCTGGGTAGTACTCCTTGTCGATCTGCTCCCGTCTCGCCTGCCCCGTGATGGCAATGAGGGGCGCGCGGCCGAGGTTGGCGTCGGCCACGCCAGCCCCCGCTCACGGCCTCGCGGTTTGTGTGATCGAAGGACATGGCGCGCTCTCGCGGAGCCTGTCAACAAGAATGAGACAGCGGGTTTGCGAGTCTAGGATAGGAGCGCCTCCTCGGTCGCTTGGGTCTTGGGTGGGTTGATCCAGACGGCGGTGGGCGCGCCGGGGGTTGAGGCACGCCGCCGGGAAACCGCTCGGGATGTGCCGCGTACGCCGTGGCGAGCACGGCCGCTCGCTCGGCCACCCGGTGCTCGGCCAGTCACTGCGGCCACACGACTCGCCCGTCAACCGCAATGGAGGCGACTATGTGCGGCTCGAGAGTCATCCTTCGACCACGCTGGGGGGACAGTAGCTCCTCGGGCTGGAGGTCGCGAACCCGCAAGAAGACCAGCTGGCCGCCTTCCATTCCCTCGAAGCTCATTCCGCCGAAACCCACATGGGCGGCGCCACCGCCATCCTCGGCGAAGACGATCTGATCGGTTGGCAGGGGCACCGTTGCTCCGTCTCCGAAGACGACAGACGTTCCAGGGGGACCGTTCTGCAGGATCGGCAGCTTCGACACGACCTCCGGTTCGCGGCTGATGCGGGTACCTGGAACGAACTCGATGAGCAGCGGATAAGTGTTCACTCTTGTCATCCTACGCTGTCGGCGTCGCGGCGGCGCGCCCTCGGTGGAACTTCTCCATCTCCTGGTTGGCGCGCACGATCACCGCCAGCTTCTCCTCGACGGCGCCGAGTTGCAGGCCAGGGATAGCGAAGTAGGCCTCCGTGTCGTCGGCGCCGGTGTAGACGCGGTTGCCGATGCAACCGAAGCTTGCGGCGGTGCGGGCCGAGTTGATCGCCTCCGGCAGCACCGCGCAGGTGGACCGCCCCATGGTTGCCCCGGTGCCGGCCACGCCCGCCGCCTGGGCCGCCTCCGCCAGCAGCATCAACTGCCGCGCGTTACCGCGCACCAGCACCACGTCGGGCGGCACCGGCGCGACGGCGAGCGGCGCGTAGACCGCCACCTGCAGCGGCGTCTTGCGCGTCGGGATCTGCGGCACATCCTCCATCTTGAGGTACGAAAGACCCACCATCGTTTGCACCAGGCCCATCAGCTCCTGCTCTTCCGCCGGCGAGAGCGTCACGTTGTGCGTGTGCGCCCCCACCGCGCAGCGCTTGTGATCGTCAGCGACGGTGAAGAACACCTCCCCGGCGGCGGCGCGTCGACGAAGGTGATGGCCACCGGGGCCGAGGTGAGGCGCAGCAGCTCTGTGAGCGACGTGTGCAACATGGCTTTCCTCCTGGGTCGAGAGACTTTACATCACGGCGACGCCGACACCGCGCCCGGTGTCTTACAGCCGTCCGCCTCGCGGACGATCCGTCGCTTGTACTTGAGGCTAAACCGCCGCCGCGCGGGCTTCGTCGCGACCTCGATCCCCCCCTCGCTCTGGTCCCGCTCCGCTGCGCTCATCGGCCTCCGATCCTTGCTCGCCCTCGACACTAAACTTCCGGGGGGTCGCTGTCTCACTCATATTGGCCTCGAGAGGGTCAGGCTCTCAGGCGAGGCAGGCGTATGGGTGATCCGGGAAGGGCCCCGTCGCCCCTCGATCCCTTCCTCACTCCAGGGATTGGAAGACGTCCCGCGAACATTAGAAAGTCAGCGACGCCAAGGAGGTCCGTGTACCGGATACCGTTCCACTCCAGGAACACGAAGGGCTCGCTCGTGTGCCGGATTTCGAAGTCGATATCGTAGGCGTCAAGAAGCGCCTTCGCCTGCTCGGCCGCGCGCGTCGCGTTCACATAAAGGACGGGTTTCGCGGGCTGACTCACGCTCATCCTCGCACACCTCTCGGGATACGGGCAGATCAAGACCCCTGCATCGCTGCCTTCTGCATCAGGGGCAGCCGAGCTTCTTCGGGCAAGAAGCGTGTCTTTGACGGTGGTCAGCCTTCGGAACTCTGTGCGCTAGAAGCACCCGTCTTTGTTTGGGGAACGCACGAACACCTCCCAGCATTTCGTGCAGGTGAACTCGTACACCCACATGAGCCACGCTCCTCTCTTGGCCCACTCAGTTCTTCGTGGCGGCCTGGACCCCGGGGTTGTCCACGAAGAACTGCTTGTTCAACGCGATGAAGGGTCTCCACTGCTCCGGCGTCTCGTCCTCGGCGAAGATCGCCTTCACCGGCCAGACCGGCTCGCAGGCCCCGCAGTCGATGCACTCGTCGGGTGGATGAAGAGCTGGGCCAGCCCCTCGTAGATGCAGTCCACCGGGCAGACCTCGACGCAGGCCTTGTCCTTGACGTCGATGCATGGCTCAGCGATCACGTACGCCATACCGATCCTCCTCGTGCTGGCGTTCCCTTTGCGGTGGGTGTCCGCTTTCGGATAGAGCAAGGGCGATGCCAAGGTCAGACCGGGACGACAAGCCTGCGTCGTAACGCTTGTCCAAACAATCGATAGACCGCGGACGCGGAACTCTGGGCGCGCCTGGGAGATCAGCCGGAGAAGGGGCGAGGCCTGCGCCTTTTATCCCCGGACAGGACGCTTTGTCCCGGGGTAGGTCAGGGGGAGATGCGATACTGCTTGAGCTTGCGGTTGAGGGTCTTGAGATGGATCCCGAGCAGACGAGCGGCCTCAGCCTTCTTGCCCTGCGTCCATTCGAGCACCCTCAGGATGTGGCGGCGCTCCATCTCGGCGAGCGGGAGGTCTGGCGCGTCGACCCCTGCCACTACCTGCTGGGGCGCACGGATATTAGGGGGGAGGTCATCGCGGCCGATGACAGGCCCTGGGGAGAGGATCACGAGACGCTCGATGGTGTTGGCGACCTCTCTGACGTTCCCCGGCCATGGGTAGTCCACGAGAAGGGCGCTGGCCTCCTCGGAGACCGCCTTCGCCTGCTGGCCAGGAAGACGGAACTGGGGCAAGAAGTGCTCGATCAAGAGCGGGATGTCCACCTTTCGCTGTCGCAGCGGCGGCAGAGCCACGTTGATGACGTTGAGGCGGTAGTGAAGATCCTCCCGGAAGCGCCCCGCCCGCACCTCCTGGGCCAGGTCCTTGTTGGTGGACGCCAGGATGCGGACATTGACCTTGAGGGTCCGCGTACTCCCCACCCGGCGCAACTCGCCGGCGTCGAGGACCTGGAGGAGCTTCGCCTGCATGCCGGGGCTCATGTCTCCCACCTCATCGAGGAAGAGGGTACCCCCGTCGGCCACCTCGAAGAGGCCCGGCTTTGCGCTGACCGCGCCGGTGAAGGCCCCCTTCTCGTGCCCGAACAGTTCGCTTTCTAGGAGGGGCTCCGGAAAGGCGCTGCAGTTCACGGCTAAGAAGGGCTGGGCACTGCGCCGGCTCACCTGATGGATGGACCGGGCCACCAGCCCTTTCCCTGTCCCGGTCTCTCCCTGGATCAAGACGTTGGCGTCGGTCGGGGCGATCCGCTCAATCGTGTCGAGCAGGGCGCGGATCGCCGTACTTCGGCCCAGGATAAGCGGGGGCCCCTCCTTCTGGGCCACCATCCGCTTCAGCGCGACGTTCTCTCTCTGGAGCTGCTTTTTCTCGGCCGCCCGTTTGAGGAGCTCCTCGACCTCGGCGAGCCGGGCGGGCTTCGTGAGGTAGTCGTAGGCGCCCAGCTTCATCGCGTGAATGGCGTCGTCGATGTCGGGGTGGCCGGTCAGGATGATGACCTCGGCGGCGACGCCGGCCTCCCTCATCCGTTTCAGGGTCTCCATGCCCCCCAGGCCGGGCATCTTGAGATCCACCAGGACCACCTCTACATCATGGGCAGCCAGTGCCTGGAGGGCCTCTTCCCCGCTCTTCACGCACTGGACGGCGTGCCCCATGCGCCCCAGCTCGCTCTCCATCAAGATGCGGAAGGGTTCTTCGTCATCGACCACCAGGACGCGCATCTGACTCACCGCTTCGCCTGCACGGCCCATGGCGCCGTCACTCCGCTCTCATCGCTGCACCGGCAGCTTCACGGTCACCAGCGCCCCTTTGCCGATGCCTCCGCTCTTGATCTCGATGGTGCCCCCATGCTGCTCGACGATGCTCTGGCAGATCGGGAGACCCAAGCCTGTCCCCTTGCCGACCTCCTTGGTGGTGAAGAAGGGATCGAAGACCTTGGATAGATTCTCCGGTGCGATGCCACGGCCATTGTCGGCCACGGCGACCTCGACGATCTCGCGGCGGCCTCGAGCGCCGTGCCCCACCTCGATGACGTCGGCGGCAATTCGCACCTCGCCATTGCCTTCAATCGCGTCGAGGGCATTGGTGAGGAGGTTCAGGAGGAGCTGCTGAAGCATCTGGGCATCGGCCCTCAGCTGGACCGGCTCAGAGAGGGGACGGACGACAATCCGCTTGTTCGCCACGGCGGCCTGCCGCTCCACAAAGGAAACCGACTCCGAGATGAGCCTGTCCAGATCGATCAGCTCGAAGGACGGCTCTCGCTGCCTCGCGAAGTCGAGCAACCTCCGGATGATCGAGGCGGCCCGGTCCACCTGCCCCTGAATCATCCCGAGGAAGCGAGGGAAGTCCTCAAACTCTTTCCTGGCCAGAAGGGTCTCCGCCTCAGCGCGCCGCTGGAGCGCCTCGGCGAAGCCGGCGATGTGGTTCAGTGGGTTATTGAGCTCATGGGCCAGCCCGGCGGCCAGCCGGCCGAGAGAGGCCAGTTTTTCCTGCCTGAGCAGCAGGGCCTGGGACCGCTTGAGCTCCTGGTGCGAGCGGTGGAGCTCCTCGTAGAGGCTGGCGTTCTCGATGGCGATCGCGGCCTGCGCCGCCAACGTCATGGCGACGTCCTGATCGTCTTGGCTAAACTCCTCCGCGCCCCGTTTCTCGGTGAGGTAGAGATTGCCGAACACCTTGCCCTTCGAGACGATGGGGACGCCGAGGAAGGATTTCATCGGCGGGTGGTTCGGCGGGAACCCGTGAGCTCGGGGATCCATCGTGAGGTCCGTCAGACGCAGGGGCTTCGCCTCGCGCACGAGGACGCCAAGAATGCCCTTCCCGACGGGCAGGGGGCCGATCGTGCTCTTCGTCTTCTCGTCGATCCCCGCCGTGATGAATTGACTGAGCCCGCCCTTGCCGTCCAGCACCCCAAGCGCTCCGTACCTGGCGCCCACCACCTTGCAGGCCATGTTCGCAATCCGCTGTAACACGGCCTCCAAGGAGAGCTTGGCGCTGAGGATCATCCCGGTTTTCACCAGGGTGCGGAGCTGCTCGACCTCGCGAGTTGCCGCGGCGTCCTTCGTCGCGAAGACGTCGCGGATCACAAGAGTCAGGAGGCGATTCGCCGCCGAAGAATAGATTTCGACCGCATTCGCCAACCGTCCGGCGGCGGCCCCATACTTCCTGACGAGCGAGCGTCGATGAACATCGCGAAGGGCGAGGAGGGAGTCGATCAGGAGCTCCGGCGGGATTCCCGCCCCCAAGGCCCGCTGAACGATCGATCGGGCGCAGGCCGAGGTTCTGCTATGGTTCCTGGGTTCCAGACCGTCAACGAAAGCGGTGTAGAGCGCTCGATACTCGTTCTCGAGCCCTTGCCGGATCCGGTTCTCGACAGCGCCGGTCGTCCGCACCTGGCGAAGCCACTGGCGCCGGAGCGTCTCGCCTTCCGCCCGGAAGTGCGCGACCAGCCCTTCGCGCAGCTTGCTCGCTTTGTTCGTCTTGGGCATCTCTCCCCCTCGTTCCACCCAGCATTCTCCGGGTGCATCGACCAGGTTGTCAAACGTCGGCCTTGTCAGAAGGTCCACGCGACACCAGCGGGCGATGTCACGCCCAAGCTTTCCGCCTTAAGCTGCCGTCAGAACCCCTCGTGCTGGCCTCGCACGACATCTCCGTACGGCGCGGTGGGGATCGTCGGGTCCGCGGCCAGCGGCTCGACCTTGAGGGCCCGGCGCCTGGGATGAGGAAGGACACGACCTCGGACCCGCCGATGACTCCGCTGATGACGCCGAGCGAGACCGCGATCTGGAACTTCCCGCCGTAGAGATCGTTCAGCCAGAAAGCGGGGCCCACTACCCGCCCAGCGTTACCTACTATCTATCCCTTCGTCTCGCGCAGACAATATCTGCGGCTGCAGCGCGTTAAACCGGAGTTAGGTCCACCTCGAAAGCGATACCGTTCGATATCGGTGGTTGCAGGCCCCCGCAACCAAGTTGCCTCGACCCCCAATCGGGACCCTGCGTCGGGGATATCGCGAATATCCCACAGGGGATATCCCGTGTATCCCACAGGGGATCTCCTCGAGTATCCCTCCCCCCTGTCCCTACCCCCGGTTCACACCCACTGTTCACCCCCCCCGGTCCCTACGGCATCGAGATCCCCTCACCCTGCACGCGGGCTCTTTATAGCCCACTCCGAGTGGCAGAATTCAAAAGCTGGCGGCCTTTACGGTGGGCTCGCTGAGCCAAGCTCCGTTGTGTAGGGTCCTGCGCACGCCGATCCCATTGCAGTACTTCGAAGCATTGCGTTCTGGAATGAAGCGAAGGAATCCACCGCGGCATAGTCGGCGCATTCGAGGATGAGTCGCATGGGCTGACAAAATGTTCGATCGTATTTCATGGCTTGTTTTTCACGTGAAACGGGCGTACTCGAGAAGACAAGTGCGGCCGGCGTGCATGAAGCTGCGGAGCACCGTTCTCGATTAATTGGCATGGTGCTCTCGTAAAATCGTTCGAGCGCAGAAGGGATGATCAGTATGCGACATGAGCAGAGTGCGGACGATTCCGATCCTCGGCCCCAGTCACACCGCCCTCGGTGGCGTCGGACTGCGTGGTGTCAGCGAGGTACGCTGCGGAGGCTCCCGACGCACGCCGACGCCCGGAAAGGCCTCGCAACGGATCCGCTTGTGGTCCCATTTGTGGGCGACGCGGCCGAGGCATCGCTCATGGCATCCCTAGGCGACTGCCTGCTGGACGTCTCCAAGATCACGGTATCTGGATGGCCCTGGATCCGCACGCGCCCGTGGAAGGGCTCACGCCTCCCCGGCCGGGCGATGATGGGCGCAGCCTGTAGTCGGCCTGCTGGATCCTCAGGACCGGCACAGCGGCACCTGCGCGCTGGTCGGCTCAGCCGCCTGCCTGGGAGGCGCGTGGATCATTCGTCAGGCTCCGCTGGGAGAGCCAGGGACGATCAGGGTGACGGGGACGGCGCCGGCTCTGATGGTGCGGGACAAACTGGAGAGCAAGCCGCCGCTCTCCTCCAGAGCGGCGAGTCTTCCGACGTCACTGGGCCTCAGCAGACCAAAGGCGATCAGCGAGACCTTCTGAAACACCTGGCAGTGCCGGCTCCTACCCCTGTGGGCATGCCGCTTGCGTCCCGCCGGAGCCTCCAGTACCGTGCTCGGCAGCGTGGGGCTGGGCCGCGTCAGGGACGACCCATGACGCTGACGCTTTCAGTCCTTTGGAGGAAATACACTACGGAACTGCACGTTGAGCGGGGCGTGGTGAGCCGGACCGTCGAGGCGTACGAGACGGGCTGGAACTCCTTCTCCGCCTGCGCGCGGGCCCTCGGCTGGCGGCTGAAGAGCGCCGAGGACTTCACCTACGAGCGGCTGATGGAATGGCAGCTCAACCTCAAGGAGGTGGGAAGAAAAGAGTGGACCTGTCGAACCTACCTGATGGCGCTCAAAGGGTTCAGCCGATGGTTGAATGTGCACGGCTACCTGCGCACGGACCCAGGTGCCAGATTCAGGACGCCGCGCCTCAAGCGTGTCATCCCGCTTCTGCCACCGTTCGCCGAGCTCGAGCTCAAACTCGTCACCGAGCCGAGCGTGCGCAACCGAGCCATCATTGCGATGGCTCTCTACGGAGGACTGCGGGCAGAAGAGATCGCGAACATCAGGCGGGGAAGCTTCGTCGCCGATCAAGGCTTGATCGGCTTTGTCGGCAAAGGCGGCAAGCAGCGCTCAGTCGCGCTGCCCCCACAGGCGCTGAAGATCATCACGGAGTATCTGACAAGCAATGGCGCGGTGCCCGGGGCCAGCGATCCGCTGATCCTGAAACAGGACGGCAGCGGTGAGGCCCTCAGCTACTACGTGATCAACCGCGTGGTCACCCGGTGGACGAAGCGCCACTTGGGTGTGCGCCTCACCCCCCACAAGCTTCGCCATGCCTACGGCCGGCAGTGTGTGGACCTGGGCGTGGACATCCGCATCATCGCTGAAGCGCTGGGACACGAGTCCCTGGAGTCGACCAAGATCTATACGCAGGTGTCCTTCCAGCGCACCCGCCGCATCGCCGAATTATTTGGCTCCCCCGGGGAGCTGAAATAATCCGATGCAAAACGCTCAGAGAAATCCGCTACGTCACGCGGGCCGGAACTTCCAGAAGTAGCTGATGAAGCCCTCGCCCTCGTGGATCCGGCGGAAGCAGAGCTCGACGGGCATCTCGAAGCCGACCGTCGCGGGATCGCAGTCGGTCAGCTGGCCGTAGAAGCGGCCGCCGCCCTCGAGGTCCGCCGAGACCATCACGGTCGGCGGGTCGGGGTTGGGCACGAGGTGGTCCTTGGTGAAGGTGAAGACCTTCCCGCGCCGCGAGATCTTGTAATCGGCGAGCTTCTTCGAGGAACACTGCCAGCAGAGATGCCGGCGCGGGTAGGAGACGGCGCCGCAGTTCCCGCACTTCTGGCCGTAGAGCCGCAGGTCCTGCTTC
>Ga0209341_10003098_pt1 | contig 15615 bp, 17 predicted proteins | sample RifCSP13_2_FD_184020 | JGI IMG/M metagenome (GOLD analysis project Ga0209341, IMG submission 184020) | Soil microbial communities from Rifle, Colorado - Rifle CSP2_sed 13_2 (SPAdes) (version 2) | ecosystem: Environmental > Terrestrial > Deep subsurface > Rock core/Sediment | place: Rifle...
GCATGAGGTCGTCGGCCAACACCTGGCCGTTCACATCCCGGACATATCGACCTACCCTAACCCTGATCTGATCAAAACGGCTGCGCTGCTCGGCGTTCGCTCGGTGCTGTGCATCCCGGTCATGACCGGCGACCAGGTCACCGCGATCATCTACGCCTACAAGACTCAAGCACACCGGCGACCCTTCGACCGGCGCGACATGCAGTTAGCCGTGGCGATCAGTCACCAGGCGGCGCTGACGATTGAGCGCACGCGCTTGCACGATCAAACGGAGCGCCGGCTGAAACATGTCCAGGCGCTGCGCGCGATTGATCAAGCCATCGCCGGGAGCGTTGACCTGCGCATGACGCTCAACATTCTTCTCCAGCATATCGTCAGCCAACTTCAGATTGACGCGGTGGTGGTGTTGTTATACAACCCATACACCAACCTGCTCGAATATGCGGCCGGGCAGGGGTTCCGGACCAGAAAAATGGAGCGTTTCCGTCGGCGCTTAGGCGAAGGCTACGCCGGCCAGGCAGCCCTCGAACGCCGAAGCGTGAGCATCGCCGATTTGGGCCAGGCGCACGACTTCGCGCGCGCCCCGCTCCTGGCGGGTGAGAACTTTGTGACCTACTACGGAGTCCCCCTCATCGCTAAGGGGCAGGTCAAGGGCGTCCTGGAGATCTTCCACCGCGCCCCGCTCAACCCGGATCAGGAATGGCTGGAGTTTCTGGAGACACTCGCCGGACAGGCGGCGATCGCGATTGACAACGCGCAACTCTTCGACAACCTGCAACACGTGAATTCGGAACTGGCCCTGGCTTACGACGCCACCATCGAAGGTTGGTCGCGCGCGCTCGATTTGCATGATAAGGAGCCTGAAGGGCACACGCAGCGGGTGACGGAGGTGACCGTGCGCCTGGCGCGTGACCTGGGCCTAAGCGAGGGGGAGCTTGAGCACGTGCGCCGGGGCGCGTTGTTGCACGACATCGGCATGATGGGAGTCCCCGACGGCATTGTGCTCAACCCCGGTCCGCTCACGGACGAAGAGTGGGCCATTGTGCGCAAACATCCGGAATATGCCTATCAACTCCTCGCGCCGATTCCCCACCTGCGCTCAGCGCTGGACATTCCCTATGGCCATCATGAAAAGTGGGACGGCGCCGGCTACCCGAACGGGCTGAAAGGAGAACAGATCCCACTGGCGGCGCGGGTCTTTGCCGTGGTGGATGTGTGGGACGCGCTGCGCTCGGATCGTCCCTACCGCGCGGGTTGGCCCGAAGAGAAAGTGCGCGAGCACATCGAATCGCTCTCCGGCACGCACTTCGACCCGGCAGTCGTGGAGGTGTTTTTGCGAATGACGGGCGAAGAGTGAGGCTAAGTGGGGGAGCCGGCGCGGGGAGTGTTCAACGCCCACATGGACACGCGCGCTTGCAGACAGTAAAACCTGCGCGCCTCAAAGCCTGAGCGCCGTTACGACTTTTGTTCGACGCCAATCTTGGCGAAGAATTTCTGCCTGATCTGGTCGTCGTACACCTGCCACTTCAACTGCCGATAGGCCTCGCTGTGATCGCCGGCCAGGAAGCCGACCGGAATCTCGAAACCGCCCGCCGTCGGCTTACCCCCGCCATAGTAGCGCCCGTTGATGTTCCTACCCAAAACTTCTTTGATGAAACTATCTGGCTCGAGGGTGAGCTTGGAGGTGCGCATGGAGCCAATCAGCGTTTCCTGCCTGTCATCCCCGACGACGATGCCGTACACCAGGGCCGTGTGAACGTTCTCCTCGGTGATGAGAAAGTCGGCGGCCTGCGGGATGGCGTCGCGGTCTTCAGCGCGCAAATAGCCGATGCCGGCCAGCGAAAAGCTCTCGACCACCACGCGGTTGCCCAGCGCCCGCCGGACCACGTCCATGGTCTGCTTCGAGCGGGCCTGGCTCATGATTTGACCGAGCAGGTCGGCGTCCCTGAACCGGCTCAGGAAACTGGCTGCCTGAAAATCCTCCGCGCTGGCGTGGATAAAGCCCAGGGTGTCCGTGAACAGGCCGTGTAATAGCGCCGTCGCCGCCACCACGTGCTCCCGGTGTGTTTTGTCCATTTCGATCAGCCCCTGCTCCAGGTACTCCGCGTAGATCGTCGCCGTCGCGCCCCGGCGGCGAACATCGCTGAACTCCGGCTTCAGCCGTTCTTGAGGCTCGTGGTGATCCACGACGATGAGGGGCGGCACGCCGGCCGCTTCGAGCGCGCCGACGATTTCTTCAGAGGTCGTCCCCTGATTGTCCACGAAAACCGCCCCGGCGAAGGGCTTGAGGTCGAACGATCCATCGTAGCGGATCAGGTCAATCCCCAGCAGTTTCACCAGGGCTACATTTTGCTGGTGGCTGATCTTGCCGCTGTAGAGAAGCGTCGTCTCGATGTCAAAGCGTGCGCTGATCAGCCGGTGCGCGAACGCCGACGAAATGGCATCGGGGTCGGGGAACGCCTGCAGGACGACGGCATGGCGTTCACCCCGGTGCGCCTCCAGGATCGTGGCTAAGTCCGGCAGCGCCATGGTCAGAGTTTCCGACTCTCTAAATGGCCTGGCGGCTGGCGCCCGCTTGCGAACGCCGCGCCCTCAGGCCTGATCGAAGATCAACCCCAAGAGCTGAATGATGCCCCAGGCGAGCAGCGCATAGACGAGCATCGCGATGAGCGCGTGAAATTCCAGCACCATGCCGTCGGAGGCCGGGTTGGCCGTCAGGCCCACGAAGGGCTTCAGAAACAGCGCCGTGATCTGGTAGACGAAGCGGGCGAAGGGGTTGGCCGGGTTAGCGGCGATCAGCTTCAGCAGAACGCGCAAACCGATCAGGACCTCCAGCGCGCCCGTCAACAGCCAGGTCAGCTGCACAACTTTATACAGCCCCTGCGCCGGGCGGGCGGCGACGCGCGCGCGGCGCTCCACGCCTGCGCGTTCGCGATGCTCGACCGGCTTGTAATCGAGTGTGTTCGACATGATCCTCTCTCTTCCGGCCCCGAACCGTCCGGGACCAGCCGGCTCCCCGGCTCACCGCCCGATGAGAAGCAGCACCCCGGCGGCGACAGCCAGCAGGGCCAGGATGATGCCGCTGGCTGGGAAACTGATTGGGAGCAGCGACAATAAACCCGTCGCGATAAGCCAGACTGCCAGTAAGAGCGGTCCCACCCTCCGGCCCTGCCTCACAGGCCCCACCAGCAGCCAGACGCCCGCGGCGAGAGCCAGAAGGGCAAGGATCGTGTCACTGGCGGGAAAACGGAGGTTGAGCAAAGGCAGCAAACCGATCGCGATGAGCCAGATGCTCAACAAGAGCGTTCCGGGATGTCTAGTCACTTGCATGGTCATCACTCCTTTCTTCGGTTGAGGGCCAGCGTGGGAGCGGTTGATCGTAGACACGCTCCCACGCCCTTATCTGATCGTTCACCGCAAACGCACGCGCGGCGGCGTCACTCCCGGTTGATCTTTGAGCCGGATGCGCGAGGCTTTCTTCTTGCCCCACGCCGGCCTCAGGCTTTGGGCCGCCGCGAGGCTACGGCCGGCGAGCACCGGTACGAACAGCAAAGCAAGCAGCACAGCCAGCGCCGCGCCGAACAGCATCCACGAGTTCCGGTTGGGCGCCTCGGGCACCACGCCCCCCGGGTTATACGCGGCCTGCGCGGAGACGCCCGCATCGGCGAGGCGCACGGTGAGACTGCGGTTCACCCCATCGCGCAGGGCATTGGGTGAGGTGAAGGTCAGCACGTACTCGTTTTGCAGCGCGCGCCCAAAGCGCTCATACAGACTGCGCAGTGAGTCAGGGTCGTCGGCGTAACCGTAAGCGCCCCCGGCGCGTTCGGCCAACCCTTTCAGCGCCGCCTGGTCGAGACCCGCGTTCGAGATCTTCAACTGGGACGGATCGCCCAGGCCGATGGTGGAGATGGACAGCCCGCTTGGCCCGACCTGCTCAATCACCTGACTGACCGTATGGGTGCTGCGGTTGTCCAGTCCGTCGGTGAGGCCGAGGATAGCCTTGCGGCCTTCGACACGAGACAGGATTTGCACGCCCTGCGCCAGCGCGTCGTACATCGCCGTGTCTTCGTCTGCCTTCAGACTGTCGATCGCCTTCGCTACCGCCGCGCGGTCGGTCGTGATCGGTTGCGCGTAGTTGATCTCGGTGTTGAACGTCACCAGCCCGATTTGGTCACCGGGACGCATCTGGTCCACGTAGGCGCGCGCTGCGGCTTTAGCCGCCTCCAGCTTGCCCGCCTCATTCATACTGCCCGACACGTCCATGATGAGCAGAGTGGTCAGCGGGCCGATCTCGCCTTGTCCGCTGATCTCCTCCGGCGTGATGGCCCCGCCATTCTCGGACAACACCAGGCGCGATGGGGCGACGCCCACTGGCTCGCCGGCGGCATCCGTCACCGAGACGTAGACCTTGATGCGCGGAAATTGCGACTCGTCCACTTGCGTCACTTGAACCTGCAGGGGCGGTCCCTGATCGGCGAGCGGCGTGGGCGGCTGGAAGGCCGCCGCCCAGGGCAGAGCCGCCAGCGCGCAGACCGACGCCCCCAGGCGCAGGCGCTTAACGAATGTGTTCATGGCTTCACCTCTTCTCGTGATACACCAGCTCGGTGTTGCCCAGGCGGATCGTCTGCCGGTCCGCCAGCGCAGTCATCTCGATCTTGCGATTGTTAACGTACGTCCCTGCCAGGCTCATGTCCTTGAGGTTGAAGTGTGTGCCGGCTCCGGTGAGCAGGGCATGTTGGGGCGCGATGTCTGGATCGGGCAGGGCAATGTCGGCTTTGAGGGCGTCACTGCCGATGATGGCCGCCGGCCCGTTGGGGCTGATGAACTTGTCCAGAATGAACTCCGCGCCCTTGAGCTTGCCAGAGGTCACTTCCAGCCACGCTTTCGAGAGCAGCACGGTGATCAACGCGATGAAAGCCCCCACCGAAGCGCCCAGCAGCACCAGCCCGGCGGCTTTGCCCAGGAGAGGATCGTTCAGCCAGCGGCGCGCGCCTTCCAGCAGCGCTCCGCCCAGCACGCCCCCAAGCACTCCGCCGAGCGCGCCCTTCCACATCTGGGTCTTGCCGGTCAGGCCCTCCGCGACGCCGATCAGCAGCCCGAACACTCCCCAACCCAGCGCCCGGCCAATGACCTCAGCGCCCGCGAGTTGAAATATCCATTCGCCGAGAGGCAGGCCAATCGCTCCGGCCGCCAACCCCAGCGGCCCGCTGAACAGGCTGGCGCGCACAGCCCGCACGGGGTTGAGCGTCACCACGCCTTCGGTCGCCCCGATCAGCAGGCCGACGCTCAGCCCGATCAGCGCGCCGACGAGGACTTCGTTCAGATAAAGATTGGGTGTGAATGACAGGCCAAGCTGATCGCTGACCTGCCAGGCGATCAGACCCCCTATCGCTCCCAGTAAGGCGTAATAATACGCCCGCATTCGTCTGCTCATTTCGAGCCTCCTTCGGTCGGCGCAGCGGCCACGTGCGGGCGCAGGTTGCGCCAGCGCATGACGCTCGGCCTCCCATTGTGAGCCAGTTCGTAGAACCCGACGTAGCGGCGGGGGTCAAGCTGGCCGTCCAATTGCCGGACGAAGAAGCCGCCTTTGGAGGCGTGCGGCTCGATGACCAACGCCACCTGCCAGAGGTTCGGGAAGAAATGCTCGTGCAGCCAGACGTCGTAGCCCGACAGGAACACGTCCATCCGCGGGTGAGTGTGGTACCAACCCAGCAGTTCTTTGTCGGGATAGCGTTCGTCCAGATCATCATGCAGGGCTACCAGGCTGTCCTGAGTGAACGTCAGATAGGTGCTGCCCTGTCGGGTGTGTCGGGCCGGCAGCGCCGCCTCGACGACGATGAACGGTTGACCCGTTTCGGCGTCCACGCGCCGCTTACCGACCAGTCCGCCGCCGACCTCGTTATTCAGGTCGCTCCCGGCGTGGGCGCAACAGCGCACGTAAGCGCGCTGCGTCATGAAGACCGTGACCGCCGTGTTCGGCGCGCCGGCCTCGTGCGGAGAACGCCAGCCGTGAGCGCGCGCCAGGGGAATATGCCCCAGGTGCGGCTTCGCCTCCTCGGACATGGACAAGCGGATACGAGATGTTTCGGGCAGCATGGTGGTGTCGGCCGCCCCGGCCTCCTCTGCCGGAGACGCTGAATGTCTCCAGCGCCGGGGCGGCGCTATGCAGTTGTGATTAGCCGGCGGTCACATCGGCCGTCATCATCAGGCGGTCGCCTGGCGGCACACCGGCGGCGGCCAGCGTTTCGTCCTCTTTGAGTTCGCGGCCCAGCGCCTTGCTGTCCAGCCGGTAACTCGTCGGGCGGCCATCCGGGCCGGTGGTCGGCAATTGGAGCGACGAGGCCAGCTCCGGGATCAACTCCCTCACCGGCACGTCGCCGGGCACATCCGCCGTGCGGCTGCCTCCCGAGGGGAGGACGATGGTGACCGGAACTTCCACCGTTTTCTTCTCTTCTTTAACCTCTGGGGTCTTCATCGCAAAAACCTCCTTCACCAGTAAGCAACGCGCAACCCGTTGCGCGTTGCGGATCATCGTCGCTTCATGGTCTGGCCGCGGTCCAGGCCGAGAGCGACGCGGCACGGTCATTTCAAGCGAACACGGGGCTTCTTGCGTTCGCTGGGCGCTCCAAGTTTGACTCGCTCTGGCCGGAGCAGTTCGCGGCTATCTACCGGGAAAGCGTCCGGGTGGCTGGCGCGGTAGCCACGGCACCAGCGCGCCGCCTCGGGGTCCCATGGGAACGGCGGCTGCGTCGGGTCGTCGTGAAAGTTCTTATATTGCACCATCTCGCCGAGCATGATAATCAGCCGATCCAGTGAGCGGCCCGCCGTCCACCAGGCGGCGTCAATACACACGGTCCCGTTGAGGTGGTTGATGTTGGGATGCCAGATCGGGGTCAGCCATTTCATGCCCGGCCAGCGCTGCGGATATTGGTTGTGCAGGTAGATCTCCACCTGATGATGCTCGCTGAAAGTCGGCCGCCCTTTTTTGTCCACTGCGGCGATGCCTTTGCATCTGAAGGTGATGACGTATTTCTCGGGCGGCAAACCGGGCCGCGCCGGTTGGGCCTCGAAGCGGATCAGGTCAGTGTGTGTGGTCAGATCGGCCAGGCGCTCGAAGTCGCCGCGCAGGCGGCGCATGCGCGGACTTTGATCCAGAGTGACCGCGCCGGCGGTAATGTCGGCCGTCAGGATCAGCCGGTCATTGGCCGGCACCTCGGCGGCGGCCAGTGATTCGTCCTCGCGCAGTTCACGGCCCAATGCTTTGCTGTCCATGCGGTAACTCATCGGGCGGCCATCCGGGCCGAGCGTGGGCAGATTGAGCAGCGAGGTCAACTCGGTCAGCAAGTCGCGGACGGGCACGTCGTCAGGCACATCGGCGGTGCGTGCGCCTCCACTCGGCAGAACGATGGTGACCGGCAGATCGGGCATGGGCAGCCTCCTTTTCAGTGACTCTGGGTGTGATGATGCGGCACTTGGCACATCCCAGTCACTGCCCAACAATCGGCGTGATGGTGGGTGTGGCAAATCGGGCACGTCTCAACACCGCGCGGGTCGTGCGGCTCGACCAACTCCAGGCAATAAGGACAACGGTGCTCCTCAGCACCCGTAAGCCGAATCCGCGAGCGATGATTGGACTCTGACTGGGGAGCGCGCCAGGGAAATGCGCTCCGGCGGGCCACCGCCTCGCTGAACCTTGCGAACCAGCTCTGCCGCGCACGGTCGGCGCGGGTGCGCCGGGGCGCGGATCGGGTTTCCTGGCTCGCCTCGTGCCTCCAGGCCCGCGCGCGTTCGAGCCAATCTGTTGCACGATTTATCCTGCGCTGGAGCGCCGACCCCGGCCAGCGTGCGCGGGCGCTCATCCTCTGCCAGGCCTCTTTCAAACGCTGTCGCAGCGGACGTCGTATCGCTGGCGGGGGCGACCAGGCCTCCAGAGCGAGCCACGCCGCGAGGGCGGCCAACATCACATGCACCAACCCGATCCAGTTTGGACGAGCCAGCGGGAGGCGGAGTGGGCCGATGCCGGCCTTGCCGTCGGTCATCAGCCCCAGGAGCAGCAGGCCCACAATCAGCGCCGCCAATGTAGCTACCCCGCGCACGAGGCTGGCGCGTTTCCGCAGCGCCCGGCGCGCCGCGAAGCCGGCGATCAGGCCAATGCCGGCGGTCGTGGCCAGCGCCAACGCGGACGGCAGGATCATCCGGTTGACCGTGTGCGTCACCGCGAAACCCATAGCGGCCAGGATCACCACCGGGAACACCACGCCCGGCCAGCGCGGCAGGATGGGGCGGCGCGGACGGAGCGGAGGTTCGACGGTTGCCATCGCGTCAACTCGAGTGATCATCGGTGCTCGCGCCAGGTCTCATGTCTCACGGAGCACAACCCGGCCGCGCGCACGGTGGTCGTTAGCCTCGGCGAGGTGAACCTCCCCTCCCAACCGGATGCGGCCTGGACGCTCCAGCGGCGCAGCCCCTCCCGTGAAGTGACGGAAGTGCAATGCTTCGGGCAGGTCGCCGGTCAATTCATAGAAGCGGTATTCGCGGCCGTCGTGCGCGCGGAGGATATGCAACGGCGGGACGCCGACGCTGGCGAGTGTGCGTTGCAGAAAATTTTCGCTGCCCGTGATCAGATGTGTCATTTTCGTTTCGCGCAGCAGGCCGCACGTCGGGCAGTGCCCGGCTTCGAAGCTGACTTCGGAGAGCGGGCGCAAAATCTCGTCCACGGTGCGGCATTGCGGGCACGCCAGTGAGACAACCAATTCCTGGTCAAGCTCGAGCATCGCTTCCGGCCCCAGATCGGCGCGGGCAATGCGCAGCAGATCGGCCAGCGTGGTGCGCGCGGCGCGGGCTGGCAATTCCGTCACGTCCCCGTAGATCCAGTGACTCTCGCAATCGTCGCGCACGATGTACGCCGTGGTGTGCATCTCGTTCATCATACCGTTGTAATGAATGACTTTGCCCGCCTCGACCGGCAGGGCGTGAATCAGCTTGAGCGCCTCTTGCGACTGGAAGCCGCCGATGATAGACGCGATGGTGGGCGTGGTGGGCACTTTGCCCAACAGGATGTTCTGGCGCGCGAGCAATGGACATGAGTAGCGCAGTGACATCTCGCGGCGGGCCTGCTCGGTGAGCGTGCATTCAAAGCACGCTCCCTGGCCGGGGACGAACACCCGCGCCAATCCCAGGAGTTCCTGAATTGCGCCATCCACCCAGGGCTTGTTCGTCCAATAGCAGAAACGGTTGACGGCCAACCGGGCCTCCCGGTTATCGAGGCAGCCGATCACCACATCCATACGCCGGATGACTCCCAGGCCCAGTTGGGTCGTGACGTCGCCATGCAGGTACTGGACATGGATTTCTGGATTGAGGGCTTTCGCCCTGGCGGCGACGATCTCGGCTTTGTTGCGACCGTAGTCGCCCTCGCGGAACAACACCGACCGGCTGAGGTTAGCCGCCTCGATCGTGTCGAAGTCCACGATGAACAGGTGGCCGATGCCCATCAACGTCAGGTTCTTGACCACCTCGTTGCCCAATGCGCCCGCGCCGACCACCAGCACTTTGGCTGCTTTAACCTTCTCGCGCTCCCACCATGAGATGAACTCAAATGTGCCCAGGCGGTCGGTGCGCAGATTCGGGATGTGGAGTGGTTTTTCAGGGAGGACGCGGAGGGGGCGGGGGCCGGTGGGCGACTCGGTCGGAGCGAGTTCCGCCTCAGGGAAGGCGTCATGGCGGGCTACCCGCGCCAGTTCGTGCGCCTGAGCCATATTGCTCTGATCAATGGCCCGCGCAAACCAACCCACCCCAGGGCGAGCCTCGATGAGGCGATTCTCAGCCAGAGCTTTGAGCGCCTCACGCAAGGTGGCGCGGCTGACGCCAAGCTGACTCATCAGCTCGCGCTCGGGGGGCAGTTGCTCGCCAGGGCGGAGGCCCCCTTCCATGATAGAGGCTGCCAACCTGCCAGCGACAACCTCATTCAATGTTCGGTGGGAAACTTGTCGGATTTTCATCAAGAGTTTCTGGTATAGAAGTCAGACCACCATATATCATTCTATGAAGAATTTCGACTGTGTCAATACAGGAAATATGTTCTTATTTATGCACATTTTATGTATTTTTCTGATTCCATAATGTTTGAATAATGTGCAACGTGCGACGCACTTCCAAAGTGCGTCGCACGTACATCGCAGGCCAGGCGCATCAGGCCGAATCCAACTGCTGAGGTAACGCCCCTCCTCCGGGGAAGTTTAGATGCAAGCACGGCGCGAGGCGTTCCTGACCAGGCCACCGCGCTCAGGGAAGGGGACGCCGCAACCCGCCGACTTGGTCGAAGTCGTTATAGACATGGAAGGCGTCAACGCCGCACCTAAGGCGGTGAACTTTGGTCGGACAATGATCCATTGTTCGGTGGCAGCCAGCAGTGGGAAGAAGTATAGCCCATCGGCCTGATCAAACAGTTGAGTGAGTTCAGGCAGGACGAACTCACTCCAGTCAGGGACTTTCGTGGTGACTACGCTGGACGTATGGCCCCAACAAAGCTCCCAGCAGCCTTCATTAGCCCTCGCTGCCAGGCACCTTCGTTTTAGCTACACCTGGAAGCCGCGCTCTCGTTATACCTGCAATCGCTACTCGCGCTGGAGGAGGGCCAGTCGCGATCTGATCGCTGAGTAACACACGCCAACTGGCGGTCGCTGCCTGCGCTGGAGTAGAGCAAGTGACAGGGAGTCACCTATGCATGGTACACAGTAAGGCGACGAGCCGGTCGCTCGGCCCATTTCCCGGCCGATTGTTCTCGATCCGACCTTGTAGGATAGAGCCTGACACTTAAATCCGCAAAAGTCCTACAACGCAATCAGACCTACGCTGGTAGCCACCTGCGCGCGTGAAGAATAAGATAAAAAAGGTTTACTTTCCACCGGGGACCAAATCCCCCGATCAGTTTGATCGGGGCCGCCACGAATGAGAAGAAAGGAGTACAGCGATGGAATTCAAACAAAATGCCGGTGTCTTTACGGCGAACGACCAGCAGGTCGGCCACATTGACCGGGTGGTGGTGGATCCCCAAACGAAGGCCGTCACCCACATCGTGGTTCGCAAGGGGTTCCTCTTCACGGAGGATAAGGTCGTACCGATTGAGTTGATTGTAGACACAACGGAAGACCGGATCACGCTGCGCGACGACGTGTGTGATCTGCATGCCCTGCCGCTTTTTGAGGAGAAGCACTACGTTCGGTCGGAGGGCGCGCCCTCCTCGCCGGGCAGTGCCCCTTCGCTCTACGGGTACCCCAGTGCACCGGGAGCCTACCCGGCCCCCCCCGACGAGAAGTACATTACTCAGATAGAGCAGAATATCCCGGAGGGCACGGTCGCTTTGAGAGAAGGCGCCAAAGTGATCACGGTTGAGGGTAAGCACGCAGGCAGCGTGGAGCGCGTTTTCACCGATGCCGAGGCGGAACGGGCCACGCACTTGCTGATTTCCAGGGGACTGCTCTCAAAAGAGAGGAAGCTGATCCCGATCACGTGGGTGAGCATCATGGGCGAGAATGAAGTCCATCTGAGAGTGGAGGATGGCGTCCTCGAAAGGTTGAGCACATATCCTGACTAGATGCGCTCCGCCTCAGCCGGTTCCTTTGATTGTGCATCGGCTTAGGCATTGCGCTCTTTGGGGGGCGGGCTGGGCCTGGTACTCCGTCCACCTGATTTGGATGGATAGGCTGCCACTAAGCCAGCGTACTTTCAGGGCTTCTATCCATACAACTTCACCTGGACGGAGTACCAGCGGCGAGGTTCGGTCAAAAGGAGATTCCAATGTCAGTCTTAGGTTTTATCGTGCTGTTGATCGTGGCCGCCATTGCCGGCAGTCTCGGTCAGACGCTTGCTGGCTATTCGCCTGGCGGCTGCCTGATATCAATGGTGGTCGGGTTTATCGGCGCATATATTGGCTTGTGGTTGGCGCAGCAGTTGGGCTTGCCGGAGATTTTCGTGCTCACCATTGAGGGGAAGCCATTTCCGCTGGTCTGGGCGATTATCGGCTCAGCCCTCTTTGCAGGCGTACTGGGCTTACTGGCCCGACAAAGGCTGCTTCGTTGAGATCTATGCACAACTTACCTGACCGCGCTACGCAATCCAAATCCGGAGATTGTGTCTTAAAAACCCTGGCGTCAACCTGGTCCGGCGCGGGCGGCTACGCTAAGTTCCTCGGTTGACCTTGCGAATGGAGGTAAACAATGAATCCACAAACTCGACACCGGTTGCTGCATCGGATTGAGGAGCAGGAAGCCGAAGTCAAGCTTCAGCGAGAAGCAGCCGCGCTGCGCCGGCAACAGGCGGCGGAAGCCGAGAGAGGCGAATTGTTGCAGGGGATTGCGGAGCGAGAGGCCCGGGCCAGACTTCAGCAGGAGGCCGGCGCCGCGCTGCGCCGACAACAGGCGGCGGAAGCGGAGAGAGTCCGTGCGGCGGTGGAAGCGGAGCAACGTCGGACATTGCTCAAGATCTCGCAGTTCATCTGGCTCAGCTTCGGGGTTCTCGAAGGGTTGATCGGCCTACGCATCCTACTGAAACTAATCGCCGCCAACCCGAACAACCCCTTCGCCCAATTGATTTACGACGTCACTGATCTGTTCCTGTGGCCATTTGCCGGCCTGACCATGACCCCGGCCGCCAACGGCATCGTGCTGGAAGTTTCCTCGATCATCGCGCTGTTCTTCTATGCCCTGATCTCGGTGCTCATTCAGCGCCTGATCTGGATCGCCTTCAGCCGGCCAAGAGTCTAGGGCCGGATAAGGCGCGGCGAACGGGGCCAGTCCGCCAGAGGCATTACGCTGTGAGTTGGTGGTGGGATTGTCAGGGTTTGATTGGGCGGACGTGAAATGATAGTTTCATCGCCCAAACAATGCCAAGCCGAAAGTGTAATACAGGAACCAGCGCCCTTGGCGGCGCTGCTCCCCGCCTTGTGCCCACTGCCACAGCGCGGCGCCCAGGTAGCGCAGCCCCATATAGCGACCCACCTCATGATAGCGCTCCAGAAATTCAACCTCTGGAATGTTGTAGCCATGCCGGGCAAGCGCGTCCCGGTAGACCAACGCGGTCTCCACGGTGAAGTGATTCGGCAGATCCAGATAGAGCGAGCCATAGGATGACTGCTCCCAGTCAATGAAGCGCGCCCCACCTCGCCAGAGGCGAATATGATCAGGAATCAAATCCACATTCAGGAGGGTGAGGCTCGCGCCTTCGGCCGTCAGGGCTTCCAGAGTCCGAACGAAGCGTTCCATAGCGGCCTCGAGCCGCGAGGTGTGTGCGCCGAATTCAGCCGCAAACTCCGGATGCGCCAGGTTGGCGTGCCACTGCTCGCGCCATGCGTACAGCCACAGCCTTCCCAGAAAGTCCTCGCTGGTGTGCGGCAGCCAGGGCGGCGGTTGATTGCGATTGGCAGCGTGGATTCCCGCCAGTCCGTCCGCGATGGAACGCGTGAGCGGACTCGCCGGATGGCCAAGGTCGAGCGGGGGACGTGCCTCCAGATAAGGCATATAGACGAGCACGCGTTCATCGCTGGTCACATCCGGGATACCGACCGGTGGAACAGCGCAGCCCTGACTGGACAGCAAGTGTAAAATGCGTCGCTCCAAGAGCGTGGCAGCCTTGGTGACCAATGGGTCCTGGTGAACTGCGCCTTGTGGATCTGTGCTCGTCACATTGAAGTAACGAACCTGCGAGCCGGACTCGCCTTGCGAACCATGGGGTCGTTCTTGGATCTCAAGGATGCTGCGGCGTTCACCGTGGATCTGATAGAGAAGTTCCTCGAAGGCCGGGTGGGCTTCCATCGTGCAGTGGCTCAAGAGCCTTCCCTCCACATGAAGGAGACGGTTCTGGCATGACGACAGCAGTGTCGTGTTATTCCGTGTCGTATTCGCACGTTAATGGTGAAGGGACAGAGCGAGTCCGCCCAACGGCATCGAGCTGAGCCGCCCGGCCAACCAAGGCTAGTATCGCGCTACACTCAACACCCGGCTGGCCGGGTCGGCTCCATCGAGTTGTTGGCCCGCCAGCCTCCATCCGCAGTCACGATGCGCACGAGCTGCGGGGCGGGGGCTGTGGGAGGCCTGCTGCCTCATTCAGGATTGCGGATGTCGCGGATGAAGTAGCCGACAATCCGCCATTCGCCGTCGCGCCGACCTAGCAGCCAAGCGACGATTTCATCCTGCCATGAACGAAACCGGTTGCGGCCTGTCTCGCGGGTCACGACGATGGCTGCGTTACCACGGACGTGAGTGTGGGAGAACTCGTATTGGTTCTCGTACGGCCCAGCCTCACGGAGGAAGGCTTCGGGCCAAGCCTCCAAGGCCTGCCCGGTGAGAAACAGATGGGCTTGCCAGGCGGTGGGGTCAGCTGAGTAGTTGCCGTTGAACATAATGAACTCACTGCCTAGGGCAGCGAGGACAAGGTCAGGGTCGCCGGCGGTTAAACCCTCATGGAAGTGGGAGATTGGCAGGAGGACTGCGTCTTCGGACATCTGATGCTCCTGTTGCAGCGCCCAGGATGGATGGAGATGCGGGTGGTGACGGCCTGGGAAGTGAGGCGGCTGCTGGGCTGGCGGCCCAATGTGGGCATCAGCCGCGCTGAACCGAAGGCGAAGCGGTCGGCTGCAATCTACCCTGCCGCCTTACGGCATTCCCTCACCAGAGAAACCGGCGCGCCACCACTTGCCGCATATCTTCTCGTCTGGTTTATTATTGCTCCAACACATTCCAAAAGCAAGAGATGGTGGCGCTGCGGGGGTATCTGCGGCACCGGGCACAACTGCTGGCGCATCGCGGCCCGCACGTGTTGCACATGCAAAAGGCGTTCCAGCAGATGAATCTCCAACTGCATCATGTGTGGAGCGACATCACGGGCGAGACGGGTTTGAAGATCCTGCACGCGATTGTGGCCGGGGAGCGTGACCCGTTGGAGTTAGTGCAGCTGCGCAACCCGGCCTGCAAGTCGTCGGTGGAGACGACTGTGCAAGCTCTGACGGGGATGTGGGAAACCGAGCATCTCTTTGCCTTGCAACAGGCTGGATGCGTGGGTTAGGCGCGACCTGAAATCAAACGCCAATGCTAGTGACTCCGATAGGATGCCAGGATTTGTAGCAACCTCTCCTTTACCAGCAAATAATCCTCGTAAGTTGCCCCGGCATCTGTCCAGTACCCCCCATGGTCAATGCGTGTCCCATCTTCTAACTGCGTGATGAAGAATTCGCTGCGGAAAGTCGCCAGCGCATCGCGCTCGTGAACTTCATAACCGGTGCCGGAATAGGATCGTCCGCCGATGACCACCGTTTCGGTCTTTGTAATAACGTCATAGTCGCCAACGCCGGTGACACCACAGGGGCTGACGTAATTGCCACCCTTATCCCAAGGAACTCGGACCGTGACGAAGCCCATTTCATACCGTAACGAAACACACAGGTCACCCGGATAAGTCTTCCGCAACTGGGCGAAATAGTCATCGGGGGTCATATGGGGAGGCAGTTCTTCCGGGGGAAAACCATTGACACCTTCGGTGTTTATCTGCGCCGCGGGGGGATAGCTAAACGCATAGCCATATATGTCATTCTCGTAGACAAACCACCCATCGACCAGTATC
>Ga0209341_10003100_pt1 | contig 15601 bp, 17 predicted proteins | sample RifCSP13_2_FD_184020 | JGI IMG/M metagenome (GOLD analysis project Ga0209341, IMG submission 184020) | Soil microbial communities from Rifle, Colorado - Rifle CSP2_sed 13_2 (SPAdes) (version 2) | ecosystem: Environmental > Terrestrial > Deep subsurface > Rock core/Sediment | place: Rifle...
CGCCCCAGTTCGGGAATTTGATCTCCCCGGCATGACGGGCCTTGACGGTGCGGGTCACCATCACCCGCGCCCCCAGCTCCTGAGCCCGGCGGGAGAAGAACCAGTCTTCCGACTCCGTTTCCGGTTGGAATTTCCCGTCCCGGTTTACAACCAGGTCGTTGATCGCAAACCAGCACTCCTGGACCCACGCCTTGCGCAGATCGACCAGCATCAGGCCGCTGTTGACGAGCAGGATCGACCGGTTGGGGGCATCGTTGAATAATTTGGTAACGTCACGGCTATCAAACGTTTCCGGCAGCTGCTGGACTTCGGCCATCGAGATACGGCGCGGCTCCATCTCCACCGTCGGATCATCCAGCCCCGTCGATGTCAGTCCGCGGTTATCCTTGAGTGGCAGCACGGCTGAAAGAACGTCAGCGCCTGTGCGCTCCATCTCCCGGGAGAGCTGGCCGACGAAACCCGGCTCTGGGATAACATCGGCGTGGATCATGAGAAAGTGTGTCACTTCCGGCCTGCGGTTCAGGGCGTGGCAGTACAGCTCGTTGAAGCCGCGCGCCAGCAGCGACGAATGGTTGGTGATGACGCTGAACTGCGGTACATCTGGCTGGTAGAGCTCGTTCAACAGCGCCATGGCCAGCTGGTTGTGCATGCGGCTGTCATAGGTCGGGACGCCGAGAATGATCATTTCTTGGCCTTTGGCTTCCTTACCATCTTGTCAATAGGCGGCTCGTCCATTGCCTTGGCTTCTGGCTCGGGCTTGGGCTCAAAGACTTCAAATACGCCGGGCGCGTCGCGCTGGAAGAACTCAGCCAGCGTGGCTCCGACTTCGATCACCTGCCCGGCCTTCAGATCATGACCGAGCGACTGGTAATTGCTCTTTACTCGCAGCTTTACGATAGACATAGTTCCCTTCCTTCTCGAAATTGTGCCGCTCGCACCACTCAGCGAATTTCACCGTATGGTCGTAGGCGAACGGAGTCGGCTCGGTAAAATTGTTGTGACAGTAGAGCACGCCACCTTTCTGTAGCGCCCAGGCGATGAACTCCAGGGCGCCGTCGATCTGCTCCAGGGGGATGTGCTCGATCACGTCGATAGCCACGATCAGGTCGTAGGCGTGGAACCCATTCGTCCGGCCAATATCCACCAGCTTGTCCCCGTCCAGGAAGCGCACGCTTCCACCCAACCTGAACTCGCAGAACTCCTTGAGCCGATCACGAGCACCCGCGCGCCCTGGACACTTCGCAACGGAGCGACGATCTCCTGGTACATCTTCCCGGCGTTCCACCCGATCAGCTCGTAGAGATAGCCGTCCATTGGAGAGCCGCTGATCTCGTAGGATGTCAGGGTGTTCTTGACGCCATCCAGGGCCTTTGCTGCAACGTCCGCCACCGGTTCGCCGGTGAACTCTGCGACCAGCCCCGCCAAGCGCTCGAACTCCTTTAACCTTGCCTTCGTGCCCGACAATTCCAGCCACTCCTGGTGGGTGGCCCAGCCGGTAGAGACCCGGCTGATGTGGTCGATCTTGACCGCAGTGGTCGCCCCCAGGCGGAAGCCCAGCGCGCGGGCCTCGGAGGACAGTTGCCCCTCATCCGACTTCTTTTGGTGGCGCGGGTAGCAGAACCATTCGAAGTCCTCCGGAGCAATGCCTTTACCGTACTCCTCATAGATGCGCTCAAAGATCGCCCGCCTGAACAGCGCGCAGTGCGTCCCGACCATGCCAACGTCTCCCGTACCTTCGTCGATGACGACGTATTGGATCAGGCGCTCACCATTTGCGCGGAACCAGATCGCTTCCGGCGGCCAGCCGCGCCGGGTGTGGAAAGCCTGCAACGCGTCATATTCCCAGCCCGGCTCGAAGTCCCGGAAGCGGCTCAGGAAATCCACGTCAAAATCGGCGTCGCTGTCCAAGAACAGGAGCGTGTCCAGGTCGCTTGCCAGGAAGCGCCGGATCAGGTCGTTGGCGGAGATGTGCGCGGGCCGGTCACGCATGAGCATAAACGTATCACCCTCGCGCAGGCCCTTGGAGATCAGGTGCGACCATCCTTCTACAAATAGGCTATCGACCTGCTTCTCCAGGCGAGTGCCGATGCAGATACGGCCCCATGTCATCGGAATTTCAGGCAAGGCAGTTCCTTTCCCGTTGCAGGGTGGGGAGGGTTGGAGGGAGGCGCATCTACACGCCCGCTGGTATACATTAGCCCACTCCCCACCCTGCCATCACAGAGGAGAGAAGATGCGGTTAGTCGTTGTCGAAGGCTACGAACAAAACAGCGTCGTAGTCATTCGTGTTCGTCGGGGCTGCATCCGTGCTCGATGAGTAGGACACACCAATGGCTTCGCCGGCCGCGAACTTCAACGCACCGCGCCGGACGCTCGCGTAACTCTCCTGGACGGTATCCGAGAGGGTCAGCACCGGCGCGCTCGTATCGGCAAACTCCGTGCCGTCTTTGTGCGCCTCGAACGTTGCAGAGCCCGCCGTCAGGTCCGCAGTTGCGCGCACGGCAATACCGATCACGGAGCCCGCTTTAGGCATCACCATCAGGGTATTGCCACCCGTCAGGGTCAGGTCCACATCGGCGGCGTTCGTCACGGCATTGGCGACGGCGTAGGGAAGCGCGAAACCAAAATGCTCAGTAGTAAATTCTCCGGTCATGTTAAGTTTTCTCCTTGGGGGCCAGTTTCCCGGCCCCCGGTTATTTAGAGCGGAATGTTACGGATACCGCAAAGGTTGCTTACAACAGGATATTACGCACTCCAGAAGTATGGTCAGCTGTGCTCCTGGTCCCGTGTGCGGCTACGGCGATGCGGAAGCTGAGCACCATGTAGAGCTCGCGGGTGCGGATGTTCTTGTCCACTTCGATCAGCAAGCCGCGCCTGAAGCCGACCTTCCAGAAGTTGCGGTTGTAGAGCGAGATCGTCCCGAGCGTGTTGTTACCGGCAGTCGTGGAGACCTTGCCGTCCGCTTCTGCCTTCGGCTGGCTGGCCGATGGCATCACGGGCACGCCGCGGTAGCGAGCCAGCTCGCCGCGCAGGATTGTGGCCTGCGGGCCGTACTTGTCCACGGTTGCGACGTTGGTCAGTCCCAGCATGGCAAAGTAGGCGCCGATCCCCGGCACGATCCGGACCGCGTTCAGGTCCAGTCCGTACTTTTCGAGCAGGTTCAGCGCGCCCGTGAGATCCGCGTCCGCCAGAGCGTCGCCACCGGCATTGACGTGCTGGCCGGTGTTATCCACGATGTACAGGTGCCGGATGCCGTCCTGGCCCGAAGACAGGTAGTAGCTGTCAGCGTCGGGGTCGGCGTCGTCCAGGTTGATGTTCCCGGTAGCAGCGTCGGTGCTATCTGCGTTCAAGCAGAAGGCATCCATCCCCTCGCCGCCGGAGATCGTCAGCCGCTTGCGGAGTGCTGGCATCAGTGCGACCACGCTGTCCTCGTCGAGCGAGTAGCTCCAGTCCACTTCCGCGACCTGCTCGGTCGAAGTCAGTGTCGATTTGGCCGTTGTAACGTTCTGAGCCGTGGTCGCCTGGCCCTGCCCGCCCTTGCGCCAGGTAACATCACCCAGGCCCAGCGGGTCGTCGAACGGGTCGGTCGGCATGGGTTGGTTCTCAAGGTCGGCCGCGATGCGGGAAGCCATGAAGAAGTCGTCCCACAGCTCAGTGGCCATGCCGGTCGGGACCAGCTCGTCGCCGATACCCGTTCCGGTAGAAGTCATCAGCTTGACCGCAGCATCCAGGTCACCGGAGACCGGCTTGACCTTCTCTTCACCGGCGAACGAGATCCGGTTGGATTTCATGTCGTTGGCCCGCTGGATCAGGGATTTTGCCAAAAAGAGATCGACGGCCTTCAGGCGCCAGTTGCCGACCTTGTGCTCGCCCTTGGCGATGATGTCGGTCAGCTCCTGCTTGTACTTGCCGGTGTAGCCTTCGATTGCGCGGTAGGTGGCCGCGTTCTGGAACTGCTCTCCGGCCCGTACGGGGATGGTATCCAGCACGGCCTTGGAGTGCTTCTGCAGGAGCTCCGCCATTTTGTCCTCCACGCCGGTCCAGTCCAGCGTGGCGTCTTTCGGCAGGTGCTCCTTGATGGTGTTGTTGAGTTCGGCGATCTCAGCGATCACGTTGTCAATCGGTGTAGTCATTTCTAAGGTCCTCCTAGGCTCTTTGGAAGAGCCCGCTTTTTAGCGTTTCTAACAGGTTGGATAAAGGTCCGGCCAGGGCTTCAAGTTCTGCTTCGCTCGCGTCGTGCGTACCCGTATCGTCGGGCGTACCCGTATCGGGGGTGTCATCAATGTTTGGCTCAGCGTCGCTCTCGTCCATCGCCGTGATCAGCGCGCCCGCCTTGCGGTGAGCGCAGTAATCGTCAGAAAGGGTGTAATTCTCATTCTCTTCTTCCCCTATAGCAGGGGCAAACTCAATACCGTCGTGGTCATTGCAATGCTTGCGGGCTTCTTCAACGTTCCAGGTGTCCTTGGGGTAGCGAAAAGAAGCCCGCAAGCATTGCAATGCTTCGCCATTCAGTTTGCCCATGATGACCGCGTATTCCTTGCCATCGTGCTTCCGGGTGGTGCGCCGGAAGCTGTCCTGATCGAACTTCTCGGGGTCGAGCAGGCGGCAGGCGTGCTCGTTTTTGAAAGGCTTCTCTTCCGTGGCCTGGAAATCATCTTCGCTAAGCGAAGCGGCACCCTCGCGCTCGCGGTCCTCGGCCCGGCGCTTGATCTCTGCCAGTGCGGACGTCTTAATGATCTTTAGGTCGGAGCAGGAGAGCTTGATCCCTTCCCGGTCGGCGTCCGTCTCCGGATCCTTCCACGCGTCTAGGCCGTAATCGGACGGTTTCTCCGGAAAAGTGCCTTCCAGGGGGGACTTGGGGCCAGCGCGCGGGCCGATGCCATCAGTCGAAGGTAAACTACAAGGGGACTGCAAAGTTGCTGCGATCATCTCGCAACGCCGGACCGTTCCGCGGATCGGTCCGCTGGCCGTCCCGGTAGTCGCTCCCCCGCCAATCTGCGAGAAGTGCAACCGCCAGGCCCGTTTGTAGCCGTCCATCCCGCCTTTGAACTGGTAGGAACTGTGCGTGCCGAACGGGTTCATCGGGCTTCCGGCGAACTTGGTAACGATGTCTTTCTCCAGGTAGTCTTCCAGCCCCTCTTCTTCCGACTCATCCCCCAGGCTTTCCAACACCTCCTGCAAAGCCGCGACCGCCTGGCGGATGCGCTTCTCGTTGGCAGCAGAGAGCACCCGGCCGCGTTTGGCCTGAAATAATTCGTCAATGTCGTCTCTGCTGTAGCCCTTGGCCTCCAAGTCCGCATAGGCCAGGCGGAGCGCGTCCTGATTGGCGGGGATCGTTACAATCGAGCCTTCGAGCATCTCCCAGACCTTGAAGAGCAGTCCCCTGGCCAGCTGCTCGCCGTTCTCGTCCGTACGCCGCTCCATCTCCCTGGGGATAAAACCAACGCTCATCGCATTCAGAAACTTTTCTTTCCACAGGTCGTGGACCAAATCGGCAGACGTTGAAATGCCGCGCCCGAGGAACTTGAAGACCAGCCTTATCCCCTTCCCGGCGATCTTTTCGACTTCGAGAGCTCTGGCGACGACCGCGTTTGGATTGCGATAATCATGGCCAAATAAGACGACGGGATTCTTGACGTAGTTATCCAGCACTGCTCCATCAGCCAATAGAACGTCGCCGTCCCGGTCAACGCTCTCCGTAGAGACCATCGCCTCGTAAATGCCCTGATCTTCGTCGATGGCCTTGGTTTCGACTGTAAAGGTCTTGTATGTCAGTGTCATTTCTGGTTCACTCCTAAACAAAAAACGGCGTATCTCTGTGCCTTGCTCGGTAATCCTGGCAAGGTACGAAATGCGCCGCGTGGTAATCCTAGCGACTAATATTCGGTTTATCGAACTATCGAACGCGTCTGGAAATAGATTGCTCTATCCCCAGATAATCCTCCAAAGCCCGAAGTACAATAATCAACGCCTGCCTGACAGCCAAAAGGAGCACCCGCGTCCTGGGCTCAATTATAGCACCATCATGCACTAAAGGTAACAAGCGGTCAGTCATTGCTCCATCACATTAGGTACAGTTACGCACAAACAGTTAATTATGTTACCTGCACTCGCCGCCGGGTCGCCGGGAAACTGCATGCTCTCGCCGCCAACGGTGAACATCTGGCCGAGTCTCACCGTCTGCCCGTGCGCCAGGGCGTGATCTTCTCGTGTCCGGCCCGGGATGAGCGCGCTGATCCACGTGTGGCCGTCAACAACTTCCGACTGTTTCCAGGCCTCCACGCTGCCGAAGTTGGAACTTCCAGTCATTGTCGTGCGCGCTATTCTCTCCGTTTGAAAATCTGACTTCCGATCTCCAAAATAAGCCGATAGCCGCTCCTGGATGGCAGGGATACCCTCGCCTTCTCGCTCTGCCTCCTGGAAGAGCTCTATCAGGTCGTTCCAGGTCGTGTTGTTGGTCTTGGTCGCCACGGCTTCGAGCACCTGCCGGATACCCGCCTGCACTTCCGGCCGGGTCACATCGAAGACCAGCTCAATACCAAGTTCGTCAAGTTCGCTCTGCCCGATCCTGAGAACAGCCGTCGTCACCGTCTTCTTCAGCCCGGCGATCCACAAGGCGATCTCCTCCACCGGGTCGAACAGCTCATTGACGGGGGGGATATTGCCTTCCTGCTTGTACTGGCCGCGCCCGAACGTGCGGCTATCCCGCAACCGCCTCACCACCCGGTTCTGCTGCTCCTGGATCAGCTTCTTGACCACGCGCTGCATGCTGTTCACGTCCGGGGTGAGCCGGGCCTGCTTCGCCTTCCAGATCTGTTCGTGCGCCGCCGAGCCGTATTCCAGGATGGATTTACGTTTGAGACCTTTCCCGTCATCGTCCGGGGCCGGTGGCGCAGGCGGTGGCTTCGTCCCCGGCTTGCGCAGAACTGGCACCATGCTGAAAGGTTGGTAGCCCACGTCCCCGCCTTCCAGGTCGGGCAGGTTCAGGCCGATGCTATCCTTGGCAACGTTGGCGGGTATACCGCGGCCGGTCAGGACGTTGAACTGGTTGACCTTCTCGGTGATGTTCTCCTGCAACTGCGGCACGTTGGCGAGGTCCGTCTCGATACGCTCATCTGGGTTGATGGCCTTCCGCCGGCGGAAATAGCGGGTCAGGGCGTGGTCTCTCATCCCGGCCAGCGGCACGATGGTAAGCGTCCACAGCACCCGGTCAGCAGTGTCGAAATTCTCGTAGGTGTCCCGGCCCCAGCCCATGATCTCGTCCGGTACGCCGAATATCGAGCCGATCTCCTCCCGGCTGAGCTTGCGCTGCTCGATCCATTCCAGGTCCTTCGGGGGAAACGAAAATACCTTGATGTCGGTGACGCCCTGCTCCAGAACTATGGGCCGGTGCAAACCTTCGCCGCCACCCACGTTCTGGTCGAGTTCCAGAATAATGTCGGCCTTCTCGGACTTGGTAATCCCTTCCGGTGCGATCACGGCGAAGTCAGGGCGGGCCTGGTTGCGGAAGAACAGCCGCGTCCATGCCTGCGCCAGCTGGTCGATGACGATCCCTGTCCGCACGGCGTAGATCGGCGCCAGGCCGCGCCACGGGTTGGCGGGGTTGTAGAACTTGAAATGGATCAGCTGCTCTGCGGTGAGCGTGTAGGCCGGGCCTACACGCTCACCGCCCTTGTAGCCGGAAACGCGGCGGTATCGCCGCCCAAGCTCGCCTGGGATCACCGAGAAGTGCTGCGGCTCGCGCGGCCACAGCTCCAGGATGGCCGAACCGCGGCCGTTCTCGGCGGCCTCCAGGCCGTGCTCGCCAGAGAGCATCATGTCGATCACCCACTCGCGCCACAGGTCTGCCGGGCCGGTCTCGGGGTTGGGATTGGACAGCAGCTGCGTGACCGGGTGGTTGTCGAGCGGCTCCGCGTCCTGCCCCTGACCGCGCACGACCCGCACATCCAGGCCGGCCAGGTTATTGGCGATGGCCGTGATGGCCTTGTGCACCCAGACGTTGGACAGGTAGAAGTCGGTCATGCTGGAGACGCCACCGGTATCGGCCTGGTCGGAATAGACGCGCAGGAGCGGGATGCGCTCGGTCAGCTCGGGGTGGTGGTCGTAGAGCCCCTTCTCTTCCGGGCGCACACCGTATTTCCGGGCTCGTTCTGTAATTCGTTGCAAAATTGGCATCATAGTTTGCTGCCTGCCTGATAACCTTCTATGATGGCGGACCAGGCGAGTTTCGCCGCCCGCTTTGCCGCGCCAACCAGCCAGCCAATGGCCAGGAATGGCGCGGCTATGAGTAAGGTGATCGAAGTTCGCATGGATAGACGGCGCTCTCCGGAGTTAACCATCACCTTTGTCTCCTGCCCCGCCTGGAAAGCCGGTCGTAGCGCCCTGATTCGTCTCCGATGGCGTCCCACTTGTCATACAAGTTGCGCGGCCGGATGTACTCGGCAGTAACGGATAGGATCACATCCCCTTCGATGGCAAATGTCCCCTGACCGGCCAATGTCGCGGCGGCCACCAGGATCAGCACAGCCGAGAGAGACGCCGAGCCTTGCCCGGCCAAAAGTGCGACCGCTTCTACAAATGCCCCCTCCAGACTGCCAACTGCAGAAAGGCTCCCCGCGCCAGAAAGAGACACCCCGGACACATAAGTGACAGCCGCCTGTGGTATGACCAGGCCCGACCCGGAGAGTGTGACGGCCCCGGATAGGTCAAGCACACCTGAGACAGAGACGACTCCCGACCCGGAGAGCATGGCGGCTGAGACCAGCTCCCGGCTACCCGCTGCCGTCAGGCTGCCCGCGCCGTTCAAGGCTGAACCGCTGACCAGGTCGCGCACTGCTGCCGCAGACAGCGATCCAGACCCGGCAATCGCGGCGGCCGCGGCCAGGTCCCGAACACCGGCAACCGCAACACTTCCAGATCCGGCCAGGAGTACACCGGAGATAAGGTCTCTTACCGCTGCGGCCACAACCGAACCAGTACCGGCCAGGGCCGCCGCCCCCTCCTGTGTTGTACCTCCCAAGGACCCCACCGCGACGACACTGCCTGTACCGGCAAGCTCTGTACCAAAAACAAGGTCCATTACCGCTTGAGCAGCCACACTACCAGAACCGGAAAGATCGAGCACCGCCGCCAGATCCATTACCGCGGCGGTCACAAGTGATCCGGAACCAGAAAGGGAAATTGCAGCCGCGAGATCGCGCACACCGCCGGCCACCAGGGTGCCAGAGCCGGGTAAAGCAGCGGCAGATACCAACTCCTGGCTACCTGCTGCTACAACCGTCCCAGATCCTGCCAATGCCGCAGCGGATACGAACAATTGCGAACCTGCCGCAGCCACCGCACCGGAGCCGGAAAGGGCGACGCCTGATACCAGGTCGCGCACTCCAGAAACGGCTACCGAACCGGAAGCAGACAAAGCCGCCGCGCCTTCGTGGGTTGTGGCGCCGCCCAACTCCAGGCTGAACAGCACCCCAACCTGCACATCGCAGGCGTAGGTAGGGGTTACGTCATTGTCCTCTGCGACGTCGAAATCGAAGTCGAGCGAACCGCTCGACACAGAAGCATAACCAAACAGGATCGGGCCGCCGATGGCGTTCGCCCCGTTGTCGCGCAATCCGACCCGGTTTGCGCCGCTCTCGGGCCAATCCGCCCCTGCTAATTGGATGCGACCATAGGGCCATTTCGTGTTTTCGGGCGTGGAAGCGGTGTTCCAGTCGTGGATGCCATAGAAGATCGCCAGGACATTGCCTGCCTGGGAAGCGGTGTAAGTCGGCCCCCAGGCTTCCTGGAAGGTATCGACTACGCTGTGGGTGATCGTATTGGCCGACTGCACACCTACGTGGTCCTGGAACGCATCCAGCCGGATGCCGACGATGGCCGTGCGCACGCAGTCGTGCCCGGCGCTGTCCACCCGGTAACGCACTCTGGCAACCTTGCTGCTCGCCAAACCCGCGGCATACGCCAGCGTCCCATGACAAGTTATGTCTTCGATATCTTCGCCCTCTGATCTAATTTCGGAAGTATCCACCCCATCGACGGCAATTGCCATCAACAAATCAAGAGAAGTCGAATCGTGCAACCAACGGCTAACCGCAAAAAAGAGCCAGTCACCGGAAGCCGGGGTAGTTACAGACGCCCCGCTCGTGTTATAGGCTGTGGGAGCGTCGCCGGAATGGGTTGCTTCGGCGTAGACAAGATCGTTAGTCCCTAGCCCATTTGTGCCGCCTACTTTCAACAAAGTGATGGAGAAATCGTCAGAGGCCGCCGTGCCGGTTGACACCAAAAGGCTGAAATAGATGTTCTCGTTGGTGACTAAAGTACGCTGGTCCACGAACGAATAGGGCAGGTTGGTAAATGCGGATGTATAGACGGCTGCGCTTTCGTGACTATCGTAAGATTCGCCAATATCAACCCGCCCGGCATAAGTGGTTCCCAACCCGATTTGAAACTTGCTGTTTGAGTTGACGCCATCGGCCGCAAGCTTGGTCATTACGAGCATAAGAACGGTATCGCCGGCAGCAAAGCCCGCGCCGGTCAGGTCGGACCAGGGGACGGTATACTGCGTCACCTCGGCAGGCACCGTTGCCGTGCTCGTTCTTACCGTTGTGTCTCGTTTGACGTAATTGATCAGCGCGGCCAAAGTTTCCTCGATTACCCGTATACCGCGAACGGGTCAGACATTTCCGTTAGTGCCACTTCCTTGCGGTCGCAGATGGCGATCAGGTGTTGGATGGCGTAGATCGCCCCGGCCCGCATGTACATCTGCTTGAAAGCTTCGTTGCGGGCCTCCTGCGCCTCGATCATCCCCTCGCCAGAGTGTCCATTGCCGGACCGCTCGAGCACGCGTGCGTGGGCGACGTTCAGCTTCCCTTGCCAGTCGCTCTCTTGAGTTTGCAGATCCATCAAGAACTGTTCCAGGTTTTGACGTGAGATCATCTGATAGTCCTCGTAGCCGTACAGCGTGCGGGGCAGCAGCCCCGTCTCTTCCGGTAGGATAACTTTGACACCCTTGCCTGCCGCCCAGCCAATCATCAGAGCAGCACCCGGTCGCTGGTAGCGGTATTCGGTGTCGGATTGGAACTCGAACCCGCAGACGATGACCACTTTATAGCCTTCGTGCACGGCCAGGGCCAGCATGTAAGGGAAGGTCGAGTCCATGTATCGAGCGTTCTCATCTCCGACGATGATGTTTTCAAACGCTTCATCGCAGACAGCTTCGATAGGATACGCCACGCCGGACGGGATACGTGGGTCGGCTTCAAGCACGTAGACCGGATAGGGCAATGGCTTTCGCAGCCTATCCCAGCGCGGCGTCTCCAACACCAGATCCCGCAGCGGGTGCAGCTCGAAGGCCCGGTCCAGGCGCGGGAAGTCGTACTCTTCCACCGCGTTGAGCGACCAGATCTCCACGTCTGGCGGAAGATCGTGCATCAGCTTCATAGACGGCCCAAAGCCGACCAAGGCAACCGCTTTCGGCTGGATGGGCCGCCGCAGTTTGGCACTCGCCTGGTGGATCATGGCTCAGGCGTTGGTGATGTCGAGCGCCCCGGCGTTGAAGCGGAAGGTATCGCCGTTGTTGACCGTCTTGCTCGAAGTCAGCGCGCCGTGATAGAGCAGGTTCGAGCCAGCCGCCCCACCCCGCACGGCTACGTGCGAGACCGTGCCCCAGTTGGCCGTCGCCGTAGTGAAGGTGATCGCGCCGGTGTTCTGGGTGGCTCCATTCGACGGCGCATCCCAGGCGCCCGTTCCCTGCACCCGCTGGCGGGCATAACTGCCGCCGGTTACTTCCGTCCCGCCGCCCGTGTCGGTCGTGGCACTGGTATAAAGAGCCACCCAAACGTTCGTCGCCGGGGTCGAGATCGACGTGTTTCTTAAGAAATGATTAATCACGGCGTTCTCAAGGTAATCTCCCATTGCACTCATGTTTCACACTCCTTTTTCGATATTTTGACTTATCTGGCCCGAAGCCAGCACCAATACCGTAACGAGTCCGCCGCGTCATCGTTCTCTTTGATCGGCTCATCGTCTTTCGTTCTCGCTCCCGTCTCCGGGTAGCGGTAGCCTTCGGTCAGCTCCCGGATCAGGTTCTTGCACCGGGTCGGATGCACCTTGATCGCCCGGTGGCCGTTGTTGTCCCGGATCAGCCGCCTGACCACTTCGATGCCCTCGACAACCCTGTGCGGCTTCGACCGGTATGGGATGTCCGCCAGCCGCAGCCGGGCCTGCATCTCCTTTGCCTCCGGCGAGCCCACGGCGATCTCGGGCAGCGGCCAGCCGTTGGACTTGCACCGCTCGACAACTTCGTTCACGCAGGTCTCCGCCAGGTGGCGGGTGTGATAGAGCTCATCGAAGACCAGGATCTCCGCGTCGGTCTGCTGGATGAACAGGATCGCCCTCGGGTGAACATACCCATCGTCGAAGCAGATCTCGATTGGAAGCGCCGGGTCAGGCTCGCAAGCAACGATGTTATCCTCCGAGAACTCGTCGTAGACGATCCCCTCCGGCTGCACCCACTCGCCGAGCAGAAGCCGCTTGCGCTGCACCCCGGTCAGGAGCTGCAATTTATCAAGGTACTGCCTGCCGTAATCGGTCCAGACCGGGTTGTCCGGGTTGGGGTCCAGGCACAGCAGCGGGTTGTCCCGGTGGTAGGTCTTCCACAGCGCCAGGTGTCCTTCGATGGATCGCTGCCAGATCCAGTGGAACTGGCTCATCGGGTTGCAGTCACCGATGATCTGCTGCTCACTCTGTGGCAGCACCTTGCCGGATAACCGGGTGATGAGCGTCTCCCAGTCCTGCAAGTCGAGCTCTTCGGCCTGGATGGGTACGATCAGGTCGTACTCAGACGAGAGTACTTTGCCGGGCTTGTCCAGGCCGCCGACGACCACCGTCGATCCGTTCGGGAAGTTGTAGGCGAAACGCCATTGACGCTTCGGGCCATCCACCACCATGGGGTGATCCAGCCCCAGGCAGTCCCGCTCCCAGGTGACCAGGCCGGTCTCGGAGAGATCGGAACGGACCTTGCGGACGATCAGGCCGCGCAGGTTGTCGTGCGTGGTTGCGGCTTTGTATAATTTGTTAAGGTTCGCGAGCGTCTTGCCCGTCCGGGTCGGGCCGGTCAGGATGATCTCCGTCAGCGCGGCTGTCTGGATGTCCTGGTTTGCGCCGCGGAACTCAGGCTCCCTCAGCGCCGCCCGGCGGCGCAGACTATCAACTTTCCGCCGGATCTTTTCCCGCTGCAACGATTGGTATGCCAGCGGACTCAAATAGCTCTCTAGCAAGATCGCTCCCTAATTCTTCGATGACTTGAAAAGTCGTAATTCTGCCCGACTTGAGCAGGTCGATAATCTCAGCCTTCCATGTGAAGGTGATATCCAGTTTGTCGGTAAACAATTGCAGGTGGCGACCTGCATGTACCAGCGCAGCCTGGCCATCGTGCAACTCCAGCTTTGGTCCATAACGTGTCCAGGTTACGCTCTTGACCAGGTAACCGCGAGAGCGAACCATCTTCCAGTCGATCCCGGTTGCCTGTGGCTGATCACCTTCGCCTTCTTCGTAGACAAAAAAATCGCCGATACTCACCGTTGCTTGTTCGGCCAGGCGAAATAGCACTTCGTCAGCGCCTAACTGGTGCTCTTTCAATCGCCGCTCAATCTCGGCTGCAATCTTAGTGTTTCTTAGTAATTTGCTGGCATTGACCGCAGCCGCGTTGTCATCTTCCACGCCATAGACGGCTTTGTATGCCCGCGTCCCGTTCATGTTCAAGCGGAAGTATTCATCCACAAAGGCGCGCCACTTTGCCCGCATCAATTCCCGTTCTCCCGTATCCTTGCCATCAGCCGCTCCAGTATGCGCTCCTTCGCTTCCGGGTCGAAGTCATCGCCTTCCAGTTCGTACACCCGCAAGCGCCCTTCCAGCCCGTCCAGGTACGCCCGGACCAGGTTGGCTGCCGGAATATCGACGTGCTCCAGGAGCAGCAGCGCGGCGTCCACCTGCGCGCGGGTGACGGGGATGACGGCACGTCCATGTGCGGCACGTCCATGTGCTTCGGGGTTGGTCATGGTACTAAACCCAAGATGTCATACAACATAGGCACAAAGCCTGTAATACCAGCCCAAACAAAAACGCCCAGCACGGCGAATATGACCAGCAGCAGCACCGGCCAGCCGATGCCGCGGGCGATGTAGTCAAGGACGGTGATGACGTTGCGGGTCATGGTGTTGTCGGGTCACATCCCAGGCCAGAAATATCACCCATCCAGCCAGGCTCTCGGGTCAATTGCGTCGCGTTGCTCTCTTCGTTCCATTCGACAGGATAGACCGTGTTTTCTTTGTCTGGCTCGAGCATTTCGCCTACGTGTTCCGTACAGGCTTCTGTGTAATCGTCTGGCGTTGACCCGTAAACGATCTGCCATTCGGCGTCTTTCTCGCAGTCAATAACACAGCAATATGGTTTGTTACTCATTCGTTCCCTTTCCATGCTATTTCTCGGCGGTAAAACTGTGTCATGGTTTCGGACCGTCGTACCCTTTCGTTCTGGCCCATGCGTCGATGCTGTCTTTCCAGCCCAGCCCCGGCGCCGTTGGAGGCACAGGTACAGGCGCCGGGGTAGACTGACCAGCCCAGGCGCGCAACTGTTCGAGCGTGCCGTTGAATACATCCAGGTCACCAGCGTGCGCCCGGCCCAGGCCGTAGGCCTTGCCATTGCCCCGGTCCCAATACTGCCAGAAGTGCCAGGTTGTGCGCTTGTTTGGCAAGCGCGGGTTGCTGGCTGGGTTGGGGCTTGTGAACGGCCAGAACGCACCATACCAGGCCAGATATAATGGGATCTTGGATACGACGGCCAGCGGTGAGAACCAGGTGTTATACAGGTCGATATTGGTGTAGAGCAATACGGCTTTTTTGGACTGCTGCTCCACGTAGGCAATCCATTTCAGCGCGCTGTCACGAAACGCCGTGTTGACGTTGTTGTAATATTTCTCGTAATCGCAGGCGTAGAACTGGAAGCGAGCGCCACAGATGTCCAGGAAACGGTTTGCGCTGTCCTTCCAGGGCACGGCACTTGACAGGTAGTGGTATGCGCCCCGGACAGGCACGTCCAGCACACCGGGCAAGAGCGTTGTAAAAGCCTGGTCCATCACCATGCCATAACTGGCACGCTGGATCACGAAATCGAACCCGGTCGTGGCCTGGGCTGGGTTGAAAACCAGATCGTACTTGCTGATGTCAATACCGTATACTCGGTCTGCCATTATTTCTCCTTCCCCTTTCTCAACCTATCGTTCTCATCTTCCAATGCGTCTTTCTCCTTCCGCAATTCCCGGATCTCCGCCCGCGTATCCCGCAGTTGCTCGCTCAGCGATCTTATCTGCTCGATGGCGGCCCGGTGGGTCTCACTGGTAATGTCCGAGTTCGCCTTTTTGCTGGCGATCTCTGCGTCATTCGCATCCTTGCGCCGCTGGTTGTAAACACCCCAGATACCCGGTATCGCCGCGATCAAGGCGATACCGACGGTTACAACGACGCTCTCCCAGGTCATGGTGCCGCGGCATGGGGGTTGACGATGATGCGCTCGTAGTACATGACCAGTCCGATCCCGGCAGTAA